>Ga0075163_10009008_pt1 | contig 13111 bp, 13 predicted proteins | sample JI1023141ADNA_FD_71478 | JGI IMG/M metagenome (GOLD analysis project Ga0075163, IMG submission 71478) | Wastewater effluent complex algal communities from Wisconsin, to seasonally profile nutrient transformation and Carbon sequestration -... | ecosystem: Engineered > WWTP > Effluent > Algae...
CGGCACCGATGCACGACGCACGGTCGGCAGCGTGCGTACGCTCTGGACGGGCGATTGCAGCTCGGATGGGGAGATCCTGTATTCCGGCGGCGGCAACGACCGTGACCTGATCCTTGTACGTATCGGCGGTTCGATACCCACCAACTCGGTCACCGGCTACCTGCGGGAGGATGTGAACCTCGACGGTTCCGTGCTTTATACGGGTGGTGGCAACGACCGCGATCTGATCCTGCAGGCCATCGGCGGTGTGGTGCCCACGAACAACCGCGCCGAGCAACTACCCTGATCCTACTTCCGTGAAGCGAGCAGCACCCGCGCGTTCTCCAGCGCGGCTGCTGTGAGCTTGCGACCGCTCAACATCTGGGCGAGCGCCTCCACACGCTCTTCCGCGAGGACGGCACGTATGCTGGTGTTGACGCGTGCGCCCTCTTCGGCCTTGGAAACCACCAAGTGCGTATCGGCTTTGCTAGCGATCTGCGGCAGGTGAGTGATGGCCAGCACCTGGCGTTGTTTGGCCATACGCGCAATGAGCGAGCCCACGCGGTCGGCCACCTCGCCGCTCACCCCGGTATCGATCTCGTCGAAGACCACGGTGGGCAGGTCCTGCGAATCGGCGGCGAGGGAAATGAGGGCCAGCATCACACGGCTGAGCTCGCCACCGGATGCCACCTTGTCCAGCGGCGCCGGTGCCCTGTCCTTGTTGGCGCTGAAGACCGCACGCACACCATCCAGACCATGGGGCCCGCAGTGTTCCACCGCAGCGTCGGCGATGCGGTGCTCGAATTGGAACACGGCATGCGGCATGCCCAGGTCCTGCAGGATCGAAACCACCTTACTGGCCAAGGGTGTCACAGCGCCGGTGCGCGCGCGGGAAAGGACCATGGCCTGTCGTAACACTTCCTGCCCATTCGCATCGACATGCTCGGACAGTGCCACGATGCGGTCCGCCAAAGAGCCCACACGTTCGACCTTCTCGGCCAGCGCGCCTTGGATCACGAGCAACTCCGCATTGGATCCCACGCGGTGTTTCTGTTGCAAGCGAAGGATCATGTCCAAGCGCTCGCGCAATTGAGCGGCTTTCTGTGGATCCACCGCGATTCCGTTCACCGAGCGAGCGGCTTCGTCGGCGATGTCCTTCAACTCGATGTGTACGCCGTTGAGGCGCTCCAACAAGGCACCGACAGTGGCATCCAGCCGTGCAGGTTTGGCGAGCACCTGTTTCACCCGGGCGAGTATAGGACCCAGGCCGTTCTCGTCGGTCACCGCCTCTTCCACGGTGTTCAGGGCTTGGATGAGTTCCTCGGCGTTCTCGGCTCGGGCCAACTCGTGCTCCATCGTCACCTGCTCATCGGGCAACAGACGCGCCTCTTCCAACTCGTTCAGCTGGAAGCGTGCGAAGTCGACCTCACCCTGTGCACGCACCTCCTCGGCCTGCAGTGCCTGAAGCTCTTGGTACTGGGAACGCCAAGCACCGAACAGGACCTTGTACGCTGCCACGGCCTCCTGCTGACCCGCGATGTGGTCCACGAGTCCCAGTTGGAAACGCGCATCGTTCAACAACAGGGTATGGTGCTGACTGTGAACGTGCACCAGCCGTTCGCCGAGCTCGCGCAGCTGATCCAACCGCACGGGGGTGTCGTTCACGAAGGCCCGTGAGCGCCCCCCTGGATCGAGTTGCCGACGCAGTAGGGTGAAGCGTTCGGGATGTACTTCGTTGCGCTGGAACCACTCGTCCAAGTGGAGGCCCTTGGTGTCCACCTCCAATTCGATCACACACCGCCGTTCACTATCACGGGCCACGGTGGCATCGGCGCGTTCGCCCATGGCCAGACCGAGCGCACCGATCACCAAGCTCTTGCCACTCCCGGTCTCACCGGTGATGATGGTGAGGCCCTTGGAAAGATCGAGCTCCAAGGAATCGATCAGCAAATAGTTGGTGATGGCGATGCGGCGCAGCATGATGGGAAACCCGTCAATATTCCGACGGCCAATATCGGAACGGAGAGCACAGTTCGCCGCTGAAAGTTATTAGAGCGCATCCAAGGACCCAACGGCACGACCTGCCAAGCCTGACCATTACAGCCGCAATCGCTTCCCGCTCGGGATCGCGACTACGAGCCGCGCATCATGTTCTGGTACTGGCTGATGTGCCCCGGATCGATGATCTGCAGGGTGTTGAAGAGCTTGGTCTTCTCCGCCGGATCGGCCTGTTTGAAGATCTCCACGATCTCGTTGTACTTGGCATTGAAGAACACCTGCAGGTTGTAGCTCGCGGGCTTCGCCTGATGCACCGTCTTGAGCTTCTCGATGCCTTGCGCGATGGTGCGGCGGCTGGTGATGGCATCGGTGCTCATATTGTCCAGACCGGTGCGGTGGAAATCATAGAGCAGGTCGCGGAACGGGCGGAACACGGCTTGCAGCTGGTTGTCGATCAACCAGTAGCGGTTGCGCTGGTCCTCGAAGGCCTTCCAGCCGCTTTCTGAAGCGCTCTGAGCATTGTTCACCACTTGCTGGGCCAGGGTATAGAACGGTGTTCCTCCGGTGGGACTGAAGGAGTCGCCATCGAGACCCAGAACGAAATAGGCGTAGAAGCCGAGCAGGGAACTCAGATTATTGAGGTGCCGTTCCGCGGTGAACTCGATCTGCGTGTTCTCCAAGAAGTTGAACTGCACCTGTGTGTCCACCAGGTCGAGGATGGGCGTGTTGTAGTCGGTGCCGTAGACAGGACGGGCGTAGATCACCTGCAGGTTGCCTTCGAAGCGGTCCGGGGCTGGCTGGCTGGTGATGGTGAGCAGCAGGTTGATGTCGATGCGTTCACTAGGTGCGAAGTTGAGGTTGGTGAAGCGACGGTTCTGGAAGAATTCCTTGATGGCCACTTCCAACGACTGGAAGACACGGGGCTGAGCCGTGGCGATCTGCGGGGCGATCACGCTGGCCTGGCAGTTGAATTCCTGGGCAAAGGAGCCAGGGATCAGGAGCAGGGGCAGGAACAGGAGCGCAAAATGTCGCGAGCGCATAGGATCAGAGGAGGGTTTCGATGCGGTCCAAGATAGCACGCGCCACCTCGGTCTTGGATAGTAACGGCAATGGTTCGGCTTTGGTACCCTTACCGATGAGGGTGACCTTGTTGGTGTCGTGGCCAAATCCGGCGCCGGCGTCCTTCAAGGAGTTGAGCACGATGAGGTCCAGGTTCTTGCGCTCGAGCTTGCCTTGGGCATGGGCTTCGGCATCGTCCGTTTCCAGGGCGAATCCCACCAGCACCTGGCCGCTTGGCTTATGGGCACCCATCCAAGCGAGGATGTCCTCGGTGGGCTCCAGGTCGATGGAGAGCGCGCTGTCCTTCTTCTTGATCTTACTGTTGGCCGGGTTCGCTGGTCGGTAGTCGGCCACAGCGGCGCTCATGATCACCACATCGCTGGTGGAAGCGGTCGCTTTACAGGCCTCAGCCATCTGGGCAGCACTCACCACATCCGTGCGATGCACGCCGGTTGCACGCGTCGCGATGCTGCTAGGTCCGGTGACGAGTTGCACGGTGGCACCCCGCATGGCGGCCTCTTCGGCCAAGGCGAAACCCATCTTCCCCGAGGATCGGTTGCCGATGTAGCGCACGGGATCGATGGCTTCTTGCGTACCTCCGGCACTGACGAGGATCCGCTTGCCATTGAGTTTGCTCGCCCCCACCAGGTCCGCGTGCAGTCGTGCGACGATGGCTTCCGGTTCGCTCATGCGCCCCTCTCCGCTCAGTCCACTGGCCAGTTCACCGCTCTCGGGCCCGATCTGCCGCACCCCGCGCGCCTTCAGCAGCTCCAGGTTCGAGTGCGTACTGGCGTCGCGGAACATCTCCAGGTCCATGGCGGGGGCCACGTATACCGGGCAGGTGGCACTGAGGTAACAGGCCAGCAACAGGTTGTCGCACTGCCCTTGGGCGAGTTTGCTCAGCGTGTTGGCGCTCAATGGGGCGATGAGCATGACATCCGCCCAGCGTGCCAAGTGTACATGATCGTTCCAGGTGCCTTCACCGGAGATCAGTTCGGTGAGCACGGGTCGGCCGCTTAAGGTGGCCAGGGTGAGTGGCGTTACGAAGTCGTGCGCCGAGCGGGTCATCACCACTTGGACCTCGGCGCCGGCCTTCACCAATTCGCGCACCAGAGCTGCTGCCTTAAAAGCAGCGATGCTGCCCGAAACACCGAGCAGCACCTTGCGATTGAGTCTGCGTTCCACCGGATGGGGATCGCGTGTATGGATCAAGCCTTGCCTGTCGGCTTCTCTTCCACGGCGGCGCGGCGGAAGTAAAGTTTGCCGTCCATCAGCTCCTGGATAGCCAGTGCGCCCGGCTTCGGCATGCGCTCGTAGTGTTTGCTCACTTCGATCTGCTCGCGGTTCTCGTAGACCTCTTCAAGGTTCTCACCGTTCACGGCGAACTCCTCCAATTTGGCGCTGAGTTCCTCCTTGATGACCACGCTGATCTGGTTGGCGCGCTTGCCGAGCATGGCCACGGTCTCGTAGACGTTACCGGTCTCATGGTCCAGCTTGGACACATCCCGGGTGATGGTGGTCTTGGCGGCGTTGGAATTCTTCATCATCATGGGTTGCTCGTAGGGGCCGAAGCGAGTGACGCTTCGAGTGTCTGGTGCAGTTTACCGGCCTCTTCCAGCAGAACGCTCTGCGGGAATGCGTCGGCGAAGTTAAGGTAAGAGCGGATAGCTTCTTGCAGCCGTTCCAACTTCTTGGCTTCCACGCTGTTCATGGCCAGGTAGTAGTCGCTCTGGAGGGTGAAGTACATGGCGTCTTCGCGGTACTTACTATTGGGCCACTGGCGGTTGAAGTTGCGGAAGGCCACCCCTGCAGCCTGGTAATTCCGCATATGGTAGTACTGATTGGCGGCATGAAAGTCCTTCACTTCCAGCTTTATGCGCATGGCATCGATGAGGGCGTTGCAACTGTCGCGCCGGCTGCTTTCCGGGTAGCGTACCAGGAACAGCTGCATCTGGTCCATGGCGTTTCGGGTCTCGGTCTGGTCCAGCTCGTAGTTCGGGCTGTTCATGTACTGGCAATAGGCACTCAGGAAGGCGCACTCCTCGGCGTACTGGCTCGTGGGGAAGGTGCGCGTGAAATTGGCCAGGTAGTAGGCCGCCAGCGTAAAGTCCTTCATGCCATAGGTGCTCTTGGCATGGAGGTAATTCACCTTCTCGCTCAGCTGGCTGCCACGGGTAAGCACGATGAGCTCCTCCAGCAAGGGGATGGCGCGATCCCAGCTCTCCTTGGCCATCATCTTCTCGGCCACCTCCAACTTGTAGGCTATACCTTCTTGATCCCCAGGAGCTTTCAACGCTTTGTTGAATTCGCTGCACGCGCTCAGGAGCACGGCGATCAACAACAAGGGGAGGAACGAACGCAAGGCGGTCATGGAGGGGCCAGCAGGCCGAAGGGCGGCAAAGGTAACTTCCTTGGGGCTTCGGTCGGGACGGTCCATCAACGGTGCTCTGTTCATCCACAGTATGTGGCGGCGGTTACCTTTGCCAAGCGTTATGCACGAGTTATCTTGGGCGTTAACGTCCACCACGAACCAAGCGCCCTGGATCCGGCGCCATTCGACAAACCACTAACCAAGCGCCTTCGCCGAGGCTTCGGCGACTTGCCATGAACGACATCTTCGATAAGCTCCGCAAAGACCTCGGTCACATCGGCCGTCAAGCCAAGAACAGCCACGGGTACTTCAGCTTCCCCAAGTTGGAAGGACCGCTCGGTGCGCACATGACCTTCCGCGGCAAAGAAGTACTCGTTTGGAGTCTGAACAATTACCTAGGCCTGGCCAACCACCCCGATGTGCGACAGGTGGACGCCGAAGCGGCGGCCGAATGGGGCATGGCGTATCCCATGGGCGCCCGCATGATGAGCGGCCAGACCAAGTACCACGAGCAATTGGAGGACGCGTTGAGCGACTTCATGGGCAAGGAGGACACCTTCCTGCTCAACTACGGGTACCAGGGCTGCATGAGCGCCATCGAGGCCCTCCTCTCCCGCCACGACGTACTGGTGTACGATAGCGAGTGCCACGCCTGCATGATCGACGGCGCCCGCCTGCACCATGGCAAACGCTTCGTGTTCAAGCACAATGACATGGAGAGCTTCGAGAAGCAGCTCGAACATGCGCGCAGGATCACCGAGAACACCGGCGGCGGCATCCTCGTAATGACCGAAGGGGTCTTCGGCATGGCCGGCGACCAGGGCAAGTTGAAGGAGATCGTGAGCTACAAGAAGAAGTACAACTTCCGCCTCTTCGTGGATGATGCGCACGGCTTCGGCATGATGGGTCGCGATGGCCGCGGCACGGCCGATGCACAAGGCGTGATGGACGAGGTGGACATCTACTTCGGCACCTTCGCCAAGGCCATGGCCAGCATCGGTGCCTTCATCAGCGGTCCGGAGGATGTGATGATGTACATGCGCTACAACATGCGCAGCCAGACCTTCGCCAAGAGCCTGCCCATGCCGATCGTGATCGGTGCGTTGAAGCGCCTGGAGATGATCCGCACGATGCCCGAACTGAGCCAGAAGTTGTGGACCATCACCAATGCCTTGCAAAGCGGCCTACGCGAAGCGGGCTTGGACCTGGGTGATACCAACAGCTGTGTCACGCCCGTGTACATGAAGGGTGGCGTGGCCGAAGCCACCAACGTGATCATCGACTTGCGCGAGAACAACGGCATCTTCTGCAGCATCGTGGTGTACCCAGTGATCCCGAAGGACATGATCCTGCTGCGTTTGATCCCCACCGCCGTACACACCATGGATGACGTGAACTACACGGTGAAGAACTTCAAGACGGTGAAGGAGAAGATGGCGGCCGGCCACTACAGGAGCGAGACGGTGGCGAGCATGTGAAGCGTTGAATCTTTACGGCCATGAAGGGTTTCTTGTTGGTCGGGTTACTGTGGGTCCTTCAACCTTTCACCTGCCACGCTAGTGATCTGGAACGTGCTTTCTGGGAATGGTTCCGGAAGAATGAGCCGACCTTGTTCGAAGTCGTTACAGCTCAAGAGCCGATCTGTGATTCTCTAATGATGTATCTTCATTCGCTACATCCTTCGTTGACATTTGAGTTCGGGCCCGTTCTTTATGGGGAACGTGAATTCGTGATCAGCGCTGATCTTGATATCAATGCATTTCCCCATGTTGAAGCACTTTACGCCACAGCGATCTACCTGCCACGCTGGAAATGGCGGAAGTTCAGTCCTCGACGTGCCCCTTTGGATATCAACCTCAATTCGATCAGCGTAAAAGCCCAGTCCGTCAAGGCCCATGTTTACAAGGGTGCTACCCCAGGAAGAACCGATGTGCAGCTGATCATTCCAAGTTACCGCCAGGAACAACAGGCAGACTTCGAGATGATCGCATGGCTTTTGCTGCGTGACGCCTTGGGCGAGTATGACGTAGTTACCAAAGTAGGTCGGGTAGCCCTAGCATCGCATTCAAGTTCCGAAGGGATACAAGCCGTTTTTGACCTGTCTTTGACAGACTTTCCTGGCTTCTTCGACGCTTTTCATTCCTCGCCTCGCCATTGACTTACGGGATGAAGTTCTCGGCGGAGCACGACAGCTCTATTTCAAAGGCTAGTATCGTCGATAAGTCGAGGATGAAGAAACCATGAACATCGCCGTCTTCTGCGGAGCCAACACGGGCACCGATCCCGCCATCCTACAAGCCGCCCAAGCGATGGGCCGCACCATCGCCCAGCGCGGCATGGGCGTGGTCTATGGCGGTGGTCACGTGGGCTTGATGGGTGCCGTAGCCGATGCAGCCTTGGAAGCCGGAGGAAAGGTGATCGGTGTGATCCCCGGCTTCATGATGGAGAAGGAATTGGCCCACCAGGGGTTGACCGAGCTGATCGTGGTGCGCGACATGCACGAGCGGAAGATGCGCATGCACGAACTGAGCCAGGCCGTGGTGGCGCTGCCCGGCGGCTTCGGTACCATGGACGAGGTCTTCGAACTCCTGACGTGGCGTCAGCTCGGTCTGCACGCCAAACCCATCGGGGTCCTTAATGTGAACGATTTCTACACGTCTCTGCTGGAACAGGTGGCCCGCATGGAGCGCGACGGTTTCCTGCATGGGCCCACACGGATCCTGGCCGCGCGGGAGGTGGAGGGACTCCTTGATACCGTAGTGGCATCGGTAAGTGCTCACCACTGAGGGCACTTTCTTTCGCACACAACGATCCACGGTGATCCGCGTTTCAAGCGAAAGCCATGACCACGATGGAACTGACCACCTCCACCCCACGCCCCTTACACTGGAGCCTTCTATTCACGACGGCATTGCTCGTCACGCTCCTCCTCTACTTCATCGATGAAGGGCGGTACTCCCTCGAGGGCCTGCTGACGGTGGGCAACGTCATCGCCATGGGGATCTATTTGCTGGGCATGCTGCTGGGGCTCGCGCTCATAGCACAGATCTTCGCCAAGCGGCACCCGAGCCCGGCACGCACGCTGTTGGTGCTTTCACTAGGCACCGTCGTGGGCTTCGTGTTCGGACTGCTGCTGATGATGGGCGTTGGTGCCTTGCAGCTCTTGGGCTGAGCGCAGCACCCGCCGTGCTCACTCCTTGATGAACTTCACCGTGGGTGCGTTAAGATCCACGGAGCGCACTTGGTAGAGCCCTGGCGGAAGTGCGGCGATGTGCAGCACGGTACCGGTGGTGTGGGCCTCTTGGAACACCTGCACCGATCGGCCTTGTGCATCAAGTACGAGAATGCGCCCGGGCGTATCCATGCCCACGTGTACCACGGAACCGGCCGGGTTGGGCCACAGGTGCAGGTCGTGGCGGTCCGGTGTGGTCACATGGCGGACCGGCGAATGATCACCAGTGCCATCGTGGTCCACTTGCTCCAAGCGGTAATAGGTCGATCCCGGCAAGGGTTTCAGGTCGTTCGCCGCGTAGGTGATCGTAGTCTGGCTGTTGCCTGCACCGCGCACAAAGGCCAGCTCTTCCCACTGGACCAAGTCGCTGCTACGCTGAACCCGGAAGCCAGCATTGTCGCGCTCGGTGGCCGTTGACCACTCCAACCGAACCTTCCCATTCAGCGGCCAGGCCTGGAAGCTCAATAACTCCACTGGCAGCGGGCTGGCCACCACGATGTTGAAATTGTCCATGATCATGCCGTGCGAACCAGTGAAGTTGGGAGTGACGGTCAAGGTGTGGGACGTGGAGGTCGGCGCGAAAGTGAAGCGCTCGCGGGCCATGCTCCATGCTCCGGTGCGTGTGATCACCTCGCTGAGCACGCCATCGATGCTCACGGTGACGGCCACGGACGCTGGTGTGGGACCCGTTTGGCGGCGGGTGGCCTCGAACTCCAAGGCATACAGGGCACCCACGGTGAACCCGGAGATGGTCTGGCAGAGGATGCGATCGTCGGTGGTGATGGAAGGGTCGTTGTGCCCATCGACCTCGGCCACCATGCTGGTGTTGGGGCCGCCGTACACATTGGCCGCGTTGAGCTCGATCGGGCAAGAGGCCCAGCCGGTGCTACCGCTCTCGAAACCGGGGTTGTTGATCGACTGGGCTTGCGTGCCGCTGGCGGATGAAGAAGCGATGACGACGAAGGCCGCACTCACGGCATTTACAGCGAAGCGCTTGGGGAGAGCGTATGGCATGGGCACGGATCGGGAGAGTGCTTTCTACGTCCGTCAGGGGCCAAGGTTCGCGCTTCTGGCATGGTCTTCGCGCGGTGCAGCCGATCTTTATCCCATGAACATCCGCCTCGCACTCCCTCTTGCTGCTTTCCTAGCCACCCCTGCCCTCTTCGCCCAAGGTGGCACCACCACGCCGGAACCGGTGCACATCGAGGAACGCATGGGGGGCGAGGAGACCATCACCGTGGAACCCATGCGGGTGGATGAACCTGTGCATGATGCGAATGAGGTGATGACCATCGTGGAGGTGATGCCTGAATACCCGGGCGGAGCAGCGGCCATGAACGCCTTCATCGGCAAGAACCTGAAGTATCCGAAGCAGGCGAAGGAGGAGGGGATCCAGGGTGTTGTTTACATCACCTTCGTGGTGGAGACGGACGGCAGCTTGAGCAACGCCAGCGTGCTGCGCGGCATCGGCGGTGGGTGCAACGAAGAGGCCTTGCGCGTGCTACGGAGCATGCCCAAGTGGATCCCGGGCAAGCAGCGGGGCGAAGTCGTGCGGGTGAAGTACAACCTGCCCATCCGCTACAAGCTCTGAACGCGCTCCTGCGGCCATGTATCGTTCCATTTCCATGGCCGTTCTCCTGTGTTGGCTGGGTGCGGCCTTTGCTCAAGCCCCCGACATCGATGCCTGGATGGCCCGCCATTTCAGCGGCAAGCCCGGCGTGAAGCAGGACACGAAGGCCGACGACGCCCTCTATGCTGCGCTGGGCTTGGACAGCCTACGCAAGAACCGGTTCATCGGCGAAGTGCAGGGCACCGCACGGTTGCCGAACGGGTCGAAGCCGGTGCAGTTCATCCTGTGGACCGACACGCTGGAAGCCGTGCTCCGCTTCACAAGTCCGGGTGACACCACCACCTATGTGGCCGATCTGCGGAACAACACCATCGCCATCCACAGCACCAGCACGGAGAAAGGCGGAGTGAATTCATCCTTCGCCGACCTGCGCGAGCGCGTGGTGGTGAATTGGTACCGCCACAAAGACGATGGTTCACCGTGGCGCGTGAACCGCAAGAAACCCTACGACCGAGGTGGCGGCATACTGGCACCGCAGGACATGCAGCGATGGACCGTGGCCAACGGCGACACCATCCGGTTCGTGCGTTACGAGCGCGGCCCCTCCCCTTTCCTGGATGCGCTGGAATGGATGCCCTACGGCGGCGACTATCCGTTCAACCTGATCATGCAAGTGGCACGCGCCGGTGATCCGATGCCGCGTAACCTGACGAGCAAGGCAGGGAGCATAGAAGCGAAGCTCATGGGCCTCGGCACACGACCGCGCCCGGCCTATCGATCCAGCGGAACGGTCAAGGACCTGCGCCCGAAGTCGCACCGTGCCTTGCCGATCCGCAAGAGCGACCGGCGCGCCAACATCGTGGAATTGGATCCGGGCATCGAGATCCCTGAGAACGAACGCCACTTGTGGGCCACGGCGGATCCCGGCAACCCCGGCGAGCCAGAAATGACCTACACCGGCCGACGCTCACAAATGCGGCTGCACACCAAAGAGCCTTGTGGCGAGGCGGGCGCGGTGGTGGTGAAGGTGTGGATCGATCGTATGGGCAAGGTGCAACAGGCTGAAGTGGACCCGGTGAAGAGCACCCTTCGCTCCGAGGTGTGCTGGGCTAGCGCCGTGGAAGCCGCGAAGCGCGATACCTACTACCCGATGGAAGGAGGCCTTCCCTGGCATCAAGGAGAATTGGTGTTCACCTACAGCTCGGCGAGGAGTGCCCCGGGTATGGGAAGTGGTGCGGTGAGTTATGGCGCATCCGACATGCGGTACAACTGGGTGCTATCGGGGCGCAAGCTGGAAGGTGGACCGGAGCGCATCGGCCAGCAAGGCAGCACCGGACGCATGATCCTGGACATCCAAGTGGACCGCCTGGGCGTGGTGCGCAGTGCCACGCTGGTGCGAGGGAGCACCACGAACGAAGCGGCTGCGCTGGAGGTTGTGCGTGAAGCCGCTTTTCAGCTGCGTTTTTCGCAGGAGCCCAGTGCCCCGGAGCTGCAGGCTGGAAAAGTGATCTTCGTCTTCGAGAAGGACTAGCTCCTTCCCGCGAAAGGTGGTAACGCGTCGTCCTACTACTTCCTCCGCGCCCGCTCCAGGGGTACATAGTCACTCTTCCAGACCATCTTCACGTTGAGCAACTTGAAGTAGATCACATCGCCGAAGACGGCGCGGACCACCTTGCTCAACAAACTGCTCTTCGTGTACGGGTTCCAGGAGTTGGCGCACTGGTTCTCGCCAAAGTTCTTGCTGGCATCGAAGGAGGGCACCGTGAAGTACTCCTTGGGCAGCACGCGGATGTTGCCGCCCACCACCTGATCCTTGTTGTTCAGGCGGAACTCCGGAAAACGATCGATGAAGAAGCGCGTGATCACATCGTTGCTCACGCGGGCCTCGAACAGGTGGTCGTACCGGGCCATCCACTCCAGCAGGAAGGGATGTCCCTTGCGGGCTGCGATCACGCCGGTGGAGAGGTGGCAGTCGAACTCGAACGGCACGATCAGGTGGTCATCCAGGAAGGGATCCAGCCGCTTCTTGAGCCAGGTATCGGTATCGAGGTAGATGCCGCCATGCTCGTGGAGGATCTTCAAGCGCATGTAGTCGCTGGCGAAGGCGAATCCGCGCTCGGCGTACATCTTGCGCATCCACGGGTGGCCGTGCACATCGAAGTTGCGCTCATCCCAGCGCACGATGCGGTAATCGGGCATCAGCCGCTGCCACTGGTCGATGTTATCCTGGAAGGCCTTGGGCAGCGGTGCACCACCGATCCAGATGTAATGTAGCACCTTGGGGATCGAAGTTCCCTCGGACACATCAAGCGAAAGCTCCCTTTCTGCAACAGCACTGACCATTCCGTGTGATCGCGTTGACCGTACAAAATTAGTTCCCAGACCCGGGCAGACCTTTTGGTCACACCGGGGGGGCTGTCGGTTCTACCCCATGAAGACGTGTGATCTTCACGAGGTCACTCGACATTCGACCAGAGGGAGAGTGCGCTGAGCAGCAAGGTCGAAGGCCCCCGCTTTCTACGCGCTCGCCGAGGATGGTGTTTCAACCGGAGGAAGGCCCCCACCGAATGATCCGGATGACCGGACCTTGGGTACCGTCGCACTCCCCGCCTACCTTCGAGCCGATGGCAACCAAGCGTCCTCCGAAGACTGCCCAGCAACAGAGCCGAACGCCTGCGTCGTCCACACGGACCAAGGGAACCGCCGCATTGAAGACCGCCATGAACGGCAAGGCCAGCCCCGCGAAGGCCGCGGAAGGTGACCAGCCCGTGTTCGACTACATCGCTGGTTTGCCGCAACCGCAAAAAGCCATCGCCGAGCGCATCGATGCGTTGGCCGCGAAGACCCTGCCTGGCCTCCAACGCGCGGTGAAGTGGGGCATGGCCTACTATGGTGTGGACGG
>Ga0075163_10009009_pt1 | contig 13110 bp, 11 predicted proteins | sample JI1023141ADNA_FD_71478 | JGI IMG/M metagenome (GOLD analysis project Ga0075163, IMG submission 71478) | Wastewater effluent complex algal communities from Wisconsin, to seasonally profile nutrient transformation and Carbon sequestration -... | ecosystem: Engineered > WWTP > Effluent > Algae...
ATGTCCACGTCCAGGACCCGGCCGTAGCGCTGCACCACACGCTGCAACGCCGCCAGCACCTTGGGCGCCGGCTGGCCCAGGGCGTCCACGGCTTCGTTGGCGCAACTGGCCACCGTGCGCAGCATGTCGTCGTCACTTTCCACGGTGCGCACCGCCGTGCCCAGCGGCAGGCGGCGGATCATGGTCAGCACGGTGTCGTCCAGACCCCACTGGCGCGCCACGGCGGCACCGATGGCTTCGATGTCGGTGCCCAGCACGGCATAGGCTGCGGCCTCTTCGCTCATGCCAGGGTCGTCGGGTTCGCCTTCGCGCGCCGAAGGGGCCGGCAGCATCAGGCGGCGGATCTGCGCGGCTTCGTCGGCGAAATGGTAGAAAACCACCAGCCGGCCCAGGTTCTGCAGCAGCGTCAGCAGGTACACCACCTCGCCGTCGTAACCCGCCGGGCGCAGCTGCAAGGCGGTGCGGCCGGCGCGCTTGCAGCGCTCCAGCAAGGTTTCCAGCTGGCTCTGCCCCGCTTCGTTCAAAGGGCCGGGCCACTCACGCAGCGCCAGCGCGGCACGGCGAACGCCGTCCATGCCCACCATGGCAATGGCACGCCTAACCGTCAGCACGGGCCCGCTGCCGGCCACCTGGGAGCCGCGTACCTGCGCGGTGTTGACCAGACGCAGCAGTTCGAAGGACAGCGCCAGGTCTTCCAGCACCACCTCGGCCAGTTCGTTGGTGCGCTCGCGCTCCATCAGCGCCAGGCGCGCCACCCGGGCTGAGGCGCCCGGCGATGAAGGCAGCACGCCGGCCACGCGCAGCTTGTCGGCCAGCAGGCTCAGCGGGCCGCCGCCGGCGGCGTTGTCGGCCTGCAGCCAGCCCTCCAGCGCACGCTGTAATGTGCGCGCGTTTCGGTAGCGCTGGCGCTCCTGGCGATCGGTGGCTCGGTTGACGATGGCCCGCAGCGGCTCCGCCACCGGGTGCGTCGTGCCCCAAGGCAGGCGCACGATGTCGCGGCCCTGCGGCGGCAGGCGCTTGATGACGCGCCCCACGTCGGATTCGTCCAGCGCACCCTGCCCCAGCAGCAGGCCGTGCAGCAGCACGCCTGTGGCGAGCACATCGCGCTCTGCCGCCGCACGTTGCTGCCGCAGGGTATGGGATTCGCCCGTGGGCGCATGGCCCGGGTCGGGCTGGCGCCAGGCCAATTCGGCAGCCACAGCCACGCCAGCCAGGCGCAACTGGCCCGTGTCGGACACCAGCATCAGAAAGGGCTGGATGTCGTGGTGCGCCAGGCCGGCTTCGTGCGCGAAGGCCAGGCCTTGCAAGGCCTGCACGGCCAGGCCTGCGGCCTCGGTGCCCGGCATGCCCTTGCGTGTACTGCGTTCGGCCAGGGTGGCGGCGTCCCGCGGGTCGTAGGCAACGTAGGGCCAGCCGTCCTGCACGCCCACTTCCACCACCGCTGCGAGGTGAGGGTGGTTCAAACGAGAGGCCTGCCGCATGGCCTGCTGCCAGGTTTCCATGGCCGAGGCGTCCGCAGGCTGCACACGGGGCAGGACCAGCATCAGGTCCTGGCCGCTGCGGGGGTCGTGCACCCGCCAGGCCATGCTGCGGTCGCTCTTGCCCAGCAGTTGCAGCAACTGCATGCGACCGAACCACCGCACGGCGGTCGGGCGGTTGCTGGCGGACGTGTCTTGGCTGGATGCGGACATATTGCGTCATTGAACCCCGACGCAGGCCGGCGCAAACCCGCGAACAAGGCACAAAAGCGAGCGCAGTTCAATGCGGGCGGCGCGCGCCACGCCGTGGGTGGACGCTATGGCTGCCATAGCCCGCGCGGGCCGCCGAGCCAGGGCAGCCGCGGGGTGCTTGTGTCAGAATTGCCCTGCATTTCACCCAGGGCACAGCGCCTCACGAAGCCTGTCCGCACGCGGAGTTTCCCGATGAGCAGCGAACTGATCAAACACGTCACCGACGCCTCCTTCGACAGCGATGTCCTGAAGTCCGACAAGCCCGTGCTGGTGGACTATTGGGCAGAGTGGTGTGGCCCCTGCAAGATGATTGCGCCCATCCTGGACGAAGCCTCCAAGGACTACGGCGACAAGCTGCAGATCGCCAAGATGAACGTCGACGAGAACCGTGACGTGCCGGCCAAGTTCGGCATCCGCGGTATCCCGACGCTGATGCTGTTCAAGGGCGGCGAACTGGCGGCCACCAAGGTCGGCGCCCTGTCCAAGGCCCAGCTGACCGCTTTCCTCGACGGTCATCTATAATCTACGTCAACGCGGGTTGAAGCCTTCCCACAAGGAAGTGTCCCGCGTCTGACCCGCCACCGTGCGCCGCCCCTCCCGGCCTGTTGATCAGGCCGGTGTCTTGCAGGGCTGAAAGGCACGGTCTCGGCGCCAATTCACCCGGTTCCTGTTGCCAGCCTCGCGCAGCTTGTGCGAGCCCCGGCACACCCGCTGCAGCGGCCCGCCGCGCAGCTTTCAGCCTGAGGCCCCCTCATGCACTTGTCCGAACTCAAAGCCCAGCACGTCTCCGAACTGCTCAAGATGGGCGAAGAGCTGGAGATCGAAAACGTCCAGCGCCTGCGCAAGCAGGAGCTGATGTTCGCGATCATGAAAAAGCGCGCCAAGGCGGGCGAGCAGGTCTTCGGCGATGGCGTGCTCGAAGTGCTGCCCGACGGCTTCGGTTTCCTGCGCAGCATAGAGGCCAGCTACATGGCCAGCACGGACGACATCTACCTGTCGCCGAGCCAGATCCGCCGCTTCAACCTGCACACCGGCGACATGGTGGAAGGCGAAGTGCGCGTCCCCAAGGACGGCGAACGCTACTTCGCGCTGGTGAAGGTGGACCGTGTCAACGGTCTCACGCCCGAGGAGAGCAAGCACAAGATCATGTTCGAGAACCTGACGCCCTTGTTCCCCAAGGAGCCGTTCAAGCTGGAACGTGACATCAAGGTCGAAGAGAACATCACCAGCCGCATCATCGACCTGATCGCACCCATCGGCAAAGGCCAGCGCGCGTTGCTGGTGGCGCAGCCCAAGACGGGCAAGACAGTGATGATGAAGCACATCGCCCACGCGCTGGTGGCCAACCACCCCGAGATCCACCTCATCGTGCTGCTGGTCGACGAGCGGCCCGAGGAAGTGACGGAAATGGTCCGCGGCGTGCGCGGCGAAGTCATCTCCTCCACCTTCGACGAACCCGCTGCGCGCCACGTGCAGGTGGCCGAGATGGTCATCGAACGCGCCAAACGCCTGGTGGAACTGAAGAAGGACGTGGTGATCCTGCTGGACAGCATCACGCGTCTGGCCCGTGCCTACAACAACGTGCTGCCATCCAGCGGCAAGGTGCTGACCGGTGGCGTGGACGCCAACGCGCTGCAGCGCCCCAAGCGCTTCTTCGGCGCGGCGCGCAACGTAGAAGAAGGCGGCAGCCTGACCATCATTGGCACGGCGCTCATCGACACCGGATCCAAGATGGACGAGGTGATCTACGAAGAGTTCAAGGGCACCGGCAACTGCGAGATCCACCTGGACCGCCGCATGGCCGAAAAGCGCGTCTACCCGTCCATCCTGATCAACAAGAGTGGCACGCGGCGCGAAGAACTGCTGCTGAAGCCGGAAATCCTGCAGAAGACCTGGATCCTGCGCAAGCTGCTCTACAACATGGACGAGATCGAGGCGATGGAGTTCGTGCTGGAAAAGATGAAGCAGAGCAAGAACAACCTGGACTTCTTCGACATGATGCGCCGCGGCGGTTGATTCCGCTGCAGGCTATAATTCGAGGTTTTCCGCCACCCCCGGGCAAGTGCGTCTGGTTGCGCCAAGGCAGCAACCAACACGTGGCTCCCCAATGACACGAGGTTTCCCATGCGCGACGGCATTCACCCCAACTACCGCGAAGTCTGCTTCCAGGACCTGAGCAACGGCTTCACCTTCGTGACGCGCTCCTGCGCGCCCACCAAGGAAATGATCACCCACGAAGGCCGCGAGCTGCCGCTGATCAAGCTGGAAACCACCAGCGAGTCGCACCCGTTCTACACGGGCACGCAGAAGAGCATCGACAACCTGGGCGGCCACGTCGAGAAGTTCCGCAACAAGTTCGCCCGCTTCAAGAAGTGAGCGACGGGCCTTCAACAGGCCCCCAGCAGAAAGGCAGCTACGGCTGCCTTTTTTCTTGCCCTGCTTTGGCATCATCGCCGTCGTGAACAGTCCCCGCCCTGCCCTCGTCACGCAACGCGGCGCACGCCGCCTGCCGCGATTGCCTTTGTTCCTGCTCTGCGCAGCCTACTTGCTGCCAGGCCTGTTCGTGCGCGACCCCTGGCGCAATGCCGACGTCAACGCCTTCGGCATCATGGCCGCGATGGCCGACGGCCGCACGTCCTGGTGGGCGCCGACGCTGGGCAGCGTGCCGGCCGACGCCGCGCTGTTGCCGCATTGGCTGGGTGCCGGCTTCATCCTCTTGGGCCGCGGCTGGCTGGACCCCGCCCTGGCCGCCCGCCTGCCCTTTGCCCTGCTGCTGGCGCTGACGCTGGGCCTGGTCTGGTACAGCACCTACCTGCTGGCGCGCACCGAAGCGGCCCAGCCCGTGGCCTTTGCCTTCGGCGGCGAAGCCGACCCCGTGGCCTACGCCCGCGCCATGGCCGACGGCGGCCTGCTGGCACTGATGGCCACGCTGGGCCTGCTGCAACTGGGCCACGAAACCACGCCGGAACTGGCGCAACTGTGTGCCATGTCCCTGGTGCTGTACGGTTTGGCTGCGGCCCCTTTCCGACACTGGCGCGCGCGTGCGGCCATCGCGGCCGGCCTGCCCTTGCTGGCGGCCTGCGGCGCGCCGTCCATGGCGCTCTTCGTGGGCCTGGGTGGCTGGCTGGTCTGCCTGCGCTCACGCCAGGACGCGGCACGCGCTTTTTCGCGCTGGGTGCTGGTCGCCGCGTTGGTGTCGGCGCTGGTGGGCTGGGAACTGGGCGCCTGGCGCTGGCGCGCCGTCGGCCTGGCGCCAGCCGATCTGCCCAGCCTGGCGCGGCAATGGCTTTGGTTCCTGTGGCCAACCTGGCCACTGGCCTTGTGGACGCTGTGGCGCTGGCGCCGGCAGCTCTCGTACCGCCACATCTCCGTACCACTGCTGATGGCCGTGGTGGCCCTGATCTCCAGCGTCGCCATGGGCAGTTCCGACCGTGCCCTGATGCTGGGCCTGCCAGCGTTGGCGGTATTGGCCGCCTTCGCGCTGCCCACCTTGAAGCGCAGCGCAGCGGCGGCGGGCGACTGGTTCTCGATGTTCTTCTTCACGGGCTGTGCGCTGACGATCTGGGTGATCTACACGTCCCTGCAGATCGGCGTGCCCGCCAAGCCCGCGGCCAATGTGGCGCGGCTGGCACCCGGGTTTGAATCGCAGTTCTCCCTGCCCGCCTTGCTGGTGGCCCTGGCCGGCACGTTGGCCTGGGTGGCGGTGGTGCGGTGGCGCACCGGTCGCCACCGCGAGGCGCTTTGGAAGAGCCTGGTGCTGCCCGCCGGCGGTGTGGCGCTGTGCTGGCTGCTGCTGATGACGCTGTGGCTGCCCATGCTGGACTACGCACGCAGCGCACGCCCGTTTGTCACCCGCTTGTCGGCCCACGTGCCACGCGATGCCTGCATTGCTGCGCCGGGCATGGCACCACCCACCGTGGCGGCGCTGGAGGTCTTCGGCCGTTGGCGTGTCGACGCAAGGGCCGATGCCGCCACGGCATCTGGCTGCGAATTCCTGCTGAGCGCCACCCGCAGCAAGCCCTTGCCGGCGGCGCCTTTGGGGTGGACCGCCGTGGCCGAGGTCCGCCGCCCCACCGACCGCGACGAAGTGACCCAGGTCTTCCGACGCCAGCCCTGACGGCCGTCAGCCGGTGACGGTACGCACCGCGGCTTGCGCAGCACGCACCCGCACGGCAGGAAACTGCAGCTTGAAGCTGGAGCCCTTGCCCAGTTCGCTGTTGATCTCGATTTCACCGCCGTGCCGCTGCACCACATGCTTGACGATGGACAGACCCAGACCCGTTCCGCCCGTGTCGCGCGAGCGGGACCCGTCGACGCGGTAGAAGCGCTCTGTCAGCCGCGGCAGGTGTTCGCGCGCAATGCCCAGGCCGGTGTCGCGCACGTCAATTTCGCCGACGCCGTCGGCGCGAAGTGTCCAGGCCAGCGTCACCTGGCCGCCCTCGGGCGTATAACGCACGGCGTTGTTGACCAGGTTGCCGATGGCGCTGAGCAGTTCTGCGTCGCTGCCGGCCAACTCGGCGCCGTCCGCAGCCTGCAAACGGATGCCGTGGCGGCCGTCGGACAAGGCCAGGCCGTCGGCCTGCGCACGCTGCAGCAAGGCATCCACCGAGACCCAGCGGTCCGCACCCGGGCGCGGGCTGCCTTCCAGCTGCGCCAGCATCAAGAGGTCGCCTACCAGCGCCTGCATGCGGTTGGTCTGTTGCTCCATCAGGGTCAGCACGCGTCGCCGCTCGGGTTCAGTCAGGGGCAACTGAGCCAGCGTCTCCACAAAACCCGCCAGCACCGTCAAAGGGGTGCGGATCTCGTGCGACACATTGGCCACGAGGTCCCGGCGCATAGCGTCTGCACGTTCGCGCTCGGTGATGTCCTGCGACAAGACCAGCTTCATGCCCTGCAAGCCTTCGGCGTCGGTGCCGTACGGGCGCGCCAACACGGACAGCGTCGCCTGGCCCTGAGGGCCGGCAAAGACCAAAGGCTCGTCGAACTGGCCGTCCTGCAAGTAGGCCACGAAGGCCGGCGAGCGCACGAGATTGGTCACGCGCTGGCGGCGGTCGCGCTGCGGGTCCAGGCCGAAGTGCTCGGCTGCGACCGAGTTGCACCACTCGATCTGGTCCGCACCGTCCAGCAGCATCACGCCGTTGGGCGATGCTTCGATGGCCGCCAGAAAGTGCTCCAGGCGCTGCCGTTCGTTGTCCAGCGCCAGGTCCTTCGCGCGCAGCGCCTTTTCGATGCGGTAGCCGAGTTCGCCCCAGGTGCCGGTGTCACGCGGCGCACTGGCCTGCTGCGAGCCGCGCAGCCACTCCAGCAAACGGTTCCCGCGGCGGGCATCCAGCGCCAGCGCCAGCAGAACCGCCGCAGACCCGCCCACCGCCGTTGCCAGCAGGGGTGTGCCCAGCAAGGCGCCCATCAAGAACCCGAGCACGCCACCCAGGGCCAGCCCGAGCAGCACCCACAACGCGCGGGGCAGGAACCAGGTCATGCAGACGGCTTCGGTCAGGCGGCGATGGAGTTGACCTGGGCTGTCAGGCGGTAGCCGGCGCCGCGCACGGTTTCGATCAGGGCCGAGCAGGCCACCGGCGCCAGGGCCTCGCGCAGCCGCTTCACGTGCACGTCCACCGTGCGCTCCTCGATGAACACATGGTCACCCCAGACCCGGTCCAGCAGCTGCGCGCGGCTGTGCACGCGCTCTGTGTGGGTCATGAAGAAGTGCAGCAGACGGAACTCCGTGGGACCAATCTTGAGGTCCACCAGCCGGCCATCCACCAGGCGTGTGACGCGGCGCGTGGTCGGGTCCAGCTTGAGCCCGGCCACTTCCACCGCTGCGTCAAGCGCTTCGGGGGCCTTGCGGCGCAACACAGCGCGGATGCGTGCCAGCAGTTCCTTGGGCGAGAAGGGCTTGGTCAGGTAGTCATCGGCCCCGGCATCCAGTCCTGCGATCTTGTCGGCCTCGTCCGCACGCGCCGTGAGCATGATGACCGGCAGGTCGCGCGTGCGCCCGTCGGCCCGCCAGCGCCGCGCCAGTTGCACGCCAGACTGCCCCGGCAGCATCCAGTCCAGCAGCACCAGGTCTGGCAGCTGGCGGTCTACCGCCGCCTGGGCGCTTTCCGCGTCAGCCGCCAGCGTCACGGCAAAGCCGGCGTGACGCAGGTTGATGGCCACCAGTTCGGCGATGGCGGTTTCGTCTTCAACTACGAGGATGCTGCCCATGGCCTGCCCTCAACGCACCGCGTTCTCGACGTTTTCCATCGAGGTGTGTCGCACGTCGGTGCCCTTCACGATGTAGATGATGGCTTCGGCCAGGTTCTTGGCGTGGTCACCCACGCGCTCAATCGCCTTGGCCACGAAGACCAGGTCGATGCTGGCGGAGATGGTGCGCGGGTCTTCCATCATGTAGGTGATGAGCTTGCGCATCAGGCCTTCGAACTCCTGGTCGATCTGGTCGTCCTGCTTCAGCACTTCCAGCGCCTTGGCGGTATCCAGGCGGGCGAAGGCGTCCAGGGCCTTGCGCAACTGAGCCACGGCCAACTCGGCTTCGAAGCGCAGGTCGTTGACCGGCAGCCGCGTGGAGATGCCGGTGTTCACCAGGCGCTGCACAGTGCGCGCGATGCGTGCGGCCTCGTCGCCCACGCGCTCCAGGTTGGCGATGGTCTTGCTCACGGCGATGAGCAGACGCAGGTCGCGGGCCGTGGGTTGCCTGCGCGCAATGATGGCGGAGAGGTCGCTGTCGATCTCTACTTCCATCTGATTCACGCGCTCTTCCTGCTGCAGCACGCGGGTGGCTTCCTCGCTGCTGAAATGCGTCAGCGCATGCAGGGCTTCGGAAACCTGGGACTCGACCAGGCCGCCCATTTCCAGCACACGGCCGGAGATGCCACTGAGCTCGGCGTCGAATTGCGTCGATAGATGCTTGTCGGACATGGTGTGTGTTCCTTCGCCGCTCAGCCAAATCGGCCGGTGATGTAGTCCTCGGTGTCCTTCTTCTTGGGCCGCATGAACAACTCGTTCGTGGGGCCGAACTCCACCAGATCGCCCAAGTACATATAAGCGGTGTAGTCACTGCAACGTGCGGCTTGCTGCATGTTGTGGGTGACGATCATCACCGTGTAGTCGCTCTTCAACTCGTGGATGAGCTCTTCGATCTTGCCGGTGGATATAGGGTCCAGGGCCGAGCAGGGCTCGTCCAGCAAGAGCACTTCCGGCTTGATGGCGATGCCGCGCGCGATACACAGGCGCTGCTGCTGGCCTCCGGACAGACTGGCACCACTCTGGTTGAGCTTGTCCTTGACTTCGTTCCACAGCGCCGACTTCTTCAGTGCCCACTCCACGCGCTCGTCCATCTCGACGCGCGGCAGCGACTCGAACAGGCGCACGCCGAAGGCGATGTTGTCGTAGATGGACATCGGGAACGGCGTGGGCTTCTGAAAGACCATGCCGATCTTGGCGCGGATGAGCGTCACGTCGACCTTGGTCTTCAGAATGTCTTCGCCGTCCAGCGTGATGCTGCCTTCTGCGCGTTGCTCGGGATACAGCTCAAACATGCGGTTGAAGGTGCGCAGCAGCGTGCTCTTGCCGCAACCCGATGGCCCGATGAAGGCCGTGACCTTTCCTTCCGGAATGTCCAGGTTGATGCGCTTGAGCGCGTGGAAGCTGCCGTAGTAGAAATTCAGGTCGCGGACCGAGATCTTGACCTTCTCGGTGGTGGGGAGCTCGACTCGTGTGTCCATGGGAATCTCGGTTGCACCAGGCTCAGGTCTTGTTGCGGAACAGGACTCGCGCCAGGATGTTGAGCGCGAGCACGCCGATCGTGATGAGGAAGACGCCAGCCCAGGCCAGCTTTTGCCAGTTCTCGTAGGGGCTCATTGCGAACTTGAAGATCGTTACCGGCAGGCTGGCCATAGGCTCACCCAGGCTTGCGGTAAAGAATTGATTGGACAGCGCCGTGAACAGCAGCGGCGCGGTCTCGCCAGCAATGCGAGCGAAGGCCAGCATCACGCCCGTGATGACACCCGCTCGGGCTGCCTTCAGCGTGACCGAGGAAATGACCTTCCACTTGGGCGTGCCCAAGGCATAGGCCGCTTCGCGCAATGCGTTGGGAATCAGGCTGAGCATGTTCTCGGTGGTGCGAACAACCACCGGAATGACGATCAGCGCCAACGCCAGCACGCCCGCGAAGCCCGAGAAGGTCTTGGTGGTGGCCACCACGGCCGAATAGATGAACAGGCCGATGACGATGGACGGAGCTGACAGCAGGATGTCATTGATGAAGCCCGTAACCGCACCCAGCCAGCCTCGCTTGCCGTACTCAGCCAGGTAGATGCCCGCCATGACACCAATGGGGGTGCCCAGCAGCGTCGCCAGTGACACCATGATCAGCGTGCCCACAATGGCGTTGGCCAAGCCGCCAATCTCGGCTTGCGGAGGCGGAGTGGATTCAGTGAACACCGACAGTCCCAGTCCGCCCATGCCCAGACGCACGGTCTCCACCAGGATCCAGATCAGCCAGAACAGGCCAAAGGCCATGGCGCCGAGCGCCAGGCTGAGCGCAACCGCGTTGACCAGCTTGCGGCGCTGGTGGAGCGCCATCCGGCGCGGGTCCATCGTGGCCAGGCTGCTCATGTGCGGTTTCCTTCGCCGCGGCGCAGACGCGACAGCAACACCTTGGACAAGGCCAGCACCACAAAGGTGATGAAGAAGAGGATCAGGCCCAGGTAGATCAACGCCGCCTGGTGCAGGCCTTCACCCGCTTCGGCAAACTCGTTGGCCAGTGCAGAGGTGATGCTGTTGGCGGCCTGGAAGAGCGACAAGGAGTCCAACTGGTTGAAGTTGCCGATGACGAAGGTGACGGCCATGGTCTCTCCCAGCGCCCGACCCAGACCCAGCATGATGGCGCCCACGACGCCTGTCTTGGTGTAGGGCAGCACGACACGGGAAATGACTTCCCAGGTGGTCGAGCCCAGCCCGTAAGCAGACTCCTTCAGCATCGATGGTGTGGTCTCGAACACATCGCGCATCACAGAGGCGATGAACGGAATCACCATGATCGCGAGGATGATGCCGGCCGACAGGATGCCGATACCCACCGGAGGACCTGAAACCAGGGCGCCCAATACAGGAACGCCGGTGAACGCGGACTGCAGCGGCTGCTGCACATAGGTGGCCAGGATCGGCCCGAAAACCAACAAGCCCCACATGCCATAGACGATGGAAGGCACGGCTGCAAGCAATTCAATGGCCACACCGAGTGGCCGCTTCAGCCAGTTGGGTGACAACTCGGTCAGAAAGATGGCAATGCCGAAGCTCACCGGAACCGCAATCAACAGCGCGATGAACGAGGTCATCAGCGTGCCGTAGATCATGACCAGGCCACCGAACTTCAGCTGCACTGGGTCCCATTCGGTCGACACGAAGAACCCCAGGCCAAACTCGCGGATGGCAGGCATCGCGCCGACGAACAGCGACACGATGATGCCCACCAGCAGCAGCAGCGTGAGCCAGGCAGCACCATGCGCCAAAATCGAGAACGCCGTATCGGCCCATGGCCAGACACGCCGACGACCCGAAGGGTCCCCACTGGGTGAAGCTCGCTCCACTTTTCTGTTCTCGTCGTATGGGCTTGCGGGCAGTGTAGCGGCCATGGGGCCTCCGCTCAGGTCGATCGGATGCGGTTCGTACCTGCGAGGTTGGCCCTAATGAGCCAGCCCCGCACAGCACATTACTTGAAGGCGACGGGCTTGCCAGAGGCGTCCTTGATCTGATCGGCCCACTGCTTGCGCACCAACTGCTTCACTGCGGCAGGCAGCGGCACGTAGTCCAGGTCGTCCGCCATCTTGTCGCCATTGGCGTAGGCCCAATCGAAGAACTTCAGCGCATTGCTGGCGTTCACGGGCTTGTCCTGGGACTTGAACATCAGGATGTACGTCGGGTTGGTCAACGGCCAGGCGTCCTTGCCTGGCTGCTCGGTCGTGATCTGGTAGAAGGTCTTGGACCAGTCGGCACCTGCGGCGGCGGCTTTGAAAGCATCGTCGTTGGGAGTCACGAAGTTGCCGTCCTTGTTGCGCATCAGCGTGAAGGTCATCTTGTTCTGCTTCACGTAGGCGTACTCCACGTACCCAATGGAATTGGGCAGGCGCTGAACGAAAGCAGCCACGCCTTCGTTGCCCTTGCCACCGGCGCCGGTGGGCCAGTTGACCGCAGTGCCTTCTCCGACCTTGGCCTTCCACTCGGCGTTCACCTTGGACAGGTAGTTGGTGAAGATGAAAGTGGTACCCGAGCCGTCAGCACGGCGCACCGGCGAGATGGCGGCGTCGGGCAGTGGCACGCCGGGGTTCAGCGCAGTCAACGCAGCATCGTTCCACTTGGTGATCTTGCCCAAATAGATGTCGCCCAGCACCTGCCCGGTCAGGCGAATCTGTCCCGGAGCGATGCCCTTGATGTTGACCACCGGCACCACACCACCAATGACCGTGGGGAACTGCACCAGGCCGTCCTTGGCCAATTCAGCGTCGGTCAGCGGCATGTCCGACGCGCCGAAATCGACCGTCTTGCCGCGAATCTGTCGCAAGCCGGCGCCCGAGCCCACGGATTGGTAGTTGATGCGAGCCCCGGTGGCCTTGTTATAGGCGTCCGCCCACTTGGCATAGATCGGCGCGGGGAACGTGGCGCCAGCGCCGGTGACGTCCTGGGCCAGGACAGCGCCGGAAAGCCACATGGCAGAACAAGAAACAAGTGCGGTGCGGAACACGGTCATGGCAGGACCTTCTGTGCGGTTGTTGGCAATGCCTGGACTGTATGAATCACAAATGACAAGCCCGTGACAACAACTCCAACAAAGCAGGGCGACTGTGACATCCAGTCTGGCGTCACAAATTGGTCACATGCCCTGCCTAAGCTCCACCGCCGTCACCCTTCGACATGCCACGCACTGCACAACATGACCCTGCTCCGCCGAACCCTGATGCTGGCCTCCACAGCAGCCGCCACCGCCGCGCTGATGGCTTGCGCCACCGTGCCTGCACCCACCACAGTGGTCGACACCGCCGCGCGCACGCCGCAACTGTCGACACTGACCAAGCTGATCAATGATGCGGGCATGGCCGACACATTGCGTGGCGCGGGCCCCTTCACCGTATTCGCACCGAGCGACGAGGCATTCAAGGCCGTGCCCGCCAAGACCATGGCAGAACTGGCCGCCAACAAGGACCTGCTGAAGGCGGTTCTGGCCTACCACGTGCTGCCTGGAAAAGTGACTTCGGCCGACGCCAAGAACAGCAATATGAAGACCGTTCAGGGCGCCAACGTCGCCCTTGCGCGCGCAGGCACGTTCGTGACGGTGGAGGATGCGGTTGTTACGCAAGCCGATGTGATGGCCACCAACGGAGTG
>Ga0075163_10009010_pt1 | contig 13110 bp, 11 predicted proteins | sample JI1023141ADNA_FD_71478 | JGI IMG/M metagenome (GOLD analysis project Ga0075163, IMG submission 71478) | Wastewater effluent complex algal communities from Wisconsin, to seasonally profile nutrient transformation and Carbon sequestration -... | ecosystem: Engineered > WWTP > Effluent > Algae...
AAGGCGGTCCGGATCCAACGTGGACAGGACGTGATCCATGGCATGGGCCTGGATGCTGCAGAGGACTTCAGCAGCTATATCATCCACCGCATAACGGGCCAGATCTATGTACCCGATGATACCTTAGCAGCCAACTCAAACTGATCCTTCGGGCTATGCCGGGGCCTTTCATCGTCATACTTCGTTGCCCAACCCTTACAGAGCGTCCAGCTCTGCGCGGGTTTCGCGCCTCGTCTGCCAATGAAATTCCTCCGGCTCGCTTCCGAAGATCAGTCCGAGTTGGCTGCTAGCCGCCGATGCGCAAGGTCACTAGGTTCATGGAGCATTTCTGGCTGGCCGTAGCCATAGGCACGGGCTTGGCCGCTATCTGGGTGATCGCAGTGGATGGCTTTGCCGCAAGTTCCCAATGGCTCTGGTTCCCGGGCATTGCGCTGGCCATGTTCTTCTTCCGGCGCTTCATGCGCATCAAGTTGGAAGCCATGGAGGACCGCGCCAACGGGCAGGGCTGAACGGCCCGCCTATCTTCGCCCCGGGCGGCAAGGACCGCACTGGCTTTGTCCATCAGCGCAACAGACCTCATACTTATCCTCACGTCCGTTGCCGTGTCGGCCTTGTGTTCGGGCTTGGAGATCGCCTTCCTGAGCAGCAACAAATTGTACATTGAACTGGAGCGCAAGCGCGGCGCCATTTGGGCCCGCTTGGTCTCGGTGATGCTGAAGCGTCCAGCGCGTGTCATCGGGGCGCTGCTGGTGGGCAACAACATCGCCTTGGTGCTCTACGGCATTGTCATGGCCAAGGTGTTGGAGCCTTGGTTGCGGACCTTCGGGCAAGGTGAGGTCTTCGTGTTGGTTTCACAGACCATCCTCAGCACGTTGCTGATCCTGGTGATCGGCGAGTTCCTTCCCAAAGCGATCTTCCGCATAGACCCCAACAGTTCCCTCAGCGTGTTCGCACTGCCGCTGCAGGTCCTCTACATCATCCTGTGGTTACCGATGATGGTCATGACCGGCTTGAGCGAAGGGATCCTGCGCCTGTTCGGTGTGCCCAACAAACCCGGGCAGGTGGCCTTTGGTCGTGTGGACCTGGATGATTTCCTGAAGGATGTAGGCACTAACCAGCCCACCAACACCACCATGGATGCCGAGGTGGAGTACTTCCGCAATACACTGGAATTGAGCAATACCAAAGTGCGTGAACTGATGGTGCCCCGCGCGGAGATCGAAGCCATTGAAGTGGAGGCGACCGCAGAGATCCTGCGCCAACGGTTCATTGAAAGCGGGTTGAGCAAATTGCTCGTTTACAAGGAGAGCATCGATAACATCATCGGTTACGTGCATGGGTATGAACTGTTCCGTCATCCGCGATCCATTCGCTCCGTGATGCGCCCCGTCAATTTCATACCGGGCACCATGCCTGCGGACGAAGTGCTCCAGATGTTCATCAAGCAGCGCACTCACGTTGCCGTTGTGGTGGACGAATACGGCGGCACGGCCGGCATGCTTACCATGGAGGATGTGGTGGAGACGATCGTAGGCGACATCGAGGATGAACACGACTCGCCCGAAGAGGTTGAAGAGCGGTTGGGGCCGAATGAATTCCTGTTGAGCGCGCGCACCGAGGTCGCACATTTGATCGAAGCCTATCGCTTGGCGATCCCCGAGAGTGAGGAATACGATACGCTGGCAGGCTACATCCTGCACAGTACAGGTGAGATCCCGGACCAAGGGCAAGTGGTGGAACTACCGCCATTCCGCATCACGATCGCCCAGGTGGTCCATGGCCGTGTTGATCTCGTGCGCTTGGAGGTCCTGGACCCCGAAACTGGGTACCACCATGCGGATTAGTCGGATCAGGGTGATGAACAGTGGTAGTAAGTCCGGGACTTATTGCCTGTGACCATTGTCCCATGGGCCGCGCGACGGAGCCAGCAGCCAATAGCCAATAGTCAATAGCCAACAGCCAGCCGCGCAACCCTCTCTTCCTCAACCGAAAGGGAGGTCCAAACCCCGTATAGGGCATCCCCCTATATTTGCACCCCTATTCAAAGGAAAACATGGCCATTATCGGGAAGATCCGCGAGCGCAGCGGGCTGTTGTTGGTGTTGGTTGGTGGGGCCATGGCGGCCTTCATCCTCACGGACCTTTTCAGTGGCCGCGGCAGTGGCAGGGAGGATCAGGTGCTGGGCACCGTTGGTGATGAGGAGATCAGCGCGGTCGAATTCGAGCGTCGCGTGAACGACGAGATCGAGAGCTACCGCAACGATTTCAACCAACAGGTGAACGCGCAAATGACCGAGCAGGTGCGCAACAGCGTTTGGCAGGAGATGTTGAAGCAGAAGGTGATGTTGGGCCAGGTGGAAGCGGCCGGCTTCACATTGACCAAGGCCGAGTATGATGACATCCGGTTCGGGGACAACATCCTGCCGGAGTTCCGCAACCAGCCGAACTTCCTGGGTGAGGACGGTCAACCCAGCCCGGAGAAGTTGCAACAGTACTTCAGCAGCGTTCAACTGAACGCACCGGTGTACCACGAGATCCAGAAGCGCCGGATAACGGAGAACCGCCTCTACAGCAAATACACCACGCTGGTGAAGAAGAGCGTGTTCGTGAACAGTGCTGATGCCAAGGACGACTACCTCGCCAAGAACACCAAGGCCAGCTTCAACTTCGTGGCCAAGCGCTACGACAGCGAGCCGGACAGCCTTTACCCCGTTGAGGAGAAGGACCTGAGCCGCTTCTACGAGCAACACAAAGGCGACAAGAAGTACAAGCAACAAGCTTCGCGCAAGTTCGAGTACGCGTTGTTCCCGGTCACCGCATCAGCAGCCGATCGAGAAATGGCGCAGAAGGAACTGAACGATCTGAAGGAGTCCTTCATGACCAGCACCGACGATAGCCTCTTCGTGGTCGGTAACAGCGAATCGCGAACGTATAGCAAGGTGCCTTACACAGAAGGCGGTGCAGACAAGTTGAACGACTCGCTCATCGTCAACGCAGCGGTGGGCACGGTGGTGGGCCCCTACCAACAAGGTGAGCAATGGAAGCTGGTGAAGGTGGCCGAGTTGGCCGACCTGCCCGAGGCCCGCGTGCGCCACATCCTGTTGAGCACGACCAAGGACAAGAGCGAGGATGTACAGAAGAAAGTGGCCGACAGCCTGCTGGCCGTGGTGAAGCGCGATCGCAGCAAGTTCGAGGACCTCGTGGTGAAGTTCAGCGAGGACCCGGGCAGCAACACCAAGGAGAAAGGCGGTGTGTACGATTGGTTCGACAAGAAGCAGATGGTACCGGAATTCACGGCTGCCAGCTTCGACGAGAAGGTCGGTGCCATCACCATCGCGAAGACCACCTACGGCTTCCACATCGTGGAGGTATTGGGGCAACGCACCCGCCAGGAGCGGCGCGTGGTCACGGTGGAGCGCACCATGAAGCCTTCACCCGCCACCTTCAAGGAAGTGTACAAGAAGGCCAACGATTTCAGCTTGCGTAACACGGACATCGACGCCTTCAAGAAAGCCGCCGAAGAGCAAGGCATACAAGTGACACCGGTGGATGAACTACGCAGCGACATGCGTTACGTACCCGGCCTCCAGGACCCGAACAGCACGATCTCGTGGGTGAACCGTGCCGAAGTGGGCAAGGTGAGCGAACCCATCCAGAGCGGTGACAGTTACGTGGTGGCCATGCTCACCGGTATCCGTGAAGAGGGCGTTCCACAACTGGAGGATGTGCGCGTCGCATTCACCAAAGAGGTGGTGAAGGAGAAGAAGGCCGAAGCCTGGACGGCGAAAATGGAGGGCAAGACCGATCTCAACGCACTGGCTACGGAGCTCAGCGTTGCGCAGCAGACCGCCACGGACATGCCGCTCAACAGCTTCAACCTTCCCGGTGGGTTCAACGAGTACGAGGTGGTGGGCGAGATCTTCGCGTTGGAGGCGGGCAAGACCAGCGTTCCGCTGAAGGGTGAGACGGGTGTTTACGTGGTGAGCATGACCGGCAAGACCCCGGCTCCCGAACCCCAGGACCTGAACATCGACAAGGCAGGCATGGTACAGCGCCTGCAAGGGCGTGTGGATGGCGGCCTCTTCAACGCGTTGAAGGACGCCGTTGGTGTAACGGACGATCGCAACAAGTTCTACTGAGCGTGCAACGCTTGGAACGAAGAACGCCGGGCATCTGCCCGGCGTTCTTCGTTCACATACCGATGGTCCAGAGATAGCCCACGCTCAGCGTGTGGCGCAGTCCCCAAGGTTCGCCGCGCTCATCGATGCGACGGCAGAACATCGGTGATAGTTCAGCAAAGAACCGACCTTGGTCGTTGTTGGTACGGAAGCCGATAACCGTGGCCATTGCAATGGACCAATATGAATTGGACCCGCGCGTTTGGTACTGCTCACCCGAACTGAGGACGGTTACTTCAACCTTCCAGACGAACGCATCGCGTACGGTGAACAGATCCAGTCCTCCATAAAAGAAGGGTCTGCTGCCCCGCTTGCGCACTTGTCCAATGCGCCCACGGATACCGCAACCGAAGAAGTGGTCCAGATCGTATTCATTGCCGCTCCTGCGGGTGGCGATCGCTGGCCCAGCGGCAAGTTGGCGAGGACCACCGATAGTGTAGTCCACCTTGGTGCTGGTCGGCAAGGAAGACCCCAGCGAAGTGGTCACGGTCCATCGATCATCCAACTTGCGCTCCGCCCGTGCAAGAAGACCGCCCCGTAACTGCTTGACGCGGTCGTTGGAATGCAGGAAGGTCGCTGGCCCGAGCGACCACTGTGCCCAGACGTGGTTCGCAAGAAAGATCAACAGGAACGCGCCGCTCCGCATGTTGCCACAACGTGGACACACAGCGGGAAGTATGCCTACCGCAACTGGCTCAATCGCTCCGCATCCAACCGCACGAGGATGCCGAGCAGGATGGTGAAGGAGATCATGCTGCTGCCACCGTAGCTGAAGAAGGGCAGGGGAATGCCGATCACCGGGGCCAGGCCGATGGTCATGCCCACGTTGATCAGCAGGTGGAGGAAGAAGATGCTGGCGACGCAGTAGGCGTAGATCCGCGTGAACCGCGATCGCTGTCGATCGCTGATCTGGATGATGCGCAGTATCAAAGCCGTCAAGAGTATCACGACGAAGGCGGTCCCGAGGAATCCCCATTCCTCTCCCACGGTGCAGAAAATGAAGTCGGTGCTTTGCATGGGCACGTACTTGAACTTCGTAAGCGTGCCTTCCAAATATCCTTTGCCTGCGAAGCCACCGGATCCGATCGCCGTCTGGCTCTGCTTCACGTTGTAGCCCAGGCCTTGGGGGTCTTCCTTTTGACCGAGCATCACCAGGATGCGGTCGCTTTGGTGCTTTGCGAGCACATTCTTGAAAGCATAGTCCACGCTGCCGATGAAGACCGCGGAACTGAGCAGCCCCATGACGATAAGCCCTTGCAGTCGTTTGCGCTCACGCTTCATCACCAGGTTGCGCACACCGAACCAGGCGATCACGCTGAACACCGCTATCAGCGCGAGCAGGAAGTATTGGCCGGTCAGTTCCTTGTCGGTGAATGGAAGTCCAAAGGAGGATTCCTTCAGGATCAGTGAGAGTACGGAAAGCACACCGGCAAGGATCGCCAACAACAACACGTTGCCCGAAAGTCCCTCACGATAGAGCACGAGGATGAACGCACCGGAAACGAGCGCTGTACCGGTATCGGGTTGTAACATGATCAACGCCACGGGAGAGAGGATGATGATGGCGCTGATCACCCGCGAGCGTGTGTCCACAAGTGCTTTCAATCCGCTCAAGTAACGCGTCAGCGCAAGGGAGGTCGCGAACTTGGCGAACTCGGCAGGTTGTATACCGAAGCCACCGATCGCGAACCACGCCTTGGCCCCGTTCACTTCTTTGCCGAACAACAGCACGGCCAATAGCAGCACCAACACGAAGCCGTAGACGCCGAAGGCCCAATCGCGGAAAAGATCGCCACGGATCAACAGCATGCAAGCGCCGAGCGTGAGGCTGATCCCCATCCACACGGCCTGTTTGCCGTATTCCTTGCTTTGGTCGAAGATGCTGGCGTGGTCCACATCATACGCCGCGGAATAGATGTTCGCCCAGCCCATGAACATGAGCATGAGGTACATGATCAGGATCGGCCGATCGAAGTTGGCCGCTACGTTCTCGCGACCGCTCATCGTCTCTTGCGTTTGGGTTTCACCTTCTTCACGAACGTGGCTTCCTTGGCGATGAGGTCGGCCTCCATCATCTTCTTCTCCAGATCGGGGCGCAGGATGGTATCGGTGAGATATTGCTCCATGAGCAGGCTGGCGATCGGAGCGGCCCATGTGCCACCGAAGCCCGAGTTCTCGACATATACGGCCATAGCGATCTTGGGATCTTGCATCGGGGCGAAGCAGACGAACACAGCATGGTCCTGCCCATGCGGATTCTCGGCCGTACCGGTCTTGCCGCACACGGTGAAACCCTTTACGCGACCGTTCTTACCGGTCCCGGCGGGTTCTTCCGTTACACGACGCATACCCTCCTGGATGTAGTCGTACCACTTCGGATCAACTGCTGTGACGTGTTTCTTCAAGTACTTCTGCTGAAGGCTGTCCGGATGTCCCACGGCGCGCACCACATGCGGGTCGTAGTACCAGCCCTTGTTGGCGAAGATGGCCGCGAGGTTCGCCATCTGTAGCGGAGCCACAAGCACTTCGCCCTGGCCGATGCTCACGCTGTAGATCGTACTGAAGGCCCACCCTTCCTTGCCGTATTTGCGATCGTAGTACGCCACATCCGGAATGTTGCCGCCCTTTGCGGAAGGCAGATCGATCGGCAGGCGTTGACCCAGTCCGAAGGTGAGCATGTAGCGGTGCCAGTCCGTCATCCCCAGCGCGGCATCCTTGAAGCGGTTCGGGTCCTTGTCCTGCTCCACGATCCGCTTGAACACCTGGTAGAAATACGGATTGCACGAATATTGGATGGCATGTTCGATATCCCCTGCAGTGGGATGGTTGTGACAACCGACGAGCGATTTGGTGCAGGGGAAGCCGGTCTGTGTGGTGATCACCCCTTCGTCCAATGCGATCAAGGATTGTACGAGCTTGAAGATGGAACCCGGCGGATATTGCGCTTGCAAGGCGCGATCGAACAAGGGCTTGATGGGGTCGCGTTGAAGATCGCCGTAGTTCTTGTTGCGCACCCGGCCGACAAGCAATTCTGGATCGTAGGTCGGGCTGGACACAAGGCACAGGATCTCACCGGTCTTTGGGTCGATGGCCACGATGCTGCCCTTCTTGTTCACCATCAGCTTCTCGCCGAGTTGCTGCATCTTCAGATCGATGCCCGTGAACAGGTCCTTGCCTTCCACGGCGAGCGTATCGTAAAGGCCGTCCTTGAACGAGCCTTTCTGGTTGTTGTGGACATCCACCAGTACGTAGCTCACACCACGTCGGCCGCGCATCTCTTTTTCGTAGTACGATTCCAGGCCACCCACACCGATCACGTCGCCGGATTTGTAGTAGGGATCCTGTTCCACCTTCTTCGCGTTCACCTCGCTGAGGTAGCCGAGCAAGTGTGCCGCTGCATGTGGCGGGTAGGTGCGCAACGTACGCGACTGGCCGAAGAAGCCGGGATACTTGTGGAGGTGGACACTGATCGAAGCGTACTGGTCCGCCGGGATCTGCTTCTCGATGATGCTCGGTTTGTACTTCGAGTATTTCGTGGCTTCAGCAAGGCGCTTCTTGAAATCGACTTCTGGTACACCGATCAGCTGGCAGAGCTTCACGGTATCGAATGGCTCCACTTCCTTGGGAACAACCATCAGGTCGTACACCGGTGTGTTGGCCACGAGCAATTGCTCATTGCGGTCGTAGATCAATCCGCGCGACGGATAGACCGTCACACTACGTTCGGCCATGTTCGCTGCCTCGGCCTTCCACTTGCCATCCACCACCTGGATCCAGAAGAGGCGCAGGATGAACACCAAGCTGATGAAGAGCACTCCGGCGATGAGCACGTATTTCCGGCCCTCGTAGTTCATCGGCGACCCCTATCGGGGCTGGAGGTAAGGAACTGTGCAAGCAGGCAAAGCGCGAGGGTGAACGCAGCGCTCAGCACGGCGCGGAAGAAGGTGCCGAAGAAGCTATCGAACCGGTGCAGCTCGATAAAGAAGAGCCACAGGTGATGGATCATGATCAACAGTCCTGAATAGGTCAGGAACCAGGCCAGGCCCATGCGGGGAATGGTCGGTCGCATGCCGAACTCGTAACCCTCCCTTGGCGCAAGCAAACGGAGCAGGTTCAAGCGCGCGTACATCATCACCACACAGGCGCTCATGTGCATACCCGGTGTGCTGCTGAACAGGTCCATCACCAAACCGGTGAGAGCGCCGGTCACGAGTTGGGCCCAGGCCGGCAGTTCGATCGGCAACATGAGCAGGAACAGGATGTAGAGGTAGGGCACCACGAAGCCGTAGGCGACATCCAGGTGGTCCAGCACCAGCACTTGCAACAGGATAAGCAAGAGGAAGCGCAGGATATTGGCGAGTACGGTGGCGATCATGGCCGTTCGTTCGCTTGCTCCAACGTATCCCGTTCCATACGCCGCAGATCTTCTACAACGTAGACGAACCCGCTGCGCGTCATGTCCTCTGTCAAGCGGATGGTGATGTCGTGGTAGTTGCTGCCCGGTTCGTTGTTCACGGTTTCCACGACCCCAACTGGCACGCCCGCCGGGAAAATGCCATCGCCCCCACGTGTTTCCACGGTGTCACCTATGGCGATGCGGGCATGCTTGGCAATGTCGATCACCGATGAGGTCAGCGGGTCGTTCGTGTCCCAATACAGCAGGCCGAAGTGCAGGGTATGACGCATCTGGACACTGGTCTTGATGTCCGGGCTCAGCACGCTGATAACGGAGGCGAACCCCGCGCTGGCTTCGCTCACCACCCCTACGATGCCATGCGTGCCAATAACACCCATGTCGCTGTGCAGCCCGGCTTTGGTGCCTTTGTCCAGCGTGAGGTAGTTCTTCGGTTTGTGCCACGTACTGTTCACCACCTTGGCGGTGATCACCCGGTAGTCCTGCTGCCGGATGGTATCCTGGATCCGCGTGAAGAGCCCTTCCATATTGGAGTACGAACTGATGTGCCGGTTGCGCCACATCGCATTCTCCTCAGCAAGCTTACGGTTCACTTCTTTGAGGCTGGCGTAGTCCGTTATCTCCTTGCGCCAGGAAAAGATGGTCCCCACGACGGCATTGCTCGAACTGATCGCCTGTGCGCGATGATGCTCGTTGCCGTTGTAAAGGAGGATGAGGGAGAGCACCAACAGCCCGATGAACATCAGCGTGCTGCGGATGCGGTGCAGGAAGCGGAAGAGGTCCCTCATGGCCCTATGTCATCACCTGTTGGGCGATGCGGTAGTGGCTGTGTGGACGAAATATGTATCGCCCATGCAGCCGCCCTAATCCCGCATCAGGAACTGGAAGCGGTCGATGTTCTTCAACGCAATGCCGGTACCACGGGCCACGGCGCGCAAAGGATCCTCGCTCACGTGTACAGGAAGTTTGGTCTTGATGCTGATGCGCTTGTCCAGCCCACGGAGCAACGCACCACCGCCGGCGAGATAGATGCCGGTCTTGTAGATGTCGGCGCTCAGCTCTGGTGGCGTGGCCTCCAACGCGCTCAGGATGGCTTCTTCGATCTTGCTGATCGACTTGTCAAGCGCCTGCGCGATCTCGCTGTAGGTCACCGTGATCTCCTTCGGGATGCCGGTCATCAAGTCACGACCACGCACCGCATAGTCGGGCGGCGGGTTGTCCAGTTCGGTCATAGCTGCACCGACTTCGATCTTGATCGTTTCCGCCGTGCGCTCACCGACCAGGATGTTGTGCTGGCGGCGCATATATTCCTCGATGTCGTTGGTGAACTCGTCACCGGCCACGCGGATGTTCTTGTCGCACACGATACCGCCGAGCGCGATCACGGCGATCTCGCTGGTACCACCACCGATGTCAATGATCATGTTGCCCATCGGTTCCTCCACATCGATACCGATCCCGATCGCAGCGGCCATCGGTTCGTGGATCAAGTACACCTCTTTCGCACCGGCGTGTTCGCTGCTGTCCTTAACCGCGCGCTTCTCCACTTCCGTGATGCCGCTGGGGATGCAGATCACCATGCGCAGGTTCGGTGTGAAGAGCTGGCGGCCCGGCTTGATCATGCGGATCATGCCCTTGATCATGTCCTCTGCAGCCTTGAAGTCGGCGATCACGCCATCACGCAACGGGCGGATGGTCTTGATGTTCTCGTGGGTCTTGCCGTGCATCTGTTGCGCCTGTCGGCCGACGGCGATGACCTTTCCGGTCGTTCGATCGATGGCCACGATGCTCGGTTCGTCCACGACGACCTTGTCGTTGTGGATGATCAGGGTGTTGGCGGTGCCGAGATCGATCGCGATCTCTTGGGTGAAGAAATTGAACCAGCTCATGGGCCGATATCAGTGTTTGAAATGCCGTGTACCGGTGATGGCCATTGCCATCCCGTGTGAGTTACAGAAGTCGATGCTATCCTGATCGCGTATGCTTCCTCCGGGATGCACCACCGCGGTGATACCGGCATTGTGGGCGATCTCCACGCAGTCAGGGAAGGGAAAGAAGGCGTCGCTTGCCATCACGGCGCCATGCAGGTCGAAATGGAATTTTGCGGCTTTCGAAATGGCTTGCTCCAGGGCATCCACACGACTGGTCTGGCCAGTGCCGCTCGCGAGCAATTGGTTGTTCTTCGCCAATACGATGGCGTTGCTCTTGGTGTGCTTCACCAGGATCGTTGCGAAGACCAGGTCGTTCAGCTCCTGAGCACTCGGTGCTTTGGTGGATGCCGTGCGCATGGCTTCTTTCGATGTGATCACGGTATCCACATCCTCGGTCAAGATGCCGTTCAAGACCGTGCGTATCTTCTTACTAGGACGTGTTGATGGTTTACGGCGGAGGATCATCCGGTTCTTCTTCTTCCGGAGGATCTCCAAAGCATCAGCATCATAATCCGGTGCAGCGATGATCTCGAAGAACAAGGGATCGATCGCCTCGGCTGTCGACTTGTCGATCGTTGACGTGGTGATCAACACACCGCCGAAAGCACTTACCGGGTCACCGGCCAATGCGGCGTCCCAGGCTTCTTTCAAGGTTGATCGCACGGCAGCACCGCAGGCATTGTTGTGCTTCAGGATAGCGAACGGAACACCGGGAACGGTGGCCAGATCATCGATCAGGTCCACAGCGGCATCAAGGTCGAGCAGGTTATTGTAGCTCAGTTCCTTTCCGTTCAGCTGTTCGAACATCCCATCCAGGTCACCGCGGAAGGACCCTTTCTGGTGCGGGTTCTCCCCGTAGCGGAGCACATGGGTACGCTCGCCCCTGAACCAAGCATGGATGGCGCTGTCGTACCGGGCGCTTACACCGAATGCTATCGCGGCTTGTGCCTTGCGTTGGACCAATGTGGTGGATCCGTCCTGCTCCTTCAGCATCCGCAAGAAGTCGCCGTATTGCTCCCGAGCTGATACGATGACCACATCGTGGTGGTTCTTCGCCGCTGCGCGGATCAGGCTGATACCACCGATGTCGATCTTCTCAATGATGGCCTCCTCCGTTCCTCCTCCAGCGACCGTGGCCTCGAACGGGTACAGGTCCACGATCACCAGATCGATGGGGGGAATGGCGTATTCTTCCAACTGGGCCACATCGCTTTCCAGATCACGCCGCCCGAGGATACCGCCGAACACCTTGGGGTGCAAAGTCTTTACGCGGCCGCCAAGGATACTGGGGTAGGTGGTGAGGTCCTCCACTGGGGTCACCTTCATGCCCAGCTTTTCGATGAAATCCTGGGTGCCGCCGGTGGAATAGAGGTGGACGCCAAGGCGGTCCAGTTCGCGAACGATGGGTTCAAGCCCATCCTTGTGGAACACGGATAGGAGGGCGCTATGGATGCGTTTTTGCCCGTCCAATGGGGATCGTAGGCGGTCTGGTCGCGCTTTTCAGGCACAAGTTTACGGCCATTTGACACGGCCGAACGAGACGCTTTGGCAGCGTTACGCAAAGGTTACCAACACCCGTTGGAGCACAGCGCAAGGTCAGAAGCGGAAGCCGACACCAAGTTGGACGTTGATGACGTCCACGTTGCTGGACAGTTTATCGTAGGTCACGGTGCCATCGTTGGCGATCGCGATGGACTCCACGTCCACGTAGCTGACCCTGCCGGTATACAGGCGTTCCACACGGGCTTCGGCGTAGAAATTCGCGCTGATCCCCACCATGGCGCCAACCGCCCAGCCATAGCTGCCAACGACGTTGGTCGTCTTTTCCTCCTCCGTGGCCTGGCTGGTGGTCGTCATTGTTGAGGTGGTCACGAAATGCCGAGCGCCCGCGAGAAGATCGCCATACGGCCTGATGCGTCCTTGGGAGGGGTTCAGTCGCACGAGCGCCAAGTGGTCATATACATTGCTGTGGACCTCCACTTTGGGGCCGGTGGGCGTAGAGAATAGGCCGCCGTTGTTGCTTGGAACCTGGGATTCGGCCCCCATCCGGCCCCATCCGAAGTCATAACCAAGTTGCAAGGGCAAGCGACGCATCGGGAAAGCCACATTGGCGGATAGGCCGAAGATCGTTTCCCCGAAACGGGCCTTGAAGTCGCCAGTTGGGAAGCCCATCTGGAGGCCGCCGCCCAGCGTTCCGGGCCCCCAATTCGCGTTGGTGTTGTTCCCGTTCTGTGCCATGCTGGGAGCGAGCAGGAACAAGAAAGCGGTCGTAGGGAGTAGTCGCATGGCGTTCGGTGTACCAAAGTACATGCCGGATGCACACCGTAACCTTGCCTGAATGGAGATGGGACCGACGTGGGCGGAGGCGGGATTGTGGGGCTTGTTCCTGGCCAGTTTCCTGGCCGCCACTATCCTACCGTTCACGTCAGAGGCACTCCTGGGCATCATGGCAGTAGGTGGGTGGTCAAGCCTGTCCTTGTTACTGGTGGCTTCCATCGGTAATACCTTGGGCGGGTTGACGAACTACGGCATCGGACGCTGGGTGCCGGAGGATAAGCTGCTGCGCCGGTTGCGGATCGATACCGCCA
>Ga0075163_10009011_pt1 | contig 13109 bp, 19 predicted proteins | sample JI1023141ADNA_FD_71478 | JGI IMG/M metagenome (GOLD analysis project Ga0075163, IMG submission 71478) | Wastewater effluent complex algal communities from Wisconsin, to seasonally profile nutrient transformation and Carbon sequestration -... | ecosystem: Engineered > WWTP > Effluent > Algae...
TTGCCCGACAATTAAACAACCGCCCGCGCAAATGCCTCGACTTTGAAACCCCAGCAGAGGTCTTTGCGAGGGAAATCATGAACTTTCAACCCGGTGTTGCACTTCAGAGTTGAAACCGCCCAGGGAAACAAGCATCGCGCCAATCTGATGGCCTGACGCTCAGTGAACTAGCCAAGCAGAGCAACGTAGCGGGCATAGTCACTCCCGGACGGATCGACATAGAGAATAGGTCGACCGGGGGCAACGACCTCTACGCATAGCCGACCATCCGAAAAGTAACCACCTTTACCGGCGAGCCAGTCGCGCGAAAGCAGCAACTCGCTTGCGAAGCTGTCGAACTCGCCTGCCGCCATCTGGCGAGTTTCGGTGACGAAGACCCGGTAACTGTCAGATCCGTCGATCTGTGACAAGTCAGCAGGTTTGCGCGCAAAGCGCAAACGAATGCTGAGCTCCTCAGCATTCACTGGTTTGCCATTCATCGTGACACCACAGGAATAGCGTTCAATATGGATGGTCTTGGACGACATAGCCGTCTCCCTAAATGATTTGGTAAACGCGCTGGCCATGCTCATCTTTGCTGGAGCTCAGTGTCAGGCCCAGCTTCTTCTTGAAGGCACCGGCAAAGGTGCCGCGCACCGTGTGCGGTTGCCAGCCCGTAACCTCAATGATCTGATTAATGGTGGCGCCTTCTGGGCGCTGGAGCATCGCGATGATCTGCGCCTGCTTGGTGTTCTCCCGGGTGCGCGGCGAGGCTGTGATCGGCTCGGCCGAAGCCCGTGGCACCGCCAGTCCCAGCGCCGCGTAAGCCAGGTCAGTGACCCGGTGGCTCTCACCATCGATTTGAATCAGCCCCTGCCGCAGCAGGCTGCCCAACACTTTGTCACGGGCACCGCCCTTGAGGTTGTCGGGAAACCAGCTCAGTCGGCCATCGGACGACTGGATGGCGGTGTTGAGGATCAGGGTCTGGGTGTCGGTCAGTTTCATGGTCATCTCCTTGTAATGGATCGGTGTGCGTTAAATTGGGGTGCGCTTACTCGGCGTACTCGCCTTCCTTGAAGTAGGCGTCGGTCACTTCCTTGAGGGCAGTGACGTAGTGCGTCACGTCACCGACGTGGCCCCAGGTCACCGCATCGGGGCTGACGCCAAAGTGGTCATCGCGCATCTGTTGCAGCCGCTGGAGCAAGACGTCGAATTCGCCGGCCTTGGCGATAAAGCTGTCCAGGGCGGTGGGCTTGGCAGTCAGGGTGGTCATGGTTGGGTCCTTTTTTCGGGTGGGTGATCGTGTCTGTATGAACGCTTCATTCGGCCGGCTTAGCAACTCGTTTCTGCTGGGTCTGGCGAGGTTTCTTGCCAGCCTGCTGACCTGCCTCAAAAGCCGCCTGCAGCGCGGCTTTGATGTTCCAGACCGCCACGTCATGGAAGTCCAGCCGGTCGCTGTTGCGCGTGTCCAGGGTCTCGAGCCCGAGGATGGTTTGGGCGATGTGATCGAGCGTCGGGTGGGTCATGGTGTTAGCTCCGGTTGATTGCGATGACCGTATGAACGCTTCATTTCCGGAAGAAGCCAAGTTGAATCTGGCCGCTGTCGCGTCAATCCCACGCAGGGACTGGCAGTGGCTCGCAGCGCTTCGCTATTTCATCGCCGGGGACCCTGGCGATCTTGGCCAGTGCGGGGCGGCGGACCCGCGAGATTTGCGCAGGCACAGGCCGCGCTACGGTTTCGCTTCGCGGCCTTGTTCAAGGCGCCACAGGGCCTGGCCTTGAGCCGAGACGAAATGAGCGGCATCGGTGTTTCGCTTGAGGGCGAAATGCCGACGCTGCCGGACCCACTTTGCCTTCACCTTTGCTCACGAGCCACTTTGCATGGCAACTGCCCCCATCGAATCGCTGGCCAAGGTGCTGGATCTCACCCCGCGTCGGGTGCAGCAACTGGCTAAGGAAGGCGTGATCCCCAAGCCGGCCACGCGTGGGCAGTACGACATCATCCCGTCGGTCGTGGCCTACATCCGCCACCTGCGGGCGGTAGCCAGCGGCGACGGCGGTGATCTCCTGACTGAAAAAACCCGCCTCGCCCGTGCCCAGGCCGAAAAAACCGAAGTCGAGATCGCTCGCCTCAAGGGCGTGCTGGTGCCTGCTGCGGAGGTCGAGCGCGCCTGGGCCAGCATGATCGCCGCCGCCCGGGGCAAGTTATTGACCCTGCCGGTACGCGCCACCCCGTTGGTGCTGCCGCTTTCTGAGGAGTCGGCCATTGAACGGCTGCTGACGGACATGGTGATGGAGGCCTTGTCGGAACTTGCTGAGGCCGCCCTTGACGATGATCCAGACCTTGCTAACCCGGGTGCGCTCGCTGTGGCGACCACCGCCGACGATGACGGTGAGCCAATGGGCTGACACGAATCTTTACCTCTCGCCCGAGGACAGCGCGGAGTCGGGCAAGTACATGAGCGATCGTGCCCCGTATCAGCGCGGCATCATGGATGCGTTCAGCGAACCCGGGGTCGAGGAGGTCGTCATGATGTCCTCGGCGCAGGTGGGCAAGACGCTCATCTTGAAGTCCTTGATTGGCTACTTCATCGATCTGGACCCGTCGCCGATCCTGGTCGTGCAGCCCACCATCGAGATGGGGGAGACCTTCTCCAAGGATCGTCTGGCACCGATGATCCGCGACACCCCGGCCCTGATCGGCAAGGTGCGCGATGCCAAGAGCCGCGACTCGGGCAACACGATTCTCAAGAAACACTTCCCTGGTGGGCATATGACGATAGCCGGGGCCAACAGCGCAGCGAGCCTGTCCAGCCGCCCGATCCGGATTCTGCTCTGCGACGAAGTCGATCGCTACCCACCGTCGGCCGGCACCGAAGGCGACCCGGTCAACTTGGCCCGCAAGCGCACCGCCACCTACCGCGCACGCAAGAAAGTGGCGCTGGTGTCCACGCCGACCCTCAAGGGGCACAGCCGGATCGAGCGCGCCTGGTTGCAGTCGGACCAGCGACGCTACTTCGTGCCGTGCCCCCATTGCGGGCACCGGCATGTGTTGGAGTGGGCCAATGTGCTGGTCAATGAAGCGGACTTGACGCAAACCGCGCTGGTCTGCCCGTCCTGCGGTGCCCTGATCCGCGACAGCGACCGGCCGCTGATGCTCGCACAGGGGCAATGGATGGCTCAGTGCCCGCAACACCCGATTCCCGGGTTTCATCTGAATGAGCTTTATTCGCCCTGGCGCAAGCTCTCGGAGATCGCCAGCGATTTCCTGCGCGCCCGGGGCAACCCCGAAGAAGAAAAGACCTGGTGGAACACCGCCATGGGGCTGCCCTTCGAAAGCGTGGGCGAGCGAGCCAGCGCCGACCTGCTGGCCCAGCAGCGCGAAGCGTACGCACCGGATCACCTGCCGGCAGGCGTGCTGACCGTCACCGCTGGTGTGGACACGCAAAAGGATCGACTGGAAATCGAGCTCGTGGGCTGGGGTGCGGGTGAGGAGTCTTGGGGTATCGAGCACATCGTGCTGCACGGCAACCCGGCAGAACCCGCGCTGTGGCAGCAACTGGATGGCTTGTTGATCAACACCCGTCTGCCCACTGAAGACGGTCGGGCACTGCGCATCGCTGCCTGCTGTATCGACTCTGGTGGCCACCATGTGCAGCAAGTGTATGAGTTCGCCACCCCGCGTGCGGCGCGCAACGTCTGGGCGGTCAAAGGCCAGTTCGGCCCTCGCCCAGTCTGGCCCAAGCGGCAGACGAAGTCCAAAAAGTACCGGAGCCACACGGTGCGCCTGATCGGTGTCGACACTGCCAAGGACACGATCTATGCACGCTGGCAGGTTGCGTCAGGAAAGCCTGGCTACTGCCACTTTCCGATGTCGTATGACGACGCCTGGTTCGAGCAGGCCACTGTCGAAAAACGCGTGACCCGTATCGATACCAGAGGCAATGAAGTACGCGCCTGGCAGAAACCCTCCGGGGCGCGCAACGAAGCGCTGGACTGCCGCGTGTATGCCTATGCCGCGCTGCAGGGACTCAAGATCGAGCGTCGCCTGGTACTGGCCAAACTGGCTGGCGCAGTCATCGAAGGCGAGCTCATGACATCGCAACACGAGCCCGTCGTCGCCACGCCCAACGAGGGCTCGCCTCGACTGAGGCAAGTGCCGGCGCCTGCTGCCGGAACCCACCAATCACCAGCCCGTCGGGTCGCGGCATCCGCCTATCTGCGCCGACGCTGAGCATCGAGGAAACCTCACATGGCCTTTACCCAGGACGACGTCGTCCGGATCGAACGTGCCCTGGCCAAGGGCGAGCACATAGTCCGGTTTGCGGACCGCACCGTGGAATACCGCTCGGTGCAAGAACTGATCGAGGCCCGCGATCGCATGCTCAACGAGCTCTCGAAAGTAGGCGGACGTCGTACCCGGATCGTGCGCTTGTTTCATGCCGGCAAGGGGTGGTGAGCATGCCCGCGTCCTACCCTTGGTTGGCGCAGCGCGGCTTTCTGCTGCCCCAGCGCCTAACCCGTGTGCAAGCCAGCTATGACAGCGCCGGCAACGGTCGTCGCCTGGGCGGCTGGAAGGCGCCCGATGGCGGGCCGAGTTCCGCATCGCTCGGCGGTCTGCAGCACTTGCGCAACCGATCGCGCGCAGCCACGCGCAACGACCCGTATGCCTTCTCGGCGATTGACCGTCTGGTGTCGAACACCATTGGTACTGGGATCACCCCCAAGCCCCGCCATCCCGACGATGGCGTGCGGCGCCAGCTGCAGGCGTTATGGGAGGACTGGTGCGATGAAGCCGATGCCGACGGTCGCACCGATCTCTATGGGCTGCAGGCGCTGGTTTGCCGGGCGGTCTACGAGTCGGGCGAGTGCTTCATTCGCCTGCGGCCCCGGCGGCTTGAGGATGCCATGGTGGTGCCTCTGCAGTTGCAGGTGCTTGAGCCTGAGTTCGTGCCGCACGACAAGCACGAGCAAGGCAGTGGCGGCGATGTCATCCGCGCCGGCATTGAGTACAACGCAATCGGGCAGCGGGTCGCTTACTGGATGTACCGCGCCCATCCCGGCGACGGCCCCAGTCCTGCATTGGGGTTCAACGACCTGGTGCGCGTCCCGGCCGAGCAGGTGTTGCACATCTATGAGCCGCTGCGTGCCGGTCAGCTGCGTGGTGTCCCCGTTCTGGCGCCGGTCTTGGCACGACTGAAATCGCTCGACGACTTTGATGACGCGGTGCTGTTTCGGCAGGAAGTGGCCAACCTGTTTGCCGGCTTCATTCGCAAACCCGCGCCCGAGGACCCGCCGGTCGATCCGGTAACGGGCGCCCCCATCCAGACTGATGCCGATGGTTTCACCCCAATGGTGGGGCTGGAGCCTGGCACCCTGCAGGAACTGCTGCCCGGTGAAGAGGTGGATTTCTCCAATCCGCCCGATGCCGGCAACACCTACCCGGACTTCATGCGTCAGCAGCTGCTGGCCACCGCTGCCGGGGCAGGGTTGCCCTTCGAGTTGCTGACCGGTGACCTGCGCAATGTGAATGACCGGGTGATCCGCGTGGTGTTGAACGAGTTTCGGCGGCGCATCGAGCAGCGCCAGTTTGGCGTCTTCGTCCACCAGATGTGCCGGCCCGTGCGCGCTGCCTGGCTGGACATGGCGGTGCTGGCTGGTGCGATCGCGCTGCCTGATTACCCTCGACAACGGCGGGCGTATCTGCGCACCCGCTGGGTGCCGCAAGGCTGGTCCTACCTGCACCCCGTGCAGGACGTGCAGGCACGGCGCATGGAGGTGCGTGCCGGTTTCACCTCGCGCTCGGAAGTCGCGCTGCGCCAAGGCTACGACGCTGAACTCATCGACGCAGAAAACGCGGCCGACATCGCCCGCGCTGATGCATTGGGCCTGGCCTATGACTCGGATGCGCGCGCCAACCCGGCAGCGCCCACACCAACCATTTCCAATCTTGAGGAGCAGGCATGAGCCACCTTCCCGAGGCTGCGCCAACGCGCAGCTGGTACCGCATTCAGGCCAAGACTGATGCGGATCAACCGAAATCCATCGAAGTGCTGATCTATGACGAGATCGGGCTCTGGGGCATCAGCGCCGCCCGATTCATCGACGAGCTCAAGGCGATGGACGATGGCCAGACCGCGATCACGATCGCCATCAATAGCCCAGGCGGTGATGTGTTCGACGGGTTTGCCATTCACAACGCGCTACTGCGCCTGGGTGCGCGCTGTACCGTTCGCATCGACGGCCTGGCCGCATCGGCTGCCAGTGTCATCGCCTGTGGCGGGCATCAGGTGGTGATGGCGGCCAACGCCATGCTGATGATCCACAACCCGTGGACCTTCACCTACGGCAGTGCCCACGACCTGCGCAAAACCGCTGACATGATGGACAAGGCGCGCGACGGCATCCTGGCGGCCTACCGGCGCAAGGCTCCCGCCATCGAAGACGCCACGCTCATTCAGATGCTCGACGAAGAAACCTGGTTGAGTGCCGATGAGGCCTTGGCGCTGGGCTTGGTAGACGTCATTGGTGAGGCCGTGGCACTGCAGGCCTGCCGAGGCACGACCAATGTGCTGGCGCGCTTCAAGCATCCCCCCGAAGCCTTGCTGGCAGCCAGTGCTGAGTTGATTCCCGAAGAACCAGCCCAGGCGCCCGAACCCCAGCCAGACCCGACCCGGCTCGCACGCAATGCTGCGCGTTTCTCTCAAGCCTGCCTCGCCTGCGGGTTGGCTGAATTCACTGAGGAGTTGCTGATGAACACCCCCCTTTCCGATGACGGCGCGGTGTCCGCGCAGATTGAGCGTCTGCAAGCGATTCGCACCTTGTGTGCCAGCGCCCGATTGCCGGAGCTGGCGGCCGACTACGCTCGCTCGGGGCTGAGTGTGGAGGCCGTGCGTGCGCGGCTGTTTGATCGATTGCTGGCCACGCAAGGCACTGCGATCGACAACAAGGAGCCGCCGCTCACCCCTGAAGCCCAGGCAGCGGCCAGCCCGAACACGAGCGCCATCTACGCCGCGCGCAAGAAAAAGCCCAGTCGCCCGGCAGCCGTCAAAACGTCCACGACCCAAGCGCCCACCCCCCAAGCGCCCACCCCTTAATCGTCACCTGGAGCACACACCATGAACATCCAAACCGAGGCCGTCCACACGGCCGAATTCCTTCTCTCCGAGGGCAACCGCGAGATCTCGCGCGAGGCCATCACGGTCGCTGCCGGTGACGCGCTGCCTGCAGGGCAGGTCCTGGGCATCCAGACCGCCTCGGGCCATTACGCCGCCTACAGCCCGGCAGCCACCGATGGCACCGAGGTGGCGGTGGGCATCTTGCACGCCGCACTGCCGGCATCGGCAGACGTACGCAATGGCATGGCCTTCTTGCGCCTGGCTGAAGTCGCCGCAGCGCGTCTGACGGGGCTGGATGCCGCCGCGATTGCCGATCTCAAAACCCGTCACCTCATCGTGCGCTAACCCATTTCGGAGACTTCCATGCCCCTGACTCTCGACATCTTCAACGACGACGCCTTCGGTGTCGCTTCGCTCACCGCCGCCATCAACAACCCGCCCGAGGGCCAATATGTGCCCACTCTGCTCGACAGCCTTTTTGAGGAAGAAGGCATCACCACGACCTCGGTCTTGATCGAGCGCGATGGCGATGCCCTGGCGTTGGTGCCAGCCACCGAGCGCGGTGCTCCGGGTGACGTGACCGTTGGTTCGAAGCGCGACATGATCCCGTTCTCGACCCTGCACCTGGCCACCACGGGGGCCATCAAAGCGGACGAAGTCCAGGGTGTGCGCGCCTTTGGCTCTGAGTCGCAAACCCAGACGGTGCAGAACCTGGTCACCCAGCGCCTGCTCAAAATGCGCCAGCGTCTGGAAGCGACCCTGCGCTACCACCGCTTCGGCGCGGTCACCGGCAAGATCTTCGATGCGGACGGTTCGCGCGTACTCCTCGACTTGCACCAGCGCTTTGGCATCACCGCGCAGTCGGTGGCTATGGCACTGGGCACCGAGACCACCGACTTGCAGCAAAAAATTCGCGATGCCAAGCGCAAGAGCGAGGATGTGATCGGCGACTCGGGCGTGATCACCGGCTGGCTGGGCATTTGCGGTCGCGGTTTCTACGATGCCTTTGTCGGCCACGCCACCGTCAAGCAGGCCTACGACCGCTGGAACGATGGTCAATTCCTGCGTGACGATCTGCGCAGGCTTCACCTTCGGCGAGGTGACCTGGAAGGAGTTCTACGGCAAGGTCGGCAGCATCAGTTTCATCGGTGAAAACGATGCCTATCTGATCCCGGTCGGTGTTTCGGAGCTCTTCATCACCCGCTATGCGCCAGCCGATTACATGGAGACGGTCAACACCATCGGCCTGCCGCTCTATGCCAAGCAGGAGCTGATGCGCATGAACAAGGGCGTGGTGCTCGAAGCCCAGTCCAATCCGCTGAACCTGTGCACCAAGCCGCGTGCGGTCATCAAGCTCACCAAGTGAGTCGGCTGACATGCAAGACTTTCGTGCCCTCGGCAATGAACTGGATGCCAGCGTGTTCGATGCCTTGGCCGATCAGGCGGACATCGCTGGTCGCCCCGTGCGGGGGATGTTCTCTTCCCCATGGCTCGCCCCCCAGGTGGGGCGCTTGGATACCGGCCTGATTGAGCCGCAGCTCATCGTGCGCGATCTCGATGCGGTTGATGTGGCCAGGGGCACGACCTTGAGCTTTGATGGCCAGACGTTCGAGGTCGTGGGGATCGAGCCGGATGGCACGGGCGTCACGGCTTTGATTCTGAGGCCTCTGACATGAGCACGACCCTCAAGGTCGATATTGATGTGGGGCAGGTGCTCGCATTGACCCAGGGTCTGACCGCCAGCGCGAGCCAGGCAGCCTGGCGCCGCACCCTGCGCAAGACCGGCCAGTGGGTCAAAAGTCAGACCGCCAAGGCGGTGAGCGTTGAGACCCGTATCCCGCAAAAGCTGCTGCGCCAGCGCCTGTACTTCTTTCTGCGCTCGCGCGACAGCGGCAAGGTCTGGCTGGGGCTGAACGCCATCGAAGCCCACCGCCTGGGCAAACCACGCCAGACACGTAAGGGCATTTCGGTAGGGCGCCATCGGTTTGATCAAGCGTGGCGGATGCGAAAGCGCTCACCTGACGGACCACTGTATCGCCGTACTACGCAGGCCCGTCGCCCCTATGAGGTGGTCAAGGTGGACTGGGCCGGACCCGGAGAAGCGGCATTTCGACAAGCTGCCGAGCGCGCCGAAGAACGCCTGCTGACGGTGCTGCGCCAGGAAGTGAACTACGAAATTCACAAGGCGCTGTCCAAGGCTCGCTGAGGATGTAAACCCCATGATTGATTCACTTGCCCAATTGCACACCGCAATCGTCAGCGGCCTGCGTGCCAAACTGGACGGGGTGCCCACGGTCGAGGCTTATCCGGTCTTGCAGCGCCGTATCGGCTTACCTGCTGTCCTGGTGGAACTCGCCGAGATGGAGCCGGGCGATGATCCGGGCAACGGCGCCACGGCACTGATTGGCCGGTTCCAGGCCCGGGCGATTGTTGACCCCAATGCGGCCCAGGCCGATTTGCAGGTGCGTGAATTGGCGGCGCGGGTTGCCGTGGCGCTGACCCATCAAACCTGGGGCCTGCCGATCAGCATGGCGAGTCTGGTTCAGATCGGGGACGACGCTTTCAAGCCCGAACTCGATGGGTACCTGGTCTGGCTGGTCGAATGGACCCATGAGTTTCATCTGGGCGAGGTGCTCTGGCCCTACACCGACCAGAGTGGTCTGGCCATCTGGGTGGGCTTCACGCCAAGTATCCAGTCTCCTGAGACCTATGAACCCCTGACGGAGGCGCCATGAGCGATGCTTACGCGATTGGCGAACACGATCGCATGATCGCCGCCATGCTGCAGGCCGGCACTATCGACGTCGTTGATCACAGCAACGCTCGGGCGCGAGTGCGCATCGGCAACTGGGTGTCGGCCTATCTGCCGTGGCATGTGCCGGCTGCCGGTGAAGTGCGGATCTGGCGTGCGCCCTCAATCGGTGAGCAGTGCTTGCTGATTTCACCCTCGGGCATGCCGGAGGCCGGGTTCATCCTGCCGGGCTTTTACACCACCGCGCACGGCCAGGCGGATAACCGGGACCATGTGACGGTGATCCGCATGCCGGACGGCGCGCAGATGCTCTACGACTGGCAGGCAGGCACATTGCTGGTTGAGGGCACCCAGAGCGTGACCGTGAAAAACGCCACCACCGTGCTCATCGACAGTGGTGGCCCGGTGACGGTCAAGGCCCCCAGCGTCACGCTGGATGCGCCCGAGACCACGCTCACCGGCAATCTGACGATTGGCGGTGCGCTGGCCCAGGGTGTGTCGGGCGGCTCGGCTGGCGGCAATGCCACCTTTGGCGGTCAGGTTCACGCACAAGGCGATGTCACTGCCGGCGGCATCAGCCTGCAGGGTCACACCCATACCGAACAAGGCGACGGCGCGCCAACCAGCGCTGCCCGCTGATCCTTCATTCACCGCAAAGGCAAGCCCGTCTCAGTTCGCGCTGGACGGGCTTGTGCTTTGGGGTTGTGTTTTTTAAGGAGCCCCACATGGCCAAGATCGACACCAAGTCCACACCCACACCCACACCGATCTCCACCCCGGATGAGAAAAGTCCCTCAACGGCGACGTACCGAGACCTCGCGTTCAAGAGCCGCACCCTGGTGCTGACCGATGGTCGTTGCTTTGCCGTTGCGCAGGGTCGTATCCAGACCGGCGACACCGCCCTGATCGCCTTTCTAGAAAACCACCCGGAATTCCAGCGCGAGCCTGATCCGGCCGCCGGAGTTTGAACCATGGCCCTGATTGGCATGAGCCGTGATACCGGCCAGGCCCTCACTGGCATCGCCCACCTCAAGCAGTCCATCCGCGACATCCTGAGCACGCCTTTGGGGAGCCGGCGCATGCGCCCGGAGTACGGCAGCGAGATTCCCCGCTATGTGGACCTGCCCATCAACAAGGGCTGGATCTCGGCGGTGCAGGCAGAGGCCGCACGCGCCATCGGCCGGTGGGAGCCACGCATTCGCCTGTCGGCGGTGCGCATCACCGGCGTGGTCGATGGACGGATTGATTTTGTGATTGAAGGACAGTACGAGGCCGCGCCTTTGCTGCTGGAGGTGGCGCTGTGATTGACCTGTCGCAACTGCCCGCACCCGAAGTCGTCGAGCCACTGGATTTCGAGGGCATTTACCAGGACCTGTTGGCGACCTTCCGGGCGCTGATGGGCGATGGATGGACTGCTCCGCTGGAGTCCGACCCGGTCGTGAAATTGCTTGAGCTCTGTGCGTACCGCGAGGTACAGCTGCGCGCGCGCATCAACGATGCCGCCCGCTCGGTACTGCTGGCCTATGCCGTGGGTGCGGATCTGGAACAACTGGCGGCCAATGTGAACGTCTCGCGTTTGCTGGTCAGCCCGGGTGACCCAGAGGCCTCGCCACCCATTGATCCCGTCTATGAGAACGACGCCAGCCTGCGTGCCCGGGTGCAGCGGGCCTTCGAAGGTCTGTCAGTGGCCGGTCCCCGTGCGGCCTACGTCTTTCACGCCCTGTCAGCCGATGGGCGTGTGGCCGATGCGTCGGCCGAGAGCCCGGCGCCCGCCGAGGTTGTGGTTACGGTGCTCTCGCGAGAAGGCGATGGCAGTGCGGGTGCAGATCTGTTGGACACAGTGAATGCCGCCTTGTCGAGCGAGGAGGTTCGGCCTGTGGCCGATCGTCTCACCGTGCAAGGCGCCCAGATCGTGCCTTACCAGGTCACAGCCACCCTGTGGCTTTATCCCGGGCCAGAGGTCGAGCCCATCCTGGCTGCGGCATTGGCGCAACTGGAAACCTATGTCGGCACGCAGCGCCGGCTTGGTCGCGATATCCGGCGCTCGGCGCTCTTTGCCGCCCTGCATGTGGAAGGTGTGCAGCGGGTGGAACTGCTGCAGCCGCCCGCGGATGTGGTGTTGACGAGCAGCCAGGCTGCGCACTGCACAGCGATCGATGTGTCTGCCGGAGGCTTTGATGAGTAGCGTTTTGCTGCCTGCCAACAGCACGCCACTGGAGCGTCATCTGGCGGATGCGACCCACCGAACGATGCCGGTGCCGATCGCTGATCTGTGGCGCCATCAGTCTTGTCCGACCCACTTGCTGCCGTATCTCGCCTGGGCACGTTCCGTCGATCGTTGGGACCCGGCCTGGTCGGGAGCGGCCAAGCGGGGTGTCATTGCTTCAGCTTTTTATGTCCATCAGCACAAGGGCACCATCGGCGCGCTGCGCCGGGTGGTCGAGCCTCTGGGCTACCTGATCGAAGTCGTTGAGTGGTGGGAGCGGGTTCCTGTCGGTCCGGCCGGTACCTTCAGCTTGAAGGTCGGCGTGCTCGACACCGGTATCAGCGATGCGATGTACCAGGAGCTCGAGCGCCTGATCGATGACGCCAAGCCGCTCAGCCGACACCTGATTGGCCTGGCCATCAGCCTCGAAGCCCGGGGTGTTTGCCCCGTTCACGTGGCAGCCTACGAGGGCGATGAGATGGTCATCTACCCCTACACGCCGGAAGTGGTCGAGGTCGCCGGACTGGTATGCATCCAAGGCGCCGACCACACGATCGATCACCTGAATATCTATCCCTGGAGCGCATCGCTATGAGTCAAACCTACTTTGCCATCCTCACCGCGATTGGTGAGGCCAAGCTGGCCAATTCCACGGCGCTGGGCACGACGCTGCAACTGACCCAGATGGGCATCGGCGATGGCAATGGCAGCACGCCACTGCCCAACCGTAGCCAGACTGCCCTGGTTCGAGAAAACCGCCGCGCACCGCTGAACCGTCTCTTTGTCGATCCAGCCAATGCCAGCCAGATCATCGCCGAGCAGGTCATTCCGGAAGAAATCGGAGGCTGGTGGATTCGCGAGATCGGCCTGTACGATACCGATGGCAACCTGTGCGCAGTGGCCAACTGCCCGGATACCTACAAGCCTGTACTGGCGGAAGGTTCGGGGCGCACGCAGGTGATCCGCATGGTGCTGATCGTGAGCAACACGGCAGCTGTTCAACTGGGCACCTCGAATAACCCGAGGTTTTCATTGAACCCCACCTCGCGCCCCT
>Ga0075163_10009012_pt1 | contig 13109 bp, 18 predicted proteins | sample JI1023141ADNA_FD_71478 | JGI IMG/M metagenome (GOLD analysis project Ga0075163, IMG submission 71478) | Wastewater effluent complex algal communities from Wisconsin, to seasonally profile nutrient transformation and Carbon sequestration -... | ecosystem: Engineered > WWTP > Effluent > Algae...
TCGCTTAGTAGTTCTGATGTGTGAGTTACTCTTGATTTTAGTATTTTTCATATTTTCTTTTTCAATAAGAAGAAGTCTCTCTAGCGGGGGACTTCTTTTTTTCATTTCTTAGATTTTTGATCTATTCTTGCTTTTTTCCGAATTTCCCTCTCTTTTTCAATAGAGAGTTTTAATTGTTTAATACAACCGTCCAGCTCATCAATAGCCTCAGCTAATTGATTAAGTAACACCCGAGTCTTTTTTAAAGCGATTCCCAGATTGTAACGGCGTTCAGTGCATTCATCAGAAGAACAATCATCTATTGACATTTTAATAAAATCAAAGTCATGATTAGTCGTCGCCCATTGATATATGCTACAGATAAATTTTCGTACCTCGTCAATTGTAAAACTCATTTTTCCTCTTTAATTCATCAATTAACTCCAATAATGTAATTACCTCATTTAAAATAGCCGGACGATGGTTGCAAGGGTTAACTAGTTGCTCCATCACCATTCTCTTAAGACGAGTTGATACAGCCTCTATATCATCCATATCTAAAAGCTTTTTTATTTTTGTTTCATCATTTTCTTTCATAAAGTACTCTTATTTCTGGGCATTAAAGTTATTTTTCCTTGTGAAAAGTTAGGAGGATTAAATAGTTTAGGAAGATTTATAGTTATATATAAAGTATTATTGGTTAAACGACTTCCGTTAAAATAGATACCATGTCTTTTTGTAATTATTCCGAGAGCGGTTAGTTCCCTAGTAACTTCTTTGACTCTTCTTATTTTATAACCAAATAAACTACCAAGCTCTTCATTAGAAGTGGCAAACTCCTCTTGAACCTTATATATAGAAATTAATTTTTCTATTGCTATATATAAATGTTTAGATAAAGGTGGGTAGTAGTTTTTAAGGTGTAGTTTTATAAGATCACCCAAGTCAATAATAAGTTCGTCTTTTAAGATGTTCATGATGGAAGCTCCTTTATTAATAGAAAGCTTACACCTTAACCCACTTTTTCCACCCATAATAGAGAGGGGCGGTAATCTAAAAAAATAACGCCCTATTTTTTTATTGACAGCTAAGTAAGTCATGAGATATAATAAAAGAACTCCTCTAAAGGACATTGTTTTTAGTTGGTTAGTTAAAAAAAATACGCTAAAGGACATTGTTTTTAGTTGGTTAAGTTTAGTTAGTTTGGTTAATTAAAAAACCTGTTAATTAAAAAATCTGTTAGTTAGTTTAGAAAAAATCCCGCCGGTCAAGCATTCATTTTTCTAAAAGTTATATAAAATAAAAAGGTCTCATATTATAAAATACCGGGGCCTTTTTTGTTACTTACCGCTTGCACCATTGCAAATAGTATTCTCCTGTTCCGATGGAATATTAAGCCATCCCTTAGGGTAATTACCACATTTTTTTTCTAACTTAATAAAATACTCCAGTCCTAAGTAAGATGAAATAAGAACCGGTAGAATAATAATAAATATCCCGTTATTACCGAAGTAGTCAACTAAGTAAATTAGTCCGAATGAGGTAATTATATACATACTAGCACGAGCCCAAGCAAATATATTGGCAATATAAGTAAATCGCTTTGCTAATGGAATGTAACTAAAAAATATTGCTCCCCCACATGCTGAGGTGGGAATAAAAAACACAATAAATGATTGAATTAACATCAATTCACGTGGAGACGAAAGATTAGCTAATAGGTAAGGAAGAAACATAATAAATAAAATAAATATTATTAGTCTAACCTTAGCTAATAATAATGGATATATTTTATAATTTAGGTATGTAAGCATACAGTAATTAAATAATAAAACTAAAGAGATAATAAAATTATGCTGTATAATTTGGTTGGAACTATAACCAAAAGAATCTTTAAGAATATTACCGCAATATATATAAGTTATAAAGAAAAAAAGAGGTAATGCCAAATCTATAAAAAAATAACTTATTAAAGCTTTGGGATTTAAATCTTTATTTAACAAAGGGTCATCCATAATTTCTTTCTTTTCTTTCTTAGTGAAATTACGTTGATTTAGATATTTTTCTGCATTTTTTTTGAAATTTACAAAGTCAGGAGTTTCAGGTAGTTTTCCTCGGGCAATCCCACCGATAACAGCAACTAAGGTACCAAGCCAAAAAGCTAAACGCCAATCTAATCCATAACTAGTAATCAGGGTAGCAAATCCCAAAGCGCACGCACTTCCTAAACCACAGAAAACTTCTATTGAAAATACAGTCGCATATTGAGTAGGGCGTTGATGAATGGTTTCTCGTAGATAAATTACCGCTCCTACGGCTTCCCCCATAGAAGATACACCTTGAATAGCCCTGCATATCAGCATTATCCAAGTAGCACTTATACCTATTTGAGCATAAGTAGGAAGATTAGCTATAATAAAGCATGAGATACCCATTAAAAAAGTTGTGATAATTATAGTTACTCTACGCCCTATATTATCACCTATCCACCCAAAAAGCAGTGCACCTACCGGTCTAAAAACAAAAGTAATACAAAAAGCAAATGCCGAAATAAGCGAAGTGGTATGAGGATCATATTTAGGAAAAAATAACTCATTCAATAATACTGCCATATGTACGTATAGCATAAGATCGAAGTACTCTAAAAACGTACCTGTAGATAAAAGACCAATAGATACTTTTTGGTTTCTAGTTAGTTTATCGGTTGTCATTTATGATTTCCTTTCTTCTTCTATCTTATATAACTTACTACTATTCCTATGGTACTAATATTTAGAGCAGCTATTCCTAAAAATAATGGTAAAATCCATTTCATGAGATCATTCTTTATTTGAAAAATATCCTTCTTTAGTTCCGTCTTTAGCTCTGCAAGATCAGTCTTCGTAGCCATAGTTTGTTTTATAACGGCTATTTCGGTTTTTAGTTCCGTCTTCATCTCAGCAAGATCAGTTTTTATATTCCCCTGTTCTTTTTCCAAATGAGAAAATTGTTCCTTAGTAATAAATGTTTTTACATTGTTACTACTAAAAAAAGCCTTACCTATAGTCTCGGATGGTTTCTCAGGTAATCCTCCTTCAATAAGTTCCTTAACTAATTGGTGCGTATCTATTCTTGCCATAACTCTTCTTCTTGATTCAATAAATAAGAATTACCTCAGGTTTTTATGGATGTCAATATTTCTTTTCTCAATATTGTATAATTACTTTGTGTGTTTTTTGTTGATTATTTATTGAGAATAATTAATTATTATGATAATAATAGGTATTAATAGGCATATTACAAAATAAAATTTAAAACTTGATGGCAAAATTTGCTTCTAAAATAGAAATGTATACAGATAATAAGGAACAGCTAATAAAAGCAATTGATAATTATAATTCTTACAGTATAGGTTCTCGTAAAATACTCAAATTGTTAGTAGAACTAGCTATAGATGATATTGCTCATATCACCGTAATGCAATTAAGTAAAATATCTAAATTGTCTAGAGAAATGATTTATCAGGCTTTATGCGCCTTTCAGCAAGATGGTCTAATCGAAATAGTAAAAAAAACCAAGGGAAAGACTGGTATAATAAGCTTTATAATTTTAAAACCTAATAGACTCGAACGATTAGTACAGTTCTATATAAAACAATTAGAAATACAACAAAAATACACAAAAGAATAAAAAAAGATATACAAAAGAACTTGACACCTTAAATTTCTTCCATTATACTAACCTCATAACTAATGAATGAGGTTTTTATGAAGTTCCATCAAACTACACACCAAAATCAATTTTCAATAATTTCTGATAAAATTAATTCCTATAACAATTATGGGTTAATTAATATGACTAAAATATTACCAACTTGGGAATCCCAAAACGTAATTAAAGCACAAGAACTTATCAAAGGTTGGTATACCCCATCTCCAGCCGAGGCAATTCAAATACAACGGAATTTTGATAGTGCTAGAGAAGCTATGTCTCGTATGGCTAAAAGAGTTTATCAAAATATGCTTGAAGGAGAAAGAGGAAAAGAGTTACTTGCTAAAGCACAGAAGTACAATATTGCTTATGACCGGAATTTCATTAATTGGCTGGAGCTAATTAATTTAGTTGAGGAATATGAAGTTCTTTTACAGGAGGAAGAAATAAATGAATAGGAAAAAATTAGAAGAAACCATTAAACAGATAAAAGATAACGCAATCACTGAACTTTATCTTGCTGACAATAATATAGGAGAGGCTGGAGCAATCGCATTAGCGCAAGCCTTAAAGAAAAATACCTCAGTTACTTCACTTAAGCTTGGGAGGAATGAGATAGGAGATGATGGAGCTAAAGCTTTAGCCGAGGTTCTAAAAGTAAATAAAACAGTGAATCTCGTTTTCCTTATTAGGAATAATATAGGAGATGACGGAGCTAAAGCTTTGGCCGAGGCGCTAAAGGTAAACAGCACAATCACTAAGCTTAATCTTGGGTGGAATAATAGGATAGGTGATGCGGGAGCAATTGCATTGGCTGAGGCGCTAAAGGTAAACACCACAATCACTAAGCTTAATCTTGAGAATAATAAGATAGGAGACGCTGGAGCCGTTGCTTTAGCCGACGTTCTAAAGGTAAACAGCACAATCACTAAGCTTAATCTTATATCGAATTATATAGGAGATGCTGGAGCTAAAACTTTAGCTGAAGTTCTAAAGACAAATACTACAATCACTCACATTCGCCTTGAGAATAATAATATAGGAGATAAGGGAAAGAGTGCTTTAGAAAAAGCAAAGAAAGATAACCTTGAAATAGATTATTAATAACTATGTTAGAACAAACCATTAAACAGATAAAAAATAACTTAATAACTGAACTTGAGCGGGGGGAGAAGTATGCGTAATCATGAAAAAGAAAATTGGTTAAGAGAGAGAAAAAGTTATATTGGCGGTAGTGATGTTGCTTCTATATGCGGCTTAAACAAATACAAGTCGGCTATGGCAGTATACCTAGAAAAGGCCTCGGAATATATTGACGAATTGCCAACAAGCGGTGCTATGGAATGGGGAACTCTTTTAGAAGATACTATTGCCAACGCTTATTCAACAAAAACAGGTTTTTCTGTTGAGGTTGAGCCTAATGTTATACGTCACCCGGAGCATCACTTTATTGCTGCTAATATAGATAGATGGGCAGATGATAAGAAACATATCTTAGAATGCAAAACGGCGGGTTTTATGATGTCTAAGGAATGGGGAGAGGAATATACCGATCAGATTCCGGAAAGTTATTTATGCCAAGTTGCTTATTATGCCGCTATTTGTGATGTTCCTAAGATAGATATTGCGGTTTTAATAGGGGGCCAAGATTTTCGTATCTATACATATAATCGTAATAGAGAATTGGAAAGCAAGTTGATTAAAGTGGCATACAACTTTTGGCATAACCATGTTCTAAAAGGGATTCCGCCCGAAGCAAGTTCAATAGAGGATATATCGGCTCTCTATCCTAAAGCTAACGGTGTTATGTTAGAAGCTAACACCGAGATAGTAGATAAAGTTGTAAAATTGCGAGAGCTTAAGAAAGAGGAAAAGAATATAAGCACGGCCGTCAAAAGCCTCCAATTTGAAATACAAAACTTTATGAAAGACGCAGATATTTTAGTAGACCATTCCGGTGAGTACTTGGTTACTTGGAAAAATTCAAATCCTAGGGTTTCCCTTGATGTTAAACGCTTACAAGAAGAACAGAAGGATGTTTATATGCAATATATGGAGCAAAAAGAAGGCTCAAGAATGTTTTTAATTAAGTGAGGTTAAAATGAGTAATTTGACAGTAAGATCAACGTTATTAACGCCTAGCAATTTAAAGGAAGCTATAGAATATGCTACAATTATAGCAAACAGTGCTATGGTCCCAAAGCCATATCAGAATAAGCCTGGAGATATTCTTGTCGCTGTACAGATGGGTGCGGAACTTGGTCTAAAGCCTATACAGGCATTACAGAATATAGCAGTTATTAACGGGAGACCTTCAATATACGGGGATGCCCTACTGGCTCTGGTACAAGCCCATCCGTCATTTGAAGATATCAAGGAATCGTTTGATGAGAAAACCAATACTGCAATATGTACAGTAAAACGTAAGAATCAAAGTGAATATACTGTTAGTTTCAGCGCTGAAGATTCTAAGAAAGCCGGATTATGGGGGAAGAGTGGGCCTTGGACTCAGTATCCTAAAAGGATGTTGCAACTAAGAGCAAGAGGATTTGCTCTTAGAGATAAATTCGCAGATGCGCTTGGAGGCTTGATTACTGCAGAAGAAGCACGAGATTATCCGTCTGATGGCGCTAAAATAGATATAACTCCAAAAGCACAGACCTTAAGCTCAAGATTAGATGATTTAATAAACGCTGAAGAAGGGAATATACCTGTAGCCGCAAAACTTTCAGAACTAGTTGTAACTAACAATGTGCCAACCGAGATAGTTTATAAATGGTGTGAAAAAGCCGGTGTTTCTACACTCGATGAGTTAGATGACCAAAAAGCGGCATCATGTGTAGAATATATCACTAATAAATATAGTAATGAAACAGAAAGAGAAACAGAAACAAATTTATAATGAGGAGGCTATAAAAAATGATAAGAACGCATACAGAAGTAAGATTTGATGATTTGAATTATGTTCCTAATACACTTAGGATTTCAGAAAATAGAGGCAATTCCCACAATAGTTTTGGTTTTTTAAAAAAAAAGATTAAAGAGATCATAAATAATAAGATAGAAGATATTAGCTATGAAAAAAAGATTACTGATAAAGTTATTGCACGTAAAATAAAAATTTTAGAAAAAATAACAAAGGAATCGTTAGAAGAAGTTTGAGAAAAGGCAAAAACAAAGTTACCAAGAATATCAAATAAAGGAGATTAAAAATGACTAAGATTACTAATGAAGTTGATAAACATATAGGGGAAAAAATACGCTCTTTAAGAATTTCTAGTGGACTTTCTCGCGCTCAATTAGCAAAAGAGATCGATGTGGCTCATCAACAATTATATAAATATGAAAAAGGTACAAATAGAGTTTCCGCAAGTAGATTAGCTCTAATCGCAAAAGCATTATCGAAAAATGTATCTTATTTTTATAAAACATTAAGTGATGATAATGAGGCTATGGTAACTCAACATCAACGCATGTGTTTAGAAATTTCAAGGAATTTTATGAAAATTAAAGATGCTAATTATCAGAACGCAGTTAATATTTTAGTTAAAGCTTTAGCTTCCCCTTCTAGTTGACAAAGAGTTGATATAACGTTACGTTATGGTTCAATAATTGAATTATTGCAGAAATATGGAAAAATTTTTTAGTGAACATTACTATCTAATTTCTAATTTACAATTACTATTAACAATTATTTTATCAATAATCTTGGGACTTATATACTTAATGCCCTTAAGTTCATAAAAATAACTAAAAAACTATAAAAAAATGGTTGTAAATCATAGTACAAAAGAGTTTGTAAACGGTATGGCTCATACAAATAGCATAGAAAGTGTTTGGGCAGTTCTTAAGAGAGCTTACTATGGAACCTTTCATCACTTTAGTAAAAAACATATAGACAGATATATAAATGAGTTCACATTTAGATTGAGTGATGGTAATTGCGGTATTGATACTATTGATAGAATGGTATCTTTGATTCTTAGTGCAAATAATAAAAGATTAACTTATAAGGAGTTGGTAAATGGGTGAAGCTCTACAAAAATTTACTGACACAAAAATCGAATTTGATAATAAGTATAGAGCAAAAATCGAATTTGATAATTTTTTGCCAGAGCATTTGAATATTATAAAGAAAACGACACTAAAGAAAAAAAATGGAAGCAATAATGAACAATATTACAAATGGCAGTTTTTTTATTCTTTGGTTTATTCAGGAATGTACTCAAAAGATTACATTGGAACGGAAGTATATTTCCCAAAAGGAAACAAAAACTCTGCACCTATAAAATTTGACGGAGCAATCTTTGATGATAAGAATTGGTTTCAGTACTACAAAGATTATCATAATAACAAAAGTCAGGAATCACTTGATTGGTTGAGAAACCATATTATTGCTGTAATTGAAATAAAAAAAGAAAATTGCAAAGACGTTGAAACTGTTTGGAATCAACAATTAAAGCCGGCTTTAAAAGAATCTGAAAATGACTTTTGTCTTGGAGTTTTATATGATACTGAAAGACTTTACCTATTTAAAAAACAAAAGGGTAAGTTCTTACGTTTAAATGAAGGCTACAACACAAAAAAAGAAGCAAGTCAAACTAAAGATTTACAACTTCATTTAACGGATTCGTATAATACCATTCCGACATACGAACAATTATATCAAAAAATTTATCACCCAAAAATAGACCGAAGCAGGAAGACTATTGATGATTTAGAAATTATTAGTGGAGTTTATAGTACTCAATTAACAAACGGTATTTCAGCAATTTTACGGACAATGGACAAAGTAAGTTTAAAAAATCAACGTGGTTATGAAATTCTTGTCCAAATCATTGCTTTAAAAATATTTGATGAAAAACGAAGTGCAAAAATTAGTTCCTTTCTTAAGTGGCATAAATCAGATAGAGAAAAAGAAAAATTAGACCTATTGTTTTATGTAACTGACAAAGAACGTAATTACGTTGATTTATCTGATGATGAAATCCAATCTTTCATTGATAGAATGAGAGAGTTATACAAAGAAGGTTCACAGGAATATCAGTTTATTTTAAAACGCGATGACCGAGAGACAATTGTTTGGGAAAAAGAGGAACATATAAAAATTATCGCTGAAATTGTAGAACAATTTCAAGACTATAGTTTTGTGAAATCACACAAAACAGATTTGTACCAAATCGTTTTCCATAAATTCGCAAGTGAATTTTCAAAAGCAGAAAAAGGACAATTCCTTACCCCTATTCCAATTATTGATTTTTTAGTACAAATTGTTAATCCAAGAAGTACCGAAAAAATAATTGACCCAACATCAGGAATTGCAGATTTTCTTTCTGTTTCTTATGTAAATTCCGAATCTAAATTAGACGACAATAATATTTACGGCTTAGACAACGACGAGCAAATGATCATGCTTGCACAACTTAATATGCTCTTGAATAGTGATGGAAATGCAAGATTAAAACACAAACCAGATTTAGGTTCAATCATTTGGAAATTTGATGACCGAGATAATTTAGTAGAGCTAAATTCCAAATTACACAAAACAGGAAATTGGGACAATTGGAAAAATCAAACAAAACTTAAAAAATTTGATGTCGTTCTGACAAATCCGCCATTTGGTGAAGACCGAGCATTTGAGCCAAAAGATTCCAAAGAAAAAGAGCTTATCGAATGCTATGAAATGTGGAATTTATATGGAGGTAAGAAAATTGATTTAGGTGTCGTTTTCTTAGAAAATGCATACCGTATTTTGAAAGAAAATGGGAGAATGGGAATTGTTTTATCTAACTCTATTGCTTCAATTGACACACATAAACAAGCAAGAAAATGGTTAATGGAAAAAATGAGAATTGTTGCCATTTTCGATTTACCTGCCAATGTATTTGGTGAAACAGGCGTGAATACTTCTGTCATTGTTGCGTATAAACCCCAAGAAAAAGAGTTAGCAAAACTAAAAGAGCAAAATTATCAAGTGTTTTTCAGAGGAATCGATAAGGTTGGTTATGAAGTTAAGACGAGTAAAAGAGTGAAATTTTTCTCACCGATTTATAAAGTAAACTATGAAACGTTTGAGACTGTTATTGATGATGAAGGACGTGTAGTGCTGGACGAGGAGTTTTCTGAAACAATTCAACATTTCAAAGAATGGTGTAAAGGACAAGAAAAATCACTTCAAGACCTATTTATAAAAAAGAAATAAAATGAGCAACAGCTATATAAGAACGCCGGAATCAATCTCTATAAAAAGCATTGAAGAAAAAGGATTTACTTTATCTTCTTCGCAATATATGGATTTGATTATGCCTAACAAAAATTATAAACTTGTTGGGGATTTCTTATCGCGTCCATTAAAAAGAAGTGACTTAGGAGTTGAAGTTGGGAGTATCAGCTATATTAGTCAATCACCTTTTTACTTTTTAAGAACAAAAGCATTACAATCCTATTCTTTTTTGCCTGAAATAACATCAGAATCTGCTTTGCCTGTAATGCCAAGCGTATTTATGAAAAAGAATTTGAAAGAGGGAGATTTACTGATTTCAAAAGACAGCAATATTGGAGAAATCATAATCTTAGATAAAGATTATCCAAACTTTATGACTTCAAGTGCTATTTACAAATTGCCTGTAAATGAACATAAATATTATTTGCTTGCTTTCATAAAACATCAAATATTCAGAGAACAATTAGATTTTATGGTTCCTAAAGGAGCACCAATCCGACACGCAAAAACTATGTTTTTGGATTGTAAAATTCCAATTCCAAACAAAAACAGCGGTGAAACTATAAAATTTATTGAAGTGCTTACCCAAGCAATTATCAACAAAGAAAAACTGATAAAAGAAAAACATCAAAAAATATTTGATAATATTGATTTAGAATTAAAAGCGAATCAAAATAAAAAGGTTTTTACAATGGATTTTCCAACAATCAACGAAATTGATTCTATTGGAAGACTTGATACAAACCTTTATCGACAAGAATTTAAAGAAACAGACTTTTTAATTAAAAATTATGATAAAGGATATAATACTATTTTTGATTTAGGATTTACCTTATCGAGAGGTCAAAATCTTCAAGTATCAAATATAGGAAATAGTATTTATAGTAAAACCTTTTATCCAAATTTCTATACTTTGATGTTGCCAAAGTTTTTATCAAAGTACGGAACAATTGATACAGTCGAATATATTGGTAATCCTAAAAATTTAAAAACATTAGAGAAAGGTGATTTAATATTTGGTGCAGAAGGATTTGAAAAAGGTCGTTCAATTGTTATCATTGAAGAGAAAGAAAAAACAATAACCAATATTCACGGAATTACCATTCAACAAGAAGAACACAATGTTGAAAAGGCAATTTTTGTAAAATGCTGTTTAGATTATTTGAGAGATAAAGGACTAATTGATTTATTTGCAGTTGGTGGTAATGGAGGCAGTTTAGCCCAAAAGTATTGGGAATATATTTCATTCCCAAAGTTTGCAGCAGATGAACAAAAAAAACTTACAAAGCTGTATCATAATAGTGAAGCTAAATACGATATCAACAATTGGAATTTAGATGATTTTTTAACTAAAGACAATGAATTTAATAATGTTGCAGGAATCTATGAACTTGACAAAACGGCAAAACATTTAAAAACAAAACTAAATTCAGCAATTGACAATATTGTAAATGACGAGGAAGTTAATATTTGCTTCTTTAATGCTTGTCAGTAATTTTAAAAGGATTATACTAAGACTAGTAAAGAAGAAAAGAATGTGTTGCTACCTGATATTCAAACGGCTATTGATATATTCATTGCCGATGCAGATAAAGAGAAGAAAAACAAATGAATAAAAATAACACGTTGGAACGAATCATTAAACCGATAAAAAATAACTCAATCACTAGACTTAATCTTTGGGGGGATGAGATAGGAGATGACGGAGCAATTGCAATCGCCGAGGCTCTAAAGACAAACACCACAATCACTTACATTAATCTTTATGATAATGAGATAGGCGATGAGGGAAAGAATGTCTTAGAAAAAGTAGAGAAAGATAACCTTGACATACGTTATTAATAAACAAAGATGAATAAAGAAAAGGAATAGCCTCCAAATATTAAATTTCTGTTATTTCTATAGGATAGATAGCTTCTACTTGCTTTTTCTTTAAAAGATACATAGGAGTTTTTATTCCCTTAACATCTTCAATAGTAACAGTTCCATCTTTCCAAAAACATAAAAAGTCAGATAGGTATTTAACATTACCGGCTAAATGAAAAGGTACTTGCCTTAGGAAAAATACTAATTCACCTGATTTTTTAAGTAACTCTAATTCTCTATAACGTTTAGCCTCTTTTTTAGAGGCAAACTTAATACCATCTAATTCTGTAACAATTGCTCTAAATTTGTGTCTTACCACTATAGGCTAATCTCCAGTTTAATTTGTCTATTTCCCATAGGTTTGTCACAATCTCTATCTAGATAATTCTTAATATTCTGGAAAACTTTATAGGTAATATGATTTACCAGCTCATCAGACCACTCATTATCTTCTTCAAGCTTTTCGTGTTTGCTGTCCTCTTCCATATCCGGTCTAAAGAAATCAAAAAATGGTGGGATATTAAACATGTTATTGTCCATCTGAGAAAAAGAATTATTGTGTTTCGGTTTTTTTAATACAATGGTTTTATTGTCTTTAGATTCTTCTAAAATCGGATTGATTGTGCGAACATCATAAGGCTTTGCAATCTTAGGAAAACGTTTAATCATAATTTCTTTATGCTCGATAGTTTTAGGTAAACTAAAACTATTAAGCTTAATTTTATCTAAAAACGAGCCTTTTATATTCTTAATATCGCTTTCATGAGATTTCATTGAACTTGGGATAGACATTACTTCAAGAAGCGGGTTTTTCTTTTTAGCTTCAATTACTTTTCTGTTTATTGCGAATTCTTTAGCTCCTACCATAATTTATTACCTGTTTATATTTATTCATTTTCGTAGTACTTGATAGTTGGATGGTACGAAACTCCATTGCCCCGTTGGTGCGCCAGTCGCAGTGCCTTTATTCCAATTATAACCCCCTTCAAATGCTCTCCTCCCCGTAAGGTCCACTTCCGGATATTTACTTAAAATATTTCTCATTGCCGGTTCAACAACACTGCGGTCAGGGCCGAAACGACCTGGCTGAGCCATATGCTGATTATAAAAAGCAGTAAGTTCAGCCATTGCAGCATTACCCCGTTCCCAAAGATGATTTTTTTGTGCCTCTTGTTGTAAATATAGTAATCGATTCTTTTCCCTTTGTTCATCGAGCGCTCTATTTCTTGCTGCCTCAGCGTCTCGAGCTTGTTGCGCTGCTTGATTGTTCCTAAATATTCCTAATTGTTTCTGTAAATCAGCTATTGTCTTATCTCTAGTATCCAGTTCTCCTCGGCGTGTAGCATTTTCT
>Ga0075163_10009013_pt1 | contig 13108 bp, 11 predicted proteins | sample JI1023141ADNA_FD_71478 | JGI IMG/M metagenome (GOLD analysis project Ga0075163, IMG submission 71478) | Wastewater effluent complex algal communities from Wisconsin, to seasonally profile nutrient transformation and Carbon sequestration -... | ecosystem: Engineered > WWTP > Effluent > Algae...
CGCCGAGTTGCTCCGTCGTGATCTTATTTCCTGAGAGGTCATCATAGGAAACGTCTTGGGTGCTGAGGATTCCCTTTTCACCATGAAAATGCCACCCGTTCCCATGGTTCCAAATGTTAACGAAGTAGTGCTCGGCTGGATAATTTTTAACGGCCCACTTCACAAAGTCGATCAATGAACGATAGTCGCCCATGTCGATTCTTCCGAGGTTCTCGATAACCGGGCTCGTGACGTTGGTAAAGTCGTTGTCCTTCTCCACATAGACCCGCTTCACCTGCTTCGTCTTGATACTCGCCCACTGACTGATGACATGAGCACGAGAGGTCGAACCGACTTTTTCCATCTCGTTCATGTCGGCGTAACCGAAGCTATCGAGATTATTGAAGCCGTTGAGGTACGTGAGAATTGCCCACTCTTTTTTATCTTTTTCGGCTCCGAAAGCCACCGTCGTCATCATGAAAAGGGCGCAGACAAACAGGCTTGAATATTTCATGAGCGGTCTCCTCCTGAGACGGGACTACGGTAGAATAATCCGGTAATTGAACTAGTTTACCGAAGAGGGAGGAGCCTACAATGGGCGATAATTTCCCCGTCTACTGGGAATGGATGATCGGAAAAAGATCGTTCTCGCCCAGAGGCCAAGACGTTCCTGTCGTGTTTTTCTCGAGATCCAACGGAGACGAAAGAAGCGCCACCACACGATAAAGCGAGGGACGATCCGCGATGACGTTCGTTACCGAAAGCTTTGCGCACCACCCCAAAAGACTCAGTGTGCTGGGTGGAGCTTTTCCGTAACGGATAATGTACGTCAAAATTCCTTTTAATAGAAAATCCGACTTAATCCCACGCGCAGCCTTTGAGAGAGTCTCTTTGAAAATCGGATATGCATGATCAAGGATTTCGCGTTTATCAAGCGCCTCGTCCCCGTTCACATCAAATCGCTCCATAATGTCTTCGACATAGTGGGGTAGCGCCGAAAACGAATCGACGTCATAGGGGCCAATGGGCTTCTCGCTATATCCACCCCGACGAGCTGCGACTTCCATGGAGCGAGCGAGGTCGATTCGCTCTGCATCTGTCATTTTTGCATACGCGGCTTGAAGAGCGGGGTAGTTCGTCCAGAAAATTTCTGGGTGTCCGAAATAAGTTTTTCTAAAACAGCTCGCCTCGACTGCATCCTGTTTTAAATCGTCTACACCCACGATGGGGCAGGCCGACCAATCACGAGAGTTTTGAGTCACACTACGAAACACCCGACCCGAAAACGATCCCGAGGAGAAGAGGAAACCTAAATAGTAAGTTCCTTCGACATCATCCATGTAAGCATCGCCATTTGAGCTCGGCATGAAGAGATTTGCTTCGCGAAATCGTTTTCCGGCCATTTCTTGGGCCGTAAGATCCGAAGGAGAGAGCTTCCACTCTAAAAGAATCTGATTAAAGTCCTCGATCATCTTAGTCAGGTCAGACGTCTGTGCGCTCTTTCTGCCTAGGTCAACCTCAGGTCCCGTCGCATAAACTGAGAAAAGATGCTGCATGAGAAGTCTGTACCAAGACATCCGAATCATGTGGTTCTGGCTTCGCGTAGTCCGAACAGCGTTTGTAAAAACCATTTCGCCAGAGTCTTCGGAGAAAAGCCCCACATAGCTTTTCGCGATCTCGATCAGTGCGTTCACTTCTTCACGTTCTCGGACACCATTAAATCCGAAACGATAGCTCCGCGCCGCGGATTCAAACTCCTGGGTCGTTGGACTGTCGGAGAGATTTTTATAAATTTTCTTTAGGTGGATTTGTTTTCGAGTACCTTCCTCGAAGAGATTGAAAATAGTCGTGACCGCTTCCGTCGTAAGCCAGCCCGGAGCTCCGCCTTTCATTGTTCGAGAAATCAACGGGCGCAGATCGTGCTTCAATGCGGCGCGCTTCTCAGGAGTTAAACTTGACCAAGGAGCCGTATCAATAACTGGATCGAAAACAGAGAGCGCTATTTTCCCGCCATGAAGGCGAATCACTTGATTCACAGTGGATTGTGCGCGGCGAGCAAGATCAATTTGAAACTGGTTCTTCTCAGCAGTCTCGCTCCACTGGTTCTCCATGTCGCGATAAGCGAAGAGAAGCCCCCCAAACGCGGCACCTTCTTCGACGAGGGCCGCCCAATTCGACGCCTCGATCACATCAGGACTTCCGCCTGAAACCACCACCTTCAAATTCCGAACAAAATCTCCGTAGCGATCGACCAATGTCGGATCGCCCCCGTGAAGCGCCAGAATCTCTCTGACGAACGGAACAAAAGACTCTTTTCTAACGCTGACGGTTCCGCGCAGGGTTTTTAAATACTGAGCGAGCTGTTTTCCAAAAAATCCAAGGTGGTCGGAAAGTCCAAGAAGGTTAGCCCCGGACGGATCTCGACGTTTCGCCTGGAGGTGGGGAAGAAGGTCTGTCGTCTCAACGCGAAGAATTTCGCTGAGCTTTAAAAATTCGTCGATTTCTTTAGGGGTGATGACCGTGGGCGCCCCCCCAAACACCGAAGCCTTGATCTCGAAAATCGAAGCGACAAACTGGTCAGAGACTGGGCGGTTGACGATCAAAAACTTTCGAATCAGGGCGGCGATATCTTCTTGGTTATAGCCAGCGGGCGAATTTCCTCTGACGTATTTTTTGAAGAATGTGACTTGGTCATGAACGCAGTCAAACGTCGCCTGCCATTCCGCTTTTTCGATCGACCCTTCGAAATACCGCGATACACGGTCGCTGAGTTGGTCGTAGCACCCTCCCTCATTTCCGGAGAGAAGGGTTCTTTCCGCTGGCTTCTTTTCGCCGCAGGCCGAAATGGCGAGAAGCAGAACGAGAGACGCTAGGGTACTGCTTGAACGTTTAAAACGCATAGCTGATCCCACCCCGGAAGCGATCGTTGCCTTGGTACTGGCCGATAGTGCCCTTACCTGTAGAAGAGGCAAAGAAGTCGCTGCCCAGGTTCAGGGTCAACGCAGTTTCATGACGAAAAATACGATAGTTAATGTCGACACTGCCCATTTGAGACTCTTTTCTGAGGTCAGCGACGAGCCCTAAAGAATAGGTCATTCGTTCGCTGCCGTAAAAATCGAGTCCAACTTTAGCGGCACGGTGGAAAGGAAAACGAGAACCCAAATCAATCGTGAAATCCTGGCTTTCGACTGCGGGCGAAACTTTCTCGTCCACGAAGAGATACGATGCGCTCACATTCCAACGTCGACCGAGATTTGCGTTTCCACCCATTGAAAGGATCGTCGCAGGCTCTGAGCTCATGCCGACCCAATTATTGGGGACCGAACGACCGGTGGGAACTTCTTCAGTAGCGGAAGCCCAGATCGCTGCTTTCGAGAGTTGAATTCCACTCTCCAGCGTCAGCATGTGGTGCTTCTGAATCGCGGGATGAACGTTGACTTGGATCTTGTCGTAAGGAGCGGGGGTAAAAGGTTCAACCGCGAGGTTTGCTTGGTGAACCGGGAGATACCCGTACATTCCTTGGGCCCAAATCCCTTTTCCATTTTCGCCCGTCGAGTAGCGAACCGAAGTGACTCCGCCTGGGTTCATCACAAGGTCGTTCATGGGCGGATAATTGATCTCGTAGTTAATCGGAAGATTTCGTTTTGCGACGACAGCCGATTCGGGGAACACCGTCGCAAACGGATTCGTCGAAGTCAGCTTTCCGCCTTCATTTCGCATCGGATAACCCCGTTCGGGGATATTCACCGGAGAGCCGTAGGCCATCACACGCCAATGGCGGCTTTCATAGGTGTAAAATAAACCCGTCAAACCGATTTGTTGGGGACGGGTAGGGTCCCAGATGAATCGAGGGGAATAGGTCCCAAACTTCCACGCATCGTCGAAACGAGACCACTGATAATGTCTGCGTCCGAGTGTCACTTGGTGATGGGGCATTAGTTTTTTAGACGTAGAAAAATACGCGTTTGCGGCCTCTACGGTAAAAGCGTTTCGATCAACCGTAACGTCCCGCGTATTTGAAACCTGAACGATAGCTTCGAGATCGAGTTTTCCTTCGACGTACTTTCCTTGGCTGTCGACGTTAGGGCCGACCGAAATCGTGGAAGAACTATCCGCGCGATCTTCAGATCGACGAAGGAACCCACTCGACTCAACCCGAATCAGGCCGGTCGCGAAGGAGTCTCCAATCGAAACGAGTGCGAAGAGAAGTACGCACACATTTCTAAAATACTGCGGATGTTTGTTCTTATTCACCACGAGATCTCAACTCCCCTTCCCTGGGTCTCACCGAGTCTGCAGGCACCCCGACGGCTCTTCCTGATCCGTCACACCGAGGTCTAAGTTCTAGTCTCCCCGAGGTTTTCGCTGTTTACAAGCAACGAACAGGTGGTAACCGAGTGGTTTTATCCACTTCTCGACAAATCACGGGAACTCGGGAAAGATAGAGGGGCGATGATCGACCAGCGTCAACATCTTGTCATTTTTACCGATGGCGCGTGCTCTGGAAACCCCGGCCCTGGGGGTTGGGGTGTCGTCCTCGCTTTTCCTGATGGGAAGGTCATTGAACTCGGCGGGGCCGAACGCGGCGCGACAAATAATCAGATGGAACTCCGCGCCACAGTCGAGGCGTTGGACGCCGTTCGCGAGTATGAGGGCGAAGTCGGAATCTACACCGATTCGACCTACGTCATTCGGGGGATCACCCAGTGGGTTTGGGGTTGGAAAAAAAAGGGATGGAAAACCGCGGACGGTAAAGACGTCGCGAACCAGAATCTTTGGCAAGCGCTCGTCCGTCTCGCTTCCGCGCGTAAACCGAAAATCGAGTGGCACTATGTCCGTGGACATATTGGAACCCCCGGAAACGAACGCGTGGACGAAATCGCTACCCGGTTCTCGACGGGAAAACGCGTGGAACTCTACCGAGGATCTCTTTTAAAATACGACGTCGCGATCCATGACATTCCAGAGAACACCGAGCTCCCCGAGATGCGCCCGAAAGAAGAAAAGAAAGCAGCGTACTCCTATCTCAGTCTCGTGAATGGCGTACTTGAACGACACGCCGATTGGAAATCTTGCGAAGCACGAGTGAAGGGAAGACCCGGAGCAAAGTTCAAAAAAGCGATGTCGCCTGCGAACGAAACCGAGATTCTTTCCGAATGGGGAATCGCTCAGGTTTTAAAATAAACTTTCATCGCTCCACTCAGGGGATGGGGAGCGAGGACGAGGTCTGCATCCGGATAAAGCGTACGGAGGTTTTCCGCCGTAACCACGTCGCTCGTGATCCCCTCGGCGATAAGCTTGCCCTCACAAAAAAGAAGAGTTCGATCCGCCCAATCCGTCGTAAAATTTAGATCGTGCGATACGAAAAGGAACGAAAATCCCTCCCTCGCATATTTTCGAAGAAGGGCTCCCATCCGGGCTTGGTGGTGGAGATCGAGTCGTGAAAACGATTCATCCAGACAAATCCAATTTGACCCCTGATAAAGCGCGCGAGCTAAATGGGCACGCTGCCGCTCTCCACTCGAAAGCTCGCCAAGATCGCGATCACGAAACCGGTCGCACCCGACCTCTTCCATGACGTCCCTTGCCTCGTGTCGAGGAGAGCGCGAAGGAAATCCGATATCGCCGAGGCGAACAAATTCTTCAACCGTAAGAGGAAAATCGGTTTCGACTTCTGCCCCAACATACGTCACTCGTCGTGCACGCTCCGGTGGAGAAAGAGTATGGATATCGCTTCCTCCGATTCGGATCTCACCTCGAAACGATGGAAAGTATCCGTTCAACGCCTTCAAAAAGGAGGACTTCCCTGCTCCATTGGGGCCGATCAGTCCGACGATTTTTCCAGGCTCGAGAGTAAGAGAAACTCGATCGAGGATGATTCGACCCGAAAGCGAAAGCGACAAGTCACGTGTTTCGAGTTTCACCTTCTTTTCCCCCGAACGAGAAGAAAAATGAAAAAAGGTGCGCCGACGATCGCCGTCACGACGCCCACCGGAAGTTCGTAGGGAGCGACTACACTTCGGGCAATCGCGTCCGCTCCGACCAAAACCGATCCACCCACCCATCCGGACAGGGGAAGAATGCGCCGGTGAAGCGCGCTTCCCGACCTTCGAACGAGCTGAGGAACAATCAACCCGATGAATCCGATCATTCCGGCCAGACTAACCGCGACGGCAACCAAAACCGATCCCCAGAGGATCACTCGAATCCGAAGGCGCCGAACATCGACACCGATCGCATGAGCCTCTTCTTCTCCCATCAGTAAAGCGTCGAGATTTCGGTGATCAAAGTAGACGATGATGGAAACGAAAAGAACCAAAGCGAGCGTCGTAAACGCATGGGGTCCCTCCGCCCTGGAAAGGTCACCCAATAACCAACTCATCGTCGACTGTACACCCGACGGATCTCCGACCGCCATCCACACGGCGACAAAACTCGAGCCTAAGAAACCGAGCATTACGCCGACGAGAAGCAGGGTCGTCGAAGAGATGCGTGAGGAGCGCGAAACAAGAAGAAGAAGCGATGAAAAAAGGAGCGCACCCAACAAGGCTGTGGGCGATAGTCCAAAAAAGGGAACATTCCATCCGAGAGTCGAGCCCACGACGGCTCCAAGAGTCGCGCCGGAGGAAACACCCAGCGTGTAGGGCTCGCAAAGAGGGTTTTTGAAAAATGCCTGAAGAATAGTTCCGGCCACAGCCAGCGCCGCGCCGACAGAAAATGCGAGAACAGTCCGGGGAACACGGAGCTCTACGACCCAATTCCAAGAAAGATCTCGCGTCGCGCCGAGCGAAAGAGAAGCAAATACGGCGAGCATGAAAAATGCCAGCCATCCTAAATCCCGCACGTTAAAACTCCGCCGAGAGTTCATGGCTTACCCTCGCTGTAGACTAACCGCTCGAGCTCGGCGAGCCCGGAAGGAAACCGTGGACCCGGACGCAATAGGGAATCGGAACGAAGAGTGAAAACTCGAAGAAAGCGCGTCGCTGCGAGACTGGGGTAAGCCCTCCACCGTTTTTCAGCGCGGGAAAACGCATTTCCATCTTCTCCCATCCCCAAAAGAACAATGGTGTCAGGATCCTTTCGTAAAATATCTTCGACTGAAACACGGGGATAAGTTTGGCCGGTATCGCTGTAAAGATTCGTACCACCGATTAGCACCAATCCCTCACCCAGGAAGGTTCCGCCCGCAGCTGCGACCAGTGGATCCTCACCGACTTGAAGGAGTACCTTTCGAGGAGCTCGAGCCTTCGCCCGAGCGCGGAGTTTCTCGATCTCGGAATCAAACTCCGCCAACGCCGCACGCGCCTCGGTGGGTCGATCGAGGGCCGCACCCAGAAGTGTATAGGCTTCACGAAGTCCTAATAGGTTTTCAGTTCCAACGGTGACGACTCGGATGCCCAGTTTTTTAAGGCGCTCGACAAGCACCTCGGGTGTGCCACTCCGATTCGCAAGTACCAGGTCAGGTCGTAGCGCGACGATCGTCTCGAGGTTCGGTCGAGAAAACGGGCCGACAGACGGCTTCCTTTTAAGCTCGACCGGAAAATTCGCATAAGCCGATACGCCCACGATATTCTCGATTGGATATCCGATTCGGACCGTGATTTCCGCGAGCGAAGGATCAAGGGGAACCACTCTTCGTGGCGCCTCGGCCAAGGCACTTCGGCCGAGACCAAAACCCAAGCATAGAAAAAAAAGAAGACTAACCGATCGGTTTTTCATCGGAGAGAAACTGATCTAAATTCGATTCGTGGCGATAAATCGCGGCGAAAACCATCGCGCCAAAAAGAAGAACCGACGGCTCAAACGGATAAAAAAGTAAGTGAACGGAAACCGAAGCGAGCAAACCTAAAAGACTCCCCTTAGCGCCGACACGTGTGGCGACAAATACGAGGCCAAATACGAGCCCACCCACGAGTGCGCTCCAGGGAGCAAGCAAACCAATCACTCCAAAGGTCGTCGCGACCCCCTTTCCGCCGTTGAACTTTAGCCAAGGCGAGAAACAGTGACCGAGCATCGCGAGAAGTCCCATGCTCCAGAAAAAAAGGCTGCTCCCAGGGAGAATGCCTTCGGGGACCCATCCCAGTTTTATGGGCGCAATGATGAGTACACCTTTTAGTGCGTCGAGAAGAAAGGTGATGAAACCTGCAGGCCAAAATCCGACGACGCGGGTGACGTTTGTCGCACCGATGTTTCCGCTTCCTTGTTCGCGAAGATTTTCGACTCCATAGATCTTTGCGACCAGAAGCCCGAAGGGAATCGATCCAATCAAGAAGGAGAGGACTCCGAGTCCAACGACCATCCCATCACTCATTTTCGGGCGACCTTTGCGTTCACTTGTTTTAAACGAACGACGAGTGCCAAAAACGCGGCGACGAAAACCAAAATCGAAATAAACTGCGAGGTCGAGAGAACATCATCGATGATGAACCCTCGAATCGAGTCGCCCCGATAAATCTCGACGATACTTCGGATGATAGGATAAGCCATAAAGTAGGTCAGAGCGACTTGCCCATCAAAACGCTTCCTCTTAAAAAGGAGGAAGAGGACTCCGAAAAGCACGAAGAGTGCAGAGGACTCGTAGAGCTGCGTCGGATGGAGATGGATTCCTCTCATCGAGGGGTCGACCAGTTCGGAATTTAAAACCACGCCCCAACTTCCGCCCGTCGGGCGCCCATAGCAGCATCCCGCGGCCAAACACCCTAGACGCCCGAACGCATGAGCAAGCGTGATTCCGGGTCCGATAATGTCGAGTGTTTTCCAGAACGCAAATCCGTGCTTCTTGGCGAACCAATAAATAAAAGGAGTGGTCGCGATCGGGCCTCCGTAAAAAACAAGACCCCCCTCCCAAACCTTGAAAATGTCGATCGGATTTTCCATGAAATAAGAAAACCGCGTAATGATGAAAACGGTTCGGGCGCCCAGAAACCCGATAAGCAAGCCGCCAAAAATCAGGTCCTGCATTTTTTCGGGATCAATTCCGGAGCGAATTGCGAGACGCTGCATGACTTGAACTGCGAGAATGAAGCCCGTCGCGATTAAAAATCCATAGGTATGAATCGGAATGGGACCGATTTGGGCAAGAATAGGATGCATATGTGGATCTCCTCTGGAGGACTAATCTTCGAACGCGAAATTTCCGAGATCTTTGAGGTTCTCGAGTTGCTCGAGAGTCCAATCCCCGGTCGGGCTCAACAAGGTGGCGCCCGTCAAAGAAGTACAAATAATGTGCGCGCGCCAATCGAAAAGGACGTCGTTCCGAAACAACGGATCTCGGTAGGTCATTGAAAGAGCGACCTTGGAAGGAATTTTCAAGAGTGGTTCGGAGGGTTTATCGAACCCCACTTTGAGTTCGACTTCCGTTTGCCTCGACTCTGGAACAATCCAGAGCTCTGTTCCATCAATCGCTGGAAGCTTGATCAAAACCCATTGGGGGTCTTCCAAGTGGGTCGCCGGGAGAGTCGGGAGACGCTCCCAAGCCCCATGAGACTTTAACACCATGCAAGCGCGAATCGCCCCACTGGCTTTCACGATATCTTGAAGATCAGGAATCGCGGCGACCGACGCTTTCGTCAGATCAAACTTAAGGTAATAGCCGCGAGTGGCGTTCACCAGCTCGATCCCCAGATTCGAACGCCTTGATTCAGGGCAGCCCAAAGCTTGGGGTCTTTCTTCGCAGCCGAATCAAATTGATCCCGAGAAGCGAGGGTCAGCACCGCGAGCTTACCCATCGGGTGCTGCTCGGTCAGTTTCTGAACTTCCTCAGGAACATCGGTCACGATGTAGAGATGGATTTCGCCAGGCGCCGTGGAGAGGAGAATTCCTTTCGAAGAAATGCCCTGGAGCTGGGTATATAAACTCTCGAGTTCGCAAAGACCCCAAAGTTGGCGAAACACCTGATTACCCGAATGTTCGTCGGAGATCCGAACGGCGCGACGATTATCGATAAAATGGACAAGCCCTGCCTCTTCGAGTTCTGCGAGAATTTTCTCAAGTCCCTGAACACCGCCGAGCCCGCGGACTCCCTTCAGCTTCGAGACGAGAACGCGAATCGTATAGGTCGTGTCGCGCGAGCTGAGCAGATAGCGCAGAACTTTTTGTTCCGGCGTGGAAAAGAAGATAGAATCCCAGGTCGCTGGGGTTTTTGTAGCACGGGCCATGGTTTGGGGCTCCTAGTGACAGACTACTGAAATCAGGAGGATTTCGCCACCGCGTTGCGCCGCATTATTTCACTATCTTGTCCGCGTGGTCCGTCGTTGCGGGGGCGAAAGAGATTTGTTATCCCTAAAACCTCGCGACTGTTGGGGTATCGTCAAGCGGTAAGACACAGGATTTTGATTCCTGCATTCCTAGGTTCGAATCCTAGTACCCCAACCAAATTGAAGCCGGGTTCCTTCGGGAATCCGGCTTTTTTAATGGGTCACTCGTAATCCAGCGCCTCAACGATCGGCAAATTCGCGGCTCGTTTCGAAGGATAGATCCCCGCAATAACCGAAACGATTATACCGACCAGAATGGTGATAAGCGCCGAAGAAACCGGGATCGAAAATTCGATCATCCACCCCAATGCGTACGCCAAAGAATTTTCGATCCAGAGTTTTCCCACTGCGCCACCAATCACGACAGCGACGATCGCCCCAAAGCCGCCCTGAATAATCGATTCCGTCAAAATCATTCTAAAAATCTGTCTGCGCGTCGATCCGATCGCTCTTAATACGCCTAGCTCTTTCGTTCTCTCCAGAACACTGATGAGGAGAGTATTCAATAGCCCTAAGAGCGCGACGAGGAGAGCGGCTCCTTCGACTGCACGCGTGTAAGCAAAACTATCGTCGATCGCGACCCGCATCTCACTCCGCATCTCTGCGCTTGAAAGGGTGACGAGATTATACTTTCTCCCGACCGATCTGGATACTGCAGCCCGAACGGTCTCAAGATCAGCCCCCGGTGAAAGTATGAATGCAAAACCGGTGACCAACGAATCGTTCCAGTACCGACGATAAACTTCACGACTCAAGTAAAAAACACCACTCGGAGAAGCATAATCGATACATTTCCCTATAATTCGAAAGGACGTGCGCCCAGTAGGTGTATCGAGAGCGATTAAATCCCCCACCTTTACATCGGGGTGTCGAATGAAATAATTATCGGAGACAATAATACGAGGCTCTTTCCTGTTCGCCTCGAGATCGTAAAGTTCTCGGCCAACCTCGATTCGATCGCGATCCTTGATCTTAAAATTTCCATACCGAATGAACTCGCTTGGCTCATCGAATGCCTTAAGCGTGTATTGCACACCCTCGCTCGAAAACTGAAGAATGCGCGAGGCTATTCCTCTCCCCGGGCCGGGGTCTCGTACACCGGGAACCTTTAGAATTTCCTTTGCGATTTCCTCCCGGACGGGTTGGACCTCCGCGGTGATCGTACGTCCGCTCGAGGTCACGATCACGTCGGCGACCATAATTTCGTCCAACCAATTTACGAGAGTGTCCTGAAAGCTCGTGCGAATGCTCGCAATGAGCATCACGAGGAAAAGTCCGACCATTAAAGCCATGATATTCGCGGCCGTTCTGCGGCGGGAGCGAAGTAAATTATCTTGAGCGAGGCGGAAGATTGGAGTTCGCTTAGTTTTAATAAACTTCCGAAAGTAGCGAATAATCGTAAACACGACATAAGGGCCAAAAAAAGCAGCGCCCAAGACGCTCGCAGCCTGATTCATCTGTTCGATGGGGGCGAAAAACCGATTCCAGTGAAGGCTCATCGAAAAATAAACAAAAGCCAAAAGAACCGCACCGAATAGTACGCCCTTAAAATCATTTCGTTCGCGAGGCCCATTTTCCAAACCCCGACTCTTCATCGCTTCCAGAGGGGAAATACGGGAGGCGCGAAAGGAAGGAATAAGAGCCGCAGTAGCGGAGGTGAGCGTCCCGAGCACCACCGTCGAAACAAAGAGCGCACCCGGCATCGCCAGCGAGCCGGTATGAATGGTGGTATGAAACTGCGCGGAAAGAGAAGTGGTGACCTGCTTCACGATGAGTTCCGCGAGGAAACGCCCCATCGCAGAGCCGAGGAGCGAACCCAGAAAGCCCATGACGGCACTCTCAAGAACGAAAACAAAAAGAATTCCCTGCCGTGCGCAACCCAGCGCTCGAAGAACTCCAATCTCCCTTCTTCGCTCGGCGACTGAGATATTCACGGAATTGAAAACAAGAAAGAGTCCGACGAGCAACGCAAGAGAGCTAAAAAACGTGATCATGCTCTGATAGGCCGCGATCATTTTTTCGGTCGATTCGGACTGACTTTCTGGGCGCTCGACGTTAAAGCCCGAGCCGAGTTTGGTCTTTAAATCCAGCAGAACCGACTCGAGAGAGGCCGACGCTTCAGGCACAACATCGATACGGTCGATTTTTCCGACCTTCCCAAAGCTCACGCGAGCTCCGTCGATATCCATGATGGCCAAACTTCCGCCGTAGGCTTTCGCGGCTCCCTCAGGCTCGAGAAGTCCACGCACCGTAAAAACCTTTACGCCATCCGCAGTCGCAAGCGGGAGCTTCGAATCCAGTGCGAGTTTCTTCTCCTCCGCGAAGCGCTTGGTTACAACAATGCTATCGGGCTGGTTTAAGAATATGAGTGGGTCATCAATAATTTTTTGATCGGTCGCTCGGTAAGTTCGTACGGCGGACTCTTGGAGAAGGTCGACGCCGAGAATATAGATCGCGTCGTCCTGAACCTGCGCCCCTTCGAAAAACGCTCTCGCTTCGACCATGGGTACAGCATGTGCGACTCCCTTCACACTTCGGACGAGTTCGAGCTTTTCTTCTGCGAATCCGGTCGGTCCTGCCGATATCGTGATCTTCGCCTTTCCGGAGACCGCTTCGACGTTTTCCCGAAAGGACTCCCGAGTCGCGTGATTGATAATCGAGATTGCGACAAATAGCGCGATTCCGAAAGCGACGCCTAATGTCGTCAAAATCGTCCGAGCCGGACGAAGCTGAAGATGTCGAAGTCCTACAAAGACGAGAAGGTTCTTCAACATCGCGACTATTCTTTTCGAGGCGCTACGGGCGTATCGCTTTCAACGTCACCATCGCGAAGCCGAATCAGTCGTGTTCCAAAGGAGGCCGCGTTTGCGTCG
>Ga0075163_10009015_pt1 | contig 13108 bp, 6 predicted proteins | sample JI1023141ADNA_FD_71478 | JGI IMG/M metagenome (GOLD analysis project Ga0075163, IMG submission 71478) | Wastewater effluent complex algal communities from Wisconsin, to seasonally profile nutrient transformation and Carbon sequestration -... | ecosystem: Engineered > WWTP > Effluent > Algae...
GCCGCTTCGAGCTGGCGCGCGGGAAACTCCCGATCTGCAACCGGCGGCGGATACTTGGGACCGGGCAGATCGCCGCAGAAATAGCTGGCCGTGCGCGGCGCGATGGCCGCGGGCCAGGGCTCGCGATCGAGCGTCTGGCTCATATCGGAATACGTGGACAGCGGCTCGGCATACTCGGATAGCAGCGGGGACGGCGTGGGCCAGCCAAGCGACTTGAGATCGCGCTTGAACCACAGCTGCAGCGCCACGGTCTGCACGGCCGCAACCTGCTCGCACATCTCAGCCCAGCCGGGCCGCTTGCAGAGCTCGGGCGCGATGAAGGGAAGCGTGGCAATGGGCGTGGCCAGCACCACCTGATCGAAGTCGGCATCCAGGTGAAAGCTCACCTCGGTCTCGCCCTCATGGCCCTCGTAATAGGACTCCAGGTTGCGCCGGGTCAGCCGCTCGGGATCGCGCAGCTGCTGGTAGAGCGGCCGATCCGGCCAGCACAGGAGCCCCTTGACCTCCACGAGCGGCTCATAGCCGTTGGGATCGCCGCAGCCGAGCTCCGCCTGCTTCCACGCCTTGACGCAGGTGACGCGCCGATCATCCGCTTGCACCGCGCTCACCTGATGGAAGAAGCGAAACTTCACGCCGCGACTGCGCAGCACCTGATAGAGCGGGGTCATGATGGTGTCGCCCATCCCCGCCTGCATGCGATAGTAGATGGCGCCCTTGCTGCCCAGGGCCATGCGCATAAGACAGATGAGCGCTGTGCCCGCGGCCATGCGCTTGCGCCGCGCATCGCCATCGACATAGGAAAACGAGGCAAAGTAGATGAAGCGCACCGCGGGGCTGTCGCGATTTTCTTCGAGCATGCCGTGGTGCACCAGCCAGTCGGCGAAGTCGTAGGCATCGATCTTGGCAAAGCCGCCGGGCTCCATCACCTGGTCGGCAATCAGACCCCGCAGCAGCGCGCCCATGAAGTCGATGCCTTGCAGCAGGAAGCGCAGCTTGGGGCGGTGGCTGGCGGCGCCTTCGGCCAGCCGCATGAGCTCATTGGACAGCCAGTCCAGCAGCTTCATGAGCTCGGGAAGCCGCTGCTCCAGGGCGGTCTCCACCTTTCCCGCCAGCTTCAGCAGCTTCTGCGCCGCGAAGAAGAAGAGCTTGGTGATGGCGTCCGCCGTTCCCTGACTTGGATCGCCCGAAGAGTTCTCCCACTCCGTGCCGGTTGGGAACAGCTGCTGCTCGATGGCTGCCGTCGCCTGCCAGCCGAGCGTGGCCATCAGCGCGCCGCCCATCAGCAGCGCGAAATAGGCCCTGCTGCTGAGCAGCGCACCGCCCTGTCCGGGCACCGCGTTGTTGCGCGGCAGGGTGATGATGAAGGGCGTCCACACGTCGTCGTGAAAGCTCTCAAGCACGCCGATCTCGCCCGGATGGAAGGCCTGGCGCCACGTTGCCAGCGGGGCCTCGGGCGGTCGTTTGAGCTCGTCGTACGCCTGCTGGATCATGGCAAAGAAGTTGTCGTAAAACCCGAACATGATGTGCATCCCATGCTCTTCGATGCGCTCGTACAGCTCGGGATTGCGCCCGCTTGCACCCTTGCCCCCCAGCCGCCAGCCCATCTGAAGAACGGTGATGTCAAAGCGCTGGCGCAGCTCGGCTGTGGCCGTCAGCTGCCAGGCCGTTGTCAGCGCCGAAGGACCACCGCCCAGGATAAGTACGCGCGTTGGAGGGATGTTGGTCATCACGGGTTCTCCTATTTCTGTGGGGGTCAGGAGCAGATTCAAACGCGCGCAACGTATCACACGCTGCCCGGATTCCTTTTTCCTTTGTCTGCTGTGTCTGCGGGGTAACATCCATCGCAGCTGCGCACCGGTCACTTTTTTGCCGCGCAATAATCAAAGATGTTTGCGCAGCACTATTGCAAATGTTGAAATAATCTCATGGATCGACTGGAAGCCATGTCTGCATTCGTTGCGGTCGCCGACCTGCGCGGATTTACGCCGGCCGCGCGCCACCTGGGACTCTCGACCTCGTCGGTGACGCGCCTGGTCGCCGCCCTGGAGGAGGGGCTTGGCATCAGCCTGCTCCAGCGCACCACGCGCTCGGTCACGCTCACGGACACCGGTCTGCGCTATCTGGAGAGCGCGCGCCGCATCCTCACGGCCGTGGACGAGGCCGACCGAACGGCGCGAGCCGAGCGAACCGAGCCCACGGGGCGGCTGGTGGTGGCTGCCCCGGTGCTGTTCGGCCGGCGCGAGGTGGCGCCGCTCATGTGCGAATTCCTGGCGAAGTATCCGGCGGTGCGCGGCGAGCTCACGCTGGCAGATCGCGTGACCAACCTGCTCGAAGAGGGCATCGACGTCGCGATTCGCATCGGGGCGCTCAACGACTCAAGCCTGCGCATGCGAGCTGTGGGCAAGACCCGCCGCGTGGTTGTCGCAAGTCCCAAGTATCTGGCCAAGCACAAGCGCATCCGCGCGGTCAAGGATCTGCACGCGCACTCGCTCATCCACTTTACTTCCATTGGCCCGCAGCCGGAGTGGCGCTTCTTTCGCGATGGGCAGGAGGAGCACCTGGCCATCAGCCCCTCGTTTGTGACCAACAGCGCCGACGCGGCCATCGGCCACGCAGAGCGCGGCGGCGGCCTGACGATGGCGCTGGGCTATCAGGTCGTGGACTCGGTGCGCAGCGGCAAGCTGGAAGTGGTGCTGCCAAAGTATGAGCCGCCGCCCTACCCCATCCAGCTGGTCTACCCGGCCTCCAGGCTCCCCTCGGCGAGCCTGAGGGCCTTTGTGGACATGGTCGTCACCACGTGCAGCTGGAGCTTCGTGGATCTATGACAGCGCGACTCTGATTAGAGTCCGGGGGGAAGCGGCGGGCGCGGCGGAACGTTGCAGGTATAGACGCCGGTCGGGCAGGGATTGTTGTTGTAGTTCGTGCAGAAGGTCTCTGCTTGCTCGCGCGTCTTGCACTGTCCGTTCGCGCTGTACTGATAGTCCTGCTTGGCCTGGATGCACATGGTGCGCTGATTGGCGACCGGCATGGACGAGAACGCGCCGCCCCACTGGGTAAAGCAGTAGGCCTTGGCGAGGGCCGGGCTCATGTTCGGTTTTTCCGCCAGAACCTGGGCGATGCACAGGACCTGAAAGTCGATCTGCTCATCGGGGATCAGCGAGAACGAGCCATCGCAGTTGGTGTTGGGATCGCCGGGGCAGCACTGATAGGTGGTCACGTCCGGATGGTTGCCGGCGACCCACGACGTGCTCTGATTGGCGCCGCCAAGATTGGTGGTGCCGACGTTCAGGACGTTGACCGTAGAGCCGATGATTGCGCCCCATGCGCCGCGAGCCGGGGTGCCGAGCACGATGATCGGGCGCGTATGGGTGTCGCTGGGGTCGTTGGGCGGATTGGCCAGGAGCCGCAGCATGGGAGTCAGATAGTGGTGATTGCTGTTCGGGGTGTTGAAATAGGTCGTGGCGTTGGGCAGGTAGCTGGTCTGCCCCGAGCCGGGAGCTGCGATGGGCCGCGAGTCGACGGTGGTCTCGTACAGCACCGGATTCGAGATGCCCACCGAGGTCATCACCTGCGACCAGCGCCGCATGGTGAAGTTGTTGAGATAGTCGCCCGCAACCAGCGAGGTGGAGGGCGGGTAGTCGAGCAAGGTGACGGCCTGCTGGTTGATGAGCGGCATGCCGAACGGCAGGAAGAAGGCCCAGGGTGCATCCCCGGGGTTCGGGTCCCAGCAGCCAGACGTGTTCTTGCACAGCGTCACGCCGTTGAGCCCCTGGACCGCGTGCAGGTTGTTCATGAAGCGCGGATGCATATAGGCATACTGCTGCGCCCGACCGTTGGGCAGCGGCGTGAAGATGCTGACGTTGCCGTTGTTGGGGTTGTACACAACGTTGGTGGTGATGATGCCGTCGCGCAGCAGGGACTGCTTGGTGAACATCGCCACCGTGTCGGTGATGCTGTTGTAGGCGCCGTTCTGCGTATAGTAGGAAGGCAGCCAGCTGTGGTCCGGATAAAGGTTCAGAACCTGAGAGGGAGCGCCAATGTTGTAGGTGTAAACATTCAGCTCCTGGGTGACCGAGCTGGTGTCGTCCGCTGCGGGCGGGGAGCAGCCGAGGGCGTTGGCCATAAGCAGACAGCCTGTGTAGCGAACAAACTTTTTCATGCTGTGCATCAAGATATCTCCTCGTTTCGTTCAAGCGATTCTGGCCAGCTGCCGCGCAACCCTGCACCAGTCGTCAGCAGACAACTGGATGGTCACGAGGGCGCAGGACTCCCATGACTGAGGCCAATGGCCAGTGGGAAGAATGCCGCTGTTGTTGCGGTGAGGAAGATCAGCAATGGCGAGCGCCCTGTACCGCAGCGGGGCGCTCATGAGAAGACGAGCCAGGAATCAGCAGCTTCGAGTTCATCTTCAAATTATCGAGAAGAGTTTGTCAAGGCATGCGCACATGATCTGCTAACTGCGCAGGGCTGCTACATACTTCGTCGGTGGCAAGCGGGTTTTGTCGCCTGGGACAAGCCCCAGCGACTGCCGGGGACCGGCTCACAGCTGCGTGATGATTGATTGAAGGGAAGGAGTAGGAGCAGGCGGAGCGCAGCTTCTATTCGGCGATTCGGGCGAAGAAACGGATAGATGGGCCGCGAAACTCTACCTTGCCGGGAAAGCGCTCGTACATCTTCTGCATGGCGGCCGGCGAGAAGTTTTCGGTGCGAACGACGCCGTGGGTTGTGCCCTGCCACCACGCCAGCAGCGCTGGCAGATCGGGAAACTCGTATTCGAGATCGAGCAGATTGATCTCTTCGAGCGCGATGTTGTGGCGAGCCATCGCCGCCTTCCATCCCGCCAGATCCAGCGACTGAAAGCGCGCGAGCAGCCGCTGTCCAGACTCGCCATTGAGAGCGGTGACCTCTTCAAGCACCGGCGCCAGGGCGATCTCGCAGCACTCCACGCCAATCTGGCCGCCGGGTCGCAAGCAGCGACGGAGCGCCTGCAGGGCGGCATCCTTATCGACCACCCAGTGGAACACATAATTGGAGTACGCAAAGTCCACGCTCTGCGGCTCCACAAAGGGCAGCTGCTCGGCGAAAGCCTGGTGATACGCAATGTTGGTGAGGCTCGCTGGCGTCTGGCCCAGCGCGAGCTCGATGCGATCGCGATCGGGATCAATTGCGATCACCCGTCCCGACGATCCCGCGCGACGTGCAAGCTCGCAGGTCAGCCCTCCGGTGCCGCAGCCGATGTCCAGGATGGTATGACCTTCGCGCAAGGCATCTCTGCGCGCAGCCTGATCCATGAGATTGATACCGCGCTGAAACTGCCAATCGCTGAGCTGAGCGTACATCTCAGCTTGAAGAGGATTCCTTACATCGTCGACCATGTATTTCTCCGGCACGTGGGACAGCCTCTATTACTCGCATGACGAAATGGAGATTGCAATCGCTGCGAGGGAGCGACTTTCTGGCGAGGAAGGCAGCTATTCAGAGGGGTCAACTTCAGGCTAAAATTAGACCGTTTAGCTGCTGTCAACCACAGCGAAAGGGGGGAGCGCGCTCGGACGTGCTGCCCTGTACCAACATGCCCAGCCTGAACTACCGCATCATCGAGCAGCTCTACGAGAGCACCAACTCCGTCGTCTGCCGTGCCGAGCAGCTCGCGAATCGCAAGCAGGTCATCCTGAAGACGCTGAAGGTGCCGCACCTGTCTCCAGAGCGGCGCGCGCGGTTCAAGCGGGAGTATGAGCTGGCCCGCTCGCTCAATCCTGCGGCCACTCCAGAGCAGCGCTTGAAAGGAGTGGTGGAGGTCTATGCCCTGGAGGTGACCTCCGAGAACTGGATGATCGTGATGGAGGACTTCGGGGGCGAGTCCTTGAGCGATCTGAAGCTGGCGGGGCGCCTGGAGCTGCCAGAGTTTCTGAATCTGGCCATCCAGGTCGTGCAGGTGATCGGACAGATCCATCGCCGCCGCATCATCCACAAGGACATCAACCCGCACAACATCCTCTACAACCGGCTCACCCACACCGCCAAGCTCATCGACTTCGGACTGTCGCTGTCGCTCACCGAGATGCAGCCTGGAGCGCGTCCGATCGCGGCGCTGGAGGGAACGCTCTCCTATATGTCGCCGGAGCAGACCGGGCGCATGAATCGCGATATCGATTATCGCAGCGACTACTATTCTCTGGGGGTAACGCTCTACGAGCTCCTGACCGGAAAGACGCCGTTTCAGAGCCATGACGCGCTGGAGCTTGTGCACGCGCACATCGCGCGCCAGCCCGTTCCCGCCCATGAGGTCAAGCCCAGCGTGCCTGCTGCGCTGTCGGCGATTGTGGGCAAGCTGATGGCCAAGAATGCCGAGGATCGCTATCAGAGCGCCTGGGGCATCGAGTCGGATCTGCGCCGCTGCCTGGAGCTGATTGAGAGCGGCCAGCCCAACGAGCTCTTTGCGCTGGCCACGCAGGACGCGCCGGACCGCTTCCAGCTTCCCAAGAAGCTGTACGGCCGCGAGGTCGAGATCGGCCAGCTGCTGGCCGCATTCAACCGCGTGGTGCGCGGAAAGCGCAGCGAGCTCCTGCTGGTATCGGGCTACTCGGGCATTGGCAAGTCGTCGCTCATCCACGAGGTCTACAAGCCCGTTACCCAGCATCGTGGCTATTTTGTCGCGGGCAAGTTCGAGCAGTTTCAGCGCAATGTTCCCTGCTCCGCGATCTCGCAGGCGCTCTCTGATCTGGTGCGGCAGATCCTCAGTGAAAGCAGCGAGTCGCTGGCCGCGTGGCGCACCGCGATCCTGGGCGCGCTCGGACCCAGCGGCAAGGTCTTCACCGAGCTGGTGCCCGATCTGGAGCTGCTGATTGGACCGCAGCCAGAGCTGGCGACGCTGGGTCCCAGCGAAACCGAGAACCGCTTTCAGCTCACGGTGCTGAACTTCATCCAGGTGTTCTGCATCGCCGAGCATCCGCTGGTGCTCTTTCTGGATGACTTGCAGTGGGCCGATCTGGCCTCGCTGCGACTGCTGGAGCAGCTGATCACCGCGGATCTTCAGCACCTCTTTTTGATCGGCGCCTATCGCGACAATGAGGTCGATGCAACGCACCCGCTGACCCTGCTCTTGGGGCGCCTGGCCAAGGAGGGCGCGCAGATCTCGCGCGTGTCGCTGCGACCGCTGGCGCGCGAGCACATCGGCGAGTTCCTGTCCGATACGCTGGGTCAGAGCGAAGAGAGCGTTGCGCCGCTGACCGAGCTCATGCTGCAAAAGACCGGCGGCAATCCCTTCTTCGCCGGCGAGTTTCTCAAGACGCTGTATCAAGAGCAGCTCATCACGCTGTCCGAAAAGCGGCAGTGGGGTTGGAACATCGACCTCATCCGCGCCAAGAACATAACGGACAACGTTGTTGACCTACTTCTTGGCAAGCTGCGCAAGCTGCCGGCCGAGACCCAGAACGTCCTGCGGCTGGCCGCCTGCGTGGGCAATCGCTTTGAGCTGAAGACGCTGTCGGTCGTGCACGAGCGCTCGCTCGCGGCAACGGCCAGCTCGCTGCTGCCAGCCCAGGAGGAGGGCTTCGTCATTGCCAGCGCGGCGTCGGAGATCCTGGCCGAAGAGGACACCGGCGCCCTGCATCTGACAGCGTCGCAGTACCGCTTTGCCCATGACCGCGTGCAGCAGGCCGCGTATGCGCTGATCAGCTCCGAACAGCGGCGTCAAATCCATCTTCAGATCGGCATGCTGCTGCTCAATGCCACCGGCCGCGAGCAGCGCGATGAGCGGCTCTTTGAGATCGTCGATCACCTGAATGCCGGCAGTGAGCTCATCAGCGATAAGGCGCAGCGCGAGAATGTCGCGCAGCTGAACCTGGATGCGGCGGTGCGGGCGCGCGAAGCGACCGCCTACCAGACCGCGCGTCAATATGCCGCCCAGGGGCTGGCCCTGCTGAGCCTCGACGAACCCACCGACAACCGGGTCTTCGCGTTCAAAAAAGAGCTGGCGATGGCCGAGTATCTGAGCGGCGCCTACGACCGCTCGGAGGGGCTGCTCAAGGAGCTGCTGACGCTGGCGGAGACCGTGCTTCAGCAGGTCGAGATCTACAGCCTGCTGATCACCCAGTACACGCTCACAGGTCTTTACGAACAGGCGGTCAACAGCGGGCGCAAAGCGCTGCAGCTGCTGGGCATCGAGCTGCCCGCCAGCGATATTGAAGGCCACTACCGGCGCGAAGAAGCGATCGTGCAGCGGGAGCTCAGCAAGATCTCCACCAATGCCCTGCTCGATCGCCCGGAGATGACCTCGGCGGAGAAGCACGCGGCGCTGCTGGTGCTGACCAGCCTGAACGCCGCCGGCATGTACACGTACCGGCCGCTCTACTATCTGGTGGTGACCAAGAAGGTCCAGCTCTGTCTGGAGTATGGCCACAGTCCCGAGTCGTCGTTTGCCTATGTGAGCTTCGGCGTGCCGCTGGCATCGAACGGCGAGCACATGAAGCAGGCGTTCGAGCTGGGCATGATGGCGCGGGAGCTGAGCCGCAAGTGGGACCGCTTCGACATCCGCTGTAAGGTCAACTTCATCCTGGGCACCTACATCCTGCCCTGGAGCCGGCATGTGCGTGAGCTCGACGGCGTGTACGAAGAGGGGTATCGCGCCGGACTCCAGGGCGGCGAGCTGCTCTTTGCCGGCAACATCCTGGCCTTCCGATTGCTCGTGCCGTTCTACCAGGGCCGGCACATCTCGGAGCTTCTGGAGGACGCGCGGCGCTTCCTGACCTTTGAGCGCAAGACCAAGAATCAGATCGCCACGGATCGCGTGCTGGCGTGCTATCTGCCGCTTTTGAACCTGGCCGGCGAGACGCCGCAATCGCTGACGTTCGTTCCAGTGCAGGGCGAAGACCACCCGCACGTTCCCGGCGAGACCGAGCTGCTGGAGAGCTTCCGCAGCCATCGCAGCTCGATCGCAACCTGCGTCTATTTGATCCATAAGGGGCAGGTGCTGTTTCTTTACGGTGAGTACGCCCAGGCCGCGAGCTGCCTACAGCAGGCCGAGCCGCTGCTGCCGTTCATCATGGGCACGCTCTCTGTGGTCGAGCACTGTCTGTACACCGCGTTGTGCGCTGCCGCGATGAATCGCCCGGCCAAGGCCGCCGGTCGTGCGGATGGCGAAGCGGAGAATCCCGATGCGCGCGCAAAGCTCATGGCGGCCCTGGAGTCGAGCCTGGCGCGCATCAAGCGCTGGGCCGAGCAGTGTCCGGAAAACTTTCAGCACAAGTACCTGCTCATCGCAGCTGAGATCGCGCGCCTTCAGAATCGAAACTGGGAGGCCCTGTCACTTTACGACCAGGCCATTGCCAGCGCCGCAGAGCAGGACTTCATGCACATGGAGGCGCTGATCAACGAGCGGGTCGCGCGCTTCTGGATCGACGGCCAGAAAGAGGAGATCGCCAAGATCTACCTTCACCGCGCCTACTTCGGATACAGGGCCTGGGGCGCCAAGCGCAAGGTGGAGTCCATGGAGGCTCACTATGGGGCACTCCTGCCGACCGGCCATCGCAGCATGCCGCTGCTGAACAAGGCCAAGGGGAGCTCATCCTCGACGGAAAAGATCGAAGACTCGCTCGACCTGGCCACTGTGCTCAAGTCCTCGCAAGCCATCGCTGGTGAGATCATCCTGAGCTCGCTGCTCGCCAAGCTGGTCAGCATCCTGATCGAGAATGCTGGGGCAGAGACCGGCTATCTCCTGTTTGAGACCGATGGCGTCTGGAGCATCGCCGCTTCGGGCAGCGTCGCGAAGAAGCCGCCGGCGACCAGCGAGTTTCCCACATCGATCATCAACTTTGTCAGCAACCGGCTTCAGGATGTGGTGCTGTCAGACGCTTGCGCGGACAGCCAGTTCGGCCGTGACACCTATATCCGCGAGCGCGGCACGCGCTCGGTGCTCTGCTCGCCGCTGCTCAAGCAGCGGCAGCTCATCGCGATCCTCTATCTGGAAAACAACCTGACCACCGGAGCCTTCACGGCGGGACGGCTGGAGATGCTGCGCATGCTCTCAGCGCAGATCGCAATCTCGATTGAAAATGCGCAGCTCTATGCGCAGATGGAAGATCGCGTGCGCGCCCGCACGCAAGAGCTGTCGGCCAAAAACAGCGAGCTGTCGGCGACGTTAGGACAGCTGCGCGAGACGCAGCAGCAGCTCGTGCATCGCGAGAAGCTGGCGTCGCTGGGTACGCTCACCGCGGGCATTGCTCACGAGCTGCGCAATCCGCTGAACTTCATCAACAACTTTGCGCGCCTCTCGCTTGAGGTGACCGAAGATATTGCCGCGTCCGTCTCGCAGGAGATGGCGCCGGACAGCACCGCACGCACGCTCATGGATGACATGATTGTCGATCTTACCGAGAATCTGTCCTTGATCCGCGAGCATGGCGAGCGGGCCGACCGCATCATCCACGGCATGCTGATGCACTCGCGAGATCGCACCAGCGCGCATGGCACTGCCGATATCAACACGATTGTCGCCGAGAACGCGAGCCTGGCCTACCACGGCATGCGAGCGCGACAGCCGGGCTGGAATGTGAACATACAGTCTAATTATGATCCCAAGATCCGTCCCATTGAGTGCGCGGCGGCGGATCTGGGTCGCGTGTTCATCAACCTACTGGACAACGCCTTTTACGCCACGCAGCGAAAGCGCCAGACCGCCGGGCCAGGCTATGCACCGACCGTGACCCTCACCACCGCGGAGCTCCCGGGAGCCGTGGAGGTGCGGGTGCGAGACAACGGAACCGGAATCGCCAAGCAGAACCGCGCCAAGCTGTTCAGCCCCTTCTTCACGACCAAGCCGCCGGGCGAAGGTGTGGGACTGGGCCTGTCCATCAGTCACGACATCATCGTCCAGGGCCATCAAGGCGAGCTTCAGATCGACAGCATTGAGGGCGAGTTCACCGAGTTCGTGATCAGGCTGCCGCGACGCTAGGCCAAAGTGAGCCGGGTCAGATGCGCAGCGCTTGATAGAGCTGCTCGCGGTCGGCCGGGTTTGCAGAGTGCCCGGAGCAGACAACCTGCCCCCGCTCCAGAACCACCATGGGACCGCAGATCTCAAGCGCGCGTGCAACGTTCTGCTCCACCAGGAGCACGGCCGCGCCAGCGGCGCACAGCCGGCGCAGGATTGCGAACACCGTGTCCACATAGGCAGGCGACAGCCCCTCGGTGGATTCGTCCAGTAGCAGCAGCTGCGGACGCCCTGCGAGCAGGCGCGCAATGGCCAGCAGCTGCTGCTCGCCGCCTGAGAGCCGGCCGCCGAGCTGCGCTCTGCGCTGCGCAAGCAGCGGAAATTCATCGTAGATGGCCTGCAGCGCAGCACGCTGCTCGCTGCGGCTGCGGCCGGGAGCTTGCAGCAGACCCAGCGCCAGGTTTTCCTCCACGGACAGATCGGGAAAGATGCGCCGATCTTCGGGAACCGTGGCCACGCCCAGCCGGCAGATGCGCTCGATGGCCAGGGTCTGAAGCTCGTGCTGCTGAAATCGGATGAGGCCGCGCTGGGGCCTGAGCCAGCCGGCAATGCACTTGAGAAGCGTGCTCTTGCCGGCGCCATTGCGCCCAAAGAGGCCGACGATCTCACCGGGCGCAGCGACCAGATCGACTCCTTGCAGAGCCGGTCCAGAGTCGTAATGGAGGTGCACCTGCGAGAGCTCAAGCATGCGCTCAGATCCTTCCCAGATAGGCGGACTGGACCTCGGGATTGGCCTTCACCTGCGCCGGTGTGCCCTCGGCGAGCTTGGCGCCCCGGTGCATCACCACGACCCGGTCGGAGAGCTGCATGACGAATCCGATGTTGTGCTCTACAACCAGGAGCGTCCGCTCGCGCGCCAGCTCCTGAAGCAGCGCGGCGCTCTCAGCGGCATCGGCATGGGACATGCCCTGGGTCGGCTCATCGAGCAGCAGCAGCGACGGTTCGCTGGCGAGCGCCATGGCAATCTCCAGCCGCCGCTGCTCGCCGTGCGACAGCTGCCGGGCCGGCCGCAGCCGCTGGTCCGTGAGCTGAAAGCGCTGCATCAGCTGCTCTGCGCGCTCGGCGGCCTGGCGGCTGAATCGAAGGGGAAGCAGCGAGCGAAAAGAGCGCTCATGAACCTGCGTGGCCAGGCGCAGGTTCTCGTAGACCGACAAGGGCAGAAAGAGGTTGGTGAGCTGAAAGGATCGGGCGATGCCGCGAGCGCGGATCTGCTGCACGCTGAGTCCGGAAATGGACGCGCCCTCAAACAGGATCGAGCCGGCCGCGGGACGCAGCGCACCGCTTATGAGGTTGAACAGCGTGCTCTTGCCCGCTCCGTTGGCGCCGATGACCGCGGTGATGCCGCCGCGAGGCACGTCAAGATCGAGGCCAGCGACGGCGACATGGCCGCCGAAGCGCACCTCCAGGCCGCGGATGACGAGGATCGAGGCGGCGCTCATGGGCTCCTGCCGCGGCGAACGAGCCGAGCTTGCAGCCAGCCGACCAGGCCCTGCGGAAGGAGCAGCACGCAGCCGACAAAAAGGAGTCCGATCCAGATGGGATGATGCTCGCTGAAGGTGCTGATCAGGGAGCGCAGCAGGGTCAGCACGAGCGTCCCTAGCAGCGGGCCCATCAGGGTTCCCGAGCCGCCCAGGATGACGTTGATCACCGCATCGCCGGAGGCCCGGAAGCTCAGGAGCTCGGGCGAGACGAAGCCGCGGAGCATCGGATAGAGCGCGCCGCCGAGCGCAGCGATATCAGCGGCCAGGATGTAGATCACGAGCAGGTGACGGCCTGCGGAGTAGCCCAGAAACGGCACGCGACCTTCGTTGGCTCGGATGGCGGCAAGCACCCGGCCAAAAGGAGTCTCCAGCAGGTATAGGACGGCTGAATAAAGCGCGATGGTCATGGCCAGCGTAAACAGGAAAAAGGAAAAGGGTGCGCCGGTGGGAATCTTTATCCCAAGATGAATATCGAACAAAGGAATTCCGCCCAGCCCATCCGAAGCGCCCAGCGCTGGGGTGTTGTAGGCCGCCTTCGCGAGGATCTGCGCGAGGCTGAACGACAGGATGGTGAAGTAGACGCCGCGAGCACGAAGCGCGATCACGCCGGCCAGCGCCGAGACCGCCGTGGCTGCGACCA
>Ga0075163_10009016_pt1 | contig 13108 bp, 11 predicted proteins | sample JI1023141ADNA_FD_71478 | JGI IMG/M metagenome (GOLD analysis project Ga0075163, IMG submission 71478) | Wastewater effluent complex algal communities from Wisconsin, to seasonally profile nutrient transformation and Carbon sequestration -... | ecosystem: Engineered > WWTP > Effluent > Algae...
GGCTTTTGCGGCCCGGTCTCAGGCAACTGCCGCAGCCTGATTTCCTGAAAAATCATCTTATCCGTATCGTTTTGGCCCCTGACCGAGCCAAAAACATAAGGACTCGTAGCCTTTCCAGACGTTCGTCCACTTGGCTCACCATAAGAATGCTATATACTCTGACCATCGTTTAAGAATCGGAAAATTCAGATGCACGTTAAACCAGTTCTCATTGCCTGTTCCTGCGCCGTTTTGGCGCTTGCGGCCTGTTCGTCGGATAAAGACAAGGACGCGCCGATGGCCGAACGCCCGGCTGCCGATATGTTCAATGAAGCCACTGCCGCTGCTAAAAACGGCGAGTACACCAAAGCCGGACGCCTCTTCGATGAGGTCGAGCGCCAGCACCCGTATTCAGACTATGCCACTCAGGCTCAGTTGAAAGCTGCCGAGACGGCGTACCAGGCTCTTCGGTACGATGACGCGGTCATCGCTCTCGATCGCTTCATTGAATTGCACCCAGGCCATGAACAGGTCGACTACGCCTATTACATGAAGGCGATGTGCTACTACGAACAAATGACAGACGTTCGTCGTGATCAGGAGATGACCACGCTTGCGCTCGAAGCTCTCGACACAATTATCTCGCGCTTCCCGGACAGCAAATATGCCCGCGAAGCTCAGCTCAAGCGCGATCTGGCTCTTGATCACCTTGCTGGCAAAGAAATGGAAATTGGGCGCTACTATTTGAGCCGTAACGAGATCAATGCCGCGATCAACCGCTTCGTGACCGTTGTCAAAAACTATCAGACGACAACTCATGTTCCTGAGGCGCTGCTGCGCCTTGTTGAAAGCTACACCATTCTCGGTCTGAAAGACGAAGCAACCCATGTTGCCGCCGTGCTTGGGTATAACTATCCGGGCAGCAACTGGTATAAAGACGCCTATGATCTTCTTGATCCAGTCCAGCGTCAGAAGATTCAAGATGGCCGTGGCTGGGTTGACCGCACGGTTGAAAGCATTCTGAAACCGGAATAGGGACGCAATGCTCAAAGCCCTGCATATCAGGAATGTCGTACTGATCGATCAGTTGACGCTTGATTTCAAAGCGGGGCTGTCGGCTTTGACGGGCGAAACCGGGGCTGGCAAATCCATTCTTCTCGACTCTTTGGGGCTGACACTCGGCGCTCGTGCCGATGCCGGGCTTGTGCGTCACGGCGCGTATCAGGCGAGTGTGAGCGCCAGCTTTGATCTTCCCGCCACCCATCCGGCCTTTGCGTTGCTGACAGAGCAGGGGATCCCGGCGCAAGACGAGCTGATCCTGCGCCGTATCGTCGGCACAGACGGCAAGAGCCGCGCTTTCGTCAATGATGAGCCTGTCAGCGTCACCTTCTTGAAAAACCTTGGCGAGTTGCTGGTCGATGTCCATGGCCAGTTTGAAACCTATGGGCTTCTCAATCCTCAAACGCATCGTCAGGTTCTGGATGATTATGCCGGGGCTGCGCCGTATGTGAAAACGACAAGCGAGACGTATCGCGTCTGGCTCGATGCTGACAAGAAATTGGCTCAGGCCCGGATTGATGCTGAAAAAGCCGCGACCAATGAAGAATGGCTTCGTGCGGTCGTCGCCGAAATTGAAAAGCTCTCTCCGCAGCCCGGAGAAGAGGCCGAGCTATTATCCTTGCGTCAAAAAACCCAGAACCGCGAAGCGATTGCCGAAGCCTTAAGCGGTGCGGCTAAGGCCATTGAAGGCAAGGACAGCGCCGAAGTGATGATCGGTCAGTCATGGAAGATGTTGCAGCGTGCTGCTGATAAAATCGGCGATGAGGTCAATCCGGTTCTTGAATCCCTCGACCGGGCGTCTGTCTCGCTCCAAGAGGGGCTTCGTCAAATCCAGCGCCTGATGGCGAGTTTTGATATCCCTGATCACAATGTCGAAGCTCTTGATGACCGTCTGTATGAATTGCGGTCTGTCGCGCGGAAGCATCATTGCAATGTCGATGATCTGGCCGCGAAGGCTGACGAGCTTACGGCGCAGCTGCGCCTGATTGATCATCAAGACCATGTTCTTGATGATCTTCAGAAACAGGTCAAAGCGGCTCGAGCCGCTTATGAGACTGCGGCTAAGGCCTTGCATGATGTGCGCGCCAAGGCCGCGGAAAAACTTGATAAGCTGGTGAACAAGGAGCTTGCTCCTCTTAAACTTGAAAAAGCGAAATTTATGACATCCGTTGAAGTGTTGCCTGAGCCGCAATGGAGCAGCGTAGGGGGGGATGACATCAAGTTTGTCGTCTCGACCAATCCGAATTCGGCACCTGGGCCGTTGAACAAGGTCGCTTCCGGAGGCGAGATGGCGCGGTTTATGCTGGCGCTCAAGGTCGTTCTGGCCGAGTCCGCAAAAATCGCCGGGGTCTATGTCTTCGATGAAATTGATACAGGCATCGGCGGCGCAACAGCCAGCGCAGTCGGGGAACGCCTTGCGCGGTTGTCTGAGCGTCATCAGGTGATGGTTGTAACTCACTCACCACAGGTCGCGGCGCGTGCCAATCATCACTGGGTCGTCTCAAAGGCCAATACCAACACCAATGTTATTCCTCTCCAGTCGAAAGAGCGGCAGGAAGAAATCGCCCGGATGCTCTCTGGGGCCGAAATCACCACAGAAGCCCGCGCGGCAGCCAGCAAACTCCTTGAAGCGAGCGCGGCATGAAGATTCAAAATTTATTTTTTTCAGATGAAATAAAAAAGAGATACGAAAAACTTGCGAAAAAAATTAAACAGTATGATGAAGAGTACTATCTGAATGACGCGCCTTCGGTTTCTGACGCCGAATACGATGAAATCAAAGATGAAATTTTAGAATTGGTTGAAGAGTACCCTGGTTTGGGTACAACGGATATAATTGATAAAGTAGGTGAGAAACCTAAAGAGGGAACTAAGCAGGTTACCTTCTCTATGCGCATGCAATCTCTAAGGAAAATAAATAGCCTGCAAACTGTAGATGATTTCATGGAGAGCATAAGGAAATTCTTAATCGATAAACGGGACGAGTTTATCCCTATTATCGCTGAGCCAAAAATTGATGGCCTTTCCTGCTCAATTTTTTATGAAGATGGGGTTTTATCGCGTGCAGCGACTAGAGGTGATGGCATTACAGGAGAGGATATTACTTCTAATATTTTGAAGGTACATGAAGTCCCGCAAAAATTGACGAATAAATTTCCTACGAAGATAGAAATTCGTGGGGAAATATACATGGATAGAAATGATTTTATATCTTTGAATCGTAGACAAGGGGAAATGGGTAAGAAGGTATTCTCTAATCCTAGAAATGCTGCGGCTGGAAGCCTTCGTTTATTACATCCTGCGGTTTCTGGTCTGAGGCCTTTGAAGTTTTTTGCATACAGCCTAGGTGAGATGAGTAATAAAGAAATATTCTTCAGCCAAGATGATATTAGGCACTATTTGCAGGATCTAGGATTTAATGTACCGAAACCATACAAGGTATGTCTTAAGGCCTCTGATGCTATCGATTTTTATGAAGCTATTTCAAATGAGAGAGCAGAGCTTCCTTACGATATTGATGGTTTAGTCTATAAAGTTAATGAGCTTGGCTTGCAAAATAGGTTGGGAAGCGTAGGAAATAGACCTAGATGGGCGATTGCGCATAAATTTCCAGCGCAGCGAGCTGTGACATTTTTAAAAGATATTACCGTACAGGTTGGTCGCACAGGAACGCTGACACCGGTTGCAGAGCTGGAACCTATCACTGTCGGCGGTGTCGTGGTTTCTCGCGCCACGCTTCATAACGAAGACGAGATTGAGCGCAAGGATATCCGCGTTGGTGATCATGTCATCATCCAGCGGGCCGGGGATGTGATCCCGCAGGTCGTTGGTGTTGTGATGGAGAAGCGTCCGGCATCAAGTGTCCCTTATGCGCCTCTCATGACCTGTCCGGCTTGCGGCTCTCATGCCGTGCGCGAAGAGGGCGAAGTTGCGCGGAGATGTACAGGCGGTTTGATTTGCCCGGCGCAGGCCGTTGAACGCCTGCGGCATTTCGTCAGCCGACTGGCGTTTGATATTGAAGGCCTTGGTCACAAGATCATCGAAGAATTCCATGAAGATGGCCGGATCAGAACGCCTGCTGATATTTTCCGCCTTGAGGACTTCGATAAAGGGTCGCTCACGCCTCTCCGTTCCAAGGAAGGCTGGGGTGAGTTGTCGGTCAAGAACCTCTATGCAGCAATCGAGGCCCGCCGGAGGATTTCGCTCGAGCGCTTTGTCTATGCCCTTGGCATCAGGCAGGTCGGGGAAGTCACTGCCCGGAAGCTCGCAGCGGCGTATGGCACCATCGAGGCTTTGCAGGCTGCGATGCTTGCTGCGCAAGACCATGCGAGCGAGGCTTATGCCGACTTGATCAATATCCAGGATGTCGGGGCAAGCGTTGCGCAAGATGTCCTCGATTTCTTCGATGAGCCGCATAACCGCGAGGTCATCACAGACCTTCTGAGGTATGTGATGGTTGAACCCTATGTGGCTCCCAAGACCGTCGATAGCCCCGTTTCTGGCAAGACCATCGTCTTTACGGGGACACTTGTTGAAACGACGCGAGCTGAGGCCAAGGCAAAGGCTGAGAGCCTTGGAGCAAAAGTCGCGGGGTCTGTCTCGAAGAATACTGATTATGTCGTAGCCGGGGATAAGGCAGGATCAAAGCTTAAGGAAGCCCAGTCTCTGGGCGTTGCCGTGCTGACCGAAAAAGAATGGCTCGAGCTTGTCAGCTAGAGCCATTCGGAATTCTGAATATGAGAGCGATCTTTAACGGATCAGGTTTTCTTTCATCTCGCTGAGCTTATCGAGGGCGCGCTCGATCTCAGGCGGATAATCGCGGCGTTCCACGAATTCACCACCACCCGTATTGCGGGTCATCGACAGCTCGAGCGCCAAAACGAGAGCATCGGCAATCTTGATGTCGCGCTGTTCGATGGCGAGGCTGAGGGCATAAAAAATACGATCGCTGAGACGTGCCTTGTTCAGCAGGGTTTCGTCCATCATAGGAGCTCCTTAAAAAGTGGTCTTGCCACGATTGGATTTTTTTAACACATTCTTTTCAATAAATGAAAAGAAATGATCGAGCAAAGGCTGTCTGTATTGGTCTGATTCCATGAGCAATTCATGCTCGGCGCCCGGGAAATTGTCCAAAGTGGCGGTTGGCAGAATATTAGCAGCCCGTTCGATCAGCTTATTATTAACGATTCTGTCATTCCCGGCCATCGCCAGATGAACCGGCAATTCGATCTCTTTGAGGTATTTTTTGCTGTTCAGCTTAAGGCAGGATTTGATGGTCTCAAGCAACCATCTATTGGTCGGGCCGCCAGTTTGTAGGCTGGGCTTTTCAGCGAACCAGGCTTCCTGAAGCTGAAGACGAATTGGGTCATGCGAAAACTTGCCGGCGTTCTGCGGCAGGGCGCGATAGCCTGTTTTCCAGTTTCCACCATATTTCGGAACATAGCCGCGTGGGAAGACGCACAGAAGAAGTGCAACCAGCCACGACATCCGCAGGCTGAGAAAATCAAGCGCACTTACACCAAACATCGGCGAACAAAGGAAGCCTGCCGAGAAAGCCTGCTTGCCTTTCGAGGAGACGTTGCAGTCATGCAAGAAGCGCAGACCTAGATGCGCCCCCATCGAGTGGGCCAGCATCACGAGGGGAAGGCGACCGACTTCAGGGTGAACGGCTGACGGAAGGATATAGCCATCGACGAGCTGATAGAGATCGGCGATGTCTTGATCATAGCCGCCCGAGTGCCGCTTGTGGCGGTTCGAGAGATAGCGATCCGATTCACCCTGACCACGCCAGTCGATGACCCAGAAGGCCATGTTTTTCTGAAGCATGTTATGGGCGGTTTCAAAATACTGTTCTGCGAAATCGCGCAAGCCCGGCAGGCACACGACGACGGCATCGGCGATGCTGTCTTTCGGGTGGACTGAGCCGCAGCGGAGCTTGTGGCCTTGCGTGGTGGTAAAGGTATGCCACCTCCAGCCCGCAGGTTCCTGGAACCGGGGATCAGCGAGAAGGGGATGGGAATAGGTCGGAGATTTGGCCATAGGGGATATTTTTTCTTTCCCCGCAACCTTAACCTGCCTGTAAATGGCGTCAAGCTGCATGACAGCAGAAACGTAATCTTTGCAGGGGCTTGGGTTAAGCAAAGGCCGGAGAAAAAGCGGGTCTGACGATCTCTGGACGGGCTGGCTCGGTTGGGCGGCGGACCGGCGCAGACTCGGGTGTACGGATCGTGCCTGTATCGGGCTGGGTGAAGCTATCGATGCTGTCCCAAAGCCGAGCCCGGTTGATCGAGCTGCTGTTCCAGACGCCATGTTCCGAGGTCGGCAGGTCGAGAACCTTGCTGCCCGGGATTCTGCTGGCGGCAAAATGGATAGCCTTGTTGCTGACCAGTTCATCTCGTCCGGCGGCAATAAACAGAACCGGGGTTTTGATATCGGCGAAATAGTCCTGGCGGTGCATTTTATCGAGGCTTGGGTAAATGCGACGAATCCAGTTCCATGTCGGAAGGTCGACTTCGACAGGTTTCAGGAGCTGGCGGACTTTCTCGGAGGCCGCTTGCGTCAGGGTCAGTTTTTCAGGCTCGGCACTGAGTTCACGCATATTATCGGAAACAGCGCTGGCCCGGTTCAGAAGGCTCCGCCAGTTTGGCAGGGGGTGATCGCCCAGCCCGATGGCGGTCGCCGCATGGGCAATTCCTTTAAAGGCCGTCCGGGGCAGGACATTGGTATTGAGGTCGATCAGCGGGGCTGCCAACACGGCGCGGTCAAAGGTCTCCGGGTGGGCTTTGAGGTACATCATGCCGATATGTCCACCCATCGAATGGGAAGCCAGATAGAGGGGGTGAGTGGTGTTGCTTGGCACAACTTCCGAGACAAATTTATGCAGATCGTTCATATGTCTGGTCATCAGGCGGTCGTTGGAATCGGTTACGTCGTGAGGATTCTCGCGGTCGGATAATCCTTGGCCGATCCAGTCCATGGCATAGACCTCAAAACCGCGTTCCTGCCAATTACGGATCGCATCGTAATGAAAATTTATGCTGTCTCCGTAGCCAGTTGTGAAAACGACGGTTCCCTGAACGGGGCCCTCAGCATCTGCTTTCGCGTAATAAATGTCCCGGCCTTCATCATTACGAAACGAACCGGAATGCCATCCAGCGGGATAAATCCGGGCAAGATTGAAGGCAGACGCCAACGCTGTGGTTGAGCCGGGTCCAGACATTTTCGCAATCCCTGTTAACTTTTTTAAATCTTTTGTATGCTTCCATAACACAGGAAAAAGATTAATTAAGTCTTAATAAGGGAGTGCTGATATGCCTAAATCGAACCTAATCGTATCCTAATTTTTGAACATACGAAGGTATGTTTTGAAAATGCTAAACGCATCCGGGCTACAGGCGGTGGATTGGTAAAATCCCGTGTCTGTCGTCAGGGCAATCGGACCAAAATCTGTGAGGTCGGAGGTCAGCGGCAGGGAGATGTTAAAGACGTTATAGACTTGCCCATCAATCCTCAGCGGAGCGGCTGGGACGTAGCCTAAGTTTACATAGTGGTCGTTATAGGTTTTCGGCTCAGTCAGTTTAATCAGACCTGAGCACCCTGTAATCGCCTGAGGCAGAGTGGTCGAGATTCTGTCGCTGTCTTCGGGGGCCAGGGGTTTGAGATTTTCGCCGCTGACATAGCCGCGCGGCATTTTACCTTGAGGGGGTACAACTCCAGGCGGAAGGTCTTTGTCTTCATAATAGCTGCCGCTTTGGGAATTAAGCGTCCAGGTACCGTCTTTCAGCTTGGCAAAAAATATTCCCATATCTCCCGGATGCAGGACGTGCCCGCAAGATGTCGTCCCCAGAGAATAGGTTGCCATCAGAAGCTCAAGAGGGGCTCCTTTGTGCAGTTTTGAAATGCGCAGTGTTGCCTGTGCGGTCTGGGTGGTATCTCCGGGCAGGGGCTGGGCTACATCGAGAACCTGTCCTTCAAAGATGATGTCAGCGCTCGCCACATTCCTTGCCGAGCGTTCCGGTGTCGCCGAAAACGTGCAGGCAATAGCTGGCACCGATGTGCAGGCAAGGAGCGCAGTGGCGGTCAGAAGGCGCAGGCTGAATGTCATGGAGGTTCCTTTATTCAAAAGATTTTACGATGTCCTCTGTCATCTTCTTGGCGTCGCCAAGGAGCATCAGCGTGTTATCGGCAAAGAATAACGGGTTATCGATCCCGGCATAGCCAGACCCCATCGAGCGTTTGACGAAGAGAACGGTTTTCGCTTTTTCAACATCAAGAACCGGCATCCCGTAAATCGGGGAACCCGGATCATTCTTGGCGGACGGGTTGGTGATGTCATTCGCTCCGATGACATAGGCTACATCAGCCTGAGCAAAGTCGCGGTTGATGTCTTCCAGTTCAAAGACTTCATCGTATGGCACGTTGGCTTCAGCAAGAAGCACGTTCATATGTCCCGGCATCCGTCCGGCAACCGGGTGGATCGCGTATTTGACATCAACACCATGGGATTTCAGAACATCCGCCAGCTCGCGTACGACGTGCTGGGCTTGCGATACAGCCATGCCATAGCCTGGCACGATGATCACGCGGGCTGCGTTCTTCATGATGAAGGCCGCATCTTCGGCAGATCCGATCTTCGCGGTTTTGTCGCCGCTTGAGTAAACGGAGGCCGTCTGAACCGCGCCGAAGCCGCCCAGAATAACCGAGAAGAAGGATCGGTTCATGGCCTTGCACATGATGTAGGACAGGATCGCTCCGGATGCTCCCACCAATGCCCCGGTGATAATCAGCAGAGGGTTGTGCAGCGTGAAGCCGATCCCGGCTGCGGCCCAACCGGAGTAAGAGTTGAGCATCGAAACAATCACGGGCATATCAGCGCCGCCGATTGGAATGATCAAAAGGATGCCGATGAGGAACGACATCAGGACGATCATCCAGAAGATCGGCGCGCTCTCGGTTGCACATAGAAGTCCGATGAGAATGAGGAGACCCAGACCCAGACCTGCATTGAGAAGATGCTGTCCGGCGAAGGTCACAGGTTTCCCGGAAATCACACCCTGGAGCTTGCCCCACGCGATAATCGATCCGGTAAATGTCACCGCGCCGATGGCAACGCCAAGGGACATCTCGATCAGGCTTGAGAGGTGAATGGCTCCCGGTGTACCGATGTCATAGGCTTCGGGATTGTGGAACGCTGCAACCGCAACGGCAACTGCCGCAAGACCGACGAGCGAGTGGAATGCCGCAACCAGCTGAGGCAAGGCCGTCATCTGGATTTTGACGGCTGTGACCGCACCAATCAATCCGCCGACGATCAGGCCCAGAACGATCAGGCCATAAGACTGGACGTTTGGCATCAGAATGGTGGTCAGGATGGCAATCACCATCCCGGCAATCCCGAAGTTCAGACCTTTACGAGCCGATTCCGGGGATGACAATCCGCGTAAGGATAAAATGAAGAAAACTGACGAGACGAGGTAGAGAAGGGGGGCGAAGGTGACCATTGTCTAGCCTCTTTTCTTGAACATGGAGAGCATCCGGCGCGTCACGATGAAGCCGCCGAAGATATTGATCGAGGCCAGCACGACCGCGCAGAAGCCCATCAGGCTCGAGAACGTGCTTTCCGCCGGGCCTGCCGCGATCAGGGCCCCTACGATGATAACGGATGAAATCGCGTTGGTGATCGCCATCAGGGGAGAGTGCAGGGCCGGGGTCACGCGCCAGACAACATAATAGCCGACGAAGCAGGCTAGAACGAAAATCGTCAGGCCCATGACGAGGAAATTGTCGGTGTTGCTGCTGTAGGCGAAATTGAACGAATTGGCATCCATCGCCAGACGCTGCGCCTGTTCAGAGAGAACGCGGGCGTTTTCGGAAATCTCGTTGGCCTGATTGTAGATGGTGCTTTGAGGATCGGACATCTAGGGCTCCTATGACTTGAAATTCGGGTGAACGATCTGGCCGTCTTTGGTCAGGACGATGCCTTTGAGAATATCATCCTCCATATTGACGGACAGCGTGCCTTCCTTGGTGATCAAGAGCGACACGAGATTGAGAATGTTGCGTGAGTAAAGCGCTGAGGCATCCGTGGCCAGACGACTTGGTACATTTTTGAAGCCAATAATCTGGACACCATCCACCGTGACCACTTCGCCCGGTTTCGAGAGAGGACAGTTGCCGCCCTGTTCGACGGCGAGATCGACGATGATCGATCCCGGTTTCATTGACTTCACCATATCGGCACTGATCAGAACGGGCGCAGGTTTGCCGGGAATAAGGGCGGTTGTGATGACAATATCCTGACGGGTGATGTGATCGGAGACAAGCTTCGCCTGTTTGGCTTTGAAGTCTTCGGACATTTCCTTGGCGTACCCGCCGGAGGTCTCGGAGTTTTTCATCTCGTCGCTTTCGACCCAGACGAAGCTGGCTCCGAGCGATTCAACTTGCTCCTTGGCAACGGCACGGACATCGGTTGCGCTGACGACAGCGCCAAGGCGACGGGCCGTTGCAATAGCTTGCAAGCCCGCAACGCCAGCACCCATGACGAAGACACGGGCCGGAGCAATCGTTCCGGCAGCGGTCATCATCATCGGGAAGACGCGCGAGAAGTGAGCGGCGGCATCCAGCACGGCTTTATAACCGGCAAGGTTGGATTGGGACGACAGAACGTCCATCGCCTGAGCGCGGGTGATGCGGGGCACCAGCTCCATCGCCATGGTGGTCAGATTATCTCCGGCATAGCCTGCCAGTTTTTCTGTCTGGCCATAAGGTGAGATCAGGCCGATCGCAATCGCGTCTTTTTTGGCGGACAGCGAGGACGGGAGCTGGACACCTAATATAATGTCAGCGTCTTTTGTCAGCGTGCCGGTTGTTTCAATAATCTGGGCACCCGCCGCGACATAATCCTTGTCCGGATAGGAGGCAGCCTCTCCGGCCCCTGCCTGAACAGAGACAGTTACGCCTTTGGCGATATACTTTTTAACGGTCTCAGGGGTGGCCGCGACGCGCTTCTCGAGGTCGGCGGTTTCTTTGAGGACAGCAATCTTGATCGGCACGTGAGATCTCCCGCGGTTTATTTCTATAACTCTATTGCCTGAAAGTGCGTCTACTCTGCCCCAGCAGACGGGGGCTGTGAAGGGGCTAGCTGCACTTCATCAACAACAGTTCCAGTCGGAAAATGGGAGAAAAACTCGTAATTACCGGCTCAGGCCAGCAAGGGCAGGGGCGGTCTTCAAGGCTGGGCCTTTAGGAGGCGCGATTTCGAGGCTGTTCGCCCCGGATGGGGTGATCTCGACCTCGCCCTCTTGAATGTAGTGGCGGGCATCCGGTTCATCGACCTGAAGTGGCGATGGCGGTATGTTGGCGCGGTCATCGCGGGAATCGTAAATCTCTATGACCTTGGTACGTTCGGGTGCAGGGGCTCCGGATTTTTTGGCCTGGTCTGCAAGCCGCGCATCAAGACGCTCGTTAAAGTCATTCTCTTTATAGGCATGGGCTGATCCCCAGATGATGACGCTTTTCTCTCCTTTGGCCATTGCAATAATTCGGTCAACGCGGCGTTGCTCTGCCTCCGGGTTGTCGCGCGTGGCATTGTTGGCTTCTTCGGCATCGTTCAGAGCGCGGGTCAGTTCAGCTGCTTTCTGCATATACCTGATCTGTGCAACCATCTCTTCATCCGGGATTTTGAATCCTAGTACAGTGCGACTGTTTTCATAGTTATCAGCATATTTCTTGTTAGCCTGCATATGTGCTGCAAGCGCCATTTCAGCATCAAAGATTGCCTTTTTTGCCTTCTGGTCACGGTCGCCCGTAAAATGAACTTCAATTCCTGCGTCGCGCGTTCTGATCAGCAGCTCAGCAAAATTCTCGGCTGATTTCTTTGGATCTTCTGCTTTGCTTGAGACGTAACCTTTCGAAATTTCGCGGATTTCGTCGTCGCTCAGACGCGGAGGTTTTGCATAGACGTCTTCCAGAAGCTCATGAATGCGCAGATCCATTTGGGCATCCATGATCAGCTTATAGTCGTCGTCCGATGCCGTTTGGCCTGCATCTTCCAGAATTCTGATTTTGTCGCGCAGGGTTTTTCCGGCGGCAGTTGCCGGGTATTGCTGTTCAATATCGGCAACCGGCATGGCGGTATATTCAATCATGATATGTTTGACGCCGTTGCGGGCCATCAGGGCGATATCATTGTTGATAGCTGTTTGAATTGATTCTTTTCCATGATTGGTATCAGCCGCCATTGTGAATTGCTGGGCGCCTGCCGTCAGGCTGCCGACAGGGTGGGCTGGGTCAATCTTGATCTTGTCAGGCATGGGCGGCTTTCATTTCCCCTAATTATACAAAATGAGGATAGGGAGTGCGAGAAACTATTCGTCATAACTCTTAAGCCTTTATTAAGAGGCATCTCATAAACTGGGGCTGCCTTGCGGGGCGTCCTGTTCTGCGGTAAATTAATAAAATTACACCTCGTCCTTTCTGGGGGGCATATTCTGTCCATTACATCTTTAAAATTTCATCGCCTCGCGGCGGTTTCCTTTATTTTGTCATCTGTCCTTCTGGCAGGAAGTCCGCTTCGGGCTGAAACCCTGACTCAGGCCGTCGGATCGGCGTTGCAGGCGCATCCGACCCTTGAACAGGCCATGGCGATCCAGCGGGCCGCACATGACAGCGTCACTGAAGAAAAATCAGGCTATTTCCCAAAAATTTCCGCGATGACCGCCGTGGGCCGTGTTTATGGCGATAACGCGACAAGCCGGGGCCTCAGCGTGACGCGTGGGGCCGGGTATTCCAATCTGTGGGAAGGGTCGCTTGGCATCAACCAGATGATCTTCGATGGGTTTAAAACCCAGCGCCTTGTCGGTGCCGCAAAAGCGCGTGAACTCGAAGCTGCCGCAACTTTAAAAGACGCGCAGGAAACATTGTCTTTGCAGACAACCCTTGCCTATCTGAATGTCTTGAGAACCCGCGATAGCCTTGATGCGATGAAGAGCTATCTTGGCACTCTCGATGAATATCGCAACCGGATCAGTGCCATGCTGAAAGAGGGCGCTGCCGATGAAGCTGAAATGCA
>Ga0075163_10009017_pt1 | contig 13107 bp, 7 predicted proteins | sample JI1023141ADNA_FD_71478 | JGI IMG/M metagenome (GOLD analysis project Ga0075163, IMG submission 71478) | Wastewater effluent complex algal communities from Wisconsin, to seasonally profile nutrient transformation and Carbon sequestration -... | ecosystem: Engineered > WWTP > Effluent > Algae...
CGAATGCCCTCGCCAGCGCTTGGCAGTACCACATGAAAACACCCACTCCAACGAGATTACTTGTCGCGGGCCTCGGGGCCATGGTGCTCTTGGCGGGGTGTTCCAAGGCACCGCCAACACCCGAGCCCTTGCGATCGGTCCGGACGATGGTGGTGCCGTCCGGCTCGTCGCAAATGCAGCATGAATATGCGGCGGAAGTCCGGGCGCGGCTGGAGAGCCGCCTCGCCTTCCGTGTGGGCGGAAAACTCACGAAGCGAATGGTGGACGTGGGCGACACGGTCCGAAGTGGCCAGCCTCTGGCCCAACTCGACCCGCAGGACCTGCAATTGGGCCAGGACAATGCCCGCGCGGCCCTGGCTGCGGCCACTGCGAACCTGGACATCCAGGAAGCTGAGTTCAAGCGCTACAAGGAACTGCGGGAGCAGGGGTTCATCAGCAGCCTGGAACTGGAGCGCCGCGAGGCCACGCTGAAGGCGGCACGGGCACAGGCGGATCAGGCACGGTCGCAAGCGGCCGTTCAACGCAACCAGGCGCAGTACGCGGTACTGGTTTCCGACGCCGCTGGCGTGGTCACCGGTGTGGATGCCGAGCCGGGTGCGGTCGTGGCCGCTGGTGCTCCCATCCTGCGGGTGGCGCGGGACGGCCCGCGTGACGTCGTGTTCAGTGTTCCGGAGGAGCGGGCCGGGTCGGCCCGGGCCTGGCTGGGCCGCCGCGGGGCGATCAATGTGCGCCTGACGGGGGCCGAGGGCACGACAGTCCCGGCCACGGTCCGCGAAATCGCCGCCGCGGCCGACCCGGTTACTCGTACTTTCATGATCAAGGCCGACGTCGGAGTTGCCGCGGTTCGACTCGGCCAGACCGCCACCGTCGTGATCAACGAACCGGCCGTTGCCGGTGTCGTCAAACTGCCGCTGGCGGCGGTGTTCGAGCAGCAGGGCCGGTCGGTCGCCTGGGTCCTCGATCCGGCCACGATGACCGTGGCCCCCAAGGCCGTTTCGGTGGCCGGGGCGGACGGCAACATGGTGGTCATCGCGGCCGGCATCGAGCCAGGCCAGACGGTGGTGACCGCAGGCGTTCATACCCTTTCGCCGGGGCAGAAAGTGCGGCGGTACGTCGAGTCTGCCGGTTCGGCCTCGGAACCATCCCGTTCGGCCAGCGGCCCGACGGCGCGTTGATCGGCAGGACCATGGCAGACAACCAGATGGAGAGCCCGAGCGGCACAGGTTTCAATGTGTCCCGGTGGGCGCTCGAGCATCCCTCGCTGACGCGCTACCTGATGATCGTGCTGATGCTGCTGGGCGTGGCGGCCTACTATCAACTGGGCCAGGACGAAGATCCGCCCTTCACCTTCCGGGCGATGGTGGTCCAGGCCTTCTGGCCGGGCGCGACCGCGCAGCAGATGGCCGAGCAGGTCACCGACAAGATCGAGAAGACGCTGCAGGAGGTGCCTTACTCCGACATCATTCGCAGCTACACCAAGCCGGGTGAGTCGGTGACGATCCTGCAGATCAAGGACAGTTCGCCGGCCAAGGATGTCCCCAACGTCTGGTACCAGGTGCGCAAGAAGGTCGGAGACATGCGCAGCACCTTGCCGCAGGGCGTGATCGGTCCGGTCTTCAACGACGATTTCGGCGATGTCTATGGGTCCATCTTCGCGTTGTCGGCCGACGGGTTCAGCGACGAAGAATTGCGCGTGTTCGCCGAGGACGTCCGCTCGCAGTTGCTGCGCGTGCCCGACGTGGCAAAGGTCGACACCTTCGGCGTGCAGCCGGAAAAGATCTTCATCGAGATCTCCCAAAAGCGGCTGGCCCAGATGGGCCTGGACATGAACCAGGTGCTGGCGCAGTTGTCGGCGCAGAACGCGGTCGAGGGCGCCGGTGTCCTCAACGCGGGAACTCAAAGTGTCCAGGTGCGTGTGGCAGGGGCCTTCGATTCGATCGACGAACTGAAGCGCTTCCCCATCCGGGCAATCAATACGGCCACTGGCCAGGGAAGCACACTGCGCCTGGGCGACATTGCCGACGTGCGCCGCGACTACCAGGATCCACCGCAGGTGAAGGTCCGGCACCAGGGCAAGGCGGTGGTGGCGCTTGGCATCTCGATGGCCAAGGGGGGCGACATCATCGGACTGGGCAAGGCCCTCCAAGCCAAGGCCAAGGACATCCGCGCCCAGTTGCCAGCGGGCATCGAACTCACCCGTGTCCAGGATCAACCCGAGGCCGTGGCCAGTTCAGTGGGTGAGTTCGTGCGGGTGCTCGCCGAGGCGGTGGTGATCGTTCTGGCCGTGAGCTTCATCAGCCTGGGCCTGCACCTGAAGCCGCTGCGCATCGACATCTGGCCGGGCCTGGTGGTCGGCATCACGATCCCGCTGGTGCTGGCCATCACCTTCATCACGATGTTCTATTGGGGCGTGGGCCTGCACAAGATCTCGCTGGGCTCCTTGATCATTGCCCTGGGCTTGCTGGTCGATGACGCGATCATTGCCGTCGAGATGATGGTGCGAAAGCTCGAGGAGGGGTTCGACAAGGCCCATGCGGCCACCTTCGCGTACGAAGCCACGTCGATGCCGATGCTCACCGGGACGCTGATCACGGCGGCAGGCTTTCTGCCTATTGGCCTGGCCAAGTCGATCACTGGCGAGTACACCTTTGCCATCTTTGCCGTCACCTCTGCCGCGCTGATCATCAGCTGGGTCGTGTCGGTCTACTTCGTTCCCTACCTCGGGGCCTGGCTGTTGCACACGAGGCGGATGGGAGAGGGCGAGTCGCATGAACTCTTTCACACGCCGTTCTATGCGCGCTTCCGGCGTGTCGTGGACTGGTGTGTCGCGCACCGCTGGACCACCATCGGGGCCACGATTGCCACTTTCGTGCTCGGCATCGCGGGCATGGGCAGTGTGCAGCAGCAATTCTTTCCGGACTCGAGCCGCCCCGAGCTGGTCGTCGACCTCTGGTTGCCCGAGGGCAGCACGGTGGCCGAGAGCGAGAAGGTGGCCCGGCGCTTCGAGGCCAGGATGGCCAAGGAACCGGGCATCGAGTCGACCACCGTGTGGATCGGCAGCGGCGTGCCGCGTTTCTACCTGCCGCTCGATCAGGTGTTTCCTCAAACGAACGTCAGCCAGGCCATCCTGCTCAGCCGTGACATCTCCCACCGCGAGGAGTTGCGCAGGCGCCTGCCCGCCTTGCTTGCGGACGAATTCCCCGAGGTCCGAAGCCGCGTGAAGGTGCTGCCCAACGGTCCGCCGGTGACCTATCCGGTGATGTTCCGCGTGGTGGGGCAGGACGCGGCGCAAGTGCGCGTCTGGTCTGCGCAGGCCAAGGAGATCCTGCGGGCCAACCCCAGCATGCGCGGTGTCAATGACAACTGGAACGAGTCGATCAAGGTGCTCCGCCTCGAAGTGGACCAGGACAAGGCGCGTGCCCTCGGCGTGACCAGCCAGTCCATTGCACAGGCTTCCCGGACCATCCTGACCGGCTCCACCATCGGCCAGTACCGCGAGGGCGACAAGCTGGTGGACATTGTGCTGCGGCAGCCCCTGGAGGAGCGCAATGCCATCACCGACCTCGGTAATGCCTATCTTCCGACCGCCTCGGGCCGCAGCATCCCCCTGACCCAGATCGCCCGGGTCGGCTTTGGGTGGGAGCCTGGCGTGATGTGGCGCGAGGGCAGGAAGTACGCCGTGACCGTGCAGGGCGACGTGGTCGACGGGGTCCAGGGCCCCACGGTCACCGACCAGGTGTGGCCCCAATTGCAGGCGCTGAAATCGCGCATGCCTGCGGGCTACGACATCCAGGTGGCGGGAGCCGTCGAAGAGTCCGGAAAAGGCCAGGCGTCGATTGCCGCCGGCGTTCCGATGATGCTGTTCATCATCTTCACCCTGCTGATGCTGCAATTGCAGAGCTTCTCTCGCTCATTGCTGGTGTTCCTCACCGGCCCGTTGGGCATGGCCGGCGTGGCTGGCGCCTTGCTCTTGCTGAACCGGCCGTTTGGCTTCGTGGCCTTGCTCGGGGTGATTGCCCTGATGGGCATGATCATGCGCAATTCGGTGATCCTGATCGACCAGATCGAGCAGGACAGGCGACGCGGATTGCCGGCCTGGGACGCCATCGTCGAGACGGCGGTGCGGCGTTTCAGGCCGATCGTGCTCACGGCTGCAGCCGCGGTGCTGGCCATGATTCCGCTCACCCGCAGCGTGTTCTGGGGTCCGATGGCGGTGTCCATCATGGGCGGGCTGATCGTGGCCACGGCGCTCACGCTGCTGGCATTGCCGGCGATGTACGCCGCATGGTTCCGTGTCCGGCGCCCCGACGCCGCCGATGCCATGCCGCGGGCCGGCTAGAATCACGCGTTTACCGGATCGCCGCAAGGCCACGGGGACTTGCGGCGGTGATGCGCGAGTCCAGGACTGGGACCTTCGCACCAGTCCGCTCGCGGCGCGGTGTCGAAGCCCGGAGCGCGGGTGGCGAAATTGGTAGACGCACCAGGTTTAGGTCCTGACGCCTTCACGGGCGTGCCGGTTCGAGTCCGGCCCCGCGCACCAGATCAATCTTCACGAGAGTCCCATCATGGCAGTGACAGTAGAAAACCTTGAAAAACTCGAGCGTCGCCTGACGCTGACCATCGCGGCCACGGAGATCAGCAACGAGGTCGAAAGTCGCCTCAAGAAGCTGTCCCGTACCGTCAAGGCCGACGGCTTCCGACCGGGCAAGGTGCCGATGTCGGTGGTGGCGCAGCGCTACGGCTACTCCGTTCAGTACGAAGTCATGAACGACAAGCTGGGCGAGGCCTTCGCCAGTGCCGCCAACGAAGCTCAGCTGCGCGTGGCCGGCACCCCCAAGATCACCCAGCGCGACGAGTCGCCCGAAGGCCAGCTGGCCTTCGACGCCACCTTCGAGGTCTATCCCGAGGTCAAGCTCGGCGACTTGTCCGCCATCGAGGTCGAGCGCGTCAGCAGCGAAGTCAGCGATGCAGCGATCGATCGCACGGTGGAGATCCTGCGCAAGCAGCGTCGCACCTTCGCTCAGCGCCCGGCGGTCGACGGCGCGGCCGAAGGCGATCGGGTGACGATTGACTTCGAGGGCAAGATCGATGGAGAGACGTTTGCCGGCGGCAAGGCCGACGGCTTCCAGTTCCTGGTTGGCGAAGGGCAGATGCTGGAGCAGTTCGACCGTGCCGTCCGCGGCATGAAGGTCGGCGAGTCCAAGACCTTCCCGCTGCAGTTCCCCGAGGACTACCACGGCAAGGACGTGGCAGGCAAGGAAGCAGACTTCCTGGTGACCATGCGCAAGATCGAGGCGCAGCACCTGCCCGAGATCGATGAAGCTTTTGTCAAGTCGCTGGGCATCGGCGACGGCACGATCGACGCCATGCGTGCCGATGTGCGCAAGAACCTCGAACGCGAAGTGCGTTTCCGCATCCTGGCCCGCAACAAGACCGCGGCCATGGAAGGGCTGGTCAAGGCATCCGAGCTCGACGTGCCAAAGGCCCTCGTCGACTCGGAGGTCGAGCGCATGGGCGAGGCTGCTCGCGAAGACCTGAAGCAGCGCGGCGTCAAGGATGCCGACAAGGCGCCGATCCCGCCCGACATGCTCCAACTGTTCCGCCCGCAGGCCGAGCGCCGCGTGCGCCTGGGGCTGGTGGTGGCCGACCTGGTCAGGTCGCACAACCTCCAGGCCAAGCCGGAGCAGTTGCAGGCGCACATCGAAGAACTCGCGCAAAGCTACGAGAAGCCCGCCGAAGTGCTGCGCTGGTACCTGTCCGACCGCCAGCGCATGGCTGAAGTCGAAGCCGTGGTGATCGAGAACAACGTCACTGAATACGTCCTGGCCCATGCCAAGGTGATCGACAAGGCCTTGGCCTTCGATGACCTGATGACCGCCTGATTCGGTCGGATTCCGCTTCATCCCGTCAGGGCGCGAGACTGCAGGGTCCGCGCCCTGTTTTTCTTGACCGGCAAGGTCATGGCCTGCGCGACATAATCGGTCGAAACCAACCTACGCGAGGAATTCCGTGAGCGCTTCCGACATCCAGGGTCTCGGCATGGTGCCGATCGTCATCGAGCAATCGGGTCGCGGCGAACGCGCCTACGACATTTACAGCCGCCTTCTGCGCGAGCGCATCATCTTCCTGGTCGGTCCGGTGAACGACGCGACGGCAAACCTGGTGGTCGCACAGATGCTCTTCCTGGAGAGCGAGAACCCGGACAAGGACATCTTCCTGTACATCAACTCGCCCGGCGGCAGCGTGAGCGCAGGCATGTCGGTGTACGACACGATGCAGTTCATCAAGCCCGATGTGTCCACGCTGTGCATGGGCATGGCCGCAAGCATGGGTTCGTTCCTGCTGATGGCGGGCGCAGCTGGCAAGCGCGTTGCCTTGCCCAACTCGAAGATCATGATCCACCAGCCGTCGGGTGGCGCCCAGGGGCAGGCAACCGACATCGAGATCCATGCGCGTGAAATTCTCAAGACGCGGGAGCAATTGAACCGCATCTATGCCACCCGCACAGGCCAGACCTTCGAGAAGATCTGCGCCGACATGGAGCGCGATTTCTACATGGATCCCGAAGAGGCCAAGGCTTATGGCCTGATCGACCAGGTGATCGAGAAGCGGGCCTGAGGCCGAAACGCTCGGCTTGACGGGCGAAGCACGTCCATCTCCTGCCGAGTCGCTCTGGCCAGTTGGTCTATCATTGATCCGAACCCTCTACATCCTTAAGGCAAACTCCTTCAAATGGCCGACAAGAAAGGCGCCGCTGGCGAGAAAGTGCTGTACTGCAGCTTCTGCGGCAAGAGCCAGCACGAGGTCAAGAAGCTGATTGCCGGCCCGTCGGTGTTCATTTGCGACGAGTGCATCGAGCTCTGCAACGACATCATTCGCGACGAGGCACCCGCCGAGCCCGGTGGTGCCAAGGCGACCCGCAACGACCTGCCGGTGCCTGCTGAGATCAAGAGCACGCTCGACAATTACGTTATTGGGCAGGACAGTGCCAAGCGCACCTTGTCCGTGGCGGTCTACAACCACTACAAACGCCTGAAGCACCTGGGAACGGGCAAGGACGAGGTCGAACTCAGCAAGAGCAACATCCTGCTGATCGGCCCCACGGGCTCTGGCAAGACCTTGCTGGCGCAGACGCTGGCCCGGCTGCTCAATGTGCCCTTCGTGATCGCCGATGCCACCACGCTCACCGAGGCGGGATACGTCGGCGAGGACGTCGAGAACATCATCCAGAAGTTGCTGCAGAACTGCAACTACGATGTCGAGCGCGCCCAGCGTGGCATCGTCTACATCGACGAGATCGACAAGATCAGCCGCAAGGCCGACAACCCCAGCATCACCCGCGATGTGTCGGGCGAAGGTGTCCAGCAGGCCTTGCTCAAGCTGGTCGAGGGCACGATGGCCTCGGTGCCACCCCAGGGGGGCCGCAAGCACCCCAATCAGGACTTTCTGCAGATCGACACCACCAACATCCTGTTCATCTGCGGTGGAGCGTTCGACGGCCTCGAGAAGGTCATCCAGAGCCGCACCGAGCGCTCGGGAATCGGTTTCGCGGCATCGGTCCACAGCAAGACCGAGAAGCGCGCCGCCGAGTTGTTCCGTGACGCCGAGCCCGAGGACCTGATCAAGTTCGGTCTCATCCCCGAACTGGTGGGGCGGCTGCCGGTCGTGGCCACGCTGGGCGAGTTGACCGAGGAGGCCATGGTGCGCATCCTCACCGAGCCCAAGAACGCGCTGGTCAAGCAGTACCAGAAGCTCTTTGCGATGGACGGCGTCGAGTTGGAACTCCGAGGCTCCGCCTTGGCCGCCATCGCCCGCAAGGCCCTGCAAAGAAAGACGGGAGCGCGGGGCTTGCGTTCCATCATGGAACAGGTGTTGATCGACACCATGTTCGACCTGCCCACACTCGATGGCGTGGCCAAGGTCGTGGTCGACGAGCACATCGTCGACGACGGGGCCAAGCCACTGCTGGTCTACAGGGAACAGAAGGCCAGCGCCTGAAGCAAACAGCGCCTGGGGCGAAGGTTCTCAACGGCCGTCCCTTGCATTCGCGCTGACAGACCCAAACTCGGTCTGCGAAAGAGAGGTTTCTCATGTCAGGACATCCCATTCTTCCCTCCGTGCCACTCACGCTGCCGCTGCTGCCGCTGCGCGATGTGGTGGTCTTTCCGCACATGGTCATTCCGCTGTTCGTGGGGCGGCCCAAGTCCATCAAGGCCCTGGAAGCCGCGATGGAGGCCGGAAGGCAGATCATGCTGGTGGCTCAGAAGGCTGCCGGCAAGGACGAGCCCAAGCCCGAGGACATGTTCGACATCGGTTGCGTGTCCAGCGTCCTGCAGATGCTCAAGCTGCCCGACGGCACCGTGAAGGTGCTGGTCGAGGGGGTGCAACGCGCCGAGACGAAGTCGATCGTCGACGCCGGTGAGCACTTCACCGCCGATGTGGTGCCGGTGCAGCCGGCGGGCGAGCCGTCGCCCGAGGTCGAGGCCCTGCGTCGCGCCGTGACGCAGCAGTTCGACCAGTACGTCAAGCTCAACAAGAAGATCCCACCGGAAATCCTGACCTCGATTGCCGGCATCGACGATCCGGGGCGGCTGGCCGACACAATTGCCGCCCACCTGCCGCTCAAGCTCGAAGCCAAGCAGTCGGTGCTGGACCTGTTCAACATTTCCAAGCGTCTCGAAAAGCTGCTCGAACTGCTCGAGCACGAGGTCGACATCCTTCAGGTCGAAAAGCGCATCCGTGGGCGCGTCAAGCGCCAGATGGAAAAGAGCCAGCGCGAGTACTACCTGAACGAGCAGGTCAAGGCCATCCAGAAAGAACTGGGCGACGGTGAAGAGGGCGCGGACCTCGAAGAACTGGAAAAGAAGATCCAGGCCGCTCGCATGTCGAAGGAAGGCCGCAAGAAGGCCGAGAGCGAACTCAAGAAGCTCAAGCTGATGTCACCGATGTCGGCCGAAGCCACCGTGGTGCGCAATTTCATCGACACGCTGGTGGGCTTGCCCTGGTCCAAGAAGAGCAAGGTCAAGCACGACCTTCCCTTGGCCGAGGCCGTACTCAACGAAGACCACTTTGGTCTCGACAAGGTCAAGGAACGCATCCTCGAGTACCTCGCGGTCCAGCAACGCGTCGACAAGGTCAAGGCGCCCATTCTTTGCCTGGTCGGTCCTCCGGGCGTGGGCAAGACCTCGCTGGGCCAGAGCGTGGCTCGCGCCACGGGGCGCAAGTTCGTGCGCATGGCCCTGGGTGGCGTGCGCGACGAGGCCGAAATCCGCGGTCACCGCCGCACCTACATCGGCTCGATGCCGGGCAAGGTGCTGCAGAGCCTGACCAAGGTGGGCGTGCGCAATCCGCTGTTCCTGCTGGACGAAATCGACAAGCTCGGAATGGACTTCCGGGGCGACCCGTCGTCTGCGCTGCTCGAAGTGCTCGATCCCGAACAGAACCACACGTTCAGCGATCACTATGTCGAGGTGGACTTCGATCTGTCCGACGTGATGTTCATCGCCACGTCGAATTCGATGAACATCCCTCCGGCGCTGCTCGACCGGATGGAAGTCATCCGCCTGTCGGGCTACACCGAGGACGAGAAGGTCAGCATCGCGCAGCGCTATCTTTGCCCCAAGCAGGCCAAGAACAACGGCGTCAAGGACGATGAGATGGAGGTCACCGAGTCGGCCATCCGCGGGATCATCCGGTACTACACCCGGGAAGCTGGCGTTCGATCGCTCGAGCGCGAGATCTCCAAGATCTGCCGCAAGACCGTCAAGAGCATCCAGCTCAAGAAGGTCACCGGCAAGGTGGTCGTGACCGACGAGAACCTGAACGATTTCCTCGGAGTCCGCAAGTTCGACTATGGGCGCGCCGAGAAGAAGAATCAGGTTGGGCAGGTGGTCGGCCTGGCGTGGACCGAGGTGGGCGGCGATCTGCTGACCATCGAGGCCGCGGTCATGCCGGGCAAGGGCAACATCATTCGCACCGGGTCCTTGGGTGACGTGATGAAGGAATCGGTCGAAGCGGCCCGGTCCGTGGTGCGCAGCCGCGCAGCGCGGCTGGGTGTGCGCAGCGAGTTGTTCGAGAAGCGGGACATCCACATCCACGTGCCTGATGGCGCGACGCCCAAGGATGGGCCGAGTGCTGGCTGTGCAATGACAACGGCGTTCGTTTCGGCGTTGACTGGCATCCCGGTCAAGGCGGACGTTGCGATGACTGGCGAGATCACCCTGCGGGGTGAAGTCACGGCCATTGGTGGACTGAAGGAGAAGCTCCTGGCTGCGCACCGCGGCGGCATCAAGACCGTGCTGATCCCCGAGGACAACGTCAAGGATCTGCAGGACATTCCCGAGAACGTGAAGAACAATCTCGAGATCGTGCCTGTGAGGTGGATCGAACGCGTTCTGGAGATGGCACTGGAGCGCATGCCCTTGGCCTTGCCCGAGGACGAGGCCACGTCTGGCAAGGTGCCTGAGGCACCGAAGACCGAGGCCGTGCCAGCAGTCGCAGGTGGGGATGCACTGCCGCATTGATTTTTATTGCGAGGCACTTGCCAAGCTCAAAAACGTCGTTATAGAATGCGGGCTCGCTTGAAAACAAATGCAGCGATGCAAATGAAGTCAAGCAAGGCATCGAATAGATGTGCGGGAGTAGCTCAGTTGGTAGAGCGCAACCTTGCCAAGGTTGAGGTCGAGAGTTCGAGACTCTTCTCCCGCTCCAAATCCTAAAAAGGGGAAGCAGATGCTTCCCCTTTTTTTCAGCAGCATTCGGGTGCTGAACGATTTGGGCGCGATAGCAAATCGGTTATGCAACGGATTGCAAATCCGTCTAGCCCGGTTCGACTCCGGGTCGCGCCTCCAGGCAACAGGGCCTCGCAACTTGCGAGGCCCTTTTCGTTGGTGGACGGCGCGGATAATGCAAACGCGCCCGGATGGCGAAACAGGCAGACGCAGCGGACTTAAAATCCGCGGCCCGTCACAGGGCATACGGGTTCGAGTCCCGTTCCGGGCACCAGGTACTGCTGAAGTGCACGTTCGCGCGCCGAACTCCATCGGCACCCAGCACTCCCCAAAATAATTCTTCTGGCAAGTTGGGGTAGCTTGGTTCTAAAATAGCACGATCGTTCTATTTTGGGTCTTGCCGCCGCAGGGCGCACCCCGGCACTAGAATTCGCAGGTTTACGTTAACGTCAATCAAAGCACTACAGGAGCAGCCCCCATGAAGGTTCTGGTGCCCGTGAAACGGGTCGTCGACTACAACGTCAAGGTGCGCGTCAAGAGTGACGGCACGGGCGTGGACATCGCCAACGTGAAGATGAGCATGAACCCCTTCGACGAGATCGCCGTCGAAGAGGCGGTGCGGCTGAAGGAAAAGGGCGTAGTCACCGAGATCATCGCGGTGAGCTGCGGCGTCACCCAGTGCCAGGAAACCCTGCGCACGGCCATGGCCATCGGCGCCGATCGCGCCATCCTGGTCGAGTGCGCCGACGAACTGCAGCCGCTGGCCGTGGCCAAGCTGCTCAAGGCGCTGGTCGACAAGGAGCAGCCCGGCCTCATCATCCTGGGCAAGCAGGCCATCGACGACGATTGCAACCAGACCGGGCAGATGCTGGCCGCGCTGGCCGGCCTGCCGCAAGCCACCTTCGCCAGCAAGGTCGAGGTGGTGGACGGCAAGCTGCTGGCCACCCGCGAGGTGGACGGCGGCATGGAAAAGCTGAGCCTCTCCCTGCCCGCAGTGATCACCACCGACCTGCGCCTGAACGAGCCGCGCTACGTCACGCTGCCCAACATCATGAAGGCCAAGAAGAAGCCCATGGAAGTGGTCAAGCCCGCCGACCTGGGCGTGGACGTGGCCCCGCGCATCAAGACGCTCAAGGTGAGCGAGCCTCCCAAGCGCGGTGCGGGCGTGAAGGTGCCCGACGTGGCCACCCTGGTGAGCAAGCTGAAGAACGAAGCGAAGGTGATCTGAGATGCCCATCCTTGTCATTGCTGAACACGACAACGCGTCCGTCAAGGGCGCCACGCTGAACACCGTCACGGCCGCCTTGCAATGCGGCGGCGACGTGCACGTGCTGGTGGCTGGCGGCAACGCCGCCGCAGCGGCACAGGCCGCGGCGCAGATCGCCGGCGTGGCCAAGGTGCTGCACGCCGATGCGCCGGGCATGACGCACGGCGGCGCCGAGGCGGTGGCCGCCCAGGTGGTGGCTCTGGCCTCGGGCTACAGCCACCTGCTGTTCCCGGCCACGGCCAGCGGCAAGAACATCGCCCCACGAGTGGCCGGCCTGCTCGATGTGGCGCAGATCAGCGACGCCACCAAGGTGATCAGTGCCGACACCTTCGAGCGCCCGATCTACGCCGGCAACGCGATCGCCACGGTGCAGAGCACCGATGCGATCAAGGTGATCACGGTCCGCACGACCGGTTTCGACGCGGCAGCGGCCACCGGTGGCAGCGCGGCGGTGGAGTCGGTGGCGGCGGTGGCCGACGCGGGCCAGTCGGTGTTCATGGGCAGCGAGATCGCCAAGAGCGACCGGCCCGAACTCACCGCGGCCAAGATCATCGTCTCGGGCGGCCGGGCGATGGGCTCGAGCGAGAAGTTCAACGAGGTGCTCACGCCGCTGGCCGACAAGCTCGGCGCGGCGCTCGGCGCCAGCCGGGCGGCGGTGGACGCGGGCTACGCACCCAACGACTGGCAGGTGGGGCAGACGGGCAAGATCGTTGCGCCGCAGCTGTACATCGCTGCCGGCATCTCGGGGGCCATCCAGCACCTGGCCGGCATGAAGGACAGCAAGGTGATCGTGGCCATCAACAAGGACCCCGAGGCGCCGATCTTCTCGGTGGCCGACTACGGGCTCGAGGCCGACCTGTTCACGGCCGTGCCCGAACTCGTCGCCGCACTTTGATCGTCGCTTGACCTGGAGGGCGCCTATTCGGGCGCCCTTGTTCCATCTGGAGATTGCAAATGACTTACCGCGCCCCCATCAAGGACCTGCTTTTCGTGATGAAGGAGCTGGCCGGCCTGGACGCCGTGGCACAACTGCCGGGATTTGAAGATGCCGGCCTGGACACGGCAGCAGCTGTGATGGAGGAGTGCGCCAAGCTGTGCGAGGACGTGATC
>Ga0075163_10009020_pt1 | contig 13102 bp, 10 predicted proteins | sample JI1023141ADNA_FD_71478 | JGI IMG/M metagenome (GOLD analysis project Ga0075163, IMG submission 71478) | Wastewater effluent complex algal communities from Wisconsin, to seasonally profile nutrient transformation and Carbon sequestration -... | ecosystem: Engineered > WWTP > Effluent > Algae...
GGCGAGGCGGTGCTGGTGGTGGACACCGACCTTCCGGTGCCCGCGCTGGCGGGCGTATTGCGCGTCGACGTGTACCTCCTGCCGGAGGACGGCGGCGAGCCGGTGTGGGTCGAGAGCCGCGAGGTGGTCCGCGAAGACCCGCGCGACTACCCCGCGAGCTTCAGTGTATATTCCCCGGATCCCGCACGCGATCTGCGGGTCATGGTGCGGCTGCGTCTCTCCCCCACGGCGCGCGTGCGCAGCTACCGCGGCGAACGCTACGTTCCCCGCCCGAGCCGGGACGACGGCCCGCCCGAGGAGCTCCTGACGCCGCCCGGCCGCGCCGAAGGTGACGCGCCGCGCCTCGTGGTACGGGGCAAGGACGTCACGCCTCACTTCGAGCCGGACCCGGCGTTCACGGTGGACCGCCTCGTGTCGTTCCGCCTCCGTGAGGGCGTGCGCGGCGAGGTGCCGGTGCTGCTCCGAGGCGACTGCATCGGTACCCAGGCGGACCTCGCGGGAAAGCAAACCTGCGTCGACACCGAGAACGTGCGCGCCGCCGTCGCCGACCTGGCGCTGACGAGCGGCAACGCTACCGCGCGACCGTCGCAGGTGGGGGCCTGGCCCATCGCCAGCGGGCCGCGCATACCCTGGAGCTGCGACGACCCTGTGGTCCTCGCGGAGCGCAGGCCGGGCACCCCCGGCCTCTACGACGAGGAGGTGTGTGTCCCCGGCGGGGTCTTCCTCCAGGGCGATCCCCGGGCCGATCGCGCGGAGGTGGACTCGCCCTTCGAGATCGACACCGGTCCCCGGCGGGTGGCGGTGCTCCCGCGATTCTTCGCCGACAAGTACGAGGTCACGGTGGGTCGCTTCCGGGCAGCGGTGGCCCGGGGTTTGACCGACGATCTCGTGCTGCGCAACGACGCTCCGCTGGACTTCAGCCAGGTTCCCCGTGGCGCGTGCACGTGGTCGTCGTCACCGCAGGGCCGCGAGAGCTTCCCCATCAACTGCTTCGAATTCTCCGAGGCCGAGGCCTTCTGCGCCAGTGTCGGTGGTCGGCTCCCCACCGCCGCCGAGTGGGAGTACCTGGCCACCAATGGGCACGGCCTCGCCCGCGGCGAGCCGAAGACGCTGTATCCCTGGGGCGACGCGCAAGAGACCACCTGCGGAACGGCCATCGTGGAGCGCGGGTTTCCCAGCGAACCGACGCCGCACACCTGCAAGCCGACGGGGCCAGCGCCGGTCGATGCCATCGCCACGTCGCGCTCGCCGCTCCGCGACATCTCGCGCCTGGGGCTCATGAACCTGGCAGGCAACCTCTCGGAGGTCGTCGTCGATCGCGCGCTCCCCTCGCAGGCCCGGTGTCATCGCATGGGGAGCCTGCTCTCGCCCCGCTGCGAGAGCGCGAGCGCGGTGGATCAGGGCGCCTGGCGCGGCTCCAACTGGACCGACTCGCTGGCGCCCAGCGTGCAGCACAAGGATCGCCCGGATCGACGCGCCAACCCCACCGTGGGCTTTCGCTGCGTGCGCACGCCCTCGGTGGACCGAGCCCCATGAGAGGGTTCTTTGTCGCGCTGCTCGGGTTCGCCATTTCGTGTGCAGAGCGCACCCTGCCGGGCGATCCACAGGTGGTGCTGTTCGTGGATACCGACGCCCCGGTGGCGCCGCTCGGTTCCCTCCTGCCGGCGACCGACCCCACGCCGCTCTTCGGGCGCCTCGAGATCGCCATCTTCCGCCCCGGCGAGAGCGAGCCCTGCAGCGGCTGCGTGCGCATCTTCTCGGTGACCGACGTCGCGTTCCGCGAGGGCCGGGTATCCATCGGCGTTCCGGTGCGAGCGGCCGAGGCCGGTACGCGCGCGCGGCTGCGCCTGTTTCGGGGCAACGGATCCGGACCGCGGCCGCGCTCGACCCTCGAGAGCGTGGTGATCCTGCCGCCCACGTCGGCGCCCACCGAAGCGCACGTGGTGCTCTCCATGAACGACCTCGACGCCCCGCGTGGCACGCTGTCGGAGCCGATTCCCGCGCTCGCTGGTCCCCCGCTCGCGTCCAAGGTCGGGAGCTGGCCCGGGACCCCGCGCGTCCGATGCGCCGGCGCCGCACCGGAAGGCACCGCATGCATTCCCGGAGGCGCCTTCTGGATGGGCGCGAGCGACGAAGACCCACGCGACGAACGCTTGGTGATCCTCTCGCCCTTCTTCCTCGACACGACCGAGGTGACCACCGCCGCGTATCTGGGCGCCGGAGGCACCTTCAAGACGCCGCCGCGCGACGCGCCCAACACCGAGGCCACCGACTATTGCACTGCGGCCCGTGGCCCATCGAGCCTCCCCATGAACTGCGTCACCCGCGAGGCTGCGCAGGCGTACTGCAGCGCCCGAGGCGCGCGCCTCCCCACCGAGGCCGAGCTCGAGTACGTGGCCAGCAACTTTCGCGGCGATGCCTTTCCCTGGGGGCCCGAGGCGCCGCGTTGCAGCGACGGCGTCTTCAGTCGCCTGGAGACGCTGGTGGGCCCCACCGCATGCACCCGCGAGGATCGCCGAACCTTCCCGCCGGGTCCGGCGCCGGTCGATCGCGTGCGCGACGCCGAGCGCGACGCGGTGGAGCTTCCGACCGGGACCGTCTTCGATCTCGCCGGCAACCTCATGGAGATGGTGAGCGACGAGTACCAGTCGCGCGGGGGTCCGTTCTGGTCCGACCGGCGAACCTTCAGGGACCCCGTGTGCCCCACGCGCGAGGTGCCGAACCTCCTGCCGGTCCGCGGCGGCAGCTACTCCTACCCGCGCAGCGCACAGGATTCCCGGGGCGACCGTCAGGGCGAGTCGTTCACCCGCGGCTTCCGCTGCGCACGCCCCGCCCGCTGAGCCGTGAGGCGATCGGTCAGCCCTTCTTGCCGACGATCCCGAAGCCGGCACCCTCGGGGTCGATGGCCACGGCGATGTGGTCGCCACCCGGGACCTCGTGCACGTCCTGAACGAGGGTGCCGCCCGCAGCCTTGACCGCCGCCGCTGCAGCGTCGATGTTGGCGACGCGGAAGTAGGGCGTCCACGCCGAGACCGGCATCGCGTCGGGCTTGCGCATGATGGCGCCCACCGTCACGCCGTCGCTCTCCACGAACTGATACTTGCCCATGGGGCCCATATCCATGGGCTCGGGGGTGCCCCAGCCGTAGAGACTCGTGTAGAATGCAATGGCATCGCCGGGAGCGCTGCAAGCGAGCTCGTTCCAGGAGCAGGCGCCCACGATGGTGGGCGAGAACGCGGTGCTCACGCCTCCGCCCGGAGGCGGGGTGGGCGTCATCACGTAGTAGGGCGCGCCGCAGCAATCGGAGACCATCGCGATGCGACCGGCCATGGGAACGTCCATGGGCGGCATGTGCACCTTGCCCCCCTTGGTCTTGACCGCCTCGCATGCAGCGTCGCAGTCGTCGACGCCGATGTACCCGAGCCAGGAGGGACGCCCCCCGTGCGAGAGCATGTCTTCCGTGAGCGTGAAGACGCCGCCGGTCATGTTGCCGTCGGGGCGGGTGATCATGCGGTAGTCCATGGCCGGGCTCGACGAGGTCTCGCCGATGCTCCACCCCACGACCTTGTCGTAGAACGCCTTGGCGGCGGCGGGGTTCTTGGTCAAGAGCTCGTACCAGAGAAAGCTGCCTCGTACCTTTGCCATGGAGTCCTCGTCTCGGTGAGTGGGGTTGGGGATGTCGGCCGGAGCGGCCTTCAGCGGTGGTTCTTACGTCGCGACGTGCGCTTGAACAGCAGGGTCAGGTACGCCTCGAGGTGAGCGATGGCTTCGAGGACCGGCGCCGGGCCGCCGTGGGCCTTGGCCAGCACGAAGCCGCCCTGCAGCACCGTTTGCGTGAATCGGGCCAAGCCTTCGGCGCTCACCGGGCCTCGAACCTCGTGCAGTGTCATTGCCTCGCGGAAGTCCGCCTCGAGGTTCGCAGCGTGGTCGGAGATGGCGGCACCGCACGCGTCGCGGAGCGGATGCGAGGTGGCGAACGACTCCTGCACGACGGTGCCGGCGAAGCAGCTGAAGCCTTCGATGGGCCCGCGGATCATCTCGGCGCGCAGGGTGAGGTAGCCGAAGATGCGATCGAGCGGGTCGGTGAGCGCGTGAAACGAGGCGGTGGCGAAGAAGGGGCCGGTGACGTCGGTCCAGTGCTGCGCCGCGGCGATGCCCAGCGCCTCCTTCGTCGCGAAGTGGTGGAAGAAGGCGCCCTTGGTGACCCGGGCGGCGCGACAGAGATCGTCGACGCTGGTAGCAGCCCACCCCTGCTTGCGCACCAGCGCGAGCGCCGCATCCAGGATCGCACGACGCGCGTCGCCACGAAGTGGGCGAGCAACGGCGACGGCGCGGGCGGGCATGGGAGAAACATACCGACCGATTGGTATGTTTGCAACCGTGTGCCGTCCTCACACGCGGAGCGCGCCAGGATCTCGAAGAAACAAAGAGTCATCCCGAGCGAAGCGAGGGACCCCCTCTGCCACTTCGCTGAACGAAGGGCCCAGCTGCGTTCCCTCCCCCTGGCCCCTCCCGCAAGCGCGCAAGCGGGAGGGGAGCCGGACGCCGGCCGGTTTCTTAGGAGCGAAGCGACGGCCCGCGGTTGCCCGCGACCGCGTCAGGGATAGCAGTCGATGGTGCGCGTGCCGCCGCCGAGCATGGGGTAGCGGAGCTCGATGTGCGTGGCGTTGCCGGACCAGTCGCCCACGTGGGTGGAGCCGCCTTGATCGAAGGTGCCGTTGCAGTGGAGCGCGGTGGTGGTGCGCTGGTTGACGCAGAGGCCACCCTGGGAGAGCCAGGTATCGGGGAAGCCGTTGCAGGTCCACGAGCGGTCGCAGACGCCGCAGGCATTGACGCCTCCGGAAGAGCTACCCGACGAGCCAGATGAACCCGACGAGCCAGAGCTACCCGAGCTACCCGACGAGCCAGATGAACCCGACGAGCCAGATGAACCCGACGAGCCAGATGAACCCGACGAGCCAGATGAACCCGACGAGCCGGAGCTGCCGGAGGAGCCAGAGCTACCCGACGACCCCGAGCTGCCCGCATCGCGCTCGAAGCCGGTGCTGCCGGACGAGCTGCCACCGCTGCTGCTGGAAGAAGACGAAGAGGAAGAGCTCCCCGTCCCATCGTCCGAGCTGGTGCCCCCCACCGCGCACGCAACCGCCGCAAAAGACAGGCCCACAATGGCGAGGTACCAGCGCTTCACGGGCAGTGATACGCCCCCCCGCCCGATTTCTTCCCTGCAGCGTTTGCGCGCGCGAATCCGCGTCATTGCGCCAACCGAGCTTGCGCCCGTGTCATGCGGCCACGGGGCCCGGCGCCCATGCTAGGATCGAGGCTCCGGAGGTGTCGCGTGCGTAACTCTCGTCCCATTCCCTTGGGTCTCCTCGGCTCCGCGTTGCTCGTCTCGGCCGCGGCCTGTGGCGGTGGCGGCGGCAGCAGCAGCGGCTTCGAGAGCTCGAGCGGCACCGCGTCGTCGTCCGGCGCCGCGTCCTCCTCCGGCGACATCAGCTCCAGCTCCGGCGCCAGCGGCGTCACCAGCGACGGCTGCAGCGATGCGGCGAAGCTCGTGTACGTGGTGAGCAACGAGAACGATCTGTACAGCTTCAAGCCCGACACGCTGCAGTTTACACGCATTGGCGCGCTGAATTGCCGGGCAGGCCTCGCCACGCCCAACAGCATGGCGGTCGACCGCACCGGAACGGCCTGGGTGAACTACTCCGACGGCTCGCTCTTCAAGGTGAGCACCAAGGACGCCACCTGTCAGTCGACGCCCTTCCAGCCGCTGCAGCACCAGTTCGAGCGGTTCGGCATGGCCTTCTCGGCCAACAGCGCCGGCGCCAAAGAAGAGACGCTCTTCGTGGTGGGCATCACCGGCACCACCGGCTCCGCCAACGACGGTCAGGGTCTGGGCAAGATCGACCTCGGCACCTTCAAGCTCGACCTGGTCGGCGACTTTTCCGGCTCGCTCCGGCGCAAGGGCGCCGAGCTCACGGGCACCGGCGATGGCAAGCTCTACGGCTTCTACACCACGGTACCGGCGAACCTCGCGGAGATCGCGAAGGACACCGCCGCCACACCCTCGCCGCGCACCTTGAACGGCGTCCAGACCGGCAGCGCCTGGGCCTTCTCGTTCTGGGGCGGCGACTTCTGGTTCTACACCGCGGCGGCGGGCGAGACCTCGAAGGTGACGCGCCTCAAGACCGCGACCGACAACTCCATCTCGGTCGTGAAATCGAACCTCGGCTTCATGATCGTGGGCGCCGGCGTATCGACCTGCGCACCCACCACACCGCCCAAGTAGCCCACACCCTCGATGGCCGCCGGACGTCACGCGCTGTTTCTCTCGGTCGTCGCCCTGGCGCTCGGCACGAGCGCCGTGGGATGCCCGTGCGTGAAGGGCGCGGTGAACGACAGCCCCTCGCTCCGCTGGTGGCTCTTCTCGAACTTCGGCGCGCAGAAGGTCTGCCCCGAGGTGCTGAAGCGCGGCGTGCCGCTCAAGCTCCAGGCGCTCGGTAGCTCCAGTATCGGTCGCTTCTTCCCGCAGCAGTGCAACGTGGTGGTGAACGACACCACGCACACGATGATCGTCAACATCACCGGCAGCGGCTACGCCTCCACCGAGGTCACCAAGCGCGTGGGCTTCTACTGCGGCATGTCGGTGGAGTACCGGCCGGACTTTCGCTTCGAAGGCGACGCCATGTACGTGTGGGGCATGTTCAACCGGCTCATGTCGCCGCCCGATCTGCGCATTCTCGGGGTGGAGAATCCCCTGGTGAACCTGGCGACGCAAACGCCCGTGGGCAGCCTCGCGACCATGCTCGGGCAAGGCATCGTCACCAGCGAGATCGGGCGCGGCTTCACGGTGGTGCGCCAGGACGACGGCGACGACTTCGCGATGGGCATCCTGGCCCCTCCGGAGAAACCCAAGCGGCAGTTCGTTTCCGGCACCGATCACATGGTGCTCGCCAGCGACGTCTCGGAGATTCGACCGCAGGCCCGGGAGTACCTGGGGCCGTTCGAGGTGCCGGGAAACGGGCAAGCGCTCTACTTCAAGTTTCGCAACGACGGCACGCCCATCGTATCCATGGTGGTCGACAAGCAGACCGGCGACCTGTGGCGACAGTCGTACGAGACCGCCCAGCCGCTCGGTCCCCCGCCCGGCCCGCTCCTCGGCTCCACCACCCTGCAACCGGGGCTCGGCAGCCAAACGGTGCCGCTCGCCAAGGGCTCTTACTATCTGGTGCTCGAGAACCAGCAGGCCGCGGGCTTCGCGCCGCTGGGCATGCCCATCCCGTTCACCAACGCCCCTACCACGGTGAGCTACTCCACCGAAGTGGGCGACCGTCCCTGACGCAGAACGCGCTGTAAAAGAGCAGCCCAGCAGAACCCGAACCCATATTTGTCACATGGTCGGGGGCTCGTGTTAGTTTGGTCGGGCTTCGATGAAGACCGTCCTCGCCCGCCCCGGGTCCCTCTATGTCGGCAAAGTGGAAGACCACGATGCCATCGTCATTGCCGATGCTTCCGCCGGATGGATGGTCCCCAAGGGGATTCGCCACTGGGAGAACGAGGTGACGGTCATTTCCCGTGACGACATCACCGATGCGGTGCGCGCGCAGGTGAAGGCAACCTTTCCGGAGGAGCAAATCCCTCCGGCGAAGCTGCCTTTGGCCTTCCACGCGGCGTCGTCGAGCCCCTTCGTGGCGGTCTCGCGCAAGCTGGTGCCGGAGCTGGTGGCCCTGGGCATCCGCGCCCACACCATCGGCGCCGATCGCACGAGCTCCGGCTTCTTCTACTTCGCCGAAGGCGGGAGCGAAGGGCCGGTCCGCATCCAGGGCGAGCTGCTCACCCTCATCGGCCCCACGCTCACCGGCGACGAGACGACGGCGCTCATCGAGCAGCACCTGGAGAGCGTCATCGATCGCCTCCTGCATCACCTCTCCAAGGGCACGCTCTCGGAGGTCGCGGTGGAGCTCGCGGCGGCGCTGCCGCGGCTCAACGCCGACGGCACTGGCCTGGAAGGGGTCGATCTCGACGCCTTCGAGCAAGAGGCCCAGCAGATGGTCGCCGCCGGCAAGGGCTGGGAGAAGGAAGCCCGGCAAGTGTCGGAGGCCCTGCAGAACAGCGAAGGCCCTTCGGCGCCGGTCGCACTCTTCGGGATCGCCAAGCGCGAGCCGCAGTTCGAGCTCGTCGCCGAGCTCGACGGCACCAAGGTCACGCTTCCCCGGCGCCCGCGCTGGACCGTCCGCGGCGAGCCTTCGCGCACCATCGCGGCGGGAACGTCGCCCTCCACGCCGCCGCCCCCGGTGGCTCCGGTGCCCGCGGCCCAGCCGGTGGCCAAGGCCCCTGAAGTGCGCCCCATCGCAGCAGCGCCGGCGCCGGCCACGCCGCGCGTGGCGCCCATCGCAGCGTCGGCCAAAGCCCCCGCCAGCGCCCGCAACCAGCCGGCAGCGCCTCCAGCTTCGGCCCCGAAGATGGGGACCGCAGCGACCCGCGCTGCGGAGCCCAAGGCCTCGCCCAAGGCACCACCGGTGCAGGATGCACCGAAACCGGCCCCGCAGATCGCGAAGATCGCCGAGCCCAAGCCTTCGCCCAAGGCGCCGCCGGTGCAAGAAGCACCCAAGCCCGCCGCCGAGACGCCCAAGCCGGTCCGGGTCGATGCGCCCACGCCGCTCAAGCCCATGCCCATCACGATGCTGAACGAGATCCGCAACGATGCGGCAGCGTCCAAAGAGGCAACTCCCAAGGCCCAACCGGTGGCCGAGAAGCTCGCCGAAGCCACCAAGCCCGCGGTGGCCGAGGTGCAAGCCGCTCCCGCTCCCGCTCCCGCGCCGGCTCCGGTCGAACCGGCTCCGGTCCCCGCCGCACCCGCCTCCGCACCGCAAGTCGCTGCCGCGGCGCCGCAAGTCGCTGCGCCCACGCCCGCACCTGCTCCTGTCGCGGAGACCCCGAAGCCGGTCAAGACCGAGCCGAAGCCGGAGCGCACCGAGGCCGCGGCCAAGCCCGAGGCCAAGCCCCTGGCGAAAGCCGACGCCAAGGCGACTCCGGCGAAGGAAGCGCCGTCCGGCGGCGCAGGCAAGATCGCCATCGTGTTCGTGCTGCTCCTCGTGGCAGCGGTGGCGGCCTACCTGTTCATGAAGCGCTGAAAACGCGGCCATCGCCAGCGCACATCCGATAACGGGTGATGATGGCGTTGACGATGGCGGCCCTGCGCGCCTACAGATGGCGCCATGAGCGAAGTCACCGTCAGCCGGACCATCAGCGCCGAGGATCCCATCCCCGAGGTGAAGAACGTCGTGCTCGTGATGAGCGGCAAGGGCGGCGTCGGCAAGAGCACCGTGGCCACCAACCTCACCATGGCGCTCTCGCGTCTGGGGCACCGGGTAGGCTTGCTCGACGCCGACATCTACGGCCCGTCGATTCCCACCATGTTCGGCGTCAGCGGGCGCCCTGTTTCCATGGACGGCAAGAGCATCGAGCCGCTCGAGCGCTTCGGCGTCAAGCTCATGAGCATCGGCTTCTTGCTCGAAGACTCCAAGGCCGCGGTCATCTGGCGCGGTCCCATGCTCCACGGCGCGCTCCAGCAGTTCCTGAAGGACGTCCACTGGGGTCCGCTCGACTATCTGATCATGGATCTGCCGCCCGGCACCGGCGACGTGGCGCTCACCCTCTCGCAGCGACTCGGCATCACCGGCGCGGTGGTGGTCACCACGCCGCAAGCGGTGGCCACCGACGACGTCTACAAGTCGGTGTCCATGTGCGAGAAGGTCAACATCCCGATCCTCGGGGTGGTCGAGAACATGAGCTGGTTCATCGACACCGCAGGCGTCAAGCACGAGCTCTTCGGCAAGGGCGGCGGCCAAGCCATCGCCGACTTCGCCAAGGCGCCGCTCCTCGGGCAGCTGGCCATCGACCCCAGCGTGCGCGAGTGGGGTGACAAGGGCACGCCCATCGTCAAGGCGGCCTCGGACAACGTGGTGTCGTCGTCGTTCATCCAGATCGCCGAGAAGCTCCTGGAGGTCATCGACGCCCGGGGCGGCGATCACGCGGCGCCGGTCATCGATCGCAGCGGCGGCCCCGGCGGCAAGAAGCGCCTCCCGGTCACCAAGAGCTGAGCGCGAGCCCGGCGGCCCTCACGGCCTGGAGCAGGCCCCGAACCCGACCATGCCGGGCGTCTCGAACTTTCCGCCACACGCCTCGCACTCCGCGAGCGAGAAGCACGCGCGGAGCCCGCCGGCCGGGCACTGCGGGTTGAAGTCGGTGGGATCGATGGGACGCAGCACCGGCACCTTGCCCTCGACGCAGCACCGCTGATTGGCGCTGCCCGCCGGGGCGCAGCACGCGTTCAGGGTGCAGGTGGGGCCACACGCGGCAAAGAGCCGACCCGCGGCCTCGGCGAGACACTGCTTCTGGGCGCCGTTGGAGCAAATGGCCGGCGTCCACACCACCGTGCCCTTCGCGCACTCCAGAATGTTGGCGAAGGGGCCTCCCACGTCCAGCGCCGCGTCCAGGTTCCCCGCGTCGGGCAGCGCTCCCGCGTCTTTGGAGCCCTCCACCGGGTCCACCACGTCGGAGGTGCACACGCCACCGCGGCAGGTCTCTCCCGGCGCGCACTCGGGCCGATGGTTGACGCACGAGGCCTCGAGGAGCACCGGCACCACCCCCGTCTGGTTCGCGCTGTAACGAAAGCGACGGGTGGAGAGCAGGCAGTTCTCCTGGCTCGCCGAGGTGCAGGTCTGCGCGCTCTGACGGGTGGAGACGCCGGCGCCGGTGTGCACCAGGCCGGCCATGACCGCCACCATCCCGGTGTCCGAGCCATCGGGTGTAAGATACAAGGTTCCCAGCTCGCCACCGGCGCCGCGGGTGCAGCTGGACATGTAGGCGGCGGGGGTGCCGTCGCGCATGCGCTGCTGCAACGTGGCATCATCGCGCGCCACGTAGATGCTCAGATCGTTGAGGGTGTAGGCGGCGCCGCTGGCCGCATCGCACGCCATGTCGGTCCGCAGCACCATGCGCATCTGCGTGGGCGATTGACACGAGGCCGCCGAGAGCAAGCCCAACGCGGCCAGCAGCGCGCCCGCTGCGCGCACGTATCGGCGCCGCAAGGCGCCGTTCACGGGACGCACTTTCCGAAGCCCAGGCGATCTTCGAAGCCACCGCCGCACGCCTTGCACGAGGCCTGGTCGAAGCACGCCGGCCCCTCGTCCGCCCCACACTTCAAAGTACGGTAGATGGGAACCCCGTTGCTCACGCAGCAGACGCGGTTGGCGACGACGCCGATGCTGCAGCAAGGTTGGAGGCATCCACTGGAGCCGGGCGACTGGCAGACGGCGGTGTAGGCGCCGTCCTTTCCCAGCACCAGGCAGCGCAGGGTCTTGACGGGGTCGACACAGGAGCCGTCGACTGGCGGGTCGGGGGTCCATTCCGCGGCCCCCTGCGCGCAACGGACAACCGAGGGGACGACCGTCGACCCGTCGGCTTCTGCGTCCGGAGCTCCCGCATCGAGCGTCGAGCCGCCACCGTCGGGGCCCGACAGCGGATCGTCGACCGGAGCCAGCGGGTCCACCACGTCGGATGCGCAAGCCCCGGCGCGGCAGGTTTGCCCCGGCGCGCACTCGGGCCGATGGTTGACGCACGAGGCCTCGAGCAGCACCGGCACCACGCCCGTTTGGTGGGTGCTGTAACGAAAACGTCGAATGGAGAGGAGGCAGTTCTCCTGGCTCGCCGAGGTGCAAGTCTGCGCGCTCTGCCGGGTGGTGACGCCCGCCGCGCCGTGTACCAGGCCGGCCATCACCGCCACCATGCCGGTGTCGGATCCATCGGGTGTAAGATACAAGGTCCCGAGCTCGCCGCCCGGACCGCGGGTACACCCGGAGAGATAGGCCGACGGCGTACCGGCTTGAATGCGCTCGTGGAGCGTCGTGTCGTTGGACGCGACGAAGATGGCGAGGTCGTTGAGCGCGTACGGCGCTGCGCTGGTGGGGGTTCCACACGGCAGGTCGGTCCGCAGCACCATGCGCATCTGCGTGGGCGATTGACACGCGGCCGCACCGAGCACGGCGGCAGCAGCCAGCCCCACCACCGTCGCGCGCGCGAGTTGCCTACCGCGCCCCACCATCGTCTCGCCCTGCGTTCCTTCCAATCGATTCATTCTTCCACGAACGCGCCGCGAGGCGGAGCGTTTCCGGCCAATGCACGTACGAAGGCGAGGCTCGCGCCTCCGGAGCGACGGCAGTGTATCACCAGCGGCCGATCCGCATCTAGATGCCTACTTGTCGCCTTCGACCGGAGCCCGGTACCCTGCACATTTCTTACGTAAGCGCACGTCGCACCCCGATCGGCGGCACGCCCGTACAGTTCGCTCTGGACTTGGCTTCGCGCGACCATTCGCTGCTAGTCTCCGTCTCAGCTTGAGCACTTCCCATGTCACTCCCTAACCCCGGCGAAATTTGGGACGAAAAGTACCGCATCGAGCGCGTCCTCGGTGAAGGGGGTATGGGCATCGTGTTCGAGGCCTACCACCTGCGGCTCGAGCAACAGGTGGCCATCAAGTGCCTCCTGCCCCACCTGAGCGGCGACACCATGATCACCGCGCGCTTCGAGCGGGAGGCCCGGGCGGCCGCGCGACTTCGCTCGCGCCACGTGGTGAAGATCCTCGACGTCGAGACCCACCCGTCGGGAGTGCCCTACATGGTGATGGAGCTCATGCGGGGGCGCGATCTGCAGGTGGAAGCCGAGCAGAGCGGGGGCCGGCTCCCCTTCCCGCTCCTCTGCGACTGGCTGGTGCAGGCCTGTGGAGCCCTCGACGAGGCGCACCGCGCCGGCATCATCCACCGCGATCTCAAGCCCTCCAACATCTTCCTGGCCGAGGAGCCCGGCGAGCGGGTGGCCAAGGTCCTCGACTTCGGCATCGCCAAGTCGAACGCCATCGTCCCCGGGATCACCTACGCATCCGGCGGCGGCCACGGGGCCATCTGCGGCACCCCGCAGTACATGTCGCCGGAGCAGATCATCGACCAGGAGATCGACGGCCGCGCCGACCTGTGGGCCATGGGTGTCATCGCCTACGAGACGCTGGCGGGCAGGCCGCCCTTCGAAGCCCAGACCTTCACCGCGC
>Ga0075163_10009022_pt1 | contig 13101 bp, 10 predicted proteins | sample JI1023141ADNA_FD_71478 | JGI IMG/M metagenome (GOLD analysis project Ga0075163, IMG submission 71478) | Wastewater effluent complex algal communities from Wisconsin, to seasonally profile nutrient transformation and Carbon sequestration -... | ecosystem: Engineered > WWTP > Effluent > Algae...
GGCTTCCTCCGCCAGGCCAAGGAGATCCGCGACATGGTGATCGATCCGTGCGCGGCCCAGCCGATCACCGAGATCGCCGCGACCACGGTCTGGCTCGGCGCCGGCGCCGACGAGGCGGCGGCGCGCGTCCGCCACGGCACCCCGCCGCGCGCGGCGTGGGAGCGCAGCTACGAGCACGGCATGGGGCTGCTCGGCGTGATCACCGAGCGCCTCGACGAGCCGCGCCAGGTGCTCGAGCACGCGCTGGCCCTCCTGCCCGACGACGCGGCGAGCGCGCGGCCGCGGGCGATGGTGATGGCCCAGCTCGCCGCGGTCGCCGGCCGCCAGGGCCGCACCGCCGACGCGCTGGCGCTGGTCGAGCGGGCGCGGGCGCTGCTGCCGACGCCGTCGCCGGCGGTGCTCGACGCGGTCGCGGCCGACGCCCTGGCCCGGGTGTGGCGCTGGGCCGACGCGGCGCCGCACGCGCGCGCGGTCACCGAGCGGGTGCCGGGCAACACCGCCGGCTGGGTGATGCTGGCCCGGGTGCTGGGCAGCCTGCACGACGACGTCGGTGCGCTGGCCGCCGCCCGCCACGGCCTGGCCCTGGCGCCGCGCGACGGCGATCTGCTGCGCAGCCAGGCCACCGCGGTCGCCGGGCTGGCGCCCGAGAGCCCGCTCGCCGCCGCCGCGCTCGCCGCCTACGATCGCTTCCGCGCGCCCGACGAGGCGGCGCAGCTCCGCATCCTGTGCGCCAACCAGAGCCCGCGCTGCGCCCGCGAGCGCGAGCTCGGCCACGTCCACGTGATGACCGCGCCCCGGTGAGGCTCCGAGCGAAGCGAGGAGCCGAAGGAACAAGGAGCGCCTTCGCCGCTGCGCAAGGGCCCGCTGCCGCCGCCGCCGCTTGACTCACCGGCTCTGGTACGTTCGCGTCGTGGGTGACGACAGCACCGCGACCGCCACCGCGCCCGACGGGCGCGCGCGGGCGGGCGGCCGCTGGACCCGGCCGTGGGGCGCGCTGGTCACGGTCGTCGCGCTGACCGCGGTGGCGTGGCCGCTCGAGCGCGCGCCGCTCCGCCGCGACGACTTCCCGCTGTCGACCTACCCGATGTTCGCGATCCGGCGCAAGGACGCCCGGGTCGTGCTCGACTACGTCATCGCCACCGGCCCCGGCGACGCCCGGGTCCACGTCCCGCCCCGGCTGGTCGCCGGCCCCGAGGTGATGCAGGCGATGATGACGGTGAGCCGCGCGGTCGGGCGCGGCCACGCCGCCACCCTGTGCGCCGAGGTCGCGGCCCGGCTGGCCGGGCGCGGGCGCTACGCCGGCTACGACACCGTGCAGGTGATCAGCGGCAACCACCTCGCGGTACCGTACCTGACCCGGGGCGAGCGCGGCCGCGAGACCGTGCGGGCGTCGTGCCCGATCCCGCGGAGCGACCCGTGAGCGGCCGGCTGGTCACGACCGTCCGGCGGACCGGACAGCGGGTCGCGGACGGCTGGTTCGCGCCGGCGCCCGCCGAGCGCCTGGCGGCGATGCGCCTGCTCGCCGGCCTGTTCGTGCTCGGCTACCTGGTCGCCCGCGGCACCACGCTGTGGCGGCTGGCGGCGATGCCGCGGCGCGACTTCACCCCGGTCGGGCTGGCCCGGCTGCTCGACGCGCCGGTCGCGGCCGGCTGGCACCACGCCCTGGTCGTCGCCACCGCGCTGCTCGCGGTCGCGTTCACGGTCGGCTGGCTGCACCGCTGGCTGGCGCCGCTGTTCGCGGTCGCGCTGATCTGGATCATGGGCTACCGCAGCTCGTGGGGGATGCTGTTCCACACCGACAACCTGCTGGTGCTGCACGTCGCGGTGCTGGCGCTGGCGCCGGCCGCCGACGCCTGGTCGGTCGACGCCTGGCGGCGGGCGCGGGCTGGGGCGGCGGCGCCGCCGCCGGCCGAGGCCTACGGCTGGCCGCTCAAGCTGATGGCGGCGATCACCTGCCTGACCTACGTCATCGCCGGCGTCGCCAAGATCAAGCTCGGCGGCTGGGCGTGGGCCGAGGGCGCGCAGCTCCGCGAGCAGGTCGCGATCGACAACGTCCGCAAGGCGCTGCTCGGCTCGTCGATGAGCCCGCTGGCGGCGCCGATGCTGCACCACGATCGCCTGTTCACGGTGATGGCGGTGATGTCGCTCACCATCGAGCTCGGCGCGCCGCTGGCGCTGCTCCACCGGCGGGTGGCGGCGGTGTGGGCGCTGGCCGCGTGGGGCTTCCACGCCGGCGTGGTCGCGCTGATGGCGATCCTGTTCCCGTACCCGCTGCTCGGGCTGGCCTACGCGCCGCTGTTCGCGGTCGAGCGCCCGGTCGGCTGGGTCGGCCGGGCGCTGAGGCTCCGAGCGAAGCGAGGAGCCGAATGACAAGGAGCGCCACCGCGGCTGCGTAAGGGCCCGCCGCCGCCGCCGCCGATTCTCTCACGGGTCCTGATCGCCGGCGGCCTCGAGGACGAACAGGGTGTTGGCCGGGAACATCCGGCCGCTGCGGCCGAGCTCGATCACCGCCCGGACCGCGAGGCCCTCGCCAGCGAAGCGGGCCCGCCACGCGGCCTGGCGGCGGAAGCGGCCCTTCCAGCCCATGAAGGTGAACATCAGCAGCCAGACGTGGAACGCCACGGTCCGGAACCGCTCGGCGACCGTCTCGACCCGGTCCTCGCCGACCAGCACGACGCCGCCGGGGGCGAGCACCCGCCGGGCCTCGCGCAGGACCGCGCGATCGTCGGCGGCGTGGTGGAGCACGTAGAGCAAGGTCACCACGTCGAACCGCTCGTCGTCGCCGACCGGCAGCGTCGTCCCGCGCATGATCCGCAGCTCGACGTCGGTCCGGTTCTTGTCGACGACGTCGGTGCACACCACCCGGGCGCCGTGGCGATCGCGCAGCGCCGCGCCCAGCCGGCAGTCCCAGGCACCGACGTCGAGGACCCGGGCGCCGGCCGCGACGTGGGGCGCGACCGCGCGCAGGTTCCAGTCGAGGTGGGCGGCCTCGATCCGGGCGCTGGTGGCGCGGAACCACTGCCGCCAGGCCCGCGGGCTGTACAGCAGCCGCCAGCGCGCGGGCGCGGTCGGCGTCGTCGGCGCGATGGTGACGACGTCGTCGGTCACGGCCGCTCCAGGGACACGCTGCGGCCGCGCCAGCGGACCGGCGCCGACCGCAGCCGGTCGAGGCCGGCGGCCGCGCTGATCGCGACGAACGCCAGGATCGCGACCGGGAACGCCAGCGCGCCCGCCCACGGCAGCCGGCCGACCAGCCGCTGCTTGCGGGCCAGCTCGACGGCGGTCGCGAGGTAGGCGGCGGCGAAGCCGGCGATGGCGATGGCGTGACCGGTGACCAGCGCCGCGACCAGCGACAGCGGCACGCCGAGCAGCCAGCCGATCATCGCCACCACCTCGAGGCCGCCGCCGGCGCCGGTGGTCTCGAGGCCGGCGCGGAAGCTGCGGCGCCAGCCGCGGGCGAACGCCGCCATCCCCTCGGGGTACATCCGCACCGTCAGGGCGTCGGGCGCGCGCAGCAGCGCGACCCGGTCGCCGCCGTCGGCGATGCGGGCGGCGAGGTGGAGATCCTCGGCGATGCGGCCGCGGACCTCGCGGTGGCCGCCGATCCGGTCGTAGGCCTCGCGCGGGAACAGCAGGTACTGACCGATCGCGAACCGGCGCGCGCCGCGGGCGACGTCGGCGCCGGCCCGGCAGGCGGCCAGCAGCAGGAGCTGGAACGGGCCCTGGAGCGCCTCCCAGCGGGCGACCGCGCGGTGGCTCGGCACCACCGACAGCAGCCCGGCCTCGGTGTCGGCGAGCAGCGCCGCGGCCTGGCCGAGCGAGGTCGGGCCGTGGGCGGTGTCGGCGTCGGTGAACAGCAAGAGCTCGCCGGTGGCGACGTCGGCGCCGGCCTGACAGGCCCAGGCCTTGCCCAGCCAGCCCGGCGGCAGCGGCGGCGGCACGATCACGGTGGCGCCGGCGGCGCGGGCGAGGTCGCCGGTGCCGTCGGTCGAGTGATCGTCGACGACGATGATCTCGCGCGGCGCTGGATCGAGCGCGGCCAGCGACGCCAGCAGCCGGGGCAGGTTGTGGGCCTCGTCGCGGGCCGGGACGATGATCGACACCGACGCGGTCAGCGGCCGCGGCGGCGGCGGCCGCAGCGCGGCCAGCCGGCCCAGCCGCCACGTCCACAGGCCGACGCCGATCGGGCCGACCACGATCGTCGCCAGCCACAGGACCAGCGCCGCGGTGGTCATCCGTGCCCGCGCAGCGCCGCCAGGGTCTCGGCGACGCCGGGGTAGCCCAGCCCCCACGACCACCACCACGCCGTCATCATGATGCCGTGGCCGACGAAGATGCCGACGTGCGACCACATCTCGACCGGGTCGGTCTTGCCGTGGATGTAGCGCCGCCAGTGGAAGACCTCGTCGACCAGGCTGTAGACCACCGACAGGCCGGTGAGCACCATCGCCGGGATGACCGCCGCCCGGTACTGGTAGGCCAGCACCAGCAGCACGCAGCTGCCGATGCCGTTGGCGATGGTGATGTGGTGGACCAGGGCCTCGCCGCCGCGCAGCGCCTCCTTGTAGACGGTGCGGTGGCCGATGGTGTCGATCGCGATCGCGATCGAGAAGATCAGCGCGCCGGTCGGGACCAGCCAGCTCTCGACCGGGAAGCGGGCGCCGTGGGCGTGGCCGTAGGCGAGGAAGCCGCCGGTCGACACCACCAGGCCGAGCATCATCCCGACCCACACCAGGTAGACCTGCCAGTCGGTGCGGGTGAACTCGCGGATCCGGCCGACGTAGACCAGGAAGGCGTTGCGGTCATCGGCGTCGGCGTCGGCGCGGCGGGCCGACGTCGCGGGCGCGCGAGCGCCGGTGTCAAAGGCGCGGGACATCGGCCAGCTCCAGGGTGCGGGTGGGGACGCGCGGGCGGCCGTGGCGCAGCCGTTGCCAGGCCCGGGTCGGCGCCTCGGCGGCGGCGAGCAGCGCGGCGACGCCGACGTGACCGAGCTTGCGCGGGGTCGACACGATCACCCGGCCGGCGAGGGCGTCGCCGCGGCGGCGGCGCAGGCCGGTGCCGATCGCGCGGTAGATCCGGCCGGCGGCGCGGATCGCGAAGCCGGCCCGCCACGGCAGCGCGGCCAGGCCGGGCCCGGCCGAGCGGTAGTAGCGATCGGCCAGGGCGAGCAGGTCGAGGACGGTGGCGCGGATCGCCGGCGCGGCCGCGGCCGGCAGCGGCCGGCCGAGCGCGTCGGCCAGGCCGCCGGCGCCGTGGCGGGCCAGGACCTCGTCGGGCAGGTAGAGCCGGCCGAGCTGCCAGTCCTCGGCGACGTCGCGGCAGACGTTGGTGAGCTGCATGGCGATGCCGAGGTGGGCGGCGCGGGTCAGCGCACGGTCGTCGCGGACCCCGAGCACGTGGCTCATGATCAGCCCGACCACGCCGGCGACCCGGTAGCAGTAGGCGAACAGATCCTCGAGCGTGTGGTAGCGGGCGCCCTCGACGTCCATCGCCATCCCGGCCAGCAGCGCCTGCGGGTAGACCGCGGGGATGGCGCGGGCGCGGACCACCGCGGCGAAGGTGCGGGCCACCGGCGGCCGCGCCGCGCCGGCGTAGACGTCGGCGAGCTCGCGGTCGAGCTCGGTCAGCGCGGCGGCGGCGGTGCCGGCCGGCGCGAGATCGATAGCGTCGTCGGCGTGCCGGCACCAGGCGTAGACCGCGGCGGCGTGATCGCGCGCCGTCATCGGCAACAGCCGCGACGCCAGCGCGAACGAGCGCGAGTGGCGCGCGATCGACGCCCGGCACTCGGCGAGCGCCGCCCGTTCGTCGAGGGCCAGCGCGGCCCCGGTCATGCGGCGACCCCGGGCGCGGCCGGCCGCGGCCGATCGCCGGGCGGCGCGGCCGGGTCGGTGACCACGGCGCCGTCGGCGGGGACGCGGGCCGTCACCCGACCGGCGAAGTCGCGGATCACGGTGTCGACGGTGGCCTTGGCGCTGTTGACCACGCCGGGCACGCCGGCGCCGGGGTGGGTGCCGGCCCCGACCAGGTAGAGGCCGGGGATCCGGTCGCAGCGGTTGTGGGGCCGGAAGTACGCGCTCTGGGTCAGCTTGGGCGCGACGCTGAACGCGGCGCCGTGGAAGGCGCCGAGGTCGTCGCGGAAGTGGTTGGGCGTGATCCAGCGCCGGGTCACCACGTGCTTGCGGACGTCGGGCAACAGCGGCTCGAGGGTGGCCAGCACCTTGTCGGCGTAGGCCGGGGCCAGCGTGTCCCAGTCGACCGGGGCGTGGCCGAGGTGCGGCACCGGCGACAGCACGTAGAACGCGCCGTGGCCGGGCGGGGCCAGCGACGGATCGGTGACGTGGGGCGCGTGCAGGTACAGGCTCATGTCGTCGGGGACGTGATCGCCGTGGAAGATGTCGGCGAGCAGCTCCTTGTAGCGCGCGCCGAACACCACGGTGTGATGGGCGATGTCGTCGGCGTAGCTGCGATCGGTCCCGAAGTACAGGACGAACAGCGACATCGACCAGTCGGCCTTCTCGAGCTTGCGGGTCATCGGCCGGGCCCGCGGCTCGTCGCCGTACAGGCGGGCGTAGGTGTGGTGGACGTCGGCGTTCGACACCACCAGATCGAAGGCGTCGGTGCCGTGGCGGCTGGCGACGTGGTGGCGGGCCCGGCCGGCGGGCAGATCCTCGACCCGGATGCCGGTCACCGGGCTGTCGAGGTGGAGGCGCCCGCCCTGGCTGGTGAACAGCTCGACCAGCGCCCGGACCAGCGCGCCGGTGCCGCCGCGGGGGAAGTGCACGCCCCAGGTCCGCTCGAGGTAGTGGATGAGGGTGTAGATCGCCGAGGTCTCGAACGGGTTGCCGCCGACCAGGAGCGAGTGGAACGACAGCGCCTGGCGGACGTGGTCGTCCTTCACGTACTTCGCCACCGTGCGGTAGACCGAGCGATCGGCGCGCAGGCCGGCGAGCTGGGGCGCGACCTTGACCATGTCCCAGAAGCGCAGGAACGGCGTCGACGCCAGCTCGCGGTAGCCCTTGTCGAACACCCGCTTGGAGTAGGCGACGAAGCGCTGGTAGCCGGCGGCGTCGGCGGGATCGCGGGCCGCGATCTGCCGCAGCATGGCGTCGCCGTCGCCGTCGTAGTCGAACTGGTCGCCGTCGGCCAGCCAGTGCAGGCGGTAGAACGGCTTGACCGGCAAGAGCTCGACGTGGTCGCGCATCTGCTGGCCGGCGAGGGTGAACAGATCCTCGAGGCAGTGGGGCGCGGTGATCACCGTCGGCCCGGCGTCGAAGGTGTAGCCGCCGTCGCGGTAGACGTAGGCCCGGCCGCCGGGCTGATCGCGGGCCTCGTAGATCGTGGTGTCGAAGCCGGCGACCTGCAGCCGGATCGCGGCGGCGAGGCCGCCGAAACCGGAGCCGATCACGGCGGCGCGGGGGGGACGATCAGCCATAGCTCTCCTCCAGGCAGCGCAGCTCGCCCTCGAGCGCGCGCAGGTGCGGGCCGTCGCCGAGCGCGGCGAGCGCGCGGGCGAAGCCCTGGTCGAGGGTGGTCCGGACCCGGGTCCGGCCGACCGTCTCGATCTCGTGGCGCAGGGCCGAGGCGATCGCCTCGAGCTCGCCGTCGCCGGCGTCGGCGCGCTCGCGCGCCAGCCGCAGCCGGTGCTGCAGCCGCGACCAGGTCAGGTCGTCGGCGGCCTCGGCCAGCCAGGCCCACGGCCAGGTGGCGCGGGCGGCCCGCAGATCCTCGAGGCCCTTGTCGCGCCGGGCCCGGCCGAGGCCGCCGAGATCGTCGAGCATCTGCAGGCCGGTGCCGAGATCCTCGCCGAGCCGGGCGATGGCCGCGACCCGGGCCGGCGGCGCGCCGGCGGCCAGCGCGGCCAGCCGCATCGCCAGGCCGATCAGGCACGCGGTCTTGCCGGCGGTGATCGCGGCGGTGACCGCGCCGACCCGGCCGTGCTCGAGCTCGTCGACCCGGACGGCGAGATCGAGGGCCTGGCCCTGGTGGCAGGCCAGCAGCGCGCGGATCGCGGCCTGGTGCATGGCGAGCTGGACCGCGGCCGGCAGCTCGAGGCTCGCCAGCCGATCGAGGGCCCAGAAGTACAGCCACGAGCCGGTGTTGATCGCCAGCGGCACGCCGACCAGCAGGTGGAGCGCGGGCGCGCCGCGGCGCTCGCGGGCGTCGTCCTCGACGTCGTCGATGATCAGCGAGCCGGCGTGGAGCGCCTCGATGGTCAAGGTGACTGGCTCGGGCACCGGGCCGTGGCCGCCGCCCAGCCCCCAGGCCAGCTCGCACAGCCGGGCTCGGACCTCCTTGCCCGGGCGCCGGGTCAGCTCGGTGACCGGATCGATCAGCGCCCGGCGCCACAGCCCGGTCGGGACGTCGTGGCCGAGCCGGTCCTCGAGCTCGTCGGCGAGCACGTCGTGCAGGCGGGGCAGGGCGGCCGGTGCGGGAGCCACGACACTCATGGAGCCTCCGGAGCGCGAGCGGGCGCGGCGCCGCGAGGCGGGCCGGCGGTGAGGACCGCGCGCCATGACAGGCCGCGCGGCGGACGACCGACGAACAGCCGGGCGCGATCGCGGCGGCGGAAGGTCAGCGCGTAGAACCGCCCGATCGCGTCCTCGGGCAGGCGGTAGAAGTGCTCGAGCACGCCGTGGCGCCGCTCGGGCTGGAACCAGCGGAACATCATCCAGTTGAGCCGGTGGGCCAGGGCGAGCTGGGCGCGGTGGTCGGGCACCAGCGCGCCGACCGCCTGGGCCGGATCGCGCTCGTCGGCGATCGCGTCGGCGATCGCGCGCGCGACCCGCATCGCCACCGGCAGCGAGTAGCCGGTGACCGGGTGGAACCAGCCGCCGCGGTAGCCGCCGACGATCAGGCCGCGGCGCGGCGCGGTCACGTCGCCGGCCCACGGCAGCGGCAGCACCCCCTCCTCCTCGCGCTCGACCGCGGCGATGGTCCAGCCGTGGTCGGCGGCGTAGGCGGCGATCGCGGCCCGCAGCGCCGGCCGGTCGAGGCCGGCGTCGTCGGCGTAGCAGGTGTCCTCGATCAGCAGGCGATCGTCGGCCAGCGGCAGGACGTAGAGGAAGCGGAAGCCGCCCCGCTGCTCGACGGTCGCGTCCATCAGCATCGGCCGGGTCAGGCCGTGGGGCGCGGCCAGCCGGACCTCCTGGCCGACGAACTTCTGGAAGCCGCCGGCGCCGGCGTCGTCGGACGACGGGCCGCGGGCGTCGACGACGGTGATCGCCTGGTGGCGGACGACCCGATCGCCGTCGCGGACGAAGACCTCGTGGGGCCGCACCGCCACCACCGCGCAGCCGGTGTGGACGGCGGCCCGCGGCGCGGCGGCGAGGCGGGCCCGCACCACCTCGTCGAAGCGGGACGACGCGATCGCGGCGTAGCCGCCGGTCAGGGTCCGGCGGTAGCGGGGGAAGGCGACGTCGTGGCCGCGCCAGCGAGCGACCACCAGCGGGTCGAGGACCGCGGCGTCGGCGGCGGCGACATCGCCGTCGTGAAAGCACCAGGTGTGGTTGCCGCCCAGGCTGGCGGCTCGCTCGAAGATCGCGATCCGCGCCGACGGTCGCGCGGCCAGGGTGGCCAGCGCGATCAGGCCGTTCTGCAGGCCGCCGCCGATGAGCGCGAGATCGAGCACGAGGTCTTCGATCCCGGTGCCGGCCTCAGGTTACGCATGGTGGTCGAAAAAACGTTCAGGTCGGAGGTCCGACCGCGTCGAACTCGGATTCAGGGCTCCTTCGACTCCGGGCTCGCTGACGCTCGCCCTCCGCTCAGGACGAAACGGTACGTCGGATGCGGGCTCGGGCTCCTTCGACTCCGGGCTCGCTGACGCTCGCCCTCCGCTCAGGACGAAACGGTACGTCGGATGCGGGCCCGTCTCAGAAGGTGCCGCGGACGCCGAGGGCGGGCAGGAACGGTAGCTGGGTGGTCGCGGCCCGCTCGGTGAAGTCGTAGTTGTAGTTGTAGCCGAGCACCTGGGCGTGAGCGTAGACGTTGGAGACGTCGAGGTAGGCCGAGAGCTGCCAGCTCTTCCACTTCCAGGTGCGATCGACCCGGACGTCGAGCTGGTGGCCGTCCTCGATGCGGGCGGAGTTGACCGCGCCGTACACCGGCACGAACGCGTTGACGTCGGCGAGGTAGACCGAGCCGACCACCGGCGTGAGCGGCTGGCCGGTGACGTACTGCCAGCGGCCGCCGAGCTCCCACGTGCCCAGCTTCCAGCTCGCCACCGCGATCAGGTTGTGGGTCTGGTCGAAGTCGAACAGCCGGCGGGCCTGGCCGGGGCCATCGACCCGATCGGAGCGCGAGTAGCTGTAGCTGAGCCAGCCGAAGAACTTGTCGGCCCGCACCTTGATCAGGTACTCGGCGCCGTACGACCGGCCGGTGCCGCGGTTGACGAACTGGTTGCCCGGCATGGTCTGGGCCAGCAGCGGGTCGCTGACCAGCAGCTCGCGGCGGGCGGTGTAGAAGACCGAGGTGCTGGCGGTCAGCGCGTCCGACATCCGGGCCTCGGCGCCGAGGACGTACTGATCGGCGATCTCGGGCACGATGTTGGTCGGCACGCTCTCGGCCTGCTCGAAGCCGCGGTTGTAGCGGCCGACCGCCAGCCGCAGCGTGAGATCGCGGCCGGCGTCCTGGGTGAGCTGCAGCCGCGGCGCCAGCCGGGTCTGGCCGATGTGATCGTAGTAGTCGACCCGGCCGCCGGCGGTGACGGTGGTGCCCTTGCGCGGCTTGGCGTCGAAGGCCAGGTAGCCGGCGGCGAGGTTGTTGTGGTTCTCGAGATCGACCACCACCAGCGGCAGCGTCGAGAAGTTGCCGGGCGGCGGCTGGCCCTCCTGCGGCTGCTGGGGGAACTTGACCGACAGGTTGCGGGGGTTGAAGCGGCCGTCGACGCCGGCGCGCAGCTTGAGCTTCTTGCCGAGCAGATCGATCGCCAGGTCGTCGTGGGCCTCGAGCGCGCTCTGGCTGGCGCGGAGGTAGCGGTCGTCGCCGATCTCGACCCGGAAGCTGCCGGTGCCGACCGACGCCGCCAGCCGGTTGGACCAGCGCGGCCGGGCGTGGATCCACTGGGCGATGCCGCGGGTGAACTTGGTCTCGTTCTCGAACCGGGTCAGCGTCGGCTCGTTGGGATCGAGGTTGTCGTTGATGAGCGAGAGCTGATCGAAGCTGGTGAAGGCGAACAACGACACCTTGTCGCCGTCGCGCGGCCGCCAGTCGAGGCGGAGCTGGCCGTCGTAGTACTGCGGCGCGGTGGTGAAGTTGACCGTGTCGGGGACCACCGCCGGCAAGATGAAGTCGATGAGCGAGCGGCGGGCGGCGGCGGTCAGGGTCAGGCGCTTCGACTTGGTCAGCGGGGCGTGGACGAAGCCGGCGACGTTGATGAACGACAGCTCGGCGAAGCCGCCGGCGTCGGGCACCGCGCCGGTGCGGGTGACGACGTTGATCACGCCGCCGGTCGACCGGCCCTGCTCGGCGCCGAAGCCGCCGGGCACGAACTCGATGTTCTCGATCAGCTCCGACGGCAGCACGCTCTGCAGGCCGAAGAAGTGATAGAGGACCGGCACCTCGATGCCGTCGATGGTGATCTTGCTGTCCTCGGGCGCCGAGCCGCGGATCACCAGCAGGCCGGGGCCGGAGCCGGCGCCGAACGCGTTGCCGACACCGGGCAGGCTGCGGACCGCGGTCAGGGCGTCGCCGCGGCTGCCGGGGATGCGGTTGATCTGGTCGCGCGGCAGGTCCTGCCGGCCGGGCGCCGGCGGCACCGGCGCCTCGTCGGCGACCTCGATCGTCTCGCTGGCCGCGCCGGGCCGGAACACGAACAGCACGTTCTCCTCGAGGCCGCCGGCCGGGACCGCGGCGACGTCGGTCGAGTCGTCGTAGCCGGGCGCGGTCACGGTGACCTCGACGTCGCCGACCGGCAGGTCGATCTCGTAGGTGCCGGTGTCGTCGGTGGTGACCGGCTCGACGCCGGGGGCGCTGACCTTGGCGCCGGCCACCGGCTTGAGCGAGTTGCCGTCGAGGACGTAGCCGCGGACCGGATCGGCGGCCGCGGCGCGAGCGGCGAGGAGGGCGAGCGCGACCAGGCAGGCCGCGGCGGGGCGTGCGTACATCGCCGACCAGTGTGGCGAATGCCACCCCGGCGTCAAGGACGGGCGCCGGCGGGCCGGCGATCGGTGTGACCGGCACGATGCCGGCCGGTTCCGGTCGCGGCCGACGCCGGCGGGCGGCTACAATCATCGCGATGGGTCGCGCCCGCCTGCTGCCGACGCTGATGCTGATGCTGGCGACCGCCGTGGCCGGGCCGGCCTGCAAGGACAAGGGCGGCAAGAAGCCGCCCGCGGTCGATCGCTCGCTCGAGCAGCAGCTCATCGCCCGCCGCGACGCGCTGCTCCGCAACCGCGACGATCTCCAGGCCGAGAAGGACAAGCTGGCCGCCGAGCGGCAGCGGATCGCGGCCGAGGGCGGTGACACCGCCGAGGTCGATCGCAAGGCGGCCGAGATCCAGTCGCGCGAGGCCGCGCTGTCGAGCGAGGAGTCGCAGATCGTCGGCCAGCTCATGGACGAGCGCCAGGTGCTGATCGAGGCCGCCCAGTCGGGCGCCGACGCCACCGCCCGGGTCGCGTTCCGCGAGCAGTCGATCGCCGGCCGCGAGAAGTCGGTCGCGACCCGCGAGGACAAGGTGGCCAGCCGCGAGGCGGCGCTGGCGCTGCGCGAGCGCCAGCTGGCCGAGCGCGAGCGCGCCACCTGCGGCGCCGGCGCGCCGGCGACCACCACCATCATCCAGACCGTCGACGCCAAGGGCAGCAAGTACGGCAAGCGCGACGTCGAGCCGGTGCTGACCAAGACCCGGTCGCTGATGGGCAGCCGCGGCATCCTCGCCTCCGACCTGCCGGCGCCGGTCCGCGAGCTCGAGAAGGAGGCGACCGACGCGATGGCCGACGCCGACTTCGGCCGGGCCTACCTGGCGGCGCAGCAGCTGTGGAAGACGGTGTCGTCGCTGGCGATCGACCGGCCGTTCATCCAGGCCAAGAGCGCGCGGATCTCGGCCCTGCTCAAGGCCAAGAAGGTCGACCCCGCGGTCCAGCAGCAGGTCGACGGCTGGTTCGCCGA
>Ga0075163_10009024_pt1 | contig 13100 bp, 10 predicted proteins | sample JI1023141ADNA_FD_71478 | JGI IMG/M metagenome (GOLD analysis project Ga0075163, IMG submission 71478) | Wastewater effluent complex algal communities from Wisconsin, to seasonally profile nutrient transformation and Carbon sequestration -... | ecosystem: Engineered > WWTP > Effluent > Algae...
CGCTTCGCAACCAATCTGCTTATCTCGCCTCGATGAACTCCCTGTTTCGTCCGCTCTTAGTCACGATGGGTCTGGCGCTCGCCGTCACACCCTCTTTTGCCCAAAAGGTATCTCCCAAGGTGGTGACCACCGTCAGTCCAGGTTACCCCGAGGAACTCATCAACACCGGTATGGATGGCCGCGCTGAAGTTGATGTGCTCATCAAGGCCGATGGTACCGTGGGCGAGGCCCAACTCGCGATGGCCTCCCATCGCGCCATGGGGAAGGCGGCGATGAAAGCAGTGATGGGCTGGACCTTTCAGCCGGCCACCGTCGATGGACATCCCGTTGACCTGATGGTCGCCCTGCCTTTCATTTTCGAGGCCCCTTTCGAGCAGAAGGTCAACGCGGCGAACAAGCGCATCGTCTTCCAGCCCCTCGCGGAACCTGTCCTGACGGAAAAGGATTTCCCGCATCGGAAACTCAAGGTGAAGAAAGAAGCCAAGGCCCAGGTTCCCCAGCCGCTGGCCCGCTCGGAAATCAACGAGGTGGTGAAGGTGAAATGCATCGTCGGTCCAGATGGTTTGCCACTCAATCCTACGGTGGTTGAGTCCAAGAAGAAGGAACTCGACAAACCTGCCATCCTCGCCGTGGCCCGCTCAAGCTATGAGCCGCCCTTGAAGGACGGCAAACCGGTGTATGTCGAGACGACCGTCAGCGTGGTATTCAACAACCAGCGCCGCGGCGACTTCGGTGGCGGTGGTGGTGGCGGCGGCGGTGACTTTGGTGGTGGCGGTGGTGGCGGCGGCGGAGGAGGAGGTGGTGGCGGCGGTGGTGGCGACGGCGGTTGATCCCCGCTGCTCATCAGGCAAGAGCTCCGAGCCTACGGATTGCGGATTTTGACGGTGGCATTGCGGGACCAATCGTTGTGACCACCGGCAAATTCGTGGAGGACGGCACCCGGCCTGGCCGCGGCCAAGGCGCGGGCGTGGCTGATCGGAATCACCGTGTCGTTCAAGGCGGCGAAGATCTCCACGGGGCCGCGGTAGGCTTGGAGCGCGACGACATTGTTCCAGTTGTCCGGAAGCAGGAGGCCAACCGGCAGGAATGGATAGTGTCCCTTGGCCACGGCGGCGAGGACGTCGAACGGCACGATCAGCACGACCTTGTCGGGCGGGTGGTGCTGCGTGCCCAGCCAGCTCGCCGGACCCGTGCCGATGGACTCGCCCGCGGCGCAGACCGGCGTGTGCGGGAACTGCGCGCGGAGCAGATTGTAGGCTTCCAAGGCAGCGGCATTGAACGATTCCTTCGAGGGCGAGCCAGGCCGTAACCCATAACCGGGGTATTCCAAAATGAAGACGGAGTCGTCCGGGGAGAACGCGGGCAGGGCGTAGCTGCGGTCAGCCGCCTGGCCGGCATTACCGTGGGTGAGGAGCCAGACATTCTTCGGTTGCGGCACGACCCGCGCGAAGCCGATGACGCGGTTGTCGGTCCTCCATTCCATCAGTCCATTCGTGCGGGTGTGATGGCTGGGAAAGTAGAGCAGTTTGCGCCCCGTGTCGCACCCGGTCAGGCCAAACGCGACCGCCAGCATGATGAGGAGGATGAGCGCGGAGTAGCGGGATCGTTGCATGGGGGTGCACATGGGCGATTGATCGGCAGATTTAGACCCGAGGCTATGGCCGTTGATCCGCCCCGCGAGGCAAGAACCGGCTGGCGCCGGCTGAGGTCACCTTGGCGAATTGCAGCATACCCGGTGGCATGGCCGAACTACGGCTCTACGGGCTTCGGGAGCGTCGTGTGGAAACCCATCTGCTTGTCAGGAATCACGGGCGCGGGTGGCGGATCGATGAGCTGCATGATGCGCTGGAGCACATCAGTAATGGCGACCTCGTGCGTATCGAGTCGGGACTTCAATTCGGATTCGAGTGTCGCCAGCTTCTTCGCCAGTTCGCGGGTGTCGGTGAGCAGGCCGCGCATCTTCACACGGAGCGCGGCAGCGCGGAGATGGTCATGCCGCCAGGCATGGTCCTGCAACGTAGTGGAGGGACTCAAGAGCGGGTGCCCGTTGGGCGGCGATTTGAGCAAATGCTCGGATCACGAAAACACTCATCTGCACGGCTTGCGGGCTATTCAGGATAGTGGCTGCCATCAGGGCGCCATGCTCGGTGAAGGCGAAGGGCTTGGAGCGTAGGTCGCGGTGCTTCTGGGAACCGGTCACAATTTGTGACCGGTTCAGGGTAACTGACTCAGCGATCGTGAGTTCCAGCAGGAAGTCGTGCGGAAACTTGTCACGATTGCGACGAACGGCCTGATTGAGGGCCTTGGTCTTCACACCGTAGAGGGCGGCGAGGTCGGCATCAAGGATGACGCGTTCGCCGCGGATCGTGTGGATGACGCCGTCGATCGTGACAGCGGGGGATTTCTTCGGGGCATGCTGGCCGCGGCGGAGTGGAACGGAGACGGGCTTCTTCTTCATGAAAATTTGTCATCCATAGCCTTGGCGAAGGATGATGGCGGCCCGTGGGCGGAACGATGCAGAAATAGCTCCGTGCGTAAAGTGCGGGGTGAGGTTCGGAAACCGGGTCAATCAAGAGGCAAGCGGCCGGTGACGGTTTGAATCGGCTAACCGACTACAAACTACAAAGCCAGCCCCCCTGGCTCGGCCTCCCATGAGCAAGCGGGCGATCGGGCATCAAGCGACCTGACCCCATCGGCTCGGCCTCCGTGCGTAATGTGCGGAATGGGGCTCGGAAATCGGATCAGTCTAGAATCAGGGCGTGACGACCTTCACTCGGGGGTGAGATTTTCCAACGAGGATCAAGATATAGCTACCTGAGCCCAGTCCGGTCGCCTCGGATCATACCTTGCCAATCGCATACATAAGATGTAACAGCATGCGTGCATGGCTATCTCACCTTCTCGATTTCCACTCTCCAGGCGGATAGTGTTTGGCATATCAGTGATTTTTGTTGTCGTTCTCGTGATCTGGATTGCAGCCCAACGACATTCCAACGAGCACGTCATTGATGAATTGGGAAAGCTCAAAGCGGAAAGGGCACGGAATACGCTAACACGACTGGACCAAACCGGCTCGTCGATCATTTCCACAGACGAGCGATTGCAGGACGATGCTAGAAAGGAGGCGGTTGTCGCTGAGACATCAAATCCGCTCTTTCGTCGACTGGCGAGTGCGGGCATGCGCATTCAGCGAGTAAATCGTGAGGGGAAGGAAAACTTAGCCAACGCGTTCATTCTTGTTAGTAACTCGGGAATTCTCGACCATGAGCAAGCGATGACGGTCGGAGTGAGCGAGAAGGGCGCTCGGCAACTCAATTTGCTCGCTGACGCCAACGCCAACTTGCGCGCAATGGGTGAACGCATGGACCTTATCGCTCGCGTCGAATTGGCAAAGGAGGGTTTTACCCCGCAGGAGCAGAAGGGCTATGCAGCTGTCGTTGTGCAAAAGCTACACATTGATATCCTACTTTCCCAGTGCGCGCTTGTAGACGATTTCGTTGTCTATGCCCGTGCACTACTCGCTCTGTTTGAAAACACGAGGACCACTCGAACGAGCGATACCGAACACCGGCCTAGATTCGCGCAAGAGGAGGAGGTGGCTTTATACAATACCCTTCAGGAAAAATTGCGACTATTTGACGCCGAGTATGAGGCACTAGAAAGACGATTAGTTCGACTAGTGCAGGCCGACGTGGTGAAGGCTAAGTAGCTTAATCGTGCACTTTGGTCGTGGGAGCCAATTTGGAAGTGGAGTCTGCTGGCAGGAGTTGGTCGCAGCTGAGGGTAAAGAAATATCCGATACCCACTGGTGAAATGTAGCGGCATGAGATACTCTGAAATCCCAATGAACAAACTCTCTTCAAAATTGGCTCTCGAGGAGCTCCAAGAAGCTTTTCTTGCGTTTCATTCGAACGGTATCCACTTCCTCCCTCTAGACAATCTCAGCGAGGTGCTCCTACGAATTGGGTCTTCGCGTCCATCCGAGCGCCAGAGGATGGCTTACGACGAAGTGCAAAAGATCATTGGTCAGGTGGAGAGCCGGCCGGAGGCAGGTTGCATATGCTGATGTCTGCCGAATCGAGCACAGGACGTCAGGTCACGACTCTTGACCGGCCTACGGCCCACACGGTGTGGCTTAAAGATGGTGGTTGAATGGATCCCGATAACGGCTTTAGTGAGACGATATGACGACGCTATCACCGACCAAGGCGCGCGCGAACCTCACCCACTGGCTGAAAAAGGCCTCGGCGGGGGAGGACATCGGCATCTTGTGCGGGGACAAGATCATCGCCCTGCGTCCGGTGCGCGTGTTCTCAGAGGACTCCGACTACGCCAAACGCGAATACGGGGTGACCGATGCCGAGCTGAAGGCTTTTGTGAAACGGGCAGACGCCGAACTGAAACGAGACCGCCGGGCCGGGCGAGTCACCAAATACAAGGGTGATCTCCGTGCCGCCGCTAGGAGTTGAATACACCTGGCGCTTTCGGGACGAGGCGCGTTTGCTGGCCGACGATCAGTTTGACCGATTGGAGGAAGCGCTTGGTCAGTTGCCAACCGCGTTCGGTCAACCGCATCTGCACAGCGGTCTGGGCATCCGGAGACTGAAGGGAAATTACTTCGAGTTTCGCGTCGGCCGGGACCTCCGGGTCGTTTTCACCCTGGAAGGCAGCACGGCGATCCTGCGTATGGTTGGAAATCACGACAAAGTGCGAGCGTTTCTGAAGAATCGGTAGTCAGCGGGGACTGGATCTTCCGCCGGGCTTCCACCGTCGCCAAGGCTATGGCGGACAGGCAGGACGAATAACGGGGTGAGGCCGGGAAATGACGGTTCGTCGGGGACGACTCGCCCTACCAAACCAAGCTTCCTCAATAGTCCAGATACGGCGCCAACCACTTCTCTGCTTCCATAACCGGTATCTGCTTTCGTTGGGCATAGTCGTCGACCTGGTCTTTGGCCAATTTGCCTACGGCGAAGTATTTTGACTCAGGGTGATTGAAGTAGTGGCCGCTGACGCTGCTGGCGGGGAACATGGCGTTGCTCTCCGTCAACGTGATGCCGGTGGCTTCGGTCGCGTTGAGGAGGTCGAACAGCGGTGGCTTCTCGGTGTGGTCCGGGCAGGCGGGGTAGCCGGGGGCGGGGCGGATGCCGCGGTATTTTTCGCGGATGATGTCCCTCATCTCCAAGTTCTCGGTCTTGCCGTAGCCGGAGAAGTCGCGGGCCTTTTTGTGCATCAGCTCGGCGAGGGCTTCGGCGAGGCGGTCGCCCAGGGCCTGGGCGAGGATGGCGTTGAAGTCGTCGGTCTTGTCGCGGAACTCCTTGGCGAATTCCTCCACGCCGTGTCCGGCCGTGACGGCAAAGCCGCCGAGGTAGTCGATGCGACCCGAATCCTTCGGCGCGATGAAGTCGGCGAGGCAGTGGTTGAACTGGTCGGCGGGCTTCTCCTGCTGCTGGCGGAGGTAGTGGAAGGTCTTGAGGGGTTGGGGGCGGACGCCCTTCGACAGGCTCAGGGTGTCGAACTCCTTGAGTTCGACAGGATCATAAACCTCGACGGAGTCGCCGACGCTATTCGCGGGCCAAAAGCCGATGACGGCCTTGGCCGTGTAGCGCTTCTCGGCGATGATGCGCTTCAGCATCGCCTGAGCCTCGGCGTAGAGCTTGGTGGCCTCCTCGCCGACGACGGGATCCTTGAGGATGTCGGGGAAACGGCCGTGCAACTCCCAGGTGCTGAAGAAGGGGCCCCAGTCGATGTAGGAGGCGATCTCAGCAAGGAACAAGGGACAAGTATCAAGTGGCAAGGAGGTGTCGGAGTTCGGGGAGCTTGTTACTTGGAACTTGTTACTTGTTACTTCCAGCGCGCCGACAGCCGTACTGAATACCCGAGTCCCCAAAAACTCTGGCTTCGGTATATCCACCTGCGACCACTCAAAAGTTTGGCGGCGAGCCCGGGCTTCGGCGATCGTGAGGAGTTTGCGGGCGCTTTGGCGGTCGGCGAATTGGGTGCGCTGGCGCTCTTGCTGGGCGAGCGTGTCGGCGACGAACTTGGGTTTGTTCTCCGGGCTGAGGAGTTGCGAGACGACGCCGATGACGCGCGAGGCGTCGAGCACGTGGACGACCGGCGCGTCGTAGTGCGGGGCGATCTTCACGGCGGTGTGCGCGGCGGAGGTTGTGGCGCCACCGATGAGCAGCGGGAGCTTGCTGCCGAGGCGCTGCATTTCCTTGGCGTTGTGCACCATCTCGTCGAGCGAGGGCGTGATGAGGCCGGAGAGGCCGATGATGTCGGCGCCCTTCTCCTTGGCCGCGGCGTAGATTTTCTCGAACGACACCATGACGCCGAGGTCGAAGACCTCGTAGTTGTTGCAGGCCAGCACGACGCCGACGATGTTCTTGCCGATGTCGTGCACGTCACCTTTCACCGTCGCCATGACGATGCGCCCCTGGGCCTTGGCGGTGCCGCCGGCGGCGATGAGTTCGGCTTTTTCCTGCTCCATGAACGGCTGCAGGTAGGCGACGGCCTTCTTCATGACGCGGGCGGATTTGACGACCTGTGGGAGGAACATCTTGCCGGCGCCGAAGAGATCGCCGACGACGCGCATGCCGTCCATGAGCGGGCCCTCGATGATGAGCAGCGGCTTGCCGTATTTCAGGCGGGCTTCCTCGGTGTCGATCTCGATGAAAGCGTCGATGCCTTTGACGAGGGCGTGAGAGAGGCGTTCCTCGATGGTGCCAAGGCGCCAGGCGTCGGGAACGGTCGGTCTGGAGACCGACCCTCCAGAAGCGGCCCGCAGGGACTCGGGCCCTCCAGCCTTCAGAGCTTCGCCGAAAGCCACGAGACGTTCGGTGGAATCGGGGCGGCGGTTGAGGAGGACGTCCTCGACGAGGACGAGGAGTTCCTTGTCCACTTCCTCGTAGACCTCGAGCATCGACGGATTGACGATGCCCATGTCCATGCCGGCCTTAATGGCGTGGTAGAGGAAGGCCGCGTGCATGGCCTCGCGCACGGGATTGTTGCCGCGGAAGCTGAAAGAGACGTTCGATACGCCGCCGCTGACCTTGGCGTGGGGGAGGTTGGCCTTGATCCAGCGTGTGGCCTCGATGAAATCGACGGCGTAGTTGTTGTGCTCCTCGATGCCGGTGCCGACGGTGAGGATGTTGGGATCGAAAATGATGTCCTCGGGCGGGAAGCCGACGGTGTCGACCAGCAGGCGGTAGGCGCGCTCGCAGATGCAGATCTTCTCGGCGTAGGAGGCGGCCTGGCCGTTCTCGTCGAAGGCCATGACGACCACGGCGGCGCCGTAGCGGCGAATGGCGCGCGCCTGCTCGATGAACTTCGCCTCGCCCTCCTTGAGGGAAATGGAGTTCACGATGCCCTTGCCCTGAAGACATTTCAGGCCGGCCTCGATGACCTCCCACTTGGAGGAGTCCACCATGACGGGGACCTTGGCGATCTCGGGTTCGCTGGCGATGAGGTGCAGGAAACGCGTCATGGCTGCGACGCCGTCGATCAGGCCGTCGTCCATGCAGACGTCGATGATGTTGGCGCCGTTGTCGACCTGCTGGCGGGCGACGGAGACGGCCTCCTCGTAGTTGCCGGCCTTGACGAGCTTGGCGAACTTGGGAGAGCCCGCGACGTTGGTGCGCTCGCCGACCATGAGGAAGGCGCCGATTTGCTGCGTGAAGGGTAGGGAGCCGGAAAGTTCCAGCGGGAGAGTTGGCTGAGCGGTGAGCAGTGAGCGGTGAGCAGGGTTTTCGGCTGAATTCTGGAGATCGCGGCCTGATACTTGGGACTTGTTAATTGATACTTCCGGCGTGGGTGCTGAGGCGGCCCGCAGGGACGCGGGCCCTCCAAGGGCCAGATCCGGCCGGAGGACGTTGACTTTTCTCGCCGGTTTCGGAGCAACGGCCTGCGCGATGGCGGCGATGTGTTCGGGGGTGTTGCCGCAGCAGCCGCCGACGATGTTGGCGAGGCCGCTGCCGGTGAATTCAGCCATGTAGCGGGCCATGTCGGCCGGGAGCAGGTCAAAGCCGGTCGGGGTGAGCGGATTGGGCAGACCCGCGTTCGGGTAGGCGGAGATGAAAGTGTCGGCCTTGCCGCCGAGTTCCTCCAGGAACGGGCGCATGAGGTCCGGGCCGATCGAGCAGTTGAGGCCGACGGAGAACGGCTTCACGTGCTTCACGGCATTCCAGAAGGCGCCGACGGTCTGGGCGGAGATCATCGTCTCGCCCCCGCGGCCGACGGCGGCGGAGATCATGACGGGCAGGCGGAGCTTGTCCTCGGCGAAGACTTCCTCGATCGCGACGAGCGCGGCCTTGGCGTTCAGGGAGTCGAAGATCGTCTCGACGAGCAACAAGTCGGAACCGCCGGCGATCAGGGAGCGGACCTGGCGGCGGTAGTCGGCCTTGACCTGGTCGAAGGTGACGACGCGGAAACCGGCGTCGTCGGCGTCAGGCGAGTTGGAAAGGGAGACAGTGAGCGGCCCGATGGCGCCCGCGACGTAGCGGCGACGACCCGTGGCGTTGGCGATGCGGTCGGCCCACTCGCGACACTGGCGCGCGGAAGTGTAATTGATGTCGTGGGCGAGCTCTTGCAGGAACTTGTTTTCGAGCACCGAGGCGTAGAAGGCCGGGTCCTTGCGGCCGCCTTTCTCGCGCGGGTCCTCGATGAAGAACTCGCTCTGGCCGATGCTGGTGGCCGAAAAGGTGTTGGTCTCGATGATGTCGGCGCCGGCCTCCAGGAATCGCCGGTGGATGTCACCGATCTCGGTGGGGCGGGTGAGGGAGTAGATGTCACCGTTGTTCTTGAGGTCCTTCGGTGCGTCCTTGAAGCGTTCCCCGCGGGCCTGTTCCTCGGTGATATTGTAGGAGCGGATGGTGGTCCCCATGGCCCCGTCGATCACGGCGATACGTTCCGCAAGTAGCTTGCGGAGAGAGGATTCTGCGTCGGTCGGAGCTGGGCGTGACGTGGACATGATTGATTCTAATCTACATATCAGGATGTAATGATGTATTGCAAGCCTGCTGTGAGTCTAACGAGGGAAGTCGGATCGAGTGAGGCGGTAAGACTTCCCCGGCAGGGCGGGGTGGGTTGCCGAGATGTGTGAGAGCAGGATCAGGACAAACGTGAATTGCGGGTCGAACTCCCGTTGGAATGCGGCGGCCGATCGGGAGACCGGCCCTCCACGACGATCAACGACGACGCGAACCCTCATGCGGGCGGCTTGCACGAGCGCTGGCAGTCCAAGCTCAGTCATAGTCAAGGGATGCACAGGGTTTGACGTTGCTAGGAGGCGGGGGACAACGGTTTCGTGGGCGCCTCTCCTGAGGTTCTTTCCAGTTTAGTCCAGCAGTCACAGGGAAGGCCGTGAAAACCGGCCACAGTAGCGCTGCGGTAACGCATCACGAACCCCCATTCCGCTTCAGGGCGGGAACACAACCAGTCGGAAAGCCGGCGAAGGTGGGGGGGAGGCAACACGCCAGAGGCGTGCAAAGGCCAAATCCCAGTGTCCAAAATCCAAACTAAAATGACCGCGCCCTTCGGGCCGGCTGAATATTTGGAATTTGGCGCTTTGGAGTTTTGGATTTTGCGCGCATCGCGCGCCCATATGCGGAGTCCGAATATCTTGTCTGCGGGAACTCACCGCGCCGGGGCGTGTGCGCGCGCCGGCGATAAACCTTCATCGCACTTAATGAAGCGTGAGAGTAGAGACGTGTTTTCGTAGCCAGGGCATCATGCCCGGGCCCATCGCGGGATTATCCCGTGCCTGCGGAACAACGGTCTGCTCTTGCCGTTAGGATCAGCAGACCATGTATCCAATCCATCCGGCGTCCCTGCGACGCCTTGCCCTTATTGTCATCGCAACGACCGGCCTCGGCCGCGTCGTGGCCCAGGAAACGACTCCCGTTGCGTTGCCGGCCTATGTCACCACCGCGACGCGGACGCCCGCGGCGCTTACCACCACCGGCACCGCCGTGGACGCCATCAGCGCCGCCGATCTGGCGCGCATGCAGCTCACCGGCTTCAGCTCGGTGCTCGCCGGCATTCCCGGCGCCGGGACCGCCGCCTCGGGCGCACCCGGCAGCGTGACCTCGCTGTTCCTGCGTGGCAGCAATTCCAACCAGACGCTGTTTCTCGTCGACGGCATCCGCGCCAACGACCCCAACACGGATTATCAAGCCACCCTCGGCGGCGCGTGCATGGGCGCTTGTGACAACCTCGAGGTGTCGCACGGCCCGCAGAGCACGCTGTACGGCGGCGAGGCGATCGGCGGCGTGATCGCGATCCGCGGCCAGCGCGGCACGGGTCCGATGAGCGGCGCGGTCTCGGTCGAGGCGGGCTCCTTCGGCACCTATCAGGGCGCCGCGAGCGTGCAGGCGGGCGACGAGCATAGCGGCTATACCTTCTCGATCAGCGGCGGGCACACGGACAATGAACGCGTGAACAACGCCTTCGACAGCACCACCTACGTGTTGCGCGTCGACCGGAAGTTGTCCGCCAAGGTCGCCGTCGGCGCCACGTGGCGCGGTTTCATCGGCGTGTACGGTTCGCCGGGTGCCGCCATCGGCTGGGGCGCGAACGATCCCGACAACGAGGAGCGCGAGAGCAACCAGCTCGCGACCGTGTTCGCCGATTTCACGCCGTCGCCGGAGTTTTCCAGCAAGGCCGTGCTCGGCGGTCAGGACCGGCGCTACACATCCTTTAACGGCACCTCGACCACCGTCGTGAAGAACCGCCGCGCCGTGCTTGACTGGCAGGGCACCTACATCGGCCAGGAGCAGCACCGCATCACCGGCGGCATCACCGCCGAGACCAATCACACGCGCAACACCGGCTTTGGCAGCATCAACCGCCGGCAGCAGCTGTTCGCCGTCTTCCTGCAGGATGAGTGGACGCCGGTGGAGCATGTCTATCTCACGGCCGGTCTGCGCAGCGACGACCACGACACGTATGGTCGCGCCACCACGGGCCGGGCGACCGCGGCGTGGCTCTCGACTGATTCGCGCTGGAAACTGCGTGCCAGCTACGGCACGGCTTTTCGGTCGCCCAGTTTCCTCGATCTTTATGGCCAGAGCTCGTTCTACGTTGGCAACCCCAACCTCAACGCCGAGAAGGCCAAAGGGTGGGATGCGGGCGTGGACTGGTTCTTCGCCGACAAGCGCGGCGTGCTCAGCGCCACGTGGTTCGACACGCGCATCACCAACCTGATCGCCTACGATTTCGCGGCTTTTCCGAGCACGGTGAAGAATGTCGGCCGCGCCAGCACCAAGGGATTGGAAGTCTCTGGCAAATTCACGTTGCCCGGTGCCGTCGAAGTACGGCTGGCCTACAGCCACCTCGAGGCCGATGATCTCGTCGCCGGTACGCGTCTGCTGCGGCGTCCGCGCAACAGCGGCTCGCTCGATCTCTGGCATGACTTTGGCAGCGGCTTCAGCGCGGGCACCGGCGTCTTGTGGGTGAATGACCGCATGGACGTGAACGCCGCGACCTTCGCGACCATCCGCGGCGAGGATTTCACGGTCGTGCGCCTGTACGGCGCGTGGCAGGTCACGCCGCGCGTGGCGATCAAGGCGCGGCTGGAGAACCTGCTTGATGAAAAGTACGAGCAGGTTCACGGCTACCCGCAGCTCGGCTTCGGCGCCTTCGCCGGCGTGGAGTGGAAGTTCTGAGGATTCGCGGTGACTCCCGACGCACCCCGCCCTGCAGGCATCCGTCTTCATCCGGACTCATGCAGTTGGTCCGGACATTGCCTCGAGCTCCTTGGCGGACGGGCACGTCCCCGGCCACAACGAAGGTTGGGTGACCGGCACCGGGAGCTCAGCAGAGCGAGTCGGCGCGTGCCCGTTTGCGGACCTTACGTTTCCACGACGGTCATGGCCGGCAGAGGGACCTGCCGGCCCACCTGATTAATACTTCCACGATAAAACTTAGCTGATGTGAATAGCGTTCGTTTGCGGTGATGTTGATGTGGGAGCGAGCTTGCTCGCGACTCTGGGCGTGGCATGTCGCGAGCAAGCTCGCTCCCACAGATCCAACTGCATCGCTCCGGAATAAAGGGGTGGTCCCGCTAAGCGGGACCAGGGTGTGGTTCACTGACCGCGGCGACCATTCAGCGCCGTCAAATTGCCGAGTAGTTCTGAAACATCCGATTGCGTCGCCCAGCCGTAGGCGGCGGACACGGCGCTGTTCAGCTGCTCCTCGTTGCCACTGCGCACAGCCCGGGCGATGGCGTGGCGTTGTTCCTCCTGCGCCTTGGTCAGGACGCTCAGGGCGGTCGCGGGCGGCCAGGGGAAGGGAAAGGATTCAACAGTGGCCACGGGGCCGAGCTGGGCGGAATGCGCGTGCCACCAGAGGCCGAACGCCCGGGAGGAAAGCACGCCGTGCGTGAAGTCGTCGTCCCGGGCGACCACGAGCAAAGTGGCGTCGGGGAGGAGGTCGTCCTCAATCCAGCGCCAATCGGGAGTCGCCGCGGCCGCAGGCAGGGCGAGGTAACGCGTGAGGCGGGCCAGAGCGCGGCGGAGCTCCGGGTCTACCCCGGGAGCTGGCCACACGCCCGCGGCACGTGGTTGCAGCGTGGCAAACGGCTGCTCGTAGAGGGCGGCCTCCTGCGTCGTGAAGTGCGCAGGGAAATCGATCTGCCATTGCTCGACGGGCTCGCCATCGACCACGCCCAGTCGCCGGCGTAGCACATCGGCGTTGGGGCGACCGCAGCGGTTGGGGGTGGCGAGGAGCTTTTCAGCAGCCCGCTCTGTCAACAACGCGGCGGGCCACGCGGCTTCGCCGAGGAAGGCGAGTCCGGTGTTTTCGGGAAGCGGGCTGGGCGCGGGCATAAAGCAGGGGACGGAGGTAGGCCTGCAGGTGCAATATTTTATCAGGCTGACCAAGCGCGGTAGGTTCGAATGGCACGAATTGCCACGAACGGTGGGATAAGTGCCGTTACCAATTTGAACCGATACACCCCGGCGCTGCGCGCCACCCCTCTTCATCCGGACTCATGCAGTTGAGCTGTCCTTTGGCTCTCATTCTCGCTCCACCAATTGGTGTGTGTAGGGGCGTCGCTTGACGACGCCCGCAAGGTCGCCGGCGATCAACCAATTCCCGGGCGC
>Ga0075163_10009025_pt1 | contig 13100 bp, 7 predicted proteins | sample JI1023141ADNA_FD_71478 | JGI IMG/M metagenome (GOLD analysis project Ga0075163, IMG submission 71478) | Wastewater effluent complex algal communities from Wisconsin, to seasonally profile nutrient transformation and Carbon sequestration -... | ecosystem: Engineered > WWTP > Effluent > Algae...
CCAGCCCCGACTTCCAGAGCGAGCACGGTTACGCCGTCGGGCGCTTCCAGGACGAGCTGCTGACCCTGGCCTCGAAGTGGGTCGCCCACCGTTTCGGCTGCGTCTCCCTCACGCTGGAGATGCCCTTCAAGGACAACGCCAACCTCCCCGACGGCATCGCCGGCTGGAGCGGCGAGCGCAGCATGCGCCTCGGCGCGGCGATGCTGGCGCCGATCCTGCAGCACCTCGCCGGCTGATCCAGCCCTTCGCCCGCGGGTTGCGGGGCCTCAAGAACACGCGGTTTCCTCCGTTATCTATCCTGGATTCAAAGCCGGGAGGCACACATGGATAACAATCGGGACGCGTCTGTCGCGAGGCGAGAGACGTTCAAGTCGGCGTGGCCATGGCTGTTGCTGGGGGCGTGGCTGCTGGCGTCGGCGGCGCAGCTCTGGGCACTTGAGGTCGAGACCGTGCAGCGCGGCGACGCCTGCACGGCAAGCCCCGTCAGCCTATGGACGGGAGCCGCACCATGAGCGCCCGCGCCGGCAATCTCAAGGATGGCCTGGGCGCTTTTCGCGCGCGGGCCGACAATCTGCTGGTCGGCGCCCTCGGCGTGCACCTGGTGCTGTGCCTGGTGGTGGCGGCGCTGACCGACAGCTGGGGGCCCGCCCTCGGCGTGGGTCTGCCTGCCTTCCTGGTGCCACTGCTGATCAGCCGCAGCGCCAGCGGCCAGCTGGTGAGCCGCATCGCCGTGGCCTGCGCGGCAATGATCTTCTCGGCGCTGCTCATCCACCAGACCCGCGGCGTCATCGAAGCCCACTTCGGCATTTTTGCCCTACTGGCCTTTCTGGTGCTGTACTGCGACTGGCGCCCGCTGGTCGCGGCGGCGGCCCTGATTGCCGTCCATCACCTCAGCTTTGCCTGGCTGCAGGCCACGGGAGCCGGGGTTTATGTGTTCCCCGAGGTAGATGGCGTCGGGCGGGTGCTCGTGCACGCCGCCTACGTGGTCGTCGAAACCGCCTTGCTGTGCTACATCGCCGGCATTCTGAAGGGCCTCGTGCAGGACGGCATGACCGTCTCGGATTTTGCGCTGCGGGTTGCCGACGGCCACCTGGATTACGCCTTCGATCCCAAGCTCGTCGCCGGCCGGCCGGTGCTGGCCGCGGTGGCGCGCATGCAGGACGAGCTGCGCCGCACCGTCTCGGATGCCCGCAACACGGCCGACAGCCTGAAATCCCTGGCGGCCCGGTTGCAGGCGACCTCCCGGGAGATCGCCGACGGGGTCGGCGAGCAGCATTCCTCGACCACCGCCATGGCGGCCGCGGTTCAGCAGATGACCGTCTCCATCACCCACATCACCGAAAACGCCGGTGACGCGCGCCAGCTGTCGTCCGACTCCAGCGAGGCCGCGGCGGTCGGCAGCAAGGTGGTGAAGGCGGCGGTGGGCGAGATGTCGGGCATCGCCAGCGTGATCGGCACGGCCGCCGAGCGGGTCGAGGCCCTCGGCCGCGAATCCGAGCGGGCCGCAGAGGTCGTGGGCATCATCAAGGGCATCGCCGATCAGACCAACCTGCTCGCGCTCAACGCCGCCATCGAGGCGGCGCGGGCCGGCGAACTCGGGCGAGGCTTCGCGGTGGTGGCCGACGAGGTGCGCAAGCTCGCCGAACGGACCACCGTCGCCACCGACGAGATCGGCCGCATGATGAACGACATGCGCGGCGCCAAGGAATCGGTGCTCAGCTGTATCGAGAGCGCCGTCTCACTGGTCAATGTGGGCGTTGCCCACGCCGGCGAGGCGGGCGATTCCATCGACCTGATCACCGGCCGCGCCGACGGCGTGGGCGAGCTCGTCGGCAACATCTCCGATGCGCTCCTCGAGCAGAGCACCGCGGCCCAGGAGATCGCCCGCCATGTGGAGCACATCTCCTACATGGCGGACCGGTCGGCCTCGGCAACCCAGGGCATCACCAGCGAAGCGCAGGCCTTGCTGCAGGACGCCGAGGGGCTGCACCGGGCGCTTGAGCGCTTCCGGGTGTGAGTGCATCGCGACTTTTTCGGTTTTCCAAAAAAATCGAAATTCTTGTCATCCACTTTCAAGTTCGCCGCGTTGAGTGATTACAGGTGAGCGATCACCGCACTAACAGGAGAAGTCGATGGGCAGTTACTACAACGGGTCCTACGCAGAGTTTCTGGATTCCCTCAAGGCCGCAGGTGTCGTGATCCGCAACGAGAGCGAAGTGCGTGAGCGTCTGGCGGAATCCCAGCGGTGGCGTACGGCTTTCATGACCCTGGCCGCCAACGGCCGCACGCTGGGGATCGAGTTCAGCGTGGAAGGTGCCAACAGCGACGCCCGTGCCGTGCAGAAAGTGCTGGCCCAGCACGCGTTTCCCGCCGAGAAGGAAGCCGCTTTCATCGCTCAGCTGACGGCTCAGCACTGAAAGCGCATCCCGCGGAGGCTCGCTGAACCCGAGCCCGCGGTCCCCCGAAAAGCCCTCTTGCGGTTTCCCCGAAAGAGGGCTTTGTTTTGCTTGGGTGTAATGCACCGATAGCGCCTGTAGTTGCCTACAGCGCCGGCAGCCAGCCCTTCGGCTTGACACCGGCTGGCGTGCCGCAGCGTGAGGGCGAAGCCGTGCTTGCATCGTTGAACCTAGAAACGGCAGTTGACCGCTTTCCGCAATATCAAGAACCGCATGAACACACGCTTTCGTACCTTCGCCGACGCTCACCCGGAGGATGATAGCGCTACGCGCCCGCTGGCACGCCTGTGCGGGCGCCTGGCTTTGTCGCTCCGCCTTGCAGGCATGAGCCTGCGGCGTTGTCGCGAGAAAGCGCCGGGCCGCCCCAAGCTTTCTCGCGGCCCCCTCGGGGGGCGGGAGCCCCGCACCGCGGCGTCTCCGGGGGTGGTCTCTTCGCGCCAGACACCCGCCCAGACGCACCAGCAGGCGCGTCCAACTGCCGTTTCTAGGTTGAAGCCGCCCGCAAGCGGTGGGCCCGATGGCATACACGTTTAAAGTTTTCCTTCCGCATGTCGTCAATACGATGACGATAGCCTCTCAGGATGGATGCTCTGAACTCCCCGCTGCAAGACCTTCCCGCCGCGTCACCACACATTGATCTGATCGCCCTCCAGGCGGCGCTGGTGTCCCACGACCGGCTCCGGCCGGCGGCCACGGCGCTGGCCTCCGAACTCGCCACGCGGCTCGGCTGCGAGCGGGTGGCGATCGGTCTGGTTGAAGACCGTTTCTGTCGGGTCGTCGCGCTCTCCCACGGGGGCATCGGGGAGGGGCGCAGCGAGGCGCTCAAGGTTTTCGGTGCGGCGATGGACGAGGCCCTCGACCAGGCCGCCACCGTCATCGTGCCCCCCTTGCCCGATCGTCCACCGCGCATCGTGCTGGCCCACGATGATCTCCTCCGCAGCCACCAGGGCGCCGTGTGCACGATCCCGATCGCGGTGGGGCACGAGCTGGTGGGCGCGGTGCTGTTCCAGTTCAGCGATCCGGCAGCCCTGCGCGCGGCTGGCATCGACGACTGGGAGCACGCGGTGGCGCTCCTCGGGCCCGTGCTGCATTTCATGGGCCATCGGGAGCGGCCGCTGCGCCAGCGGGTGCGGGACCGGCTGCGGCAGGCCCGGGCTAAATTGCGGGCGCCCGACAACGCACGCTGGCGGGTCGGCCTCGGTGCCGCCGCGGTCGCGCTGGCGGTGCTGCTGCTGGTGCCCTTCGAATACCGGATCGGCGGCAACGCCCGCGTCGAAGGCGAGATCCAGCGGGTGCTGGTGGCGCCCGTCGACGGCTTCCTCAAGCAGAGCCTGGTGCGGCCGGGCGATCTGGTGAAAGCCGGCCAGGTGCTGGCCGAGCTGGCCGAGCAGGACCTGCAGCTCGAGCACAACCGCTGGGCGAGCGAGCTGGCCCAGCATGAAAACGCCTACGCCGCCGCGATGGCCCGCGCCGACCGCACCCAGCTGGTGATCAGCCAGGCCAAGGCCGACGAGGCGCGGGCCCAGCTGGCCCTGGTTGATGAGCAGCTCGGGCGCACCCGCATCGAGGCGCCCTTCGACGGCGTAGTGATCCGCGGCGACCTCAGCCAGTCCCTGGGCAGCCCGGTCCAGCGGGGCGACGTGCTGCTCACCGTGGCGCCGCGGGAGCGCTTCCGGGTGATCGTCGAGGTGGATGAGCGGGATATCGGGCGGGTTCGCCTCGGCCAGCCGGGCAAGCTGGCCCTGTCGGCGCTGCCCTGGGATACGCTGGCGGTCCGGGTGACGCGGGTCACGCCGATGGCCAGCGCGGTGGAAGGGCGCAATGTCTTCGAGGTCGAGGCCGCCCTCGACGCCCAGCCCGACAGCCTGCGCCCCGGCCTGCGCGGGGTGGCGCGCATCGCGGTGGGGCGCGAACCCCTGCTGTGGGCCTGGACCCACCGGCTCGTCGAGTGGCTGCGGCTGGGTGTGTGGTCCTGGCTGGGGCACTGAGATGAGCGCCAGCGTCTTCAGCAGCCAGTGGTATCGCGTGGCCGGGCTGCACCCCGTCCTGCGCGCCCAGCTGCGGGTGACCCGGCAGATCCATCGCCGCGAGGTGTGGTACGTGCTGGCCGACCCCCTGAGCGGCCGCTTCCACCGGATGAACGCCGCGGCCTATGCCTTCGTCGGCCGCTGCGACGGCCGTCACAGCGTCGAGGCGCTCAGCGAGGCTCTGCTCGCCGAAGCCCCCGAAGAGGCCCTGACCCAGGACGAGATCGTGCGCCTCCTGGTGCAGCTCAACCAGCGCGGCCTGATCCAGTGCGAACTCACGCCGGACGTGGCGGCCATCTTCCACCGGGAGCAGCAGGATTCGCGGCGGCAGCGCCGGCTGGGCGTGAACCCGCTGGCTTTCCGCCTCCGGCTCGGCGACCCGAGCGCGCTGCTGGCACGCTTCGACCCGTGGCTGGGGGGGCTTTTGTCCGGCTGGATGCTGGTGCTTCTGGCTGCACTGATTGCTGGCGGCGGCCTGGTGGCGGCGATGCATTTTGACCGCCTCGAGGCCGACGTGCGCACCTGGATGGCGACGCCGCGCTTTCTGCTGATCGCCTGGCTGCTCTATCCGCTCATCAAGACCGTCCATGAGCTGGCCCACGGGCTGGCGGTGCGGCGCTACGGCGGCGAGGTGCATCAGGTCGGGGTGAGCCTGCTGCTGCTCACGCCGGCGCCCTACGTCGATGCGTCGGCGGCGTCGGCCTTCCGCCATGCCTCCCAGCGCCTCGCGGTGAGCGCCGCCGGCATCGTCACCGAGCTGGCGATTGCCGGGCTGGCGTTGATGCTGTGGGCTCTGGTCGAGCCGGGCCTGGTGCGCGACGTGAGCCTCGTCGCGGCGGTGATCGGCGGGGTGTCGACCCTGCTGTTCAACGGCAATCCGCTGCTGCGCTTCGACGCTTATTACATGCTCTGCGACGCCTTCGACCTGCCCAACCTGGCGACCCGCAGCACGGCCTTCTGGCGTTATCTGCTGCTCGGGCGGGTGCTCGGCCTCGCCGATGTGCCGTCCCCCGAGCCCGGCCGGGGTGAGCGGCCGTGGCTGCTGCTTTACGCGCCGGCGTCGTGGCTGTACCGGGTCGGGCTGTCGGTGGCCATCGTGGGCTGGATCGGCAGTTGGTCGATGGTGCTGGGCGTGCTGGCCGGGGTGGCGATGCTCGGCGCGCTGCTGGTGATGCCGGTCGTCACCTTCTGGCGGCGCCTCCTGCGGCTTGCCTTGCCCGATGCCCAGCGACGCCGGGCCCTGAGGGCGGCCGGGGCGCTGTGCGTCGGGTGCGTCGTGCTGGTCGGCGTGGTGCCGCTGCCGTTCTCGAGTGTCGCCCAGGGTGTGGTGTGGGTGCCCGAACAGGCCCAGCTGCGCACCGGCACCGATGGTTTTGTGGTGGCCCTCGAGGCCCGCCACGGTGACCGGGTCGAGGCCGGGCAGCTGCTCGCCCGCCTCGAAGACCCGCGCCTGCTGGCCGACGTCGAGAAGTACCGGCATCGGCTCGCGGCGCTGGATGCCGACCTGTTTCAGGCCATGCTGCGCGACCCGGTGAAGCTGCGCAACGTCGAAGAGGAGACCGAGCGGGTCCGCACCCAGCTGGCCCACGCCATCGAGCTGCAGGCGGCCCTCGAGCTGAAGGCCGGCGTCGGCGGGCAGCTGGTGATGCCGCGTCAGGCCGACATGGAGGGCGTCTTCGTGCGTCGCGGCACGTTGCTCGGGCACATCCTCACAGGTGAGGCGAGCAGCCTGCGGGTGGCCGTCGAGCAGGACGTGGCGGCACTGGTGCGCGACGACACCCGCGGCGTGTCGGTGCGCCTGGCCGAGCTGCCCGGCGAGGTCTTCCCGGCGCGCGTGCTGCGGGCGGTGCCGGCCGCCACCGAAAAGCTGCCCAGCGCCGCGCTGGGCGATTTTGCCGGCGGGCGCCTGCCGGTCGACCCGGCCGACCAGGACCACCTGCGCACGCCGGCGCCGGTGTTCGTCATCGACCTGAGCGTCGACGGCCCGCCCCTGGAGCGCGCCGGGGGCCGCGCCTGGGTGCGCTTCGACCATGGCTGGCAGCCCCTCGCGGTGCAGTGGGGGCGTCAGCTGAAGCAGCTCTTCCTGCGCCACTTCAACCCGGCCGCATGAGCCCGGCTCTGCAGCTGGGCGCCATGCCATGAGCCCGCCCCTCGAACTGCGCGTTCCGTTGCCGGGCCTCGTGTGGGGAGCCTACCCGGAGCGGCGCGAGCCGCCGCAGGTGCGCTGGCCGTGGGGGAGGGCGCCTTACCGCAGCCAGCTGGAGGCGGTGCGGGCCGCCGGCCCCGCCTGGCGCGAGCTCTCCGAGCTGGCCTTCATCGCCCGGGTGCGGGCCGTGCAGGCGCGGATCGGGCGGGACGGGCTCTCCGCCGAGCGCATCGTCGAGGCGCTGGCCGCTGCCGTCGAGGCCGCCCGGCGCAGCCTGGGGCTGGCTGCCTACGACGGCCAGATCAAGGCTGCGCTGGTGATGCTCGACTGCCGCCTGGCCGAGATGGCCACCGGCGAGGGCAAGACGCTGTCGGCGGCCCTGGCCGCCTCGGTCGGCGCGCTGGCGGGGATGCCGGTGCATGTGCTCACCGCCAACGACTACCTGGTAGAGCGGGACGCCGCCAGGCTGGCGCCGATGTATGCCACCCTCGGGCTGCGGGTGGGTTTCGTGATCGGGCCCCACGACGAGGCGGCCCGCCGGGCGGCCTACGCCCAGCCGATCTGCTACGTGACCGCCCGCGAGCTGGTCTTCGACTACCTGCGCGACGGGCAGCGGCGGGGCTTCGTGCAGGGCGACCTGCCGCGCCGCGCCGCGGTGCTGCGCGACGGCGATGCCGGCCGGCCGCTGCTGCGTGGCCTGTGCATGGCGGTGGTGGACGAGGCCGACAGCCTGCTCATCGACGAGGCGATGATGCCGCTGATCCTCTCGCGGCAGGTGAAGAACGGCGCCGCGCGGGCCTTCTTCTGGCAGGCCTGGCAGCTTGCCGGCGGGCTCGAGGCCGACAGGCACTTCACGCTCGATGCGCCGGCGCTGAAGGTGCGCCTCAGCCCGGCCGGCAGCGCGCTGCTGGCGGAGCAGGCCGCGGCGCTGGGCGGGCGCTGGCGCTCGTCCCGCCTGCGCGAGGAGGCCGTGAGCATGGCGCTGGCGGCTCTACATGCCTATCGCCGCGATGTGCACTACCTGGTGCGGGACGGCAAGGTCGAGATCATCGACGAACTCACCGGCCGCGCCGCGCCCGGGCGGGTGTGGTCCCGCGGCCTGCACGGTCTCGTCGAGCTGAAGGAGGGTTGCCGGGCCTCGCCGGCCACCGAGACTTTGGCCCAGATCACCTTTCAGCGCTTCTTCCCCCGTTACCATCGTCTCGGTGGCATGAGCGGCACCCTGCGGGAGGCCCGCGGCGAGCTGCGCGAGATCTACGGCTTGGACGTGGTATGCATTTCGTCACGCTTGCCCCCCTCAAGGAAAGCGTTGCCGGGCCGTATATATAACGCGAGAAGCGCACTGTGGGACGCCGTCACCCGTCGGGTGGCAGGATTCCTTGGTGATGGCAGGCCGGTACTGGTGGGAACCGCTTCGGTAGCCGAATCGGAAGCACTTTCAGCCCGGCTCGCCGCGGCGGGAATCCCCCACCGTGTGCTGAATGCCCGTTTCGATGCCGACGAGGCCGCCATCGTGGCCCTGGCCGGTGAGCCGGGCCACGTCACGGTGGCCACCAACATGGCAGGGCGGGGAACCGATATTCCCCTCGCGGCAGGTGTCGCGGGGGCCGGGGGATTGCATGTGATGTGCTGTCAGTTCAACGCCTCGCGCAGGATAGACCGTCAGCTGGAAGGGCGCTGCGCCCGTCAGGGCGACCCTGGCAGCGTGGAGAGATGGATCAGCCTCGAGACGCCGAGGGCGGCCGGTGTGCCGCTGCTCGGCGCCTTGGCACGTCGATGCCGGGTGGATCAAACCGGCCGTCTGACGCTCCGGCCCGGCGTGCTGGGGCTGCTCCTCGCCTGGAGCCAGTGGCGCCAGGAGGGGCGCGAGCGGCGGGCACGGCGGGCCTTGCTGGAGTCCGATCGGCAATGGGAACAAGGGCTGTCCTTTGGCGGTCCGGGAGAATGATGAACAGTTTCAGATACCTGCTGAGCTTGCTGGCGTGGGGCCTGGCCTGCACCACCGCCGCTGCCGTGCCCGCAGCGGCCACGGCGCCTGCCGCCGGGCAAACGCTGGGCTGCCTGATCGAGCCCGACAAGGTGGCCGACCTGGGCAGCCCGGTGATCGGCGTGCTCGAGAGCATCCGCGCCGAGCGCGGCGACATGGTCAAGAAAGGCCAGCCGCTGGCGCTGCTGCGCAGCGACGTGGAGCGCGCCTCGGCCGAGGTGGCCCGGAGCCGCGCCGCCTCCGAGGCCGACCTGCGGGCGGCCCAGGCCAACCGCGATCTGGCGCGCCAGAAGCTCACCCGCGCCGAAGACCTTGTCGCCCGCAACTTCCTCGCCCAGCAGGCCCTCGACCAGGCCCGCGCCGACTTCCAGGTGGCCGAGCAGAAGCTCATGCAGACCCGCGACCAGCTGCGGGTGTGGGGCCGCGAGGTCGGGGTGGCGGAGGCCCAGGTGGGCCTGCGCACCCTGCGCGCGCCCTTCGAGGGCGTGGTCGTCGAGCGCTACCTGTCGGCCGGTGAGCGGGTCGAGGAGAAGCCGGTCTTCAAGCTCGCCCGCATCGACACGCTGCGGGTCGAGGTGATCGTGCCTGCCGCTCGCTTCGGCAGCATCCGCGTCGGCGAGCTGGCCAGCGTCAAGCCCGACCTGCCCAACGCGGCGCCGGTGGCGGCCAGCGTGGCGCTGGTCGACCGCGTGGTGGATGCGGCCAGCAACACCTTCCGGGTGCGGCTCACTTTGCCCAACCCCGACCTGCGGCTGCCCGCCGGCCTGCGTTGCCGGATCACTTTCGGTGAGGCGCCGGCCCCGGTCGCCACGGGGCCAACCGAAACACGTCTGCCCGGCGGCATGCGCATGGACACCAATCTGCCGGCCTTCAAAGACAAGCCCCGCCGCTGAGGCGCCCATGGACACCCGCCGTCGCCGCGCGCTGATCGAGAGCTTCGAGCCGCGCATCATGTACTCCGCCGACCCCGGCCCGGCCGGGCTCGCGGCGGCGGTGCTGACGGCGGCCGAGGTGCAGGTGGATGGTGGCGAGGCACTTCAGGGCAGCGGCTCCGAACTGGTCTTCATCGACGCCCGCGTCCCGGAGCTCCAGCGCCTGCTCGACGATCTGGCGGCCCAGCAGCAGGCCGGGCGTGCCATCGAGGTGGTCGTCATCGGCGCCGACGAGGACGGCATCGCGGTGGTCGGCGAGAGCCTTGCAGGGCGTTCCGATGTGGTGGCGATCCACCTCATCGGCCACGGTGCCGACGGGGTGGCCGAGCTGGGCGCCGGCCGGCTCGACGCCGCGTCGCTGGTGCTGCGGGCTGGCGAGATCTCGGCCTGGGGTGACGCCCTGACGGCCGAGGCCGATCTGCTGATCTACGGTTGCGACGTGGCGTCGACGCCCGTTGGAGAGAGCCTGGTCGACGCCCTCGCGGCCCTGACCGGCGCCGACGTGGCCGCCTCCGACGACCCGACCGGCGCCACCGGGCTGGGGGGCGACTGGGATCTGGAGTACCGCAGCGGGGGCGTCGAAAGCACGCTTGCCCTGGGTGCGGAAGTGCGGGAGGCGTGGGGGAGCGTGCTGACGATCAGCGCCAACGGCTCGGTGACCTCCACCAACAACGTCGATACGAACGTCCTTACATGGTCGCACACCGTGGCCAGCGGCACTGATCGGGCCCTGTTCGTCGAGATCTCCATCGGCACGACGGGGACGATCGCCAACAGCGTCACCTATGGCGGCACGGCCCTGACGCTGGTGGGGCGCTCCGTCACCGGCACCGTCCCGGTGGAGATCTGGCGGCTGCTCAACCCCACGGTCGGCACCGCCAACGTGGTGGTCAACCTGTCGGCCAACACTTCGATCGCGGCCGGCGCGACCACCTATAACGGCGTGAACCAGAGCAGCCCGGTGCGCTTGTTCTACAGCGCGTTCGGCAACAGCACGAACAGCTCGGTCACGGTGTTCGACAGCGCGGCCGGCGACCTGGTCATCGACGTCCAGTCCTGGGCCGGCCAGCCGACGGGCGGCCTCGTCGGCCCCGGGCAGACGCTGAACTGGTCGCAGGCGAACGCCCTCATCACCGGCGGCTCGACCTCTGAGCCGGGCGCCGCGTCGGTTGAGATGAGCGGCAGCTTCACGTCGTCGGCCCAGTGGGTGATCGGCGCCGTGGCGATCCGGCCGTCGGCCGGCATCACCGTGACGCCGACCAGCGGGCTCACCGTCACCGAAGCGGGCGGGACGGCCCAGTTCAGCGTGGTGCTCGACACCGCCCCGACGGCCAACGTGACGATCGGGCTCACCAGCTCCGACACCACCGAGGGCACGCTGTCCACCTCCAGCCTGACCTTCACCCCGCTCAACTGGAACGTCGCCCAGACCGTCACGGTGACCGGGGTGAACGACAGCTTCGTCGACGGCAACGTGGCTTTCTCGATCATCACGGCGGCGGCGTCGAGCGTCGACGGCAACTACAACGCCCGCAACGCCAGCGATGTGTCGCTGACCAACACCGACGACGACACCTTCAGCACCCTCGTCGTCGACACGGCCGCCGACGCGGAAGACGGCACCACCACCAGCATCTCGGCGCTGATGGCCAACAAGGGCGCCGACGGCAAGATCAGCCTGCGCGAGGCGATCATCGCCGCCAACAACACGGCCAACGGCCCGGGGGGCGCCGACCGCATCAGTTTTGCGATCGGCAGCGGCGAGCAGACCATCTCGCTGGCTTCGGCGCTGCCCGCAATCAGCGGCCCGCTCATCATCGACGGCCGCACCCAGACCGGCTACGGCGGTACGCCGCTGATCGTGCTCGACGCCAACGGGCTCGCCGCCAATGGCATCCAGCTTGGCGCCGGGGCCGACGGCAGCATTGTGCGCGGCCTGGTGCTGCGCGACTTCACCGGCAACGCGATCCAGATCGACGCCGGCTCGGACGGCAACACCATCGCCGGCAACTACATCGGCAGCTTCGGCACGGGCGGGCTGAATCTCGGCAGCACCGAGACCAACCTGGGCGCCGGCGTGTGGGTTGCCGGGGCCAGCAACACCATCGGCGGTGTCCTGGCCGAAGACCGCAACGTGATCGGGGGTAACGCCAACGGCGTCATCGTCAACGGCGCGGCGGCCAGCAACAACACGATCGCGGGCAACTACATCGGCACAGACGCGACGGGCAATGCCGCGACCGCCAACACCTTCGATGGTGTCCGCATCGAGGCCGGCGCCACGGTCAATACCGTCGGCGGCGCCACCAGCGCGCACCGCAACGTGATCTCTGGCAACGGCTGGGAAGGGGTTGAGATCAATGGCGAGGCCAGCGACAACAACATCGTTCGTGGCAACTGGATCGGGGTGAATGCGGCCGGCACGGCGACGCTGGGCAATGGCGCGGACGGCGTCTTCATCACCGGCGGTGCAGACGGGACCTACGTCGGCGGAGGCTCCGCGGCGGAGGGCAACTGGATTGCCGCCGCCGGCATGGTGGGCATCGAGGTTGACGGCGCGACCTCCGGCATGAACATCCGCTACAACCGCATCGGCACCGATGCGGCGGGCACGGCCAACTGGGGCACGCAGCAGAACGGCATCCTGCTCGAGAATTCCGGCGGCGGGGCCGGCCCCACCAGTGTTTACATCGCTTACAACACCATCGCTTTCAGCGGGCAGGGTGGCGTTTACACGTCGGGTATCGCGCTCAACACCAGCGCGGGGGCCAGCAACAACATAGGCGGCAACTCGATCTACTCGAACGTCGGTCAGGGCATCGACCTGGGGAGCGACGGCGTCACGGCCAATGATGCCGGCGACGCAGATACCGGCGCCAACCAGCTTCAGAACTACCCGGTGTTGACGCTGGCCAGGACGAACGGCACCGGCTCGCTGAGCCTCGACGGTTCGCTCAACAGCACCGCCAACACCAGCTTCCGGATCGAGTTCTTTGCCAACCCGACGCTGGACGCGGGTGGCTACGGCGAAGGCAAGACCAGCCTCGGGAACTTCGTCGTCACGACCGACGGCAGCGGTAACGTGAGTTTTTCGACCAGCCTCGCGGTCACGGTGGCCGAGGGCCAGTACATCACCGCCACCGCGTCCCGTTATAACAGCGGCTTCACCTTCGAAACATCCGAATTCTCCCGCGGCGTCTATGCGATCTCCAGCAGCCAGGCCAGCATCACGGTGGACACCGCCAGCGACACCAACGACGGCGACACCACCAGCCTGTCCACGCTGCTCGCCAACAAGGGTTCGGATGGGCTGGTGAGCCTGCGCGAGGCCATCATCGCCGCCAACAATACCGCCAACGGCCCGGGCGGGGCCGACCGCATCCTGTTCAATATTGCCGATGCCCTGGTGAGCGGCACCCACACCATCAAGCCGACCACGGCGCTGCCGACGCTGACCGGGGCGGTGATCATCGACGGCAGCACCGAGCCCGACTACGTGATCGGCCGGCCGGTGATCGAGATCGATGGCAGCCTCGTCGGGACGGGCGTGCA
>Ga0075163_10009027_pt1 | contig 13098 bp, 8 predicted proteins | sample JI1023141ADNA_FD_71478 | JGI IMG/M metagenome (GOLD analysis project Ga0075163, IMG submission 71478) | Wastewater effluent complex algal communities from Wisconsin, to seasonally profile nutrient transformation and Carbon sequestration -... | ecosystem: Engineered > WWTP > Effluent > Algae...
GCAGGAGCTCTTCGTCTTCGGCCTGTCGGACGAGGGCCGCACCGAGCTCGACCGCGTCGTCGCCAGCGACTACAGCCGCGCGCACCTCACGGTGAAGCTGGCGTCGATGAGCTCGGACGTGGTCTTCGCGCAGATCTTCGAGGCCGAACGGCTGGCGAACGACGCCTTTGCTGGTTCCGGCATCACGCCGGTCGTCACCGGCGCCGGCCGCATCTTCGCGACGCTCGACCACTACCTCGTCACCTCGCAGGTGAGCAGCTTCGGCACGGCGTTCTTCACCGTGTTCGGCGTGATCTTCCTGATCTTCCGCTCGGCGCGCTTCGGCGGGCTGGCGATCGTCGCCAACCTCGTGCCGGTGGTGGTGGTGCTGGGCCTCATGGGCTGGCTCGGCATCTCGCTCAACGTCGCTACCATCATGGTGGCCAGCGTGGCGCTCGGCGTCGTCGACGACGACACCATCCACTTCATCAACCGGTATCGCCACGAGACGGACCACGGCGCCACGCCGGCCGAGGCCGTCGAGCGCGCCGCCATGGACGAGGGCCGCGCCTCGCTCACCACCGCCATCGTCAACAGCCTGAGCTTCGGCGTGCTGTGGTTCTCGGAGTACAAACCCACCGCCTGGTTCGGATCGCTGCTGGCCGCCACCATGGCGGTGGCGTTCCTCGCCGAGGTGTTCATCGTGCCGGCGGTGATCGCGGCGTTCCCGCGCACGTTCGCCCGGCCCGACGCGGCGTCGACGCCCGCATGACACGCCGGCTTCCCGCGATGATCGCCTGGGCGTGCCTGTCGGCGCCGCTGCTCGCGCAGGCCCAGCCGTCGACGACCGTACGCGGCCAGGTGTCGGTGGTGGCGGTGGCCGTGCCATCGGCCCCGGCCGCCGCCGGTGCCGACGATGGCGCCCTCGAGCTGCGCACGCGACTCTCCGCCGACTGGCGGCGCACGTCGGACCGCTTCATCCTGCGAGCCGCGGGCTGGGTCGACGGACTCGTCGCCGACCGCACCGGCACGCGTCGTCAGGCGACGACGCTGCAGCCGCAGGACCTCACCGCCACGCTGCGCCTGCCGGCGCTCGACCTCACCGCCGGCATCGGCCAGGTGGTGTGGGGCAGGCTCGACGAGGTGCAGCCGACCGACGTCGTCAACCCGCTCGACGTCAGCCGCTACTTCCTCGATGGACGCGCCGAGGCGCGGCGCTCGGTGGCACTGGTGCGCGCCCGCGGCTACCTGCCGTCCGGCCTCACCGCCGACCTCGTCTACGTGCCCGTGTTCCGGCCGGGCACCTTCGACCTGTTGCAGCCCGCCACCTCGCCCTTCTCGCTGGCCCCGCGCGACACCTGCGTGCCAGGCGTCGGCTGCGTGCCGGTAGTGGTGCGCGACCAGACGCCGACGACGCGGTGGCGTCACGCGCAGGGCGGCGGGCGGATCAGCGGCACGGCCGGCCGCGTCGACCTCGCGGTGATGGGGTGGCGCGGCTTCGAGGCCCTGCCCACCTACGCGGCGGCGGTGCCGGGCGCGACCGCCGTGACGCTGCTCGGCGTGCATCCGCGCACCACCGTGATCGGCGTGGATGCCGAGACCGTGCGCGGTGCCTGGGGCCTGCGCGCCGAGGCGGCGTGGCATCTCGACGACACCTTCCAGGCCACCGACCGCGTCGCGGCCGTGGACGGTCGCAGCGTCGAGGCCGGTCTCGGCGTGGACCGCCGCGCCGGCGACTACCGCGTGTCGATGAGCGCGCTGGTCATCGAGCGGCGGGCCCGGTCGGCGGGCGCGGCCGCCATCGACACACGGGATCTCCAGCTGGTCTCGGCGCTCGATCGCGCCTTCGCTGCTGAAACGCGGCGGGTGCGCGTGTTCGCCGTCTACAACCCGCGCGACGACAGCGCGTTCGTGCGCGGCATCGCCTCGTGGAGCCCGCGCGACGGCGCGTGGATCGAGGCGTCGGCCGGCTGGCTCACCGGCCAGTCGACCGATACGCTGTCGCGCCTCGCCGATCGCGACTTCCTGTCGCTGCGCCTGACGGTCGGATTCTAGTGTCCCGGTTCCGGGACACTAGCCGCGATCAGGCGGCGGGACGGGCGTCGATGGCGCGGCGCACCATCTCGAGCAGGGCATCGCTCGTGAACGGCTTCTGCAGGAAGTTCTCGCCGTCGGCCAGCTTCAGCTCGCGGCCGGCGATCTCGGCGCTGTAGCCCGACGAGAACACCACCCGCAGGCCGGGGTTGGCGGCGCGCAGGCGCCTGGCGAGATCCAGGCCGCTCATGCCGTCGGGCATCACCATGTCGGTGAGCACCAGGCTGATGTGGTCGCCGTGTTCCTGCCAGAGCTTCAGCGCCTCGAGGCCATTGCCGGCCTCGAACACCGTGTAGCCGCGACGACGCAGCAGCGAGCGCACCAGATGACGCACCGCCGGCTCGTCCTCGACGACGAGGATGGTCTCGGTGCCGCCGACGGCGGCGCGGACGCGTGGCGTCTCGGCGGCCGCTTCGGGCGGCGCCGTTTCCGGCAGGCAGATCTCGAAGCTGGTGCCGAGCCCGGGCTCGCTGGCCACGTTCACGAACCCGCCGTGCTGCCGCACGATGCCGAACACCGTCGCCAGGCCGAGTCCGGTGCCGCGTCCGGCTTCCTTGGTGGTGAAGAAGGGCTCGAAGATCCGCGGCAGCACGTCGGCCGGAATGCCGCTGCCGGTGTCGCTCACCCGCAGGCCGGCGTAGCGGCCGGGCAGCACGTCGGGATACGGCTTGTCGTCGGTCTCGGCGAGCGCTCGTTCCCAGGTGTCGACGCGCAGGCGGCCGCCGCGCGGCATGGCGTCGCGGGCGTTCACCGCCAGGTTCAGCAGCACCTGGTTCAGCATGCCGCTGTCGGCGCGCACCGGCAGCCGCGACGGGTGCAGGTGCAGCTCGAGGCTGATGTCCTCGCCGATGATGCGCTGCAGCATCTTGGCGGTGGTGGTGACGACCTCGTTCAGATCGAGGTGCTGCGGCTGCATCACCTGGCGGCGGCTGAACAGCAGCAGCTGACGGGTGAGATCGGCGCCGCGTTCGGCGCAGGCGCGGATCTCGTGCAGGCCCTCGCGCACGTCGGTCGACAGCGCCTCGGCGCTCGCCGACAGCTCGGCCTGCATCAGCACCACCGACAGGATGTTGTTGAAGTCGTGGGCGACGCCGCCGGCCAGCTGGCCGATGGCTTCCATCTTCTGCGCCTGCCGCAACTGCGCTTCGAGCGCCACGCGCTCGGTGATGTCGGCGGCGTAGGCGTGCACCACGCCACGATCGACGATCGGGTAGAACGACCACGACACCGTGCGCTTGCCGAAGCGCTGCTCGATGGCGCGGCGTTCCTTGCCGGTCGACAGGCAGTCCTGCACGAGGCTGGCGGTGTCGTCGGGCAGCATCGACGCCGGGGCGCGCAGTCCGAGACCATGGGCGAGCGCCTCGGCCGCGTGGTTGGCGTAGGCGATGGCGCCGGTGGCGTCGAGCTCGACGACCGGATTCGGGTTCACCTCGGGGAACGCCGCCAGACGCTTCACCGCGTCCTCGGCGACCTTGCGGGCCGTGACGTCGGTGACGGTGGCCATCATGTAGCCGGTGCCGCCGATGGCGATCGGCGTGAGGCCGACCTCGATGGCCACCTCGCTGCCGTCCTTCCGCCGGGCCACGAAGGGCGAGCCGGCCCCGCCCATCGGCCGTGGCGAGGTGTGCTTCCACGCCTCGGCGCGGTGGCCGACATGACGGCGGCGCAGGGGCTCGGGCAGCAGCACCTCGATCGACTCGCCGACCAGTTCGTCGGGGCGGTAGCCGAGCACGGTCTCGGTGCGGCGGTTGGCGAAGGTGATGCGGCCGTCGGGACCGGTCATCAGCACCGCGTTCGGCGACGAGTCGACCAGCAGGCGGAAGCGGGCCTCGCTGTCGCGGAGCTGGCCGGTGCGCTGCGAGACCAGCTGGTCGAGGCCCTCGTTCATCGCCTTCAGCGCCGTCTCGGCCTGCTTCTGGGCGGTGATGTCGCGCACCGTCGCCAGCAGGTAACTGGTGCCGGCCTGCACCACGCGGCTCAACTGCACGGTGGCCTCGAAGGGCGTGCCGTCGAGACGCTGGTGGATCCACTCGAAGGTGGAGGCGCCGGTCCACAGCGCCTGCTCGATGTGTTCCAGCGCCTTCTTCGACGACGAGGTGCCGTCGGGCTGGTGCTCGGGCGAGACGCCCCACGGACCGAGCTGGCAGAGCTGCGCCTCGTGCTCGGCGCCGAACAGCTCGACGGCCGCCGGGTTGCACGACGCGAAGCGCCAGTCGGGCGGATGCAGGGTCAGGATGGCGTCGCGCGAGCTGTCGATCATGAGCCGGTACGACTCTTCGCTCTCGCGCAGGGCCAGATCGATGGCACGCCGCGCCGTGACGTCGCGCAGGATGCTGCGCGTGGCCACCGGCCGGCCGTCCTCGAGGCCCATGGTGACGCTGCCCTCGACATAGCGGCTGGTGCCGTCCCTGGCGACGAACACCGTCTCGATCAGGCTGTCGTCGTCGCCGGCCTTCAGCCGTTCGAAGAACGCCGCGCACGCCTGGCGATGCTCCGGGTGGATGACGTCGAAGATGTTCATCGACGCCGCCTCGGCCTCGCTGTAGCCGAGGGTGTCGCGCCAGGCGCGGTTGGTCAGCAGGATGCGGCCGTCGGGGGCCACGCTCTGGATGAGTTCGCTGGTGCCGTCGAAGATGTCGCGCAGCTGCGCCTCGCTGTGCCGCAGTGCCTCGGTGCGATCGCGCACCGCTGCCTCGAGATGGGCGTTCAGCCGGCGCACCTCTTCCTCGGCGAGCTTCCGCTGGCTGATGTCGAGATAGGTGCCGAGCACGCCGGTCACCTCGCCGGCGGCGTTGCGCAGCGGCACCTTGCTCGTGAGCAGGGTGATGGTGGCGCCGTCGGGCGACGTCTGCGGTTCCTCGATGTGCAGGGCCGGCCGGCCCGAGGCGAGCACCGCCAGATCGTCGGCGCGGTAGCGATCGGCGTCGTCGCGCCAGCCCATCGCGAAGTCGTCCTTGCCGACGAGCTCCTTCGGATCGTCGAAGCCGGCATCGCGCGCGAACGCGGCGTTGCAGCCGAGGTACCTGAGGTCGAGATCCTTCCAGAACAGGCGCACCGGGATGGCGTCGAGAATCGCCTCGACCATCGCCTGCGAGGCGCGCAGGGCGTCCTCGTTGGCCCGCCGTTCCGTGACATCGGTGTGCGAGCCGGCCATGCGTACCGGCTCGCCGCGCTCGTCGCGCAGCACCGTGCCGCGGGCGAGGATCCACTTGTAGGAGCCGTCCTTGCACCGCATCCGGAACTCGACGCCGTAGATCGGCTGGTGCCCGGCGATGTGCGCCGTGAGCGCGTCGATGGTGCGCTGGCGATCGTCTTCGTGGATCAGGTCGGCCCAGGTGGCGTACTCGTTCAGCAACTCGTCGTCGGCGTAGCCGAGCATGCCCTTCCAGCGCGGCGAGAAATACGTCGCGTTGGTGCGCATGTCCCAGTCCCACAGGCCGTCGGTCGAGCCTTCGACGGCGATCTGGTAGCGCTGTTCGCTGGCCGCCAGCGCCGCCTCGGTGGCCTTGAGCGGCGTGACGTCGGTGATGACGCCCGAGACGAGCACCGGGCCCTCGGTGTCGCTGCGCACGATGCGCCCGCGGTCGATCACCCACTTCCAGTCACCCGTCCGCGTGCGCAGGCGGTACTGCGCCTCGTAGCGCGGCGAGCGTCCGTCGAGATGCGCCTGGAGGCTCTCGAGCACCCGCGGCAGGTCGTCTGGATGGACGTGGGCCTTGAAGAACTCGATGTCGCCGGTGACGTCTTCCGGGGCGTAGTCGAGCAGTTGCGCCCAGGCGGCGTTCCGGGTCGTGCGGCCGGTGCGCGGGAACCACTCCCACACGCCGAGGCGCCCGCTGTCGATCGCGAGATCGAGGCGGTCGCGGCTCTCGAGCAGCCGCGCTTCCTGCGTCTTGCGCTCGATGGCCAGGGCGACGATGCGCTCGGCCCGCTCGATGAGCTGCAGCTCCAGCGTGCTCGGGTGCCGCGGCTCGCGGTAGTAGACCGCGAAGGTGGCGACGGCGGTGTTGGCGGCGTCGCGGATCGGCGTCGACCAGCAGGCCCGCAGGCCGTGTTCGTTGGCCAGCGCCGTGAAGTCGGCCCACAGCGGATCGACGGCGATGTCGGCGACGATGATCTGACGGTTGTGGAACGCGGCGGCGCCGCACGATCCCACGCGCGGCCCGATGGCGACGCCGTCGATCGCCGCCGAGTAGGCGGCGGGCAGCGACGGCGCGGCGCCGCGGCGCAGCCGCCGGTCCTCGTCGATGAAGAGCACCGAGCAGAGCGCCCCCGGCGACTGGCGCTCGATGCCGACGACCAGTCGTTCGAGCACGGCGTCGAGCGGGTCGGGGCCCATGATGAGTTCGAGCGCGTCCTTCTCCCAGTGCAGCAGGGCGTCGGCCTGGCGGCGGCTGGTGATGTCGTGGACGATGCCGAGCAGCAGCCCGCGGGGGGCCCGATCGTCGGGCAGCAGCGTGGCGTGCATCGCCAGCCAGGTGCCGTGCGTGCCGGCCAGCTCGAACTCGAGCGTGCCCGGTTCTCCGGTGAACACGCGGGCGATGAACGCGTCGAGCTCAGGGGCCTGCGCCGGCACCATCAGCGTGCGCAGCGGCCGGCCGGCGATGGCGTCGAGATCGGCCGCGCCGAACATGCGCAGGCACAGCGCGTTCATGAACTCGACGCGGCCATCGCGATCGAGCCGGGCCAGCCCTTCGGCGGCCTGGGTGGGGGTGGCCGCGGTGGTCGGCCCGTGAGCGGTATCGACGACGGTGCGATGAGGGGGCATGCGCGAGGCGACGGACTCCGTCCTACTGGTTATCGACCCATCTGCACGGAACGCCCATCGGCCGGGCGGTGCCGTCGCCCTCGGAAAAACTCCTACAATCGACGGCACACCCCCATGTCGTTCACGCCGCTGCGCGTCCTTCCCCTGCACGCCGGAAACCCCGGGCCGATGACCGGCAGCGGCAACTGGACATACCTGGTGGAGGGGCCCGCGCCGGTGCTGATCGACGCTGGCGTCGGCGCCGGCAGTCACCTCGACGCCCTCTGGCGCCACGCGCCGGACGGCCCCGCCGTGGTGGCGGTCACGCACGCGCACAGCGACCATGCGTCGGGCGCGCCGGCGCTGGCGGCCCGCGCCCCAGGGGCGCGCTTCCTCAAGTACCCGTGGCCCGAGCGCGACCAGCAGGTGCCGGTGAGGTGGGCGCCGCTGGCCGATGGCGACCTCGTCGAGACGGCGGAGGGGCCGCTGACGGTCGTGCACACGCCCGGGCACTCGCCGGACCACCTGGCGTTCTGGCACGCGCCGTCGCGCACCGTGTTCACCGGCGACCTGCTGGTGCTCGGCAGCTCGGTGGTCATCCCCGGCTCCGGCGGCGGGTCGCTCGCCGCCTATCTCGCGTCGCTGCGGCGCATCGCCGACCTGGCGCCGCTGCGTGCGCTGCCCGCCCACGGTCCGGTCATCGAGGACCCGCTGGCCCTGGTGGCGCAGTACGTGACGCATCGTCTGGCGCGCGAGGCGCAGGTGTTCGACGCCCTGATCGCCGGCGCGACGACGCCGGCCGAGATCGCCGCGCGGATCTACGAGCGTCTCGATCCGGCGCTGGTGACGATGGCGCACCAGAGCGTGCTGGCCCATCTCGTGAAGCTCGAAGACGAGGGGCGCGCCGCCAGCGACGGCGGCGCCTGGCGCGCGGTCCGCTGAGCGGCCGCCCGCGGGCCGGTGCTACAGTGACGGGAGACGCGGCGCCGGGCGCCGCCACGACATCCTCATGGACAAGACTTTCGACTTCATCAACGTCAACCGCGACCACTACGTCGAGCAGCTGAAGACGTACCTCGCGATTCCCAGCATCTCGGCGCTGCCGGCGCACACCGACGACGTGCGGCGCTGCGCCGAGTGGTCGGTGGCCGAGCTGTCGCGTATCGGCATGCACAACGCCCGGCTGGTCGAGACGCCGGGACATCCGGTGGTCTACGCCGAGTGGCTCGGCGCCGAAGGCGCCCCGACCATCCTCTTCTACGGCCACTACGACGTGCAGCCGGTCGACCCGGTCGAGCTGTGGACGTCGCCGCCCTTCGAGGCCACGGTGCGCGACGGCGAGCTGTTCGCGCGCGGCGCCGTCGACGACAAGGGCCAGGTCTTCATGCACATGAAGGCCATCGAGGCGCACCTCTCCCAGACCGGCCGCCTGCCGGTGAACATCAAGGTGATCCTCGAAGGCGAGGAAGAGGTGGGCAGCGCCAACCTCGACGACTTCGTGAAGGCGAACAAGGAGCTGCTGAAGGCCGACGTGGTCGTCATCAGCGACTCGCCGATGTTCGATCGCGACGTGCCGTCGATCTGCTACGGCCTGCGCGGCCTGGCGTACTTCCAGATCGACGTCCGCGGTACCAAGTCCGACCTGCATTCGGGGTCGTTCGGCGGCGCCGTGGTGAATCCGGCGATGGCGCTGGCCTCGGCGCTGGCCTCGATGAAGGACAAGAGCGGCCGGGTGAAGATCCCGGGCTTCTACGACGACGTCGTGGCGCTGCGCGAGGAAGAGCGGCAGGAGTTCGCCAAGCTGCCCTTCAACGAGAAGCGTTACCGCATGGATCTGGGCGCGCCGAAGCTGTTCGGCGAGTCGGGCTACACCACCCTCGAGCGCGTGTGGGCGCGGCCGACCTTCGAGGTGAACGGCCTGCTCTCCGGCTTCACCGGTGACGGCGCCAAGACGGTGATTCCGGCCGTGGCGATGGCCAAGGTGAGCATGCGCCTGGTGCCGAACCAGCAGCCGCAGAAGATCGCCGAGCTGTTCGAGGCCTACCTGAAGCAGGTGATGTCGAAGAGCGTGACGTTCGAGCTCACGCGCATGCACGGCGGCAAGCCGTGGATGACCTCGTTCGACAACAAGTTCGTGCAGGCGGCCGGCCGCGCCATCGAGCGCGGCTTCGGCAAGACGCCGGTGTTCAACCGCGAGGGCGGATCCATTCCCGTGGTCGCCACCTTCCAGGAAGAGCTCGGCCTGCCGTGCGTGCTGTTCGGGGTCGGGCTGCCCGACGAGAACGCCCACGCGCCCGACGAGAAGATCGACCTCGGCAACTTCCACAACGGCGTGATCGCGTCGGCCGCCCTGTACGACGAGATCGGCCGCCTGGCGTGACATGCGCGAGGCGGCGTCGGCCCTGGCCCGGTTCTATGGTCCGCTGGCGGCGCCGCCCCGCGATCTGTTCGCGCTGTTCGTCTGGGAAGTGATCTCGGCGCGCACGCTGCCGGCGCGTCGCGACATCGCCTGGCAGGCGCTGAAGCGCCTGCCGGCACTCACCCCCGACGCCATGTTCCGGGCGTCGAAGGACGACCTCAAGACCGCCATCGAAGGCCTCGGCGCGTTCGAGGAACGGTTCGATGTGCTCAAACACGGCGCCGGACACTTCCGCCGGCTGCGCAACGTGCCGGAACGCGTGGCCTCGGGGCTGCGGCCGGCGGTGCGCGCCCTCGCCGACGTGCCGTCGTTCACGCCCGGCGGACGGCTGCGCGCGCTCTACTTCGCCGGTGGGTACGCGGTGCCGGCCGCCGATGACGGCGTGGCGCGGGTGGTCACGCGATTCGCGGGGCTGGCCGCGAAACCCGGTGCTCCGCGCCGTCGCGCCGCCCGCCGTCACCTCACCGCCGCCTTCGCCGGCGACCGCGACCAGCTCACCCCGGCGCTCGTGCTGCTGGCGCACCACGCCGCTCAATGCTGCGTCGAGCAGGCGCCGCACTGCGGCGTGTGTCCGTTGAAGACCTCGTGCGCGAGGCCGGCGGCGACGACCGTCAGTTGAGGGCGGCGACACGGCGCCGCAGCGCCTTCACGTGGTTCCACACCTGTTCGGTGTCCTCGTGGGTGTCGTCGGTGCGGTCGGTCAGCGTGAGCAGGCGCAGGTATTCCTCGAGGTCGCGCAGCGCCGCCGCGAACTCGTGCAGGTGGTAGGCGAGCAGCCCCCGATCGCGGAGCTCGTCGAGCGACCCCGGCGACATCGCCAGCAGCGCCTCGGTGACGACGCGCGCCTGCGGAAACGAGCGGTTCTGCACGTAGAGCCGCTTCAGGTTCATCAGCATGCGCGAGAACATCTGCCGGCGCGTCGCTCTGGCCAGCAGCTCGTGCGAGTACTCGATGTCGTCGGACTGCTGCGCCAGCAGCGCCCGGCAGTCGGCGTCGGTCAGGATGGCGCCGCCGTTGAACGGGTCGATGACGAGGCCGCCGGCGGCGTTGCCGGTGGCCGTGTCCCACACCCGCACCAGGAAATGGCCCGGGAAGTTCACGCCTTCCGCCTTGAGGCCGGCGCGGCGGACCACGTCCATGTAGACCACCGACAGGGTGATCGGAATGCCGGTGCGTCGCGTCAGCACCTGATTCAGGCAGCTGTTGCGCACGTCGGTGTACTTGTCGCGGTTGCCGTGGAAGCCGAGGTCGGTGAACAGACTGCGATTCACGGCCTCGACGCGGGCGTGCAGCGGCCCTTCGACGCCGGCGTCGAGATTCACCGCGTCGAGCGCCTGCTGGCCGAACTGCTCGATGAGATCGAGCCAGCGGGCCGGCTCGATCGCCGGGTACTCGACGGCGGCGATGAGCAGGGCGCCAGGCGCCACGTCGGGCGCCGGCCGCTGGTCGGCGGCATCGAGGGCCTCGGCGAGCGCGGTGCCGCTGGCGATCACGTCGTTGGTCCGCAGAGCTGCTCGAGGTCGTCGAGCGTGAGCGCGTGCAGGCCGGCGGCGACCAGCTCGGCGTGCGACACGAGGGCCTCGGCGTGGTAGCCGGTGGTGACGGCCACGGTGCGCAGGCCGGCGGCCCGTGCCGATTCGAGTCCCCAGCGCGAGTCTTCGATGGCCACCGTGCGGCGCGGGTCGAGGGTGCGGCCGGTGTGGCGGCCGAGCCTGGCGAACGCCTCGAGATACGGATCGGGCGCCGGCTTCGAGGCCGGCGTCTGGTCGGCGCCGACGACGGTGACGAAGCAGGCGCGCAGGGCCGCCTTGTCGAGCACGTGCTCGATCTCGTGCGTCTGCGCGCCCGAGGCGATGGCGATCGGCACCACTGCGGCGGCGGCGCGGATGAACGCCGCGGCGCCCGGGAACAGCATCTCGCCGGCGGCGGCCAGCGCGTCGTAGCGCTCGCCCTTGCGGGCGACCAGCGCGTCGAGCACGGCCGGCGTGAGCGGACGCTCCAGATCGCGGTAGAGCTGACGGAACACGCCGTGGTCGTCGAAGCCCAGATACTGCGCGTAGTAGGCGTCGCGGGTCAACGCGATCGACTCGGCGGCCAGCGTGTCCTGGAACGCCCGCAGGTGCAGGCGCTCGCTGTCGGCGATCACGCCGTCGAAGTCGAAGACGATGGCGTGCAGCGCGCTCATCGTCCGGGCGTGAGCGCTTCCACGGCGCGCAGCCGCTCGCCGGCGCGAATCGGCTTCTTGAGGCGGTTCTCCGACGGCGGATACGGGCAGTCGTACTCGGAGTTGTAGTAGCAGTAGGGGTGATACGCGGTGTTGAAGTCGACCACGTAGACGCCGCTGGCCTGCGGATCGATGTCCATGTAGCGGCCGGCCGGATAGGTCTCGGTGCCGCTGGTGAGATCGCTGAACGGCACGAACAGGCGCGAGACCTGCTCGCCCACCTCGGCGAACGCCGTGAGCTTCATCGGCTGGCCGCGCAGGTTGAACTCGAGCACGCCGACGCGTTCCATGTCGCGCTGCTTGCCGGTGGAGGTCGGCATCACCAGCCGGGTCCGCGGCTCGAGCAGCTTCAACGTGGCCGGCGCCGCGTAGTCGGGATCGATGTCGAAGTAGCTGACCGGCAGGAACTTCGGGATGTCGGCCGCCTTGATCGGCGAGTCCTTGCTGCCGGACCGGAAGAACTCGTCCTTGCGCGCCCGTTCCGCCTCGATCTTGCGTCTGTAGACCGCCTCGGGCGGTTCCTGCGAACACGCACCGGCGGCCAGGGCGATCGCCAGCAGGGCGACGCGCCATTGCTTCGTGCCGAACACGCTCTCAGTGTGCCACAGACGGCCGAGGCGCCGGTCAGGCGAACGGATAGCCGCCGCGGGCCAGCGCCGCGTCGGACAGCTGCCGCCGCAGGCGCACGCTGTTCGCCGGCGTCACCTTCAGCAGACGGCGGAGGCCGGCCAGGTGGGTGCGCAGCGTGTCGCCCTCGGCCAGCGCCGCCAGGGCCGTGCGGGCGGACCGCTCGACGCGACCGGCCGCCTCGTCGACCACGACGCCGGCGGCGGCCTCGTGCATGGCGCCGTCGCGGGCGGTCGCGGCGGCCCGCGCCCGCACCACGGCGCTCTCGGCGGCGAAGGTCTCGATGGCCAGGTCGGCGACCAGCGACAGCACTTCCTGCTCGTGCTGCAGGGCGTCGCCCAGCGTCTGCATGGCCGTGCCGGCGACCAGCAGGGTGGTCTTCTTGAAGGCAGACACCGCGCGGGTCATCGCGTCGAGCGCCGACTCGCTCGTCGGCGGCATCGCCGGCGCGCCCATCAGCTCGGCCTGCAGCGCCTTGCCCGCGGCCATCAGCGGCAGGTCGCCCTTGAGCGCCTTCTTCACGAGCAGGCCGGGGATCAGCAGGCGGTTGATCTCGTTGGTGCCCTCGAAGATGCGGTTCACCCGCGCGTCGCGGTACTTCCGCTCCACCGGATAGTCGGCCACGAAACCGTTGCCGCCGTGGATCTGCACCGCCTCGTCGATCACGAACCCCGCCACCTCGCTGCCGTGCACCTTGGCGATCGAGGCCTCGACCGCGAACTCCTCGAGCGCCTGCAGCACGGCGGCCGGCCCGCCACCGGCGGCGGCGATCGCCTCGTCGAGCAGGCCGGCAGTGCGATAGACGAGGCTCTCGAGCGCGTACTCGGCCGCCACCATCGCCCCGAGCTTGTGGCGGATCGCGCCGAACGTGGCGATGGCCACGCCGAACTGCCGCCGCTCGGCCGCGTACTTCGCGGCGTCGGCGATCGTGCCCTTGGCGCCGCCCGAGGTCATCCCACCGAGCTTGAAGCGGCCGAAGTTCAGCACGTTGAAGGCCACCTTGTGGCC
>Ga0075163_10009028_pt1 | contig 13097 bp, 12 predicted proteins | sample JI1023141ADNA_FD_71478 | JGI IMG/M metagenome (GOLD analysis project Ga0075163, IMG submission 71478) | Wastewater effluent complex algal communities from Wisconsin, to seasonally profile nutrient transformation and Carbon sequestration -... | ecosystem: Engineered > WWTP > Effluent > Algae...
GGCCTCGATGGTCTTCACCACCTGCTTCTTGCCGTCGACGGTGACGGACTTCGTGCCAGCGCTGGTCTTCGTGACGTCGACCGTCTTGCCATCACCACTCAAGACGGTTGGCCAGGCGATCGGCTTTCCCGCCTTCAAGGCCGTGAACAGCGAGCGTGAGAGCAGGAACGGAGGGAAGGCGTCGGCGGGCGTGGTCTCATCGACCGACTTCGTCGTCTGGCTCAGCATCACGCCGCCCTGCGCGATGTGAATCTTCTCCACGCCCTGGTCGATCGCTGCCGCAGCGCTCACGAACGCGCCTTCACCAGCGGTGCCGTCGAACGTGATGGCGAGGTTGCCCTTGCCGTCGAGGCTGCACCGAAAGACGTAGACATCGTCGGCGTCGAAGTCGGCCGTGCGATAGCCGAGGCCGGTCGCCATCCAGGGATGCAGCGCGGGCTGCTTCTTCGCGGCAGGAGCCTTCTTCGCCGGGGCTTCCTGTTTCGACGGAGCGCCCTCCTTCTCGACGTAGCCCTTGCCGGTCTTCTCCTTGATCAGCTTCTCGTAGAGCTTCTGGGCCTTCGCGTCGTCGGCCTCGGTCTTCAGCGTCATCTGGCCTTCGGTGCCGATGCGGCCATAGCGGGTGCTGACCTCGGCGCCGTCACGCCAGATTTCCCAGAACTTCGACGACGTGCCCTCGACGAACTCGAACATGCGTTTCTCAGACATCGCGGATCCTCCCCCAGGTTGCGGAACTCGACGAACCATGGGGGACAACGAAGGAGAAACGAAGACCAAAGCTCAGGCGCCGCCGGCCATCACGAGCTTCGAGAAGTCGCCCTTCGCGAGCGCGGCTTCATCGATGAACCAGTCGACATCTTCGACGTCACCGAACTCCGCGCCGAGCTCGTCATCGGAGTTGAGTTGAAGCAGCAGGCGCAGCCCCTCCGCCTGCACCGAGTAGCCGTTGTGGTCGCGGTGGCCGAGCAGGTGCGTTGGATAGAAGCCTGACGCCATCGACGGTGCGGAGTAGCGGCCTCGCTCTTCGGCCGACAACGTGCTCGCGACGAGTGGCTCCATCGCGATCGGCAACATCCACCCTGGCGTCAGGTGCACGCGGCAGGTCGCGTACGGCTCGCGCTCGTCGTCATCCCAACCCTCAGGCAGTTCGCGACGAACCAGCTTCGCGGTCGGCGGCGTGAACAGCACGACGCCTTCACCACAGTGCAGCTGCTCTCCACGCGGAACGTCGAGCAGGAAGAACGACAGCAACCCCTTCGACGGCAACACCTTCGCGGCCTCGAACGCCGACAGCGACGCGAGGTCGAACTGACCGACGAAGAAGAGCGGGTTCTTCTCGACCGTTGGCCACTTCGTCTTCGCGGGAAGATCGGGCAAGCCGCCGAAGCGGGTCGCTCCGAGGTCGAGTTCGTCATCGGTCGCTTCGAGGTCGAGCCACACCGTCGGCGCCAGCAACACCTCGGCATGCTGCTGCAGCTTTGCCGCGCTGAGCTGGTCGACGAGCTGCTGCTTCTGCACCTGCTCCGAGGTTCGCTTCGGCTTCTTGAAGGCCATGCCCGAAGCCTACGACTCGTTCACCGCCGCATGGAGCGCTTCTGCCTTCTCGCTCTGCCCCTCGGCGAACAACGTCGTCTCGGCCTTCTCGAGCAGCTCGTCGAAGCCGCGGCGATCGATCGCGCTCACCGCCACGCCACCGCGCGCGCGCAGCAACGCATCGATCTGCTCCGCCGACAGCCGATCGACCTTGTTCCACACCTTGAGGCGGGGCCGGTCGCTCAGGTCGAGCGAGCCGAGGATCTTCTCCACCGCCTCCACTTGCGCATCTCTCGCAGGGTCCGCTGCGTCGATGACGTGCAGCAACAGCGACGCGTCTTCGAGTTCTTCGAGCGTCGCTCGGAACGCGGCCACCAGGTCCTTCGGCAGGTCGCGAATGAAGCCCACGGTGTCGGTGATGATGACCTCGTGCTCGCGGGGAAACCGCAGACGGCGCGAGGTCGGGTCGAGCGTGGCGAACAGCTTGTCCTCGGCGAGCACGTCACTCTTCGTGAGCGCGTTCAGCAGCGTCGACTTGCCGGCGTTCGTGTAGCCGACGATGGAGATGATGGGCAGGTCGCGGCGGGTGCGCTGACGACGGCGCGTGCGACGGTCTCCCGAGAGCTGCTCCAGCTTGCGGTCGAGCATGGTGATGCGGTCGCGTACGCGTCGACGGTCGATCTCGAGCTTCGTCTCGCCAGGCCCGCGGCCTCCGACGCCACCGCCCATGAGTCGCGACATCGACTCGTTGGCGCCGACGAGCCTCGGCATCAGGTACTTCAGCTGCGCGAGCTCGACCTGCAGCTTGCCTTCGGCGCTCTGGGCACGCTGCGCGAAGATGTCGAGGATGAGCTGCGTGCGGTCGAGCACCTTCATGCTCGTCGCTTCGCTGATGCCGCGCGCCTGACTCGGAGAGAGTTCCTTGTCGAGGATGAGCACGTCACCGTGCAGTTGCATCGAGCGCAGGTTCAGCTCGTCGAGCTTGCCTTTGCCGATGAGGTACTTCGGGTCGGCCTGCCGTCGCATCTGCAGCACCTCGTCGACGACCTCGACGCCTGCCGTGCGCGCGAGCTCTTTCAGCTCGGTGAGCGAGGCTTCACTGTCACCACGTCGTCCATCGAGACACACCGCGACCAGCACCGCGCGTTCACGGTCTCCCACCTTCCGGGCCGTGGCCTTCGAGGAGAGTTCGTCTTCGAGCGCTTCGATGGTGGCCGCGAAGTCGGGCTGGTCGTCGAACACGGAACGCAGCGTCTCGGTTCGCCACAACGAGCCGTCGTGGTTCTCGGGCAGCAGGTGCGCGTAGTGCAGCACGCCCGGTTGGCCATTGGGAGCCACGCCAATCGCGGCGACGAGATCGAGCCGCAGCAGCGCGAGGTCGGTGAGGTCGTCTCGGGTGAGCGGCTCGGACTTCAGGTGCGTGTGCACGAGGCGCAGACCGCGCAGACGAACCTGACCCGCGCGAGTTCGGCCGATGTCGGGCAGCTCGAGCTTGTGCGCGTTGCCGACGATGACGGCGTCGACTTCGCCTTTGCGGGTGAGCAGCACGCCGACCTGCCGGTTCGTCTCGTGGCTGAACTCGACGAGGTGGCGCGCGAGCTCGGCGCTCACGATGTCGTTGGTCGCGACGCGGCGCCGGAAGGTGTTGCGCAGGTGCTTCAGCTCACTCGGCTTGAGGCCGAGGGTGTTGCCTGAGGGTTCGTTCATGTGGCGATGGTGAGGCGATAGCGTTGGCGCCTCGCCGCGGCAACGGTCGTCGTCGCACGGGCGGGCAGGAGAACTTCAGGGGGAGCTCCGCTTTCGCTCAGATCATCGCGCGCTGCTGACGGACGAAGTGGCGCGAGCTGACGCCTTCAGTTTCGAATGAGCGTGGCGCGCACGTCAGAGGCCGGAGCGCACGAACTGGCTCCGTCACGCGAGCTCGCGTCAAACGACGCAACGCTGCGAGTGCGACGAGCGTGAGCCTGCGGAGAACTGCGCCTTGGCGTCATCAAGTGACTCCGACCGCGGGCCGCGACGGGCTCGGGAACGTCACCGTTTGCGAGTGAGTGTGACGCGCACGTCGGACGCGGTCGCTTCGACGAAGCCGGAGCCACCATCCACCGACCAGGTACAGCCGTCACACTGCGCGGTCGCGTCGACCCACGCCGAAGGTAACGCCACCACCGTCGGCACCGTGAGCGTCGCGTCACGCGTGAACGAGAACGTGAAGGTCTGCGTCGCCTCGTCCAGAGAATACGAACCGGGCGTTCCCGCGACGCGCTCGGGAGCCGGCCGCACGATGCCGCGGGCGAGCTCGGGCTTCACTCCGCCATCAGCCAGCGCGAGCCCGTAGCCTTCGTCTTCACGCGTGAACTCCCAGTACATCGCGCCCGCGTTCACCGCGCCGTGCGAGGCGTACTGCGCGTCCATGTACTCGACGATGCCGGAGTGGCTCGCGTTGCCGCCGTATTCACCGATGACGAGCGCAGCACCGAGTGCGTCGGCTTCCGCTCGCAGCAACTTCGCGTTCTCGAGAATCGCCGCGCGCCGCTCGGGTCGAAAGCCCAGCCCACGCTCGGCGTCAGGGTCGTACGCGTGCGGCGCGTAGACGATGTTGGGCTCGTCGAAGCGGGGCAGCGCCGTCGGCAGGCCCAGGTTGCGGCTCGCGGCCGGCTCGAGAAAACCAATCCAGTCGGGGCGCTCGGCGCGGACCTCGGCGAGCACGTCGCGGTACAGCGGCGCCAGGCGGGTCTGCTCGAACACGTCGTTCGGCATCGAGCCCCACGGCGGTTCGTTCATCGGGTCGACGCCGATGACACCGCGGTCGTCCTTCAGCGCCTTCGCCACCTGCCGCCATGCACGCGCGTACTTCGTCTTGAGCTCCTTGTTCGACCAGAACCCGTCGACGCACGCGATGACCTGGGTCGAGAGCGCGTTGAGGAACCACGGCGTCACGGGCCGATAGGCGGCGTAGTTCGCCTCGTCACACGTCCACCGTGGAGCCCCGTTCGCCCCGACGAAGCCCTCTCCGTACAGGTCCTGGTGCATGTCGATGAAGACGAGAAGTCCGGCTCCGGTCGCGAGCGAGACGCGGCGTCGCAGCTCATCGAGGTACGCCTGATCGTAGACGTCGCGCGTCGGCTCGATGGCGCTCCACGAGACGAGGAAGCGCACCGAGTTGAACCCCCACGCGCGCAGCTGCTGGTAGTCGGCCGTGTCGTGGAAATCGAAGTACGGCTTCGTCTTGTGTTTGCCGCTGACGTTCACGCCACGAAGGATGACGGCCCGGCCCTGCGGGTCGCGCAGGAAACCGCTCTTCACCGTGAAGGTGGCCGGCGGCGGTGGAGCCGCGGGCACACACGAGCTGAGGCAGAGCAAAACGAGCCAACGCACCGGCCCACTCTCTCACGAGGAACGCGCTTCGGCGGAGCGTGGTGTTAGCGTGTCTCTTGTCCGTGTCTTCGATTCAACTGCCGGTCGGTCTCGAGTCGCTCTACGCCGCGTATCTGTTCGGGCTCGGGCTGCTGTTCGGCAGCTTCCTGAACGTCGTCATCCACCGGCTGCCGCGCGCCGAGAGCGAGACGAGCACGTGGTGGGTCGGCTACTCGAGTCTGTGGACGCCGCCGCGCTCGGCCTGCCCGCACTGTGGCCATGAGATTCGCTGGTACGAGAACATGCCCGTCTTCTCGTGGCTCGCGCTGAGAGGAAAATGTTCGGGCTGCAAGGCGCCCATCTCGCCGCGCTACGTGCTGGTCGAGTTGATGACGGGGCTGCTCTTCGCCGGCTGTCTCGTGCGCTTCGGGTGGACGTATCCCCTGCTCCCGGCGCTGGTGATGATGGTGCTGGTGGTGCCGCTCGTCTTCATCGACGCCGAGCACTGGATTCTGCCGTTCGAGCTGACGCTGCCGGGCATCGTGCTGGGCATCTCGTTGTCGGTGCCGATGGGCTGGGAAGCGGTGGCGAACTCGGTCATCGGCGCGGGCGCCGCGTTCCTCGCGTTTCGGGTGATGGAGTACTTCGGCTGGTTGCTCTTCCGCAAAGAGGCGCTCGGCGCGGGAGACAAGTTTCTGCTCGCGTTGCTCGGCGCGTTTCTCGGGTGGCGGCCGCTGTTCGCGGTGCTGTTTCTCTCGTCGCTGCAGGGCGCGCTGTTCGGTGGCTTGAGCCTGCTCCTGCGCGGGCGCGCGGGGCCTGAGCACGAAAGCGAGACGAAGCGAGAAGAAGGAACGACGCCAGCAACTCCTGTTGCGGACCCGGCGACTCAGACGCAGGACTCGACGACTCCTGTCGCTGCCGGAGCATCTGTCGCGTCAGCTGCAGAAGCAGGCGACACGACCACGGGCGCGACCGCGCCAGCGCAGCCGACGACACCTGCAGAACCGGGCGCAGACTCGACCGCCGCAGAAGACGCCGAAGAAGTCTTCACCTTCACCCCCGACTTCCTGAAGCCCGGCCTCTCGTTCGCGCGCCGGCTCGTGCTCCTTCCGTGGACGGTGTTGATGCAGCCGATCCCCGACGACCCGGTGATGGAGGAGACGGCTGACGGAGAGGCTGCGGCCGAAGCCGAGTGGACGCCGGGCGTGACGTCACTTCCGTTCGGCCCGTGGATTGGTCTCGCCGGCATCGAGGTGATGCTGCTGACGCCGTGGCTGCACGCGACGTTCGCTGGCACGCCCTTTGGCATGACGCTCAAGCTGCTGTTCGGCACTCCGAGCTGAGGCCGAGCGGGCACACCCGGCATCGCGTTCCTGAGCTGTCGTCGGCCTCCGAGCTGATCAGTCGAGCCGATGAGGTCGTGATAGCCGACCTCCCGTCGCGCGCATTCCGAGGACGCCGTGACTGCAAGCGACGTTCGCAGGCACGCGCTCGAGGTCTCTGGGACGACTCGCCCGCACGGGCTGTTCGCGGCTCCTCTGGGGGCGGAGCCTTCGTGACGCCGAGCTGATCAGTCGAGCACGACGAGATCGTCGCGATGCACGGCCTCGTCCATACCGCGCCAACCGAGCACCGACTCGATCTGCCCGCTCTTGAGGCCCGCGATGCGGGTGAGGTCCTCCGCCGAGTACGCGACGAGCCCGCGCGCGAACGCTTTGCCGTCAGGCCCCGCGATGTCGACCGGGTCTCCGTGCGCGAACTGGCCCTTCACCTCGCGCAGCCCGGACGGGAGCAGACTCTTCTTCTTCTCGATCAGCGCCACACGCGCGCCATCGTCGACGACGAGCGTGCCCTTCGGCTTGAGCGCATGTGCGATCCACGCGGCGCGGGCGTCACGATGCGAGGCGAGCGGTTCGAACACGGTGCCCAGATCAGCGCCCTCGAAGAGGCCCGTCAGCGCACCGCTCCGATGCCCTTCCGCGATGACACAGCGCAGCCCCAGCTCGGTCACGCGCGCTGCGGCTTTCAACTTCGTCGCCATGCCTCCCGTGCCGACACTGCTGCCGCTGCCACCGGCCGCCTTCAGCATCGCGGGCGTCACCTGCTCGACGAGGGGAATGCGCTTCGCGTTCGGGTTCGTGCGCGGGTCCGCGTCGAAGAGCCCGTCGACGTCGCTCAAGATGATCAACACGTCAGCCTGCACGAGCCCTGCGACGAGGCCTGCCAGCGTGTCGTTGTCGCCGAACTTGATCTCGTCGACCGAGACGGTGTCGTTCTCGTTGATCACCGGCACCACGCCGTGGCTGATCAACCGCTCGAGCGCGTGCCGCGCGTTCAGATACCGCCGTCGGTCCTGCACGTCGGAGTGCGTGAGCAACACCTGCGCGACGATCTTCGGAGCCAGCGCCTCTTCCCACGCGCGCATCAGCCGGCTCTGCCCCACGGCCGCGCACGCCTGTTTTCCAGGAATGTCCTTCGGGCGCGCGTCGAGGCCCATGCGTTCGACCCCGAGCGCGATGGCTCCGGACGAGACGACGATGAGCTCACGGCCCTCGGCGAGCGCGAGCAGCTCCTTGGCCAGCTTCTCGAAGTGCCCGCGATGGAACTTACCGGTCGCGTGCGTCAGCGCGTTGGTGCCGATCTTCACGACGACGCGGCGGGCCTGCGCCAACGCCTCTCGCCCTGTCTTCCGTCTCACGCTCACGACGCTCGCATATCACCGGCGCGCCGACCCTGAAGCAGGTGCATGACGAGCGCGAACGCCACACGATGAAGTGCCGAGTGCGGCGACGTTGGCGTCAACCCGGCTTGACCGAACGAGCGGCCGCGTTCTCACGAACACGCACCAACGAACGTCGATCGACCAAAGAGGACGACGGAATCGACCGCGTCAAGGCGGTGCGCCGCTTGTTTCATCGGCGCGCACGCAGTCTCCTTCTGTTCGTTCGCGAAGCGCTGTGGCTGGAGGCCGACCCGATGCGCCCTCACCTGGACGTCGCAGAGACGATGCACGAAGCCGGAGGCAGCCTGCTCGAGCGGGCACTCGACCCCGAGCGCTGGGCGCTGCCGACCCGCCGCGTGAACAAAGAGAACCTCTGTCAGGTGGGCACGGTGCAGGTGTGCGCGTCGCTCGACATCACGCCGACGCTCGACACGTTCATTCGCATCTCGTTCCGCGGGCCGAGCCTGTCGCCGATGCAGGCGGCCGAGCTGCTCGAGCAGTTCGTCTCGAAGCGCTTCACCTACGTGCCCAACGCCGAGTGGTTCGTCGAGATCGACGCCCGCAAGTGGATTCACTTCTCGCGGAAGTACACGGAGCAGCGGCTCGAGGCTTGAGGCAGACTGTTGGCCTCATGAAACGACTTCTCTTCGTCGCAGCACTCGCGCTCTCGACGGCCGCCTTCGCCGACCTCATCTCCGACACCGAGTCGGAGTGCCGCGGCAAGAAGGCCGGTGATGCGTGCCGCGCGAGCCTCTCGGCGGGCGTGTGTACGGCGTCGAAGTGCAGCCGCAACGACTACAGCGACGGCATTCCCCCGAAGCAGAAGATCGTCGACTGCCTGAAGTGCCTCGAGCCCGCGACCGACGCCGGCGTCGGGAAGAAGAAGAGCAAGTACGGGAGCGCTCCATGAGAACGTTGAGCTTCGCAGTGATGTTCGTCGCGACCGTCGCGCTCGCCGACATTCCACCGTCGAACTCGTCGCAGTGTGGCAACAGCCAGGCTGGCGCAGCGTGCACCACCGATGACGGAAAGCCCGGCACCTGTCTCAAGCAGATGGTCGGCAGGCTCGACTACAGCGAAGGCGTTCCTCCGAAGACGAAGCAGGTCGAGATGCTGCTCTGCGTGGCGAGCGTGACCGCGCGTTCGAGCGTGACGAACTCGCCTCCGTTCTTCGCAGCCGGTGCGCTGATGCTGGTGATGCTCGGCCTCATCGTGACGAAGCTGGTGAGCCGCGGCCGCCGGAGCGCTGCTGCGTGAGCGTGTCGGGCGCGATCCTCGCTCCGGCAGATTCGCTGCGCTCGGCGATTCTGAAGTTCGCGTCGCCGTGGGTCAGTCCGCTCTTCGCCGATCGCCAGCGCCGCGTGTGGTGGCTCGGCATGGTCTCGGTCGTCAGCGCCTTCGTCGTCACGGGCCTGGTGCCGCTGTGGAGCCTCGCGCTGGGTCCCGTGATTCTCGGCGTGCCGCACCTCGTGTCTGACGTGCGGTACCTCGTGGTGCGGCCGAAGCTCCATCTGAAGCCGTGGCTCCTCGTGCTGGTGGGCGCGCCGTTGCTCGCCACGTCACTCGGCGCTGGGCCTGAGGTCGGCGTACTGGCCATCGTGCCCGCCGTGTTCGGTGCTGGCTGGTCGTGGCGGCTCGTCGTGGTCGGCGTGGTGTGGCTCGCGTTGACGGCCGCGGCGTATCTCGAGCCCCTCGGCTTTCAGCTCGCCTTCGTGCACGCGCACAACGTCATCGCGGTGATGCTCTGGTGGAGCCTCACGTCGCGCACGAAGTCGATGGCGTTGGTTCCGCTCCTCACCGTGGGCGGCGGCATCGCCATTCTCGTCGGCGCGCTCGACCCGCTCGTCACGTGGAGCGGTGGCTGGACCGCGCCATGGACCGGCACGAGCTTCACCGAGTTCGTCGAGAGCATCACGCCCAACCTCGACCCGACGCTGGCGGGCCGGCTGGTGCTCTCATTCTGCTTTCTGCAGTCCGTTCACTACGCCGTGTGGCTCAGGCTCGTGCCTGACGATGCGAGACCACGGCCGGCGCCACGCACCTTCGCCGCGAGCTGGGACGCGCTGGTGGCTGACTTCGGGCTCGCGCCGCTGCTCGTCTTCGTCGCGCTCTCGCTCGGCCTCGCGGTGTGGGGCGCGTTCAGTCTCCCGGGTGCCCGCCTCGGGTACCTGCAGCTCGCGGCGTTTCACGGCTACCTCGAGCTCGCCATCGCGGCCCGCTGGTTCGCGCATTGACGCGCTTCGACATGACCGCGTTTCTCGAGAGCGCGTTCGGGGCCTGGCTCGTCGGCTTCGTCTTCACCCAGGCCATCGAGGTGCCGCTCTACCTGCGCATCACGCACGGGCAGTGGGCCACGTCGTTCCTCGCGTCGACGCTCACGCACCCCATCGTGTGGTTCGTCTTCCCTGCCCTCTGCCCGCTGTCGTGGGGCTACTGGGGCATGGTGGCGGCCGCCGAGGTCTTCGCGGTCGTGGGCGAGACGGTGTGGCTGCGCGCGAACGGCGTCGCGTGCGCGCTCAAGTGGGCGTTCGTCGTCAACGCCGCGAGCGCGGTCGGCGGCCTGCTGCTGCGCGCGACGTTCGACGTGCCCTGATCAGATGCCGTTGAGCCGGTAGTACCGCAGCGGCTGCGCCACGTTCTTCACGGGCGTCTCGTCGAGCGCGCCGATGGTGTACTTCGCCAGCGCCGGGTCCTTCAGCGGCAGGGAGGCTTCCCACGCCTCCTTCATCACCAGCGTCTCGCGGAACGCGCCGAGCGACTGCAGCCGCGCCGTCTGGTTCATGCCCGTCGAGAAGCTCGTGTAGTTGCGGTTCGGGCCAAACAGGCCACAGAAGCTGACCGCGAGGTTCACGCCGATGGCGACGCCGAGCCCCGGCATCTTGAGGATCTCCGAGAGCCGGCTGATCTCGGGGTGCGCGCTCATCGTGTCGCGGGTGAACGCCTGAATCTCGGCCGCGGCCTTGATGGTGGCGACGGCGCGATCGCCCGGCGAGTCCTTGAAGAAGGGTGGACCGAACAAGCCGATGACGCAGTCACCGACCATCTTGTCGAACACCCCGCCGTGCCGATGAAGAATGCGCACCGCCTCGGCCGACCAGTCGTCGACAAACTTGCCGATGCGCTCGGGCCGCTCGAGCACCTGCTCACAGATGCGCGTGAAGCCGTTGATGTCGGCGAAGAGAATGCCCACCTCTTCGGCGCGCGGGGCGAGGTAGCGCCGCTCGTAGTCCGGGTCTTTCAACAGCTCGTCGATGGCCTGCGACGAGAAGAACTGCGAGAGGTGAATGCGCTCGCGGTTGTAGTCGATGAGGCGCTGCGACAGCGTCGAGGCCAGCAGGCGCAGCAGGTCGACGGTGTAGGCCGAGAAGCCGTCGCCGCCGCTCCACACCATGATCTTTCCGAGCGCGTGCGAGTCACCGACGCCGCTGATCAGCACGGTCTCGACGGCTTTGCGCTCACCGAGCACCTCGGCGAGGTGTTTGTCGTTCGGCGTCACCATGTTGGGGCCGTACGCCCGAATCGCATCTTCGAGCCTGGTGAACCGGCGACCGTTCGAGGCGTGCTCGAGCTGACCGTACTTGTACATGCGGTAGTGCAGCGCACCCGACTCCACCGCGTCGCGGTAGAGCAACAGGAAGCCGGGCAGCTTCACCTTCTCGCAGAGGGCGCGCACCGCGCCGTCCATGCCGACTTCGAAGACACGGTTGGACAGGTAGTGATTGATGGTGACGAGCAGCTGGTGCTTCTCGGCCGCCGTCTGAACCGAGGCCAGCACGGTGTCGAGCTCTTCGGCGATGGTCTCGAGCGAGCGCGCCAACTTCGCGGCGTCTGCGGTGCGGTCACCCTCGAAGAGAATGCCAATGGAGCCGACCGGCACCCCGACGACGTCGAGCTGCTGGGAGACGAAGGTGTGGCCGCTCTCGACCTTGCGCACACCCCAGCGGCTGCCCGTCAGCAGCGTGCCCGGGAACACGCCGTCGAACTCGCCGTGCGAGAAGGTGGTCGAGACCAGCTCTTCGTCGAGCGTCGTCACGCACATGCCGCGCGCGCCGATGAGGTGCATGACTGGCGGGAAGAGCCGGTTGAACGCCTTCTCGATGCTCTCGCGATGCTTGAGCGACTCCTCGAGCAGGTCGTCGACGGTTCGGTTCAGCTCCCGCAGGTGCTTCAGCTCTTCCAGCGTCAGGTCGTCCATCGGCACACACCGGAGGGTACCACGCGGGCGCGTTTGGCCGAGAACTTCGCCGCGCGCGGAATGGAGGTAGACTGATCACATGCTGATCGCGCTTGCCGCTTCCCTCCTCGTCTCCACGTCGTCTGGCACCCGCCCGAACACGTACAACGAACGATGGTTGTGCGACCTGTGGGCCGGGGCCCAGTGCCACGCCACGAGCTGCCAGAAGGACGGCAAGGATCGCTGCCAGGCCGTCTCGAAGCAGTGCCAGGAGACGAGCAAGCGCGTCGAGGTCGACTCCGGCCGGGCGCAGAAGAAGGCCGCGTGTGCGCGCGCGTTGCTGGCGCAGACCTGTGGTTCGCCAAAGCCGCCCGAGTGTGACGGGCTGCTCTGAGTTCTCCTGTTCGTCGACCAGCTCACGGTGACCGACCTCTTCGTCTGAGCACGCCTCCCAGTTCGTGCAGGCGCCGGAACTGAACAGACGGCCCGTTCGAGACGTTCGACCCGCATGCCCCACCCCGCCGCGTTGATCAGCCGTTCCGCGTGCATGGCCCCACCAAAGTCGTGTAGGAGCACGGGCATGCGTCGCCTGACTCCCGCTCTCACCCTGCTCCTCGCCCTGCCTGCGTTCGCCCAGGAAGGTGACGCGAAGCAGAAGCTCTCGGTGGTGCCGTTCGCCCTGCTCTCGGCCGACGTGAACCCGCGTGCCAGCATCAAGGCCGTCGGCATGCTGAGCCAGGAGTTCAAGAGCGCCGAGAAGTTCGAGCTCGTCGAAGGCAAGAAGAAGGAAGCCGACCTCGCGAACGATGCCCTCGCCGACGCCCGCAAAGCCGTCGACGACGCGAAGGAGCTGCGCGGCAAGAAGAAGTTCCGCCTCGCCGACGAGGAGCTCACCAAGGCCATCGGGCTGTTCCAGAAGAACGCCTCGGCCATCACCGACGTCGCCGAGGTCGTCGACGCGTACGCGCTGCTCTCGGCCGTTCAGTACAACACCGGCCGCGACGAAGAGGGCCTCAAGAGCCTCACCACCGCGCTCGCCCTCGCGCCCGACCGCGACCTGCCGCTCGCAGCCACCTCGGCCCTCTTCGCGCGCGTCGTCACCGAGACCCGCAAGGCCGTGAAGGAGAGCAGCAAGGGCCAGCTCGTCGTCGAGTCGACCCCCGGCAACGCAGCCATCCTCATCGACGGCCTCGCGCTCGGCTCCTCGCCGCTCACCGTGAAAGACGTCCCTCCCGGGCTGCACTTCTGGCGAGCGTCGCTGCCGAACGGCGAGCTTCAGGGCGGCGTCGTCGAGGTCTCGTCTGGCAAGCAAGC
>Ga0075163_10009029_pt1 | contig 13097 bp, 9 predicted proteins | sample JI1023141ADNA_FD_71478 | JGI IMG/M metagenome (GOLD analysis project Ga0075163, IMG submission 71478) | Wastewater effluent complex algal communities from Wisconsin, to seasonally profile nutrient transformation and Carbon sequestration -... | ecosystem: Engineered > WWTP > Effluent > Algae...
ACCGTGCCTGCCGCGCCGCCGAGTGCGATGGCCCAGATCATGGGGAACGATACGGCGTTCATCGGGCGCCCGAAAGCGACGGCAATTCGCGCGGCCGCGCCGGCACGTTGCGCGCGATGCGATACAGCCAGATGCGCCGCGTGGTGACGACCCCATCGCCGCGACGCAGTTCGACGGCTTCGCCGCGTTTGGATTCGGCAAACCATGCACCAACGCGAACGCCCAGTGCGTCCCCGTCGGGATTGTCATCGAAGACGGCAACCATCCCGTCGCCGAGACGCACTTCATCGTAGGCCGTTTCCCAGAGGTCAAACTGGTTGGGGCGGCTGTTGATGTTGAGCGAAAAAACCATGGGCTGATCAGGCAAGTGGAACGCCACCTCAGCCGACTCCTGATACCGGTTCGTGGCGACCCACCGATCGACCGTGCCGTCGAGAAACGGATCCTTCCGGGCCCGTTCGACGGCGGCGGCAAGCGCGACCCATCCATGCGCACGGGCGATTGGGTCTTTGCGCGGGGCCAGCGGCAGCAGCGGGCGCCACGCCTGCAGCGATACAACCAGCAACAGGAACGCGGCGAACGCGACGCCACGCGTCCACCAGCGCGACATGGCAAACGTGCGCGTTTCGGTGGCAAGCAGCAGCACCGCCGAGGGGTAGATCAGCGCGGGCCAATTGGCCTCGACCGAACGACGCGAGGCGCTGACCGCAAAAAACAGCATGGGCACCACCGAAATGACCGCCAGGGCGAACCGGCGAACCGATGCGTCGGTCGGCTGTGCCGAGTGCCGGCTGCGCCATCCGTCGCGTGCGGCATACCACACCGTCATGGCGAGCAGGACAAACAGGATCGGCGACGCCAGCCCCGCCTGACCACCCAGCAATTCGAGTTCCCGCGACAGGACCGAGCCGCGCACCGACGGATTGAAGCCATGTCCCAACTGGAATCGAAACGAGATCCACTCGTGCACATAGTTCCAGAGCACCACGGGCGCGAACAATGTGAGCGCGATGACGGAGGCCCACCACGGACCGCCTTCACGGAAGCGTGCGCGCAGTGCGGGGTGCATGAGGCACGCCACCACGAGGCCCAGAGGGAGCAGCACCGCGGTGTACTTGGCCACGAACGCGGCGCCCAGACACACCCCGGCGAGTGTCCACCATCCAAAGCCAGACCAGGAGCGAAGCGGCGCCGCCAATGCCCGCTCGACGCCGAGAATTGCGGCGGTGGCCATCGCGAAGAGCGCCGCGTCGGGTGTGGCCAGCACCAATCCGAGTGTGGCGATCGGAATAACCAGCAGCAGCAGCGCCGCGCGCGACGCGGACCGTGCCCCTGCCTCGCCTTTCCCGGCCAGATACCAGGCAGCCATCACGGCGGTGACGTGCGTGAGCAGGGCGGCGATCGCCGGTCCGGCACGAACGCCGATCGTGGTCTCGCCAAACAGGAGTGTCCCGAGGCGGATCAGGAAGGCGATGCCTGGGGGATGATCGAAGTAGCCCGCTTCGATGCGATGCGTCCACAGCCAGTAGTACGTCTCGTCGGGGAGTAGCGGCACCAACGACGAGAGCACGGCACGAAGCAGGGCGGCGACAACGATCCAGATGAGCGCCCAGCGCCAACCGGCTGCCTCAGCCCCGCCGGCGGCGGCACCTGGTAGAGGCTGTCTACGCTCTTCGACAGTGAGCGGCGGAGCGGAGGCGGTTGGTGCGATCACAGGAGGGCGAAAGGTGACACCGCGTCCGATTCTCACGCTACCGAGTGGGCCCGAAAATCGCCGTCGGCATGGAATTGGAACCGGGGAGCGATCCTCCGGCGGATCGCGGGGTATAGGGCGATCTGGATCACAGGGGGCGTGGGGGCCGGGGTTTCCGGTCGGCACGACCCTGGATCCCGGACCGTGACGGCCCTGTCGCGGTCCGCTAGTGATATCCCGCCGTTGGTCGATTACAGTTTCCCGTGGTGTAACGGTTACGGCTCGCCACGACCGTGCGTCTCAGTTGTGCGTCCCGAGGTTCATCGTGGGCGCTGCCTTCCACACATTGCCGACAGGACGGACCTGCATGCGGGTCTACGCATCGATGACTGCCCTTGCCCCTCTGCGCCGATTCGTCCGCGCCACGCCTCGCATCGCGCTCGCGCTCACGGTCGTGGGTGGACTGGGCGCCTGCCTGGATCTCAATCCGAACACCAACGCCTGCAGCGTCACGATTGCGCCGGCCACGCTGTCGGTGCCGGTCAATGGCGCGGTGGGTGTGTCCGCGTCGGCGTTCGACTGCGACGGCAATTCCATTGCCAACAAGACCATCAACTTCTCCTCCGCGAATACGGCCATCGCGACCGTGACGTCATCGGGGCAAGTGATCGGTGTGTCGGTCGGGTCCACCACGATCTCGGCGGTGGCGAACGGCAAGTCGGGTACGGCACAGGTCACGGTGACGCCCGAGTTGGCGAACTCGGTGACCATCACGCCGGCCACGATCACGTTGCGCGTCGGCAATACGCGGCAGTTCACCGCCACGGCGAAAAATGCGACGGGTACGGTGATCACCGGACGAACCTTTTCGTGGTCGTCGAGCAACTCCTCGATCGCAACGGTCGATCAGAGCGGCAACGTGACGGCGCTCTCGCCGGGCAACGTGGTGATCGCCTCGCAGGTGGACAACGTGTTTGGCAACTCGTCGGTGACCGTGACGCCCATTCCGATTGGTGCGTGTGCATTGTCGCCCCTCAGCCAGACAGTCACGGTGACGCAGCAGACGCAGCCCACGCTCACACTGCGTGATACGGCCAACAACGTCATTCCCAATCTCGGCCGTCCGATCAATTGGACGAGCAACAACGAAGTGGTCGCGACCGTCGGCTCGACGGGTCTGATCCTGGCCAAGAAGGCGGGAACGGCGACCATCACCGCCGCGTCAGTCGAGTATCCGAACATCAGCTGTCAGACGACGCTCAACGCGGTCGATCCGCGCATCGTCACCGCGCAGATCACGCCGCAGACGGCCACGCTGCGCATCGGCGTGCCACGCCAGTTGGGCGTGACGCTGCTGGACAGTGTCGGTGGTACGATTCCGCCAGGCCGCGTGATTTCGTGGGCCACTGTGACACCAGCGCTCGCCACGGTGAACGCCACGGGTTTGGTCACTGGCGTGTCGGTGGGTGCGGCGCGCATTGCCGTGCGGGCTGAGAACGCCGTGGACACGGTGACCTACAATATCACGAAGGTTCCCGTGACCATCGTGCGCGTCTCGCCGCTCACGTCGAGCATCGTGCAGGGGCAGACGGTGCAGCTCAATGCCACGACCGAAGATTCCACGGGCAACGTGGTGACTGATCGCCCGGTGACGTGGAGCAGCGGCGACGTGACCAAGGCAACGGTCTCGGGCACGGGTCTCGTGACGGCGATCTCGCCGGGCACGATCACCATCACGGCCACCAGCGAAAACCGCACCGGCAATGCATCGGTGACGGTGCAGCAGGTGCCGGTGGATACCATCGAAGTGCTGGGCAACTACTCGGTCGCACTCAACGTGGCCAACAAGTCGTTTGCCATCACGCTCAAGGATGCGAACGGCAACCAACTGTTCGGCCGCACGGTGAGCATCACCAGCAGCGCGCCGGCCGTGGCGACCGGCAATCCCAATCAGAACGCCACGCAGATCACCGTCACCGCGTTCGCGGCCGGATCGACCGTCATGACACTGCGCGCGATCAATCAGAACGGACAACCTGAAGGCAAAGCCACACAGGTGACCGTAACCATCACACCATAGCGCGGGCCCGCGTGGCGGGTCTGCTTCAACAGGGTGGGAGACAAAGATCCGGGCCAAGGCCCGGATCTTTGTGCTTTCGGCCCGCCTGGTCGAGTGGCGCACCGGCGCTGCGGCTTTTCATTACCTTTTTCGCATGAGCACAACCACCAAGCCGTCCTTCTTGCGCGGACTGTTCGCCGGCGAAATTGCCGATGACCTGCTCTTTCCCTTCCCCGCGCCGCTCGACGAACGCCGCCCCGATGAAGCCGCCACCGTGCGCCGTCTGGTGGACACGTTCAATGCGATGGTGGCGAGTGGGCTCGTCAATCCGCGCGCGTTCGACGAGGGCGAGTCGATCCCCGAGCCGGTTATTCGCGCCTTCGCCGAGGCCGGACTGCTCGCACTCACCATTCCGACGGAATACGGTGGACTGGGACTGTCGGCATCGGCGTACGCGCGCGTCTTTGGCGCCGTCGCGTCGGTGGATGCGTCACTCGCCGTGCTGATTGGTGTGCACTGCGGCCTGGGCGGCAAAGCGATTGTGCTTTTTGGCAACGCGGAGCAGAAGGCGCGATATCTGCCGGCACTCGCGCGCGGGGAAACACTCGCCGCGTACGCGCTCACCGAACCCGAGACGGGATCCGACGCGCAGCACATCGTCACGCAGGCGCGGCGTGCGCCCGACGACACGGGCTGGCTGCTGACTGGCCGCAAGCACTGGATCGGGAACGGGCAGCGCGCCGGGGTCATCGCCACCTTTGCGCAAACGCCGGTGCTGCGCGACGGCAAGAGTGTTCTGCGCCCGACCGCGTTCATCATTCGCCCGGACATGCCGGGCTTCCGCATCGACGGCACCATCAAGAAGCTCGGCATTCGTGGGTCGACGCAGGCCGAGTTGGTGTTCGACGATCTGTACGTGCCCGACGATCACGTGTTGGGCGAGGTCGGCAAAGGCTTTCGCGTGGCCGTCAATGCGCTCAACGCCGGGCGTCTGTCGTTGGCGTCGGGATGCACGTCGGCGTGCAAACGGCTGTTGGGCGAATACACGCGCTACGCCGAGGCGCGCACGCAGTTTGGCGGGCCGCTGGCGTCGTTTGAAATCACGCAGCGCAAGATGGCCACGATGGCCGCAGAGACCTACGCGGCCGATGCCATGGTTGGTGCGTTGGCCGCCGCGCTTGACGCGGAAGATGTGGACGCATCGCTCGAAGCGGCGTGCGTGAAGGTGTTTGCGAGTGAACTGGTGTGGCGGAGCGCCGACGAGCTGGTGCAGCTCGCGGGCGGTCGGGGATTCGTCAAGCCGTGGCCATACGAACGGTATCTGCGCGACGCGCGCATCAATCGCATTTTCGAAGGCGCGAACGAGATTCTGCGGTTGTTCGTGGGGCTGAACGGTATTCAGGAGCCGGCCGAAGAACTCCAGGAGCTGGCGGGCGCGCTGCGCAATCCGATTCAGAACTGGGTGCTGGTCTCGGAGTACGCTGTGGAACGGGTGCGCACCGCCTTTGGCAAGCGCGACCGCCTGCAGATCACGCTCCACCCCGCGCTCAAGGAACACGCCACCGCGGTGGAGAAACATGTGGCGGAACTCGCCGCAGCCACGCAGAAGCTCATCGTGCAGCACAAGAAAGACATCCTTCACCGGCAACTGGTGGTGGAACGACTCGCTGACATGGCGATCGAACTGTATGCTCGTCTCACCACAATTTCTCGTACGCAGCGCCTGATCGACGAGTCAGGGGCCGATGCCTGCACACGCGAAATTGCGCTGGCTGCGCTGTTCTGCGTGCAATCCGGGCGACGGTTCCGCGCGTTGCGCATGGAACTCGAGGGCGATGCCGGGCGCACGGTCGACGATTTGCGCCGCAACGTCGCCGCCACCATTCGCGCCGACGCCGGCTATGCGTCGCGCGATGCGCTGATGGATGTACCAGTGCCGCCGCTGCCCGCGTGGAGTCTCACCAAGGCCGAGCAGGAGCGCGCGTCAGGCGTCGTTCTTGAGTAGCCCGAGCCGGAGCGCAAACTTCACGTAGTCGGTGCGGTGCGTGAGCCCCAGCTTTTCACCGATGCGCTGCTTGTACGTGTCGACCGTCTTCGGACTGATGGTCAGCTGCTCGCCGATCTCGGGAGCCGTGTACCCTTCGGCCACCATCTTGAGCACCACTTGCTCGCGATCGGTGAGTTTTTCGAAGCGTGTACGCTCTTCGGCCGCACCATCGCGTTTGGCCAGTCCGCGAGCGAGTGCGCGAGCCGCCGTGGGCTGCACATAGATGTCGCCCGCGGAAACCGTGCGCACCGCGTCGACAAGTTCACGATCGGCGACGGACTTGAGCAGGTATCCGCTGGCGCCCGCTTCGAGCAGCGCCACCAGATGTTCATCCTCAGTGTGCATCGTGAGCACGAGCACCCGCCGCGTCACTTCGCCATCGGGATTGGGCGGGCGAACGGCATTGAGCTTTTGCAGCTCGCGCGTGGCGGTCAGTCCGTCCATATCCGGCATGGACAGGTCCATGACCAGTACGTGAGGATTGAGCCGTTCGGCCAAGGCCAACGCATCACGACCCGTGCCGCCTTCACCGACTACCGTGATGTCCTTGGCAGTGGCCAATACGGCCTTGAGGCCGGCGCGAACGATTTGGTGATCATCCACCAGCACGACGCGAATGAGGTCAGGGCGCATGTAACAAATCTGGCCGTCCCCGACCCCTGGGGCAACCATTTCACACATCCGACGAGAAAACCTCATGCATCAGTCGTGACCGAACGCCGTGTTGCCGCGCTTGAAAACGCGAAACAGATACACAAAACTGGGCAACAGAATGAGTGTGCCGACGGCCAACACGCTGAGCACCAGTGTCAGTGTCACGCGTGGGGCCGCGAGCGCCGTGATGGAGCCATCCGGAGGCAACAACACGGGGAATTGCGACCATGCCCAGCCCCAGAGGATGAAACTTGCCTGCGCCGCCGCGGCCAACCGGGCCGTCGCGTACGCGCGACGTGAGAGCGCGACGATCGATGTCACCGCGGCAACGGCCGTCACCGCATGCATGCCCAGCGCCACCGAACCGCGAGTCAGCCCCTCGAATACGAGTGGCGCGTCGCGGGCGGCCAACACGATGGTGAGCGCCGCCGACACGAGCAATGCCATCTGTGTTTGCAGCGCGCGGCGCCGAAACGTCTCACGAAGCGACGACTCTTGTGCCTCAACCGTGAGATACGTCGCGGCGAGAAAGGCAAACAGTGCCAACGCCAGCCCGCCGACCGCCCAGCCAAAGGGCGATGCGGCCCATGGCGTGATAAACCGATCGACAAAGGTGAGTCCCGGTGCGTTGAGTCCAGGCACCGAGCCGCTCAGTGGCACGCGCCCACTGGCCACCGCGCCAACACAGAGGCCGAGCAGCACCGGCGTGGCCACACTCGCAACCGAAAAGATGCGTCCCCACCGGCGCTGCACGCTGTCGCGCGTGCTGTCGTAGGTGCGAAAGGTGAACGCCGACCCGCGCAGGACGATGCCGATCAACATCAGCGTGATCGGCACGTGCAGCGCCGTGGCCAGGTGGGCGTACGCGCGCGGAAAACAGGTGAACAGGAGCACCACCACGAGAATGAGCCACACATGGTTGGCTTCCCAGATGGGGCCGATGGCTTCGGCGATGAGTGCACGCTGTTCGTCGCGTTGTCGTCCGCGTGCCAACAGATCCCAGACGCCACCGCCAAAATCGGCGCCGCCGAGGAGCACGTACGCGTTGAGCGAGAGCACCATCACACCGGCCACGGCGTGCGGCAGTGTCCAGGTCAGTTCGGCGGAATTCACGACCCGCCTACCGTTCGGCCCGGTCGGGCGGGAGTAGGAATCGGCATCTCGCCCGTGAGCCCCACCGGAACGGCGCCGCGCACCCCGGTCTTGAGAATCTGCCGGCGCAGGAGAAACACCACCGTGATGGCGAGTCCGATGTAGAGCAGCGTGAACGCAATGAACGGCACGACCAGCCCCGGCATCGGCGAGACCGCATCGGCGGTGCGCATCACGCCCTGCACGATCCACGGTTGCCGCCCCACTTCGGTCACCGTCCATCCGGCTTCGAGCGCAACAAATCCGAGCGGCGACGCGAGCATCACCGCAGCAAGAAACCGACGGTCATCGGGCAGCGCGACGCCACGCCCGCGCCGACGACGCCACGCTCGCACCAGTGTCCACACACCGAGCGCCGCCATGGCCATGCCACAGGCCACCATCACCTGAAAGGCGATGTGCACCACGGCCAGCGGCGGTCGTTCATCAGCAGGAACGGCATCGACGCCGGTGATGATCGCGTCGGCATCGCCGTGCAGCAGCAGCGACAACGCGCCAGGAATTTCGATGGCGCCGCGGTGTTCGAGCGTGTTTTCATCGGGCCAACCACCGATCACGAATGCCGCAGGCCCCGTTTTGAGGTGCCCTTCCATCGCGGCCAGTTTGATGGGCTGTCGGTCCGCCACGTCGCGCGCAGACAAGTCGCCGGACAGTGGCTGCAGCATCGCCGCCGGCACACCAACCGCGAGTGCGATCTGCAACGCGGCGCGATGGAAAGCCCGGTGCGGCGTGCCACGCCGGAGTGCGTACGCATGCACGCCGGCCACGGCAAAGCCGGTGGCGGCAAACGCCGCCAGCGTCATGTGCAACACTTCGGTGGGGGCCGCCGCGTTGAACATGGCGGCGATCGGATCGATGTCCGTGACGCGCCCGTCGACCAAGCGAAAGCCAGTGGGTGCGTTCATCCACGCGTTCGCGCACACCACAAACGCCCCGCTCAGCGCGCCACTGACCGCCACGACCAGTCCGGCGGCAAAGTGGGCCCGCGGAGAGATGAGCTTCCACGCGTAGAGATAGATGCCGAGAAAGATCGCCTCGGTGAAAAAGGCGAACCCTTCGAGTGAAAACGGCATCCCGATGATCGCGCCGGCGTGCTCCATGAAGGTGGGCCACAGCAGGCCGAGTTCAAACGACAGCACCGTACCACTCACGGCGCCGACGGCAAACAGAATCGCCGTCCCCTTCGCCCAGCGTTTGGCCAACTCCAGCATGACCGGATCCTGACTGCGCAGCCAGCGTCCTTCGGCGATCACCATCAGCGCGGGCATGCCGATCCCGACCACCGCGAAGATGATGTGGAATGCCAGCGACACAGCCATCTGCGAGCGTGCCGCAAAGAGGTCGGACATGCGTGTCGTTCGCCTAGGACGCGTTCACGATGCAATCACGACGCGATCATGACGCGATCACGCCCCGGCACACGCCGAGGCCAATTCGCACCGCGCCTTCCCGCTCGGCGAACGCCGTCATGATCACTTCATCGCCGTCTTCGAGGTATCCCCGAGTTTCACCAGTGGGCAACGGCAGCGGGTCGGTCCCCCGCCACGTGAGCTCCATCAGGCAGCCGCGGCTCTCTTTGGTGCGGCCCGACACGGTGCCACTGCCCAGCAAATCACCGGGACGCATGGCGCAGCCGTTGACGGTGTGGTGGGCCAACATCTGCCCCATGGTCCAGTAGAGATCACGCGCGCTTCCCTGCGACAGACGTACCGCGTCCATGCCTTCGGTACGCATGCGCGCCGTGCGCAGCCACACCTCCATCGTGATGCCGAATCCGCCATGCGCGCGGTCGTCCGCATCATCGAGATACGGCAACGGCGCAGGATCGCCCTCGGCGCGGGCTTCCAGCGGCACCCGAAATGGGGCGAGTGCTTCCGTGGTCACGACCCACGGACTGATGCTGCTCGCGAAATTCTTGGCGAGAAACGGTCCGAGCGGCTGATACTCCCACCCTTGGATATCGCGCGCCGACCAATCGTTCAGAATGCACACACCGAACAGATGGGCGTCCGCCTCACGCAACGGAATGGCATCACCCATGCTGTTGCCAGTCCCCACAAACGCACCGAGTTCGAGCTCGTAGTCGAGCGCGCGCGACGGACCGACCGTCGGCTCCGCGTCATTCGGACCTTTGCGCTGCCCATGCGGCCGCTTCACGCGCGTGCCCGACAAGACGATGGTTGAGGCGCGACCGTGATACCCGATCGGAATCCACTTGTAGTTCGGCAGCAGTGGATTGTCTGGGCGCAGCATGGTGCCGATGTTCGTCGCGTGATGCACCGACGCGTAGAAGTCGGTGTAGTCGCCGATCTCGACAGGCAGGAAAAGCTCGGCCTGCTCGAGCGGAATCAGCGCATGCTCGGCGATCTGCCGGTCGTGCACCTCGGTGCGTTCTGACAGCAACTGTGACAGCACGTCGCGGAGCGCCCGGCGCCCCGACGGACCACGCGCCATGAGCGCGTTGAGCGTGGGAGACGCACAGCTGCGTGCGGCGAGTCTCGCCTCGTCCGATGCGGTGTCAAACAATCCGGCGGCCAGACAGGCCGCGATGTCGAGCACGCTGTCGCCGATGGCGGTGCCCACACGGGGAGCCTCACGTGAGTCGGCCCGTCGAAATACGCCGAACGGCAGGTTCTGTATGGGGAAATCGGATCCCGCGCGGTTGGCGGACAGCACCCAGCTGCGCAACGCCGGGTCGGTGGTGGCATCAAACATGGTGTGACTCCCGAGTGTGGACGACACGACGGCGTGAACCCTGCGGTGCGCGCGTCAGACCCACCCCAGCGCGCGAATCTCATCCACCGGCTCGGAGAACGAGCACGATCCGAAGCTGACCAGCACCTCGTCACGCACTCGCTGCAACAACGCCCGATCGAGCGCCAGGGATCCACGCGCGTTGCGCCAGACAATCCGGAACTCGTCGCACTCGAACGCCGCGGCGTCAGACTCCTGCAGGAGACGCGTGGCGATGGCCACATCCACGCCTTGCGCCAGCGCGGCCGCCGTCAGAAACACATTGAGGAAACCGAACATCGGTCCGGTGGCCGGGTCGGCATCGTAGGTGAGGCGATACGCGCCGCACAGTGGGTGGTGCAGCCCGGCTGTCGCCTTCGCGGTCACGCGGTGGCGCACGCAGGCCTGCAGAAACGCGACGACGGTCGCGGCCGGCGGGAACGCGTCGGCCGTGATGCCGCCGGCGCGGAGTTTGGCCCGTCGGCCGCAGGCCGCGATCTGGGGCAGCAGCGCGTCGGCGTCGGCGGACGGCACTTCGATGTACGTCAACAGTTCGCGCGGTACAACGGCGTCGATGGCCGCGATCTGTTCGGCCGAGGCGGCGCGCACCTCATAACTATCCACGATGGCACCGCACTCTTCGAAGCAGACGCGATGGCGCGTGTTGAACGCCGCGATGGCTGCGAGGTCGGTGGTGAGATCGGCGCTAGCCGTGACGGACAGCCGCCAGGGAATCGCGCCGGCGTCGCGGGGCAGCAGCGGGTCGGCCTGTACGGAAAAGAGTTCGAGCGCATTGGCCGGGCACACAAACCGACCGAGCATCCACCCCGAACCACCGGCCCGATAGTGTGCGAAGTTGCGGACGGCGCCGGGCATCGCCAACGCGGCCGGTGGAAACAGGCCGGCGAAGTCGACAATCCCTTCAAGCAGCACGCGCGTGGCGTGGTCGGTAACAGGTGGCAAGCGAACTGGCATAGGACGATCCGTGCTTACATCCCCTCGAAATCCAGCGCGAGATCGAGCGCCGGGGCCGAATGTGTGAGAGCGCCCACCGAGATACGATCGACGCCGGTCTCCGCGATGCGTCGGACCGAATCGAGTGTGACCCCGCCGGACGCTTCGGTGGTGGCTTTCTGATGGCACCGCGCGACGGCGTCCCGCAGCATCTCGACCGACATGTTGTCGAGCAGAATCCAGTCGGCGCCGGCGGCGAGCGCCTGCTCCACCTGCGCGAGTGAATCACACTCGACCTCCACCGGCGTATTCGGCGCTGCGATCGCGCGCGCGCGCGCCACGGCGGCGGCGATATCCCCGCCAATGGCCGCGAGGTGGTTGTCCTTGATCAGCACACCGCTGCGCAGATCCATCCGGTGATTCATGCCACCGCCCGCCCGCACCGCGTATTTCTCGAGCGCGCGCCAGCCTGGCGTCGTCTTGCGGGTGTCAAGAATCTGCGCCTTCGTGCCAGCCACGGCCGCCACGAAGGCCGCGGTGAGTGTCGCGATGCCGGAGAGGCGCTGCAGGTAGTTGAGTGCGACGCGTTCCGCCGACAACATGCCGCGTGCATGTCCGGTGAGATGAAGCACCGACGCACCCGCCGCGACGCGCGCGCCATCTTCCGCATCCACGCGGATGGTCATACCGGCGTCCAACTGGCGGAACGCCTCCACCGCGAGTGCGACGCCGGCAATCACGCCGTCGTGGCGTGCCACCAGACTGCCGCGCACGTGCCGGGTGCTGACCACCGTGGCGAGGGTGGACACGTCGTTGAACGCCTGATCCTCGTCGAGCGCCACGCGCACTTTCGCGCGCACGTCATCGGGCGACAGCGGGAACTCCAGCGCCGACGCAGCCCGGCTGCGAATGGCCGGGGTATCGAGCGGCGTGATGGTGCGCGGCTTGATGATCTCGAACGGCTTGGAGGGCGTCGGTCTCAGCGGCGGATGGTAGTCACTCATTCACCAGGATCCTCGGGGCCAAATGGACTGGGATTGCCGCCTCCGATCGCCACCATGCGCTCGATGGACGTGCGCGCGCGTGCGGCGGTCTCCGCCGGGACGGTAATGCGGTGCTGCCGGTGCAGGAGCGCGTCGCGCACCTTCGGCAACGTGGTCACCTTCATGTACGCACATTGCGCCCGATCGTTCGCCGCGATGAAGTGTTTGGCGGGATGTTCGCGACGCAACCGGTGCAGAATGCCAATCTCGGTGGCGACGATGAACGTATCGTTGTCCGTTTGGGCGGGGCGCTTGATCATGCCCTCGGTGGACAGAATGTGTACCCCGTCGCCGGCAATGGCGCCGGCGCTGATCGCCTCAACAACCGGGGTGGCGCATCCGCACTCCGGGTGAATGAGAAACTCCGCGCCGGGATGCTGCGACCGCGTGAGATTGATGTGCTCCGGGTCGATACCGGCGTGCACATGACATTCACCCATCCACACGTGGATGTTCGCGCGGCCCGTGACGCGACGGACGTGCGCCCCCAGGAACATGTCGGGGAGAAACAGGATCTCGCGGTCGGCGGGAATCGCGTTCACGACGTCCACCGCATTTCCCGAGGTGCAGCAGTAGTCGCTCTCCGCCTTCACTTCGGCCGTCGTGTTGACGTAGGCCACCACGATGGCGCCGGGATGTTCCGCCTTCCATGCCCGCAACTGCGCGGCATCGATGGTGCTGGCCAGCGAACAGCCCGCGGCCAGATCGGGGAGCAGTACCGTCTTGTGTGGCGAGAGAATGGCTGCCGTCTCCGCCATGAAG
>Ga0075163_10009030_pt1 | contig 13097 bp, 9 predicted proteins | sample JI1023141ADNA_FD_71478 | JGI IMG/M metagenome (GOLD analysis project Ga0075163, IMG submission 71478) | Wastewater effluent complex algal communities from Wisconsin, to seasonally profile nutrient transformation and Carbon sequestration -... | ecosystem: Engineered > WWTP > Effluent > Algae...
AAGAATCGTTTTGGTAATAATTTTATTGCAAACGTCATCGGAAAATTCAACCCCGCTACCGCCAACACCGACCTTGTGATGGGGTATCGCAACGATATTAACGTCATCTCGGTCTTTGCCGAAGATTTCTATTCGGTCAACGAGCAACTCGACGTCTTCGCCGCAGCCCGCTTCGACAGCCATACCGGCTGGGGAACAAATATCTCACCCCGCATTGGTGCTCTCTTTGCGGCGAATAAGGATTTGCGCTTTCGCTTGGGCTATCAAATGGGCTTTCGCGGCGGTGTGGGCTTGACGTATAGCGGTGGCTATCGCAATGACGGCTATTTGCGGAGTTCAAACTTGCAAAACATCGAATCAGCACGGATTCCGGGTGAAACTAATCGCCCGATTGTACGCCCTGAGATTATGAACAGCATCGAATTTGCCGTCAATTACCAGATTCTGCCGGGTTTGAAGGTGGATGCGGTTGGTTTTTACAACATCGTTAATAGTATTCTCGATGTCGGTGTTATCTATAAAGACCCAGTTAGTGGCACGATGCCGCAGCCATCGCAATTTAACATGGTACCTGTCGGAAGCGGCGCCACACGCGACGTACCGGGCGATTGGAATGGCTTTTGGTTCTTCAAAAATGCCTCCGGCAGCCTTAGTCAATGGGGCGCGGAAGCGACGCTTTCGTACTCGAGCGATATTTGGAATGTGAGTTTTAGCCATTCGCTTGTGAAAGTTGCTTCGGTAACAGCAGAGCAGGAAGCAGACGCACGGAACGGTAACAGTATGTATCTCACATTGGACAAGACATCGAATAGTATTCGTCACAAAGTATATCCCGAAAATGTCACGCGCCTGAACGTTTTGGCGACACCGTTCAAAGGCTTCGACGTTGCTGTGAACGGTATGCTGTATTCGGATTGGCTTGCTCCCGACGGCTCGGTCGGCAAAGGAGCATTGCTGCTGAATGTCGGCGCAAGCTATGATATTTTGCCCAATGTCGAACTTTCTGTGAATGTAGCAAATATAGCGAACCAAACGCCGCTTTACCCGATGAACGCTAATGCCGGCGGTCCGGGCTTGCAACCGGGCGCACCGACGATTGAAACGACCACATTCTGGGGACGCTTGCGCGTTCATTTCTGAGATTGATATAAATCACTTTTCTGATTGTGGAGTGCAAACGTACGTTTGTCCGTGAAATTTTCCGTATTTTTATGCGTATATTCACGGAGGCAAGCCAAAGCGTTTGCACTCCATTTGTTTTTTATATCACCCTCTAAATATCTATGCCCAAGCCGACTACATCCTTTCAAAGCCTTATTTCATCAAGCATACAAGCCTCTATTGCTACCAAAGAGCGTCTTCTTGCCGAATGTGCCGAAGCAATCGGGGCGGCGGGTGATTTTCTCGCCTCCACGCTGGAGAACGGTGGTAAAATCTTGCTGTGTGGCAATGGCGGTAGTGCTGCCGATGCGCAGCATATCGCAGCAGAACTGGTGATTCGCTACCGTTCGGGTGTGAACCGTCGTGCGCTTCCGGCACTCGCGCTCACCGTTGACCCCTCTATGCTGACCGCTGGGGCAAATGACTTGGGCTATAACGCTGTGTTTGCGCGAGGTGTGGAGGCTCTTGGTCGCAAGGGAGATGCACTTATCGCCATTACCACCAGTGGAAATTCGCCGAGCGTTATGCGGGCTGCAGAAGCAGCAAAAGCGCAAGGAATAAGCGTCATCGGGCTTTTGGGCTGCGGTGGAGGAAAGATGTTGCCTCTTTGTGATATGGCAGTGGTTGTGCCAAGTACTGTAACGGCGCGGATACAGGAATCGCATATTCTCGTGGGGCATATTTGGTGCGAAATGATTGAAGAAACCTTGTTCCCCGACCTCTTTCCGGCTGCATGACAAGCAACGAGGCTTCCACCATCTTGCTCAAGCATTACACCGAGCAGTCGCCTCTTTACGATGAAATGTGGGCAAATGCGCCGTTCCATCCGTCTCCGCACGACCATTGGAAGCCGCTTGTCAAAGAATTGGAGCAAATGGGCAGCGCGGAACTACACCGACGCTCACTGGAAATTCAACGTCTTCTGCGAGAAAACGGCGTTACATACAGTATTTACAACGACCCCAAGGGCTTGCATCGCGCATGGAAGCTAGACCCTGTGCCGTTTGTGGTCGGCGAATATGACTGGCAGTTGATAGAGCGCGGGTTGCAGCAACGAGTGGAGCTTTTGAACTTGATTTTATCAGACATCTACGGTGAACGACGTTTGATTACGCAAGGCTTATTGCCTCCTGAGTTTATCTACGCCCATAGCGGTTTTCTGCATCCCTGCGTCGGCATCACTTTCCCCACTTCCGAGGCAATGCGCCGCCAATTACGCATTTATGCGGCAGATATGGCGCGTGGACCCGACAACCGAATGTGGATAGTAAGCGACCGCACCCAAGCACCATCCGGTGCGGGGTATGCGCTGGAAAACCGTTTGGTGATGAACCGCGCTCTTCCCGATGCCTTTGCGGGGATGACCTCGTCAGGAACGACCGTTCGGAGGCTCGTGCCGTTTTTTGCGGCATTGCAAGAGAGTTTGCTGGCGACTGCGCCTGAGCGGAATAGGAACCCTCATGTCGTCGTGCTCACGCCCGGACCGGGCAATGAAGCGCATTTTGAACACGCCTATCTCGCCTCCTCGCTTGGGTATTCGCTTGTGCAGGGCGAAGATTTGACGGTGCGTGATGGCTACGTCTGGCTGCGGTCGTTAGGCGGCTTGCAGCGCGTGGATGTGATTCTTCGTCGTGTGGATGATAGTTTTTGTGACCCTTTGGAACTTCGTCCCGATTCCCAACTCGGCGTGGCAGGGCTGGTGGAAGCCGTGCGGCGTGGCAATGTGTCAATTGTGAACCCACTTGGGAGCGGCGTTCTGGAGAATCCGGCGCTCATGGCGTTTTTGCCCAATCTTGCCCGCCATTTTTTGGGCGAAGATTTGATACTACCGTCGGCAGCGACGTGGTGGTGCGGCGAGGAAAAAGAATTACAATACGTTCTGGCAAATCTTTCCTCACTCATTATCAAACCAATTGACCGCCAGACCACGCCTCATGCAGTTTTTGGGCATGAACTCTCCCGCGAGGAATTAGAACGACTCCGTACGGCGATCGAGCGCGAACCGTACCGCTACGTCGGGCAGGAATATGTCAATTTTTCAACAGCGCCGTCCTTTGTTAATGGAGTCTTGGAGCCGCGGTATGCCGTTTTGCGCAGTTTTCTGATTGCCCAAAAAGACGGTTATGCCGTTATGCCCGGAGGACTTACTCGCGCTGCAAGTGATAAAAATACATTTCTGGTCTCGAATCAAGCCGGAGGTGTGAGCAAAGACACATGGGTACTGGCTTCCGTGCCGGAAGAGTCTCCCTATCGTGTGCAAGGCAGCGAAGATTCTTTGGGCGAGGGCGAGCAGACACCAATAGCGCAAGAATACTCACTTTCCAGCCGCACGGCAGAAAATCTTTTTTGGGTGGGGCGTTATGCGGAACGTGCGCAGACGACGGCACGACTGCTCCGCACTATTCTTCAGCAGCGAGCTGAACTTGTGCCGCAGGGCTTCGCGCAAGGCATTTCGGAGGGGAGCAGTAGCACCGACACCGCTTTTATCCAAACGCTGCTACGCACATTGACGCAAATGACGATGACGTACCCGGGCTTTATCGGCAACAACAGCGAAGAAAGATTATTGCATCCCGAAGCAGAATTGCTTTCGGTAACGCTGGATACGGTGCGAGCCGGAAGCATTGCCTCAACACTGCAAGCCTTCACGCGCTCAGTCTATGCAGTGCGCGAGCGGCTTTCCGCCGATACATGGCGCGTAATAGGAGATGTGGAGCGGTATTGGGATAAGTTAGTGTCAGCAATATCTCATAGCGACACGGAGATTTCCAATGAATCACGCTTGCGTCTGGCGCAGACGGCTCTCGACCGCGTAATTGCTTCTCTGGCAGCATTTCTCGGGCTTAATATGGAAAGCATGGGCTATGATGAAGGTTGGTTCTTGCTGGATGCGGGTAGGCGTTTGGAACGGACGCTGCAAATGGCTTCCATGCTACGCTCAATGCTGATCTTTAAGCAAGAAGCGCCAATAGAACAGCTTCTACTGGAGCAAATATTGGACTTGAACGAATGCCTGATGACGTACCGCTCGCGCTATCGCTCGCGGCTACACTTTGCGCCCGTACTAGATTTACTGCTCTTTGACCGCAGCAATCCTCGCTCAATGGTCTATCAATTGGAGCACTTGCAAAAGCGTGTGGAGGACTTGCCCCATAAACGCAATGAACAAGCATTTTCGCGCCTTGCTCATCAGGAGCGACTGGTCTTGGAGGCGCTTACTGCCTTACGCCTTGCCGATACGCGAAGTCTTGCTGAAACCGATATGAACGCGATGCGCACCGCACTAGAGGCTCTTTTAAGCACGGTAAGCGACCGTACAGCACAGGTTTCGGGGGCAATCACGCAAGAGTTTTTTAATCATGCTCAGGTGCAGCAGCAGATTTCGTAGCGTAGAACGTGCTTCAAATTGGACGGTCAGCACAAAAATAATTGATTGCCAAAGGAAATCACGCAAACTTTTCCTAACTTTGCGACTTCGTGTTCGCAGCGACATTACGCACTATGCACGTCGCTGCCAAATTTTTCTTACACCATGGACGGCGCACCAATGCTTCAACGCTTGACAATTCGGCACTTTACGCTTATCGAAGAACTCGACCTTGAACTTGGTCGTGGCTTAAACATCATCACGGGCGAGACCGGCGCTGGAAAATCCATCATCGTGGACGCGCTGTTGCTGCTTTTTGGTGAGCGCGGCTCTGCGGAATATGTCCGCAAGGGCGCACCAAAAGCCGTGATTGAGGGTAGCTTTGTGATTACGGGGAACAAATATATTCAGCCGCTTTTGGAGGAGCACGAAATTGAACACGACGGCGAAGGGCTGCTGCTGCGCCGTGAAATCTCCGAAAAAGGTACCTCGCGGTCATTTATCAACGATTCTCCCGTCGCCGTCGGCGTTATGCGCGAAGTCGGGGCGCAGCTTGTGGATTTTCATGGTCAGCACGAGCACCAATCACTTCTACGGGCGGAAGCGCACGTGAATTTTATTGACAATTTTGAAGGCGTATTGCCTCGCTTGGAGGCGTATCAAGAGCACTTTGCTACGCTGCGTAGGCACATACACGAGCGCACAGAACTTGCCTCGCGTGAGCTTGCACTTCGGCAACAAGCGGAGTTCCGGCGATTTCAATTAGAAGAAATCGAACAAGTGAACCCCCAACGCGACGAGGAAGAAAGCCTTGAGCAAGAACTGGCATTGCGCGAAAACGCCGAGCAGTTGCATGACCTCACGTACCGCTTGACGACGCTTTTGTATGACGATGACGATTCGGTGCGTGACCGTCTGGCGACGGCAAAAAACCTTCTTGATGAATTAGCAGAGATAGACAAAGAATTTGCGGAATACCGCAGCGAATGTCAGTCAGCGATTGCGGTGGTGGGCGAGATTGCGAAATTTGCGCATAATTACCGCGAGAATATCGAATTTCAGCCGGAGCGTTTGGAGCAGATACGATACCGCTTGCAGCAATTATCGCGCTTGCGCAAGAAGTACGGCGGCGCTTCGGAACTCTTCGCAAAGTGGGATGAATTTAAGAAAGATGCCGAATTGACGGAAAACTTTGAAGCAGCAGAAGAGCGACTTACCCGAAGCATCGAAGAGACGCGCGAGACGCTTGCCAAAACAGCGCAAATACTATCGGAGCAGCGCAAAAAAGTGGCTGCAAAAATTGAAAAGACCATTATTGCCACACTTCAAAATCTCGGAATGCCGCACATTCGCTTTGCAGTCAATTTTTCGCGTGAGGTTGCCGTCGGGATAAGTCCTGATGCGGTGTACGTTACGCTTGATGGGGAGCGTGTCGTGGCATACCCGAATGGTGCCGAGAAAGTAGAGTTTCTTATTGCGGCTAATCCGGGCGAAGAGTTGAAACCGATGGCACGAATTGCTTCGGGTGGTGAAATTTCGCGGGTCATGCTCTCGCTCAAAGCGGCACTTGCCGAATCCGACCGCCTGCCGATGATGGTTTTTGATGAGATTGATACAGGGATAAGCGGGCGTATTGCGCAAAAAGTGGGCAAGACGATGAAGGAATTATCAAAGCATCCGCAGATTATCGCCATTACGCACCAGCCGCAGATAGCAGCGCTTGCCGATACGCATATCATGGTCGAAAAACGCCAAACGGCGACGACAACTCGTATCTCGGCTGTCGTACTCACGGAGGAGGAACGTATTTACGAGGTTGCGCGGCTCTTGAGCGGCGAAGAAATCACGAATGCTGCTCTGGAAAGTGCGAAAGAGCTGGTGCAGGCGGAATGAGATAGGTTTGCCCCCTATAAAAAGTGTTCACCCAAAATACCTTTTTGTCCAACTTTTTAGGGGGCTGTTCTACCATCATTTCTGTCATCACATATTCCTCCTGTACTGCCCACCAACCTCATACAACGCCCCCGAAATCTGCCCCAAGCTACATACTTTCGCCGCTTCCATCAGTTCGGCGAAAATATTTTGATTGTTGATAGCTGCCATTTGAAGTCGTTTCAAAGCTGCCACTGATACCGCACTGTTCCTTGCTTGGAAGGCACGGAGTGACGCAATTTGCGCCCGTTTTTCTTCTTCGGTAGCGCGTATGACCTCTTTTGGCGCGGTGTATGCCTTTTTGTCTTTCGGCAAGTACGTATTTACGCCGATGAGCGGCAGTTCGCCAGTGTGCTTCAGCATTTCGTAGTGCATGGACTCTTCTTGGATTTTATTGCGCTGATACATCGTTTCCATTGCACCCAGCACACCGCCTCGCTCTGCGATTCTGCGGAATTCCGTCATTACGGCTTCTTCCACCAAATCCGTCAGTTCTTCAATAATGAATGAGCCTTGAAGTGGGTTCTCGTTCTTTGCTAAACCCAATTCACGGTTGATGATAAGCTGAATCGCTACGGCGCGGCGCACCGATTCTTCGGTTGGCGTAGTGATCGCTTCGTCGTAGGCATTGGTGTGGAGCGAGTTGCAATTATCGTAGATAGCGTAGAGCGCCTGAAGCGTCGTGCGGATGTCGTTGAAATCAATCTCTTGAGCATGTAGACTGCGTCCCGATGTCTGGATGTGATACTTCAGCATTTGCGAACGCTCATTTGCGCCGTATTTGTTTTTCATTGCCTTTGCCCAAATGCGGCGCGCCACCCGCCCGATAACCGAATACTCAGGGTCAATACCATTTGAGAAAAAGAACGAAAGATTCGGTGCAAAATCATCAATCTTCATACCGCGCGACAGGTAGTATTCCACAAACGTAAAGCCGTTGGAAAGCGTGAAGGCAAGCTGCGAGATAGGATTTGCACCCGCTTCGGCAATGTGATAGCCCGAAATCGAAACCGAGTAAAAATTCCGCACCTTTTCGTCAATAAAATATTGCTGAATGTCGCCCATCATGCGAAGCGCAAACTCCGTCGAAAAAATACACGTATTCTGCGCTTGGTCTTCTTTCAAAATGTCGGCTTGCACAGTGCCGCGTACTTGCTTGAGGGTGTCGGCTTTGATGGTGTCGTACACGTCCTGCGGCAGCACATCTGCACCCGTCACGCCAAGCAGCATCAAACCTAAGCCGTCGTTGCTTTCGGGAAGCGCACCATTGTAACAAGGGGCTTCAGCCCCTTGCGCAGTATATTTTGCAGCAATTTTCGCTTTTACCTCAGCTTCCAAGCCATTTTCGCGGATATATTTCTCGCATTGCTGGTCAATCGCGGCGTTCATAAAGAACGCAAGCAGCATCGGTGCTGGTCCGTTGATGGTCATCGAAACGCTTGTGGAGGGCTTGCAAAGGTCGAAGCCGGAATAGAGCTTCTTTGCATCGTCCAGCGTGGCAATCGAAACACCGGAATTGCCAATTTTCCCATAAATATCGGGACGCTCGTCGGGGTCTTCGCCATAAAGCGTAACGCTGTCGAAGGCAGTCGAGAGGCGGGCTGCGGGCATTCCTGCAGATAGATAGTGGAACCGTTTATTCGTGCGCTCCGGTGCGCCTTCGCCCGCAAACATTCGCGTCGGGTCTTCGCCCTCGCGCTTGAAGGGATAAATGCCGGCGGTATAGGGAAATTCACCCGGAAAATTTTCCGTCATGCTCCAACGCACGATTTCACCGTAGTCATCAAACTGCGGAACACCAATTTTGGGTATTTGCTGATGCGATAGTGATTCTGTGAAATTTTCCACCTTGATTTCTTTGCCGCGCACGGAGTAGGTGTAGTGCTGCTTGCGATAGTTTTCCTTTTTTACTTGCCATGCCGATAGTGTTTGTGCGGTTTCGTGATGAAGTTGCTGCTTGCATCTTTCGTACAATGCCTCTAATTCCAGCACGGTTGCGCTTTTGGATACATGATTATTTCCATTGGCGGAATGTCCGTTTGAAGCAGTTTTTGAGGCATTGGTAGAGATGGTCGTAGAAGAAGTTTTCATGGTCATTCAAAAAAAGAAAAATGGAACACACAATTTTTTTGAGAATTATCGCTTGAAAGCGTTATGACATCAAGCATAGATGTCGTCAAGAGAAACAGAGGCTTGCACAGATTCGAGGTGCAGCACTGCACCCGAATCGGCAATATCGAACATCATCCAGCCGCCATTCTGACGGCGATACAGCTCCACAAAACGCTCATTCTGCGTAATAAACACAATTTCTTGCACCGATGGTATGCTGCGATAATACTCAAATTTATCGGTTCTGTCATATTTTGCCGTGCCTTTTGACAGCACCTCAATCACAACAATCGGGTTCTGAAGGCGCATAGAATCATTCTCGACGAACTCTTCTTCGCCCTGCGTTATCATCACATCAGGATAAATAATTTTTTTGTATGCGGGAATACTGAGTTTGAGCATCTCGCTGTAAATACGCCCTCGTCCGCGTAATTGAGGGAACAAGATGCCCATAAGATTAGCGACAATAATGGCGTGCTTGTGCTGTACTCCGGGCATAATGATAATATCTCCATTATGAAATTCATGGCGTTCTTCGGTCGTGTTTTCAAACTCCATGTACTCTTCCACCGTCGCACCGGAGCGCACGATACGGCGTTCTTCGGCTGCTATGCTGTGCTGCTGCATCATGGCAAGACCTTTAGCGGTTTGATGGGTAAATCTCTGCAAGGCTTACGGTTGCTTGCACGGAAGCAAATTCGACAGTGCCATTTTCTACTTCGATAAGTTCCCAACGTCCGTTGGTATTTTTGCGAAAGAGTTCAGCATGAGGGCGGTCTTGAGCGAAGAAGGCAATTTCTTCCAACGAGACAAGACTACGGTAGTATTCAAATTTTTCTGAACGGTCGTAATCCGCTGTACTTTCGGATAATACTTCGATAATGACAGTCGGATTCAAAAGCTGTGTACGTTTTGCATCCGCGAACGTCGGCTCACCACGCACGATGCTTACATCGGGATAGACAAAACGGTTATAGGTAGGGATATTTACCCGCATATCGCTTGTAAAGAGCCTATTTCCTTGTGCTCGCATTGCAAAATAGAGTAATGCTGTTAACGTGGCAATGCAATCTGAATGTTCGCTTGTTCCGCCCGGCATAGAAACCACCTCTCCATTATGAAATTCGTATTTTTCATTATCCATTTCTTCAAGTGCAAGATAGTCTGCCACACTTGCTCCTGTGCGGATGATGCGTCGTTCATCGGTCAGAAATGTCGTGCTTGTATTCATGGCGTATTCCTTTCCGAAGTATTTGGGCGAGATACTGGATAAATCTCTGCAAGACTCACGGTTGCTTGCACGGAGGCAAATTCTATCAAGCCATTTTCCGGCTCGACGAGTTCCCAGCGCCCTTGCGCGTTAAGGCGGAAGAGTCGCGCTGACGGCGTTTGCTGCTCAAAAAAAGCAATTTCTTCGAGCGACGGAATACTGCGGTAATAGTCGAACTTATCCGAAAGATCGTATCCGGCAGTGCTAGGCGAGAGTATTTCAATAATCACGGTCGGATTAGTGAGTTGATAGCCATGTTGTTGTATGAAGACAGGTTCGCCGCGCACAATGCTAATGTCGGGGTAAAGAATACGATTGTAGGTCGGCACAGCGACTTTGAGACCGCTACCATACGTCGTATATTCAGGTTCGGGAAGTTGATTCCCAAGGATATAAGCCAAGCGCATTATCAAGCGCTCGTGAAAAGGTGATGCTCTGGGCATAATGATAATATCTCCATTGTGAAATTCATGGCGTACTTTCGTCGCATCTTCAAAAATCATGTAGTCTTCTACCGTAGCACCAGTACGCACGACGGTACGCTCTTCGGTAAGTATCGAAATATCAGACGTTTCCATAGACAATCTTTTATTAAAAAAGAGAAATAGCGGTTTTACTCTTCATTCTGCGACAATGCCGAAGCCACATAGTGCATAATGGCAATTAAGCGCGAATAGTTCATCCGTTTCGGTCCGATAAGTCCTATTGTGCCAACCGCATTTGCAGACGCATAGCGGTATTTGGTGGTTAAAAGACTATATTCTTCCATGAGTGAAGAATCCATTTCGCTGCCAATGGCAATGCTTACTGCACCTTCCTGTGCGGCTGAATTTTCCAGCAAATGAACAATAATTTCTTCACTTTCGATAAGCTCAATAATGCTCCGAACACGAGATGGGGAGCCAAATTCAGGATGGTCGAACAAATGCTGCGCTCCGGCGATATGCACCGTACCTCCGGGCGCAATGTGGTCGCTCAGAAGAGAATCTGCCGAATCCACAAAAAGACGAATAAGCGCGTGGTTGTCAAATTCTGTATCGCTCACAAGATTTTGAAGATTTGCACGGATAAAATCCAGCGATTTTCCTGCAAGCCGCTCATTCAAGGCACGCGCCAAATCTTCGCACTGCGCGGATTCCAATTCAAACGATGCCTCCAGCGAAAGCGTCCGCACAATGTCGGAATTGAGCGTCAGTACTACCAAAAGGCGATGTGAGGCAAGCAAAAAAAGTTCGATTTTGTTAATGGTTGCGTGCGCAATCTGTGGCATTCGCACAACGCTTAAATAGCGCGAAAGCGAACCCAAAACTTTAGACACATCCTTCAAAGCCGCGTCGTGGTGCTTGGCAGCAAGAATATTCTGCTGAATGCTGGCTATTTCCGGCTTCGGCAAATGCTCAATATCCATGAGTGAATCCACGTAATAGCGGTATCCTTTGTCCGTTGGGATGCGCCCCGACGACGTGTGCGGTTGTGCTATAAAGCCCATTTCTTCGAGGTCGGACATTGCATTGCGCAGCGTGGCGGGGCTAAGATGCAACTCTTCCTGCAAAAATTTCGAGAGATTACGCGAACCAACGGGCGTTGCATCCAAAATAAAATTTTGGACAATCGCCTGAAGAATAGAGCGCTCGCGGACGGATAGGTCGCGCTCGGCTGTGTGGCGGGGAAATGTGGTGTTTTTCATAAAGATTTCGAGTGAAGTGAACTGCACAAAACTACGACTTTTCAGGGGTTTGCACAACATTCCACCAAAACGACAAAATAAACCGTATTTTTGGCAAGCGCTTCAAGCATGAAAAAGTCAAATTTTCGCCATTATGAAAGAAGCACTGTGCTTTATAGCAACAATACTTGACGCGAAAACATCTTCAAGAATTTCAGTATGTACGACAATATTTTGAACGCCCATCTGGACACGCTCAAGCAGAGCGGCAGTTATCGCTATTTCCTGAATGTACAAAAATCTGCTCAGTCTTTTCCCGAATTTACGTTTGAAGATGCTGACGGACATCAGAAAACTGCGTTGAACTGGTGTTCCAACGATTATCTCTGCATGAGTTTGGATGCCGATGTTTTGCAATCGCTTGTTCGCGTGGCTGAGGAAAGTGGCGTGGGAGCAGGTGGGACGCGCAATATCTCCGGCACAACCGTTCACCACAACCGCCTTGAATCCTGCCTAGCTAATCTCCACGGTACAGAAAGTGCCTTAATCTTTGGTAGTGCCTTTATGGCAAATCTTGGTGCATTGGGAACGCTGGGCAAAGCATTTCCGGGCTGCATTATTCTTTCCGATGAACGTAATCATGCGTCTATGATTGAGGGAATCAAGCTGGCACGATGTGATAAACAGATTTTTCGTCATAATGATGCCGAGCATTTGGAATCGTTGCTGTGCGAACTCCCGCTTGAACGCCCGAAAATCATCGCTTTCGAGTCGTTGTACTCTATGGCAGGGACTATTGCGCCCATCCAAGAATTTGTCCGTCTCGCCAAGCGTTACAATGCACTGACATATGTGGACGAAGTACACGCCGTCGCAGTCTATGGTCGCGGCGGAGCGGGATTGATAGAGCAGCACGTCGGCGCAGGGCAAGTAGATATGATAAACGGCACATTTGCGAAGGGCTTCGGCACTCTTGGCGGCTACGTTGCTTCTCGCGCTCTTTTCATTGATTACGTTCGCAGTTTTGCGCCAAGTTTTATTTTCACGACATCGTTACCGCCAGCACTCTGCGCCGCGACACTGACCAGCGTAGAAAAAGTCCGCTCCCAATCTGGCTTGCAAGAGGCATATCAAGCGCACGTGCGCTCTTTTCGCCGTATCTTACGCGAGCACTCTGTCCCTTTTGACGACAATCCCTCGCACATCACACGCATCCTCGTTGGTAATGCCGCACGGTGCAAGGCTATTGCAGATATACTCTTGCACGAACATGGCGCATACTTGCAGCCAATTAATTTTCCGACTGTTCCCGAAGGAGAAGAGTGCTTGCGTCTCACCGTAACGCTGCGCCATTCGGAAGCGCAAATGCGGCATCTGGCTTCAGCACTTGCTCAAACACTTGATTCTGTGCTTTTGTCGCCCCTTTAACCCCAAGAGCAAATTCTTTCTTTTATGAACAGACTCCGTCTTGTTTCTCGCCCGTCCAAACTTGCCCGTGTGCAGGTGGATATTGCTGCGCAGCAGATACAGCAAGCTTTTCCGACCATAAAGATTGAAACAATTGCCCTTGCTTCGGCAGGCGACCGTCA
>Ga0075163_10009032_pt1 | contig 13096 bp, 9 predicted proteins | sample JI1023141ADNA_FD_71478 | JGI IMG/M metagenome (GOLD analysis project Ga0075163, IMG submission 71478) | Wastewater effluent complex algal communities from Wisconsin, to seasonally profile nutrient transformation and Carbon sequestration -... | ecosystem: Engineered > WWTP > Effluent > Algae...
CAGGGTCGCGGTCGCGGGGCCCCGGGGGTCGCCCGGGACGGGGAAGGTGTGCTCGCCGCCGGCGCTGCGGCACGGCGCCGAGGTGACGTACAGCGACGAACCGGAGATCCCCGGGACCGGGCGGAAGATCGCGGCCACCAGGTGCAGGTCGGGGAGCTCGGGGACGTCGTGCCAGCGGAGCGCGAGGCCGCGGCCCGGGCGATAGCCGGCGTACAGCCGGGCGCGCGAGCGGGCCTGCAGGCGGGCGGTCAGCGCCAGCGCGTGGCCGTGGTGCGGGTCGGCCTGGAGCACCCGCGCGAGCATGCGCCGGGCCTGCTCGAGGTGGTCCTGCTGGATGTAGACCTGGGCGAGGGTGGCGCTCGCCAGCGTCGGTGCGGCTGGCTTTTGGGTCATGTTCCGGGGGACAGGAAGCCGGCGAAGGCGGCGAGGCGGGCGGGGTCGAGGGCGGGCGGCACGGCGAGCAGGTCGCGCGCGATCTGGGCGCGCAGCTCGTCGGGCCCGGCGAAGCGCAGCTCAGCGCGCAGATGTGCCGCGAAGGCGACCTCGACGCGGCGGTCGTAGAGGCTGTCGCCGAGGTCGACGCCCAGGGCGTGGACCTCGAGCACGAGCGGGGCGGCGGGGTCGTCGACGAAGGTCGGGTTGCGGCCGAGGCTGATCGCGGCCGGCCAGGGGGGCGTGGTGCCGGCGTCGCACAGGCCGAGGACGCCGGCGTAGATGCCCGCGCGCGGCAGCAGGGCGCCGGGGGCGTCGACGTTGGCCGTGCGCACGCCGAGCTTGCGGCCGCGGCCGGCCCCGCGCACGACCACGCCCTCGACGCTGTACCAGCGCCCGAGCATGGTCGCGGCCCGGCCGACCTCGCCGGCGACCACGGCGGCGCGGATGCCCGAGCTGCTCAGCTTGCCTGGTCCTTCAGACATGTCCCCGGGGACAGGTGGGGCGGGGATCGGCTCGACGACCGCGAGCGTGATGCCGGCGGCGCGCAGCAGCTCGCCGAGCTCGCGCACGCCGCCGCGGCGCTCGGCGCCGAAGCGGAAGTCGGCGCCGACGACGACGGCGGCGGGGCGCAGGCCGTGGACGAGGAGGCGCTCGACGAAGCCCTCGGGGCTGGTGTCGGCGAGGGCGCGGTCGAAGGGGAGGAGGACCAGGGCCTCGACGCCGAGCGCCGCGCACACGCGGGCGCGCTGACCGGGGGTCTGCAGCAGCCTGGGGGCGCGCTCGGGGGCGAGGACGCAGGCGGGGTGGGGGTCGAAGGTGACGAGGGCGACGCGCGGCTGGAGGGCCCGGGCGCGGCGCAGCAGGGCCTGGTGTCCGAGGTGCAGGCCGTCGAAGGCGCCGATGCAGGCGGCGGTGCCGGGCGGGAGAGGGACGGGCTGCCGCAGGACCTGCATGGAGCGGGGGGAAGCTAACACGGGCGGAGCAGGGGGCGGGTGCGGGGTGGCTCACGCGGTGCGGCGTCCGGCGGGCGGGACGGGGTGGCCGGCGGGCGGGCCAGGGGCGGCGTGGACGGGGCGGGAGAGGCAGATGGCGGCGCGGGAGATCGTGGCCCGGCGCGTGCAGTGCCCCCGGGTGGCCTCGCTCGAGCACCAGGCGCTGATCGAGCTGATGCGCGGGCGGCCGGAGTCGATCGCGGCGATCCTCCGCGAGTTCGCCGGCGTGGTCGTGCCCGCCGGCGGTCGGGTCGCGATCGCCGACAGTCAGCTCGGCGACGTCGCGCCGGTGCAGCGCTGCGCCGACCTCGTGGCCGAAGTGCTCGGGGTCGACGGGCGCCCGCTGTGGGCCGTGGTCGTCGAGGTCCAGCGGGCGATCGACCCGCGAGTGAGCCGCTTGAGCCCGGTCCGGGCCCGCGAGCGGCCGGTGGTCGCCGCGCTCTCGGCCCTGATCCACAACCGCAGCCGCGACGACCTCGAGGTGATCTCCTGCGCCTGCAGGGCCATGCGCTCGCTCGACTCCGACGTGGGCGATGTCTACGCTCAGCTCATCCTGCAGGCGCTCGCCGAGCCGCTTCGGCGCGAGCTCCTCGGAGAGGACACGCTCATGGAACGCACGCACGCAACACAGAGCACCGGCGCGCAGCCCGCTGAGAGGGCCGAGAGGGCCGAGAAACCCGTCACGCCGGAGATCGCCTGGGTCCGCCGGCTCTGGAAGCGCATGGACGAGGAAGAGGCGCGGGCGATCGCGCAGGGTCGTTTGATCGCCCAGCGCGGGTTCCTCGGCAAGCTGCTGGCGCGCGCCGGCGTCCCGCTGAGCGCGCCGCTGCAGGCCCGCGTCGACGCCTGCGACGACCCGGCCGCGCTCGACCGCTGGATCGACCGGGCGCTCGCCGGGGCCGCCGGGGCCGCGCTGTTCGACTAGCCCGGGGGCGGCGCGTCTGGCCCGGCGGGGGCGCGTCGCTGCGCGCGGACGGGGTCGCTTGGCCGCCGTCCGGGCCGGGTGTACCGTGGCGGGATGCCGGGCGTCCTCCGCTTCGTCGTCGTGCTCGCCGCGCTGGTCGTGCCTGCAGCCTGCGGGGAGTCGCGCCAGGAGGTGTACATGCAGGGGATGAAGCTCGAGGGCGACGCGGAGCGCGGGCCCTGCAAGCTGCTCTACGACGAGAAGGAGGGCGCGAACGTCCTGAGCGGCGACCAGGTCCAGAGCTGCCTCAAGATGCAGGGCGACGCGCTGGCGCTGTACGACCGGGCGGCGGCGCTGGGGCTCAAGGACCTCGACTTCGTGCGCACCCACGAGCAGGCCCGGGTCCGGCTCAAGCGGCTCGAGGGCATGTTGAGGATGGTCCGCGAGATGGAGCGCCCCGACTACCGCCCGCCCGCGGCGCCCTGACGGGCATCAGGAAGTCACGGCAGCGCGCCGCCCTCGATCCAGCGGACCAGCGCGACCATGTCGGCGTGCGCGAGCGGCTCGTCGGGCGGCATCGGCTCGCCGCGCACGCCGTGCAGCGCGCCGCCCTCGTCGTCGCGCAGCAGCACCTGCACGAGGTAGCTCTCCGCCGGGCGGCGCGGCGCGACCATCGGGAAGCCGGTCGACATCAGCCGGCTCGGCAGGACCAGGTCGGCGAACGCGGCGTCCGGGTCCGAGAGGTCGAGCCGCGCCCGCGCCAGGTCGTCGCCGGCGCGGTGACAGCTGCACGCCGGGTTGTCGGCCGCGAACACCTGCCCCGGCGCGAACAGGTCGCCCAGCGTCGGCGCCGACGGCTCGCCGTCGGTGTCGGTATCGGTGTCGCCGCCCGTGTCGTCTTCGGGCACCGCCTCGGGGTCGACGGTGAACTCGAGCAGGAAGGCCGGGCCCGCGTCGTCCTGGACCCACCCGGGGGTGGTGACGTCGAGCTGTTCGCCGGCCCAGCCGACGGCGGACGGCTGGAGGCGGGCGCGGTGCAGGGCGCCGGGGCGCAGCGGGACCCTGGGGTGGACGGACAGCACGCTGCCGGGGCACCACGCGGAGGCGGAGCTGCCGAGCGCGGCGCCGGGCGGGCGCCAGGCGAACAGCTGCAGGTCGAGCTGCGTGTCGAAGACGACCCCGCCGGAGGACACGCTGACGTCGAAGTCGTCGAGGGCGCGCGGGTCGATGTAGCCCGAGAAGCAGAAGTCGAGCTGGGCGTCGAGGGCGATCACGGCGTCGGGCTCGGGGATCGTCTGGACGATCGTCAGGCGCTCGGACACCAGGGGGAACCGCTGCGTGTCGCTGACACGGGTGCAGCCGGCGAGGGCGATCCCGGCGAGCACGCGCAGCGCGACGCGGCCCCACGCCCCGGGTCGGGGCCCACGGACATCGCAGGCCGTCCGCGCGAGGATCCGGGGAGCCATGGCCGGAGCGTACCAGCCGGGCGCGCCCGGGCCCACCCGCCCGCAAAACCCCGCGCGCCCGGCCCCTGCGGCCGTCCAGGCCGGGTCGCTCGAGCGTTGCAGGTGCATGTCCGGCGCGCGGTGACGCCCTATTGCCCACGTCCGGCAGGCCTACGACCGCGGGCGCGGCGGCAAAAACCGGGCAAAAAGGCCGGGCAAAAAGATCGGGGTGGGATGCCGCGGACGCCGCGGCGCCTCCGGCAGTCTTGTTGACCCCCCGCGGGCCCCCCTGGTATCGTCGCGCCGATTTCGGCAGCTTCGCTCGGGCCTGGAGGCCCGGCCGTGCCTGTCACGATCTCGAACCAGGGAGCCTCTGGTGTTGCGAAGAACGCGTCCAAGTCAGCTTATCCCCGCCCTCGTCACGGCCGCGCTCGTATCGGTCACCGTGCTCGTCTCGGGGTGCGGGCCCTTCGGCTACCTGAAGAAGGTGGCCCGCGAGTCGAGCCGGGCCGTGGCCAAGGCCGACGCCGCCGGTGCCGAGGAGAACGCTCCCTACGAGTACTGGGGCGCCGTGACGTACCTGGAGCAGTCGAAGATCCTGATGGGTTACAGCGAGTACGAGCGCTCGTTCGACTACGGTGAGCGCGCCAAGCAGCTCGCCGAGGAGGCCGAGCGCAAGGCGGAGCTGCGGCGCAAGGGCAAGACCGACCAGCGCAGCGAGGTGCTCGCGGCGCCGGACGAGCTGCCCAAGACCGACGCGAGCACGACCGACGCGAGCGCGACGGGCACGGCGGGCGGCGGCGGGGTCAAGGCCGGCGTGTCGGTCGGAGGTGGCAAGTGAATCGTAAGGCATCAGTCATGGCCACGGCGGCCGTCGCGGTCCTCGGGCTGTCCTGCGCGGGTCAGACGCTCAGCGGCAAGGTGGACGGCTACGAGAAGGTGCTGCAGGAGGCGATCGCCGACGGTTCGAAGACGATCGGCTGCGCGCCCAAGGAGACGGCGATCGCCGAGGCGAACATCCGCTTCGCCCGCGACGCGCTGACCATGGGCGAGTACTACCGCGGCAAGGAGCACTCGGAGAAGGCCGAGATCTACAGCACCCTCGCGCGCAAGAAGACCGACCCGGTGCGCTGCAAGGACCCGAACGTGGTGGCCGGCCCCGGCCCCTCGATCGGCGACCGCGACGGCGACGGCTACGACGACGGCGTCGACAAGTGCCCGGACGACCCGGAGGACTTCGACAGCTTCGAGGACGACGACGGCTGCCCGGACAAGGACAACGACAAGGACGGCGTCCTCGACGCGGTCGAGTTCCGCGACGGCCGGTGGAGCAGCCTCGACAAGAAGACGGAGAACGGCCGCGAGATCGACTGCCGCAACGAGCCGGAGGACATGGACAAGTTCGAGGACGAGGACGGCTGTCCCGACCCGGACAACGACCGCGACACCCTGCTCGACGGCGTCGACAAGTGCCCGAACGACCCCGAGGACTTCGACCAGTGGGAGGACCAGGACGGGTGCCCGGACCCGGACAACGACGGCGACAAGGTGCTCGACGCCGCGGAGCTCCGGCGCAACCCGGACGGCACCTACCAGTGGACCAACAACGACAAGAAGACGGAAAACGGCGTCGAGGTCGACTGCCGCAACCTGCCGGAGGACTTCGACGGGGTCGAGGACCAGGACGGCTGCCCGGATGTCCTCAAGATCGACAACTGCCAGATCAAGCTGAGCGACAAGATCTACTTCAAGTTCAACAAGTGGGACATCGACCCGAAGAGCTTCAAGGTGCTCGACGAGGTCCGCGACACCCTCAACGCCGCGCCCGACATCAAGATCTGGATCGAGGGCCACACGGACAGCAAGGGCTCGAACAAGTTCAACAAGACGCTGTCCCAGAAGCGCGTCGACAGCGTCAAGAAGTACCTGGTCGACCAGGGCAAGATCGACGGCACGCGCCTCGAGCCGATCGGCCACGGCGAGGAGAAGCCGCTCAACGGCGACAAGAACACCAACAAGACCGCCGAGGGCCGCGCCGCCAACCGCCGCGTCGAGTTCAACCTCAAGGATTGCAAGAAGACGATCCAGTAGCCCGCGCCCGCGCGGCCTCGTGCCGCGCGGTTCCTCGCCGCGCGGCAGCCCTGCCGCGCGGCCACGTGACCCTCGTGACATCCGGCCACGCCGCTCCCCGCGGCGTGCGTCTGCATCGGCGCCGCCTCGCGGCGCGCATCCGACCGGCCCCGTCCGGTCCTCGCCTGCAAGGAGCCGCGTCCCCGCCGTGAGCACCCCACACCGAATCCAGCCCCACCCTCGCCGAGGAGCTCGCCTGTGGCTCTCCGCCGCCACGGGAGGGCTGGCGGTGTTCGTGACCCTCACGCCGGGAGCCGCCGCGGCCGCGCCCCGGACCTCCACTGCGGCCGCGCCGCTGGTGCGCCCGTCGCTGCGCGCCATCTTCGACGCGCTCGACGACCTCAAGAGCGCGTACATCAAGGCGCTCGGGCAGTACAACAACCTCGAGCTCGACGCGGCGCTCGCGGGCCTCGACGCGGCGCTCGCCAGCGCCGGCGCCGACGACCCCGCGACCGCGCCGCTGCGGATGCTGCGGGCGGTGATCATCTTCTCGAACACGGGCAAGGCGGACAAGACCACCGCCGCGTTCGTCGAGGCGATCAAGGCCGACTACAACGTCGCGCTGCCGACCGAGCTGCGCTCGCCCGACCTGCAGAAGCTGCTCGACAAGGCGCGCAAGAACTCCGGCGCGAGCGCCCCGACCGAGGGCGCCCAGCACACCCCGCCGGACCTCGCCGACGTCTGCGGCAAGGACATCAAGTTCACCGTCCGCGCCCGCCAGGTCCCCGAGGGCGGCCAGATCGCGTTCTACTGGCGACCCGTCGGCGGCGGCGAGTTCAAGACCGCGACGATGGACCTGTTCGGCAACCTGGGCTCGGTCATCCTCACCGCCAGCGACCACAACGACAAGCCCGTCGAGTACTTCTTCTACGTCTTCGACGCCGCCAACAAGGAGCAGGGCAACGCCGGCGACTCCGAGAACCCGCTCAAGCTCGCCATCGACTGCAAGAAGGACGAGCCCAAGCCGGAGCCCAAGGACGAGCCCCCGCCCAAGCCGAAGAACCTGCTGCCCCGCGTGTTCATCAACATCGGCCTCGGCGCCGGCCTCGGCGTGGCGCGCGGCGTGGCCGACCAGAGCTACCAGCAGTACTCGCCCGGCAACACCGGACCGACGTACGGACCGGCCGAGTTCGCGTGCTCGGTGGCGCGCTGGCAGGCGGGCCCGGGCAGCGTCCCGGACGCGGTCGGCTTCGCCAACGGCCTCGGCGGCCTGACGCCGGCCCAGATCGCGCCGTACTCGGCGCCCGAGCTGGCGGCGGCCTACTCCGAGGACAAGTGCGCCGCGCACCACCCGGTCAAGACCGGCATGGCCCCGGCGCCCTTCCACATCGCGCCGGAGATCGGCGTCCGCATCGGCCGTGCGCTGGTCATCTCCGGCTTCGCGCGCCTGCAGATCGTCACCGGCTCCAAGGTCTACCGCGACGACCCCAAGCTCGCGCTCAACGACTCGTACAACAACGAGGTCTTGAACCCCGCCCCCGAGGGCAAGCGCGTCAAGCCCGGCTTCACCGGCGCCGGCGGCATCAAGATCAAGTACTTCCTCGGCCAGGACGACCAGAAGTTTCGCCTGTTCGTCGGCGGCATGGTCGGCGGCGGCTTCGCCCGCCTGCGCGTGCCGATGGGCTTCGCCAACGACCGCAACGGCAACAGCATCCCCGACGACCAGGAGGCCGCGTCCGACGTCGGCATCAACGGCGAGTGCCAGCCGGTCTGGCCGTACTCCGGCGGCTGTCAGCCCGGCGACCAGACCACCAACTCGAGCATCGCCCTCGCCAACAGCGTGCGCACCCAGGCCGACACCAGCGAGCGCGTCGACACCGTGCGCATCGGCGGCGGCTTCCTCGGCGCGAACTTCGGCTTCAACTACCAGATCGTCAAGAACTTCGCGCTGTTCGCCGAGCTCCAGCTCAGCGTGTGGTTCCCGAAGACCTCGAGCTTCCTCATCGACCTCAACATCGGCCCGGTCATCACGTTCTGAGCCGCTTCAGTGCCGAGCTGCGTCGGTCCGAAGGGACATGTCCGAAGGGACATGTCCCTTTCGACATTCTAAAAAAAGAAGCTGTCCCTCAGGGCAGGTGGTCGCCGGTCGCGCGCAGCACGTCGTCGAGGCCGAGCGCGCCCTCGGCGACGCGGGCCAGCCCGCCCTGTCGCAGGCCGCGCAGGCCGAGCCGGGTCGCCTCGGCGCGCAGCTCGGCCGCGCCGGCGCCGGCGAGCACCAGCTCCTGCAGCGTCGGGCCGACGGTCATCACCTCGAACAGCGCGACGCGGCCGCGGTGGCCGCCGAGGCAGGCCTTGCAGCCGCGGGCGCGCCGCGGGCGGGCGGCCTGGGCGAGCGCCGGGGCGAGGCCGGCGTCGATCAGGCGCGGCGTCGCGGTCGGGTCGTCGACCGCGCACTCGCTGCACAGCCGTCGCACCAGCCGCTGCGCGATCACCAGGCCGACCGCGCTGGCGACCAGGTACGGCTCGACCCCGAGGTGGATCAGGCGCACCAGCGTCTCCGGCGCGTCGGCGGTCGGCAGCGTCGTCAACACCCGCCGGCCCGCGACCGCGGCCCGCACCGCCGCGTCGACCGCCTCGTGGTCCGGCAGCGCGCCGATCATGATGATGTCGGGGTCCTGGCGCTGCAGCGCCTGCACGCCCGCCGCGACGCCGAGGCCGCCCTCGCGCTGGACCTGGACCTGCGTGCAGCCGGGCAGCGCGAACTCCACCGGGTCCTCGACGGTCGCGACGCTGACGCTGTCGCTGGCGAGCTCGGCGAGCGCCGCGTACAGCGTCGTGGTCGTGCCGCTGCCGGTCGGCCCGGCGACGATCGTCAGGCCCTGCGGGCGCGCGAGCGCGGACCGGACCAGGCGAAGTTGCTCCGGCTCGAGGCCGAGGCCGGCGAGGTCGTGCGGCAGGCCGCTGCGGTCGAGCAGGCGCAGCACCAGCCGCTCGCCGGCCGCGGTCGGCATGGTCGCGACGCGGACGTCGAGCTCGCGGTCCTTGCCGGCATGAAACCCGCGGATCTGCCCGGACTGCGGGCTGCGGCGCTCGGCGATGTCGAGGCCGGCCATCAGCTTGAAGCGGGTGACCACGGCGCTGCGCATGCCGATCGGCACCTCCGAGTCCGGGTGCAGCGCGCCGTCGATGCGGTAGCGGATCCGCAGCCCGCGGTCGGTCGGCTCGACGTGGACCTGCGTCGCGCCGCGGCCGGCCGCGTGCAGCAGCACCCGGTTGCACAGCCGGATCGCCTGGTCGGCCTCCGGCACGCCCGCGGACGGCAGGCTCGGCCGCTCGCGCTCGCCGCCCGCGTCGCCGCGCTCGAGCGCGAGGCCGCCGGCGTCGCCCGTCGCGGGCGCGGCGCCGGGCCGGTCGTAGTAGCGGGCGATCGCCTCCTCGATCGCCGTCTCGGTGCTGACCACCGGCTCGACGTTCAGGTTGGTGACGAACTTGAGGTCGTCGATCGCGTAGATGTTGCTCGGGTCGGCCATCGCGACCACCAGCGTCGAGCCCGCCCGCTGGACCGGGATCGCCGCGTGCTTGCTGGCCACGGCCCGCGGGACCAGCTCGACCACTTTCGGGTCGATCTCGTAGTCGGTCAGGCTCATCCACGGCACGCCGTACTGCGCCGACAGGAAGTCCGCCAGCTCGCGCTCACCGAGGATCCCCAGGCGCGACAGACTGTACGACAGCCGCTTGCCGGTCGTCCGCTGATCGGCCTGCGCCCGCTTGAGCTGGGCGAGCGAGATCAGGTTCTCGCGGACCAGAAGTTCGCCGATGCGGTCTGCCATGGGTCGTGAGTCGTCGCCCGCCCGGGCGTTCCGGAGGCCGATGGCGCATCAGGGTACAGCCCCCGCCTGCACCCGCCAAGTCGGACAGGTGCCCGAGGGAGAAAACTTGCACGCGCACGCCCACCCGGGTCGCCGCGTTCTCGCCTATGCTCCGCCCGCGATGTCCGACCGCGACCGACCCGCTCCGCGCTCCGCCTCCTCCGCCCGCGGCGACCGGCGGCCCGCAGACCGCGACCGCGACCGCCCCGGCCAGACCGGCCAGACCGGCCCGTCCGCGCCCCGCGACCGCAGCATCCACCCCAGCGAGCGCCCGGCCGACAACCACCGTCCGCAGCCGCGAGCCGCGGCGCGTCGCGGCGCCCGGCCGACGGTGCGCGGCCCGAGCGTCAAGGTCCCGCTGGACGTCGCCCGCCTGGTGCGGGCCGGGCACCCGTGGGTGTTTCGCCACACCGTGCGCCGCGACCTCGACAGCCTGAGCGAGGGCGCGGTGGTCCCGGTGCTCGACGAGGACGGCTACGGCGTCGGCTGGGGCCTCGTCGAGTCGGAGGGGGCGATCGGCGTGCGCATGCTCAGCCTCCAGCCCGACTTCGTGTGGAACGAGGCGGAGATGCTCGCGCGTCTGCGCCAGGCGCTGCGCCTGCGCGGCCCGGCCGTGCTCGCGCAGGGGGCCGTGCGCCTGATCCACGCCGAGGCCGACGGCTTCCCCGGCGTCGCCGTCGACCGCCTCGGCGACTACCTCCTGATCTACAAGTACGCCCGCGTCGCCGAGAGCTACCTCGACGCGCTCGTGCCTCTCCTCAACGACGAGCTCAAGCCCGCCGGCATCTACATGCAGGACCGCATCCGCTCGGTGACCGCGGAGGACCGGCGCCCGCCCGCCTTCCACCTCGCCGGCAAGCCCGCGCCGCCGGAGATCGAGGTCGGCGAGGACGGCCTGAAGTTCCTCGTCGACGTCACCGCCCCGGTCTCGCCGGGCCTGTTCCTCGACCTGCGCGAGGGTCGACGGCTGTGCGAGCAGTGGGTCAAGGGCCGCTCGGTGTGCAACCTGTTCAGCTTCACCGGCGCGTTCGGCCTGCGCGCGGTGCGGGCCGGCGCGACCGCGGTGACGCACGTCGACGCCGCGGCCCGCAGCCACGCGCGCTGCCGCCAGAACCTCGCCGCCTCGGGCATGGACCCGGAGGCGATCGAGGCGATCACCGGCGACGTGTTCAGCCTGCTCGAGAAGTTCCGCCAGCGCGGCCGCGTGTTCGACTTCGTGGTCGTCGACCCGCCGCCGTTCTCGAACGTCAAGGGCTCGACCTTCAGCGCGCTCAAGGACTGGAACCAGCTGATGGCCGCGGTCGCCGGCGTGGTCGGCCCCGGCGGCCACGTCCTGGCGATCTCCAACGCCGTGCGCCTGCAGGAGGACGAGTTCTTCCTGGCGATCGGCGAGGGCGTGCACCAGGCCCGCCGCTCGGCCCGCCTGATCGCCGAGTGCGGCCTCCCGCCCGACTTCCCGGTCCCGCCCGCGTTCGTCGAGGGCCGCTACCTGAAGATCAAGCTGCTGCAGCTCGACTGAGCGGCGGGCTCCGATCGCGGAGGAAGCTCACTATTTCCGCGCGTGCCCGCCAGGCCGCCCGGAGGCCCGCGGGCGGGCCAAAGCCGTCTATCCTCGCTGCCCCATGCAGTCCCGGCCCCGCGCCCACGAGATCCGCCGCCGCTTCCTCGATTTCTTCGCCGGACGCGGGCACGCCGTCGTGCCGTCGTCGTCGCTCGTGCCCGCCAACGACCCGACCCTGCTGTTCACCAACGCGGGCATGGTCCAGTTCAAGGACACCTTCCTCGGTCGCGACCCGCGCCCGTACAAGCGCGCCGTCAGCGTCCAGCGCTGCATCCGCGCCGGCGGCAAGCACAACGACCTCGACAACGTCGGCTTCACCGACCGTCACCACACCTTCTTCGAGATGCTGGGGAACTTCTCCTTCGGCGATTACTTCAAGGAGGACGCGGTGCGCTGGGGCTGGGAGTTCCTGACGCAGGACCTCGGCATCCCGGCGGAGCGGCTGGTCGTGTCGGTGTTCAGCGGCGAGGGCGAGGCGGCGCCGGCCGACGACGAGGCGTACCAGCTGTGGACCGCGTACGTCCCGGAGGACCGCATCTACCGCCTGCCCGCGAAGGAGAACTTCTGGGCGATGGGCGACACCGGCCCGTGCGGCCCGTGCTCGGAGATCCACATCTTCCACGGCGACCGGGCGCCCGGCGACGCGAAGCGCGAGGGCAAGGTCGGACCCGCCTACGAGGACACCCGCTACACCGAGCTGTGGAACCTCGTGTTCATGCAGTACGAGAAGCTCGCCGACGGCACGCTCCTGTCGCTGCCCAAGCCGAGCATCGACACCGGCGCCGGCCTCGAGCGCCTCGCCGCGGTGCTCGAGGGCGTCGGCAGCAACTACCGCACCTCGCTGCTGACCCCGCTCGTCGACCTCGCCAAGCGGCTCGCCGGCGCGTCGGCCCCGGACCTCGGCGCCGGCGAGAGCCCGTTTCGCGTCATCGCCGACCACGCGCGCGCGACCGCCTTCCTGATCGCCGACGGCGTGTTCCCCGACAAGGCCGGCCGCTCGTACGTGCTGCGCCGCATCATGCGCCGCGCGATCCGCTACGGCACCAACGTCGGCCTCGAGCGCCCGTTCTTCCACGAGGTCTGCAAGAAGGTCGTCGAGGAGTTCGGCGAGGCCTACCCGCACCTGGTCGATCGCCAGGGCACCATCGACGAGGTCGTGCGCATCGAGGAGGACAGCTTCCGGCGCACCCTCAGCCGCGGCCTCAAGCGCCTCGAGGCCGCGCTCGGCGACATCGCCCCGGGCGAGCGCGCCTTCCCGCCGCCGGTCGCCGCCGACCTCTACGACACCTACGGCTTCCCGGTCGACCTCACCGGCATCATCGTCAAGGAGAAGGGCCTGAGCCTCGACGAGCCCGCGGTCGAGGCCGCGGTGCGCGAGCGCCAGGGCAACAGCGGCGAGGCCGGCTCGCTCGGCGGCGACCGTGCGATCGGCGACCTGTACTTCAAGCTCAAGGAGAAGCACGCCCCGCACGCCAAGTTCAGCGGCTACGAGCGGACCGAGGGCGAGGCGACCGTGCTCGCGCTGTCGGTGAACGGCCGCGAGGTCGAGGCCGCGCAGGCCGGCGACGAGATCGAGTTCGTGGTCGGCGAGACCCCGTTCTACGCCGAGAGCGGCGGCCAGATCGGCGACATCGGCCGCGCGACCGGCGACGGCGTCGAGATCGAGATCTCCGACACGCACAAGCCGACCGGCGACGTCCACGTCCACCGCGGCAAGCTCGTGCGCGGCGCCCTGCGCGTCGGGCAAGGCCTCACGCTCACGGTCGACACCGAGCGCCGGGACGCGATCCGCCGCAACCACAGCGCGACGCACCTGCTGC
>Ga0075163_10009033_pt1 | contig 13096 bp, 1 predicted proteins | sample JI1023141ADNA_FD_71478 | JGI IMG/M metagenome (GOLD analysis project Ga0075163, IMG submission 71478) | Wastewater effluent complex algal communities from Wisconsin, to seasonally profile nutrient transformation and Carbon sequestration -... | ecosystem: Engineered > WWTP > Effluent > Algae...
CGGCGGCGCGGACCTGTGGGTGCCGGTCGCTATCGAGGCCCTGAGCCTGACCCCGACCGCGAACGCCACCGGGCTGCCGAGCCCGACCCCGACCTCCGCCCCCGACCCCGAGCCGAGCCCGACCCCGACCTCCGCGAACCTCACCGAGCTGTGGAGCCACGCGCGCGTGGTCGCCAGCGCCGACGAGCGCGTGCGCGCCGACGTCGTCGTGTTCACCGCCGACGGCGAGCGCTGGCTCGACCTGCGCGGCCTCCAGCTCGAGCGCGTCTCGGCCGCGCGCATGCTCGGCGGCGCCGCGCCGATCGACGCCCAGTGGCTGTACGATCGCCGCTGGGAGCCCGCCCCGGCGCGCCCGACCCCGCCCGGCGTCGGCGCGTGCACCATCGTCGGCGGCCGCGAGCTCGGCCCGCGCCTCGCCGCCGAGCTGCGCGCGCGCGGCTGGACCTGCGCGCTGCTCGACGGCGACGCCGACGCGGCGGCCCTCGACGCCGCGCTCGACCACCTCGAGCGCGCCCCCGGCCCGCGCGAGGTCGTGCACCTCGCCAGCCTCGACGCCGCCGACGACGCGACGCTCGCCGGCGCCGACCTGCTCGCCGCCGCCCGCCCGGCGGTCCGCGGCGCGCTCGACCTGCTCGCCGCGCTCGCCCGCCGCGGCCGCCCGTGCGGCGCGTGGCTCGTGACCGCCGGCACCGCCGCGATCGCCGAGCGCGACGCGAGCACCACCACCGGCCTGCTCGGCGCCCCGCTGTGGGGCATGGCCCGCGCCGCGGCGCTCGAGTCGGTCGAGCTCGACATCCGCTGCGTCGACCTCGACCCGGCCGACCCCGCCGCCCGGATCGCCGCGCTCGCCGACGAGATCGCGCGCCGCTCGCCCGACGACGACGACCAGATCGCCCTGCGCCCGCCCCCCGACGCGCATCGCCGCGCCGACGCGACCCCGGCCCCCTCGCGCACGGCCGTCACCGCCCGCGACGACGCGCACCGCGACCCCGAAACCTCGCCCCATGCCGACGGACGGGTCGCCGACGGACCCGTCACGCCAGGCGCACGTCGCCTCGCCGCGCGCATCCGCCGGGTCGACGCCGCCGCGCTCGCGCACGGCCCACGCACCGCGCTCACCCCGGGCCGCACGCACGTGATCGCCGGCGGTCACGGCCGCCTCGGCCTGCGCACCGCCGAGCTGCTGGCCTCGCGCGGCGCCGCGGCGATCGTGCTGCTCGGGCGCCGCCCCGCGGACCCGGCCGTGCAGCCCGACCTCGAGCGCCTGCGCGCCGGCGGGACCCGCATCGTCGAGGCGCTCGCGGACATCGCCGACGCCGACGCCCTCGCGTCCGCGCTGCACGCCGCGACGGCCGGCCTGCCGCCGCTCGGCGGCGTGTTCCACTGCGCGGGCGCGCTCGACGACGGCGTGCTCGGCCAGCAGCGCTGGGACCGCCTCGAGCCGCTGCTGCGCCCGGCGCTCGCCGGCGCGTGGAACCTCCACCGGTGGACGCGGACCCGCGCCCTCGAGCGCTTCGTGCTGTTCTCCTCGATCGCCGGCCTGCTCGGCTCGGCCGGCCAGAGCAACCACGCCGCCGCCTCGGCGTGCCTCGACGCGCTGGCCTGGCACCGCCGCGCGCACGGCCTGCCGGCCACCGTCATCGACTGGGGCGTCTGGGCCGGCGCCGCCGGAGCGCCCGTCGCCGTCGGCGAGCGCGTGCGGACGCCGGGCTTCGAGCCCCTGCCCGCCCCGCGCGCGCTGCGGGCCCTCGAGCTGCTGCTCACCGCCACCCCGACGCAGGTCGCCGTCGCGGCCGTCGACTGGCCCGCCTTCGCCGCCGGGCGCCCGCAGGCCGCCTGGCGCCACCTCGTCGACGCCCCCACGACCACCCCGCGACCCGCCACCGACGCCGCCGAGCCACGCGGCGCCCTCCGTCGCGCGCTCGCCGAGGCCCCCGCCGAGCGCCGCTGGCGGCTGCTGCTGACCTGGCTCGGCGAGCAGGCCGCGTGGATGCTCGGCCTCGCCGACGCGGCCACCGTCGACCCCGAGCGCGGCTTCCACGAGCTCGGCATCGACTCGCTCGCCGCCCTCAAGCTGCGCAACCGCGTCCAGGCCGGCCTCGACATCAGCCTGCCCGGCACCGTGATGTTCAACCACCCCTCGATCGCCAGCCTCGCCGCGCGCCTGGCCGCGACCGAGCTCGCCGGCCTCGTCCGCCGCCCCGGCGCCGCGACCCCGGACGACGCCCCGCCCGCGGCCGACGCGGCCCTCGCCGCCCTCGACGACCTGTCCGACGACAACCTCGCCGCGCTGCTCGAGCGCCAGCTCGCCGCGATGGAGGACGCATGACCCCGCACTCTCCGCCGGCCAACAACCTGTCCCTCGGGACACCTCGCCTGCGAACCCACGAGCGCGGCGCATACACCCTCCGCCCGGCGCACCCGACCATCAACCTGTCCCTCGGGACACCTCGCCTGCGAACCCACGAGCGGGGCACAGACACCGTCCGCCCGGGGGACAGGGGCCGGCGGCGGGGGACGCAGCGGGGGGACCAGGGTTCGCGCGCAGACGCCCCCTCGTCCCTCCGTACAGGCGCGACAGGGTTGGTGAAAGAGCCCTGGCAATCCACGCGAGATGGGGCGGCGAGCACGTGCCCTGGTGGGCCCCGCGTCGCGAGGGACCCGCAGTCCGTCGGCCCCCGTCCCCCGGCCCAGGCATCCGCGCCCCGCGTCTCCCGATCGCGCCAGGCCCAGGCATCCACGCCCCGCGTCTCCCGATCGCGCCAGGCCCAGGCATCCGCGCCCCGCGTCTCCCGATCGCGCCCGCCCCAGGCATCCGCGCCCCGCGTCCTCCAGCCGCGCCCGCCCCAGGCACCCGCGCCCCGCGTCCTCCAGCCGCGCCCGCCCCAGGCCCCGGAGCCCGCATGACCCAGCGCAGCCCGGACGTGCAGGCGCTGCTCAAGCGCTCCCTCATCCAGCTGCAGGCCGCCCAGGCCCGCCTCGACGAGGCCGACCGCCGCGCCCACGAGCCGATCGCCATCATCGGCATCGGCTGCCGCTTCCCCGGCGACATCACCGACCCGCGCGGCTACCTGCGCCTGCTGCTCGCCGGCGTCGACACCGTCACCGAACTCCCGGCCGAGCGCTGGCCGATCGACGACTTCTACGACCCCGACCCCGACCGCCCCGGCACCACCTACTGTCGCCACGGCAGCTACCTCGCCGACGTCGACCGCTTCGAGCCGCGCTGCTTCGGCATCTCCCCGCGCGAGGCCGCCGGCATGGACCCGCAGCAGCGCCTGCTGCTCGAGGTCGCGTGGGAGGCGATCGAGCGCTCCGGTCGCGCCCCGGCCGCGCTGCACGGCAGCCGCACCGGCGTGTTCGTCGGCGTCATGGGCCAGGACTACACCCAGCTCGCCACCCGCACCCCCGCGCAGATCGACGCCCACACCGGCGCGGGCAACAGCCTCAGCGTCGCCGCCGGGCGCCTGTCGCACTGCTTCGGCCTCGTCGGCCCGAGCCTGGCGATCGACACCGCCTGCTCGTCCTCGCTGGTCGCCGTGCACCTCGCGATCCGGGCCCTGCGCAGCGGCGAGGCCGAGCTCGCGCTGGCCGGCGGGGTCAACCTCGCGCTGTCGCCGGTCGCCACCCTGATCGAGTCGCGCAGCCGCATGCTCGCCGCGAGCGGTCGGTGCCGGACCTTCGACGACGCCGCCGACGGCATCGTCCGCGGCGAGGGCTGCGCGCTGGTGCTGCTGCGCCGGCTCTCGCACGCGCTCGCCGACGGCGACCCGATCGTCGCGGTGCTGCGCGGCTCGGCCGTCAACCACGACGGGCGCACCAGCGGCCTGACCGTCCCGAGCGGGCCGGCGCAGGAGCGGGTGCTGCGCGAGGCGCTCGCCGACGCCCGAACCGAGCCCGCCGCGATCGGCTACGTCGAGGCCCACGGGACCGGCACGCCGCTCGGCGACCCGATCGAGCTCGAGGCGCTCGCGGCCGTCCACGCCGGCGCGCCGCGGGCCCACGCGCTGCGCGTCGGCTCGGTCAAGACCAACATGGGCCACCTCGAGGGCGCCGCCGGCGTCGCCGGCCTGATCAAGGCCGCCCTGTGCGTCGCCGCCGGCGAGCTCGCGCCGCACCTGCACCTGCGCACGCCGAGCCGCCGCGTCGACTGGCCCGCGCTCGGCCTCGCCGTCCCGACCGCGCGCGAGCCGTGGCCCGCCGGTCAGCCGCGCCTCGCCGGCGTCAGCTCGTTCGGCTTCTCCGGCACCAACGCCCACGTCGTCGTCGAGGCCCCGCCGGCCCGCGCCCCCGCGAGCGACCCGCGCCCGGTCCAGCTGCTGACGCTCTCGGCCCGCAGCCCCGCCGCGCTCGTCGACCTCGCGCGCGCCCTCGCCGGGCGCCTGCTCGAGCTCGGCGACGCCGACTTCGCCGACGCCTGTCACACCGCCCGCGTCGGTCGCAGCGACTTCGAGTATCGCCTCGCCCTGCTCGCCCCCGACGCCGCGGCCGCTGCGGGATCCCTGCGCCGCTTCGCCGCCGGCGAGCGCGAGCACCTGATCTGCGGCCGGCGGCCCGCGGTCGCCCCGGCGCTGGCCTTCGCGTTCGCCGGCCAGGGCGCGCACCACCCCGGCATGGGCCGCGAGCTCGCCGCCCGCGAGCCCGTCTTCGCCGCCGAGCTGCGCCGCAACCTCGAGGCCGCGCAGCCCGGCCTGACCCGCCCGCTGGTCGACGTCATCGCCGCCGACGACGGCGCCCTCGACGAGACCGAGCACACCCAGCCCGCGCTCGTCGCCCTCGAGCTCGCGCTCGTGCGGCTGCTCGCCGGCTTCGGCGTGCGCCCCGACGCGGCGCTCGGCTACAGCGTCGGCGAGTACGCCGCGGCGATCACCGCCGGCGTGCTCGAGCCCGCCGACGGCCTGCGCCTCGTCACCGCGCGCGGCCTCGGCATGCGCGACCTGCCCGAGCGCGGCGGCATGCTGGCCGTCCACGCCGACGCCGACGCCGTCGAGGCGCTGCTGCGTCGCCACCCGCGGCTCGTGATCGCCGGGCGCAACGGCCCGCGCAGCACCGTCGTCTCGGGCCCCGCCGCCGCCCTCGCGGCGCTCGTCGCCGAGCTCACGGATCATGGCCCCGGCTGCAAGCCGCTGCCGGTCTCGCACGCCTTCCACTCGCCGCTGATGGAGCCGATGCGCGCCGGCTTCGAGCGGGCCCTCGCCGCCGTGCCGCTCGCGCGCCCGAACATCGCGTTCATCTCGACGCTGACCGGCCGCGAGGTCGACGAGGCCGCCGCGACCCCCGCGTACTGGAGCCGACAAATTGTCGCCCCGGTCCGCTTCGCCGACGCCGTCCTGGCCATGCGCGCGCGCGGGCTCGAGCTGGTGATCGAGGTCGGCCCGCGCCCGACCCTGCAGCAGCTCGGCCGCCAAATTGTCGACGACGCCGCGCTGCGCTGGCTGCCGACCCTCGACCCGCGCGACCCGCAGGCCCTGCACCGCACCCTCGCCGAGCTGTGGGTCCGCGGCGTCGCCGTCGACTGGCCCGCCTACGACCGCGGCCGCGGCCATCGCCGCCTCGAGCTGCCGACCCACCCGTTCGCGCGCGAGCGCTGCTGGCTCGACGGTCCGCCGCCGTGGCGCCCCGCAGCGGCCCCCCCGATGTCACGGTCGCTGCTCGGCGAGCGCCTCGAGTCCCCCGCGCTGCCGCCGACGACGACGGTGTTCGCCGCCACCTGGACTTCTGAGAATTTGCCGTGGCTCGCGGACCACCGCGTCCACGGCATCGCCGTCGTCCCGGCCGCGGCCTTCGTGGCCCTGGCCGTCGAGGCCGGCGCGCGCGTGCTCGGCACCCGCGCGCTGCGCCTCGACGCGGCTGCCATCCATCAGCCGCTCGCGCCCGCCGCCGGGCGTCCCACGCACGTCCAGACGATCCTCGAGCGCACCGACGTCGCCCTGCGCTGCCGCGTCCTCGGCCGCGCCGGCGACGACCCCGGCGAGTGGACCTCGCACTTCGAGTGCACGCTCGCCCCGACCGCCAGCGCGAGCGCGACCCGACCCCCGGACGGCGGCGAGGCTCTCCCCGTCGCCGACCTCTACGCCGCCTTCGCGACCCGGGGCGTCGAGCACGGCCCCGCGTTGCGGGTGCTCGAGCACCTGCGCCGCGGCCCCGACTGGACGCTCGCCACCGCCGCGATCGACCCCTCCGCGCCCGGCGGCCCCGCGATCGCGATCGACGCGTGCCTGCAAACAGCGGCCGCGCTGGCGAGCGCCGACGACACCCACATCCCGGTCGGCGTCGACGCGATCGCCGTGTACGGCCCACTGCCCGCGCGCCTGACGATCCACGCCCGCCGCGCCGCGATGTCGCACAACGACGCCGCGACACCCGGCGCCGCGATGTCGAACAGCGACGCCGCGACGCCCGGCGCCGCGATGTCGCACAGCGACGCCGCGACACCCAGCGCCGCGATGTCGCACAATGACGCCGCGACGCCCGGCGCCGCGACGTCGAACAGCGACGCCGCGACGCGCAGCGACATCGACGTGCACGACGAGTCCGGCCGCCTCTGGGCCCGCTTCACCGGCCTGACCGTCCGCCGCGCCGCCGCGGGCTCCTTGCAGCGCGCCCTCGCCGGCGACACGCGGGCCTGGACCTACCGTCGCGCCTGGCGCCCGGCCGAACGCGGCGAGGCCCCGCTCCCGACCCGCTGGTGGATCTTCGCCGACGCCGCCGGCGTCGGCGCGCGCCTGGCCGCGGCCCTCGTCGCCAGCGGATGCACCTGCACGGTCGTCCGCCGCGACGACCCCGACGCCCCGGACAACTTCGACGCTCATCGCGCCCAGCTCGCCGACGTCGACGCGATCGCCTGGCTGTGGGGCCTCGACGGCGACCCCGGCCCCACGCCCGACGCGGCCGGCCTGGCCCGCGCTCGCGCCCTCGGCTGCCTCGGCCTCGTCGACCTCCTGCGCGCGATCGACCGCCCGACCCCGCCGCGCCTCGTCGTCCTCACCGCCGGCGCCGTCGCCCTCGACGGCGACGCCCCGCCGCGCCTCGACCAGGCCGCGCTGTGGGGCCTGGCCCAGGGCATCGCCAGCGAGCGCCCCGAGTTCCGCTGCCTCCGCGTCGACCTCTCGGCTCACCGCGACCCCGCCGACGACCTGCTCGCCGCGCTGACCCTCGACGACGGCGAGGATCAGATCGCCGTCCGCGGCCCGCAGTTGCACGTCCCCCGCCTCGAGCGCGCCGCGCTGCGCCCCGCCGGTCGCCCGCACATCCGCCCCGACGGCACCTACGTGATCGCCGGCGGACCCGGCGGCCTCGGCCTCGCGCTCGCCGACTGGCTGGTCGGGCTCGGCGCGCGGCGGCTCGTCCTGCTCGCGCGCCGCGACCCCGGCCCCGCCGCCCGCGCCCGCCTCGACGCGCTCGTCGCCGCCGGGGTCGAGCTGCGCCTCGCCCGGGTCGACCTCGCCGAGCGCGCCGACGTCGCCGCGCTGTTCGCCGGGCTCCGCGAGGTCCGCGGCATCTTCCACGCCGCCGGCCAGCTCCACGACGCCGCGCTCACCCACCAGAGCGCCGCCAGCCTCGACGCCGCCGCGCGGGCCAAGGTCGAGGGCGCCTGGAACCTCCACGCCTGCGCCCCCGCCGGCCTCGACTTCTTCGTCGCCTTCTCCTCGGTCGCCGCGCTGCTCGGCACCCCCGGCCAGGCCAACTACGCCGCCGCGAACGCGGCCCTCGGCGCGCTCGCGACCGTCCGGCGCGCCCATGGCCTCCCGGCGCTGACGATCGAGTGGGGCTCCTTCGCCGACGCCGGCATGGCCGCCCGCCTCGGCGCCCGCACCGACGCGATGTCCCATAGCGACACGATCGCAACGAATCACAACGACACGCTCGCCACGAGCACAGCCCGCCCCGCCACGACTCCCCCGCGCACCCTCGGCCTCACGCCGATGCCGATCGCCGCCGGCCTCCACGCCCTCGAGCAGCTCCTCGCCACCCCCCCCGCCGGGCTCCCCCCGACCCTCGCCGTGTTCGCCGTCGACTGGCGCCAGCTCGGTCGCGCCCTCCCGGCGGCAGCCGGCCAGCGCATCTTCTCCGCCTTCCTCGAGCCCCCGCGGCGCCGCGACGACAGCGGCTCCGCCGACCTGCGCGCCCGCCTCGCCGCCGCCCCGCCGCGGCGCCGCCACGAGCTCTTGCAAGACGTCGTCGCCGGCGAGGTCGCGGCGGTGCTCGGCATCCGCGGCGCGATCGGCCCGCGCGACCGCCTCTTCGACCTCGGCGTCGACTCCCTGCTCGCCCTCGAGATCCGCGCCCGCCTCGGCCACCGCCTCGGCCACGCCCTGCGCGCGACCCTCGTCTTCGACTTCCCGACCGTCGACGACCTGACGCGCCACGCCGCGCAGGAGCTCGGCCTCGTCCTCGTCGACCCCGCCCCGGCCGCCGACGTCGAGGACGCGATGACCACCGAGCTGCGCGCCCTCTCGGACGCGCAGCTCACCGACCTGATCGACCGCGAGCTCGACAGCCTGCTGCGAGGAGACCCATGACCTCGGTGACCCGAAAGCTCTCCGGCCTGTCCGCGACGCGGCTGGCGTACCTCGCCGAGCAGCTGCGACCGCAGCGCGAGGTCCTCGGCGCCGAGCCGATCGCCGTCGTCGGCATGTCCGCGCGCTTCCCCGGCGGCGGCCAGACCCCGGAGGGCTTCTGGGACCTGCTCGCCGCCGGCCGCGACGCCGTCCGCGACGTCCCGCCCGGGCGCTGGGACATCGACGCCTACTACGATCCCACTCCGGGCGCGCCCGGCAAGATGTACACCCGCCGCGGCGCCTTCGTCGACGACGTCGACCAGTTCGACGCCGAGTTCTTCGGCGTCCCCCCGCGCGACGCCGACGACATGGACCCGCAGCAGCGCATGCTGCTCGAGGACTGCTGGTGGGCGCTCGAGCGGGCCGGCCTCGCCGCCGACCGCCTGGTCGGCAGCCGCACCGGCGTGTTCATCGGCATGATGCACGTCGACTACAACACCATCGGCCTGCTCGGCGGCCTCGACTCGCGCTCCGCCTCGCTCAACTACCTCAGCGTCGCCGCCGGGCGCATCGCCCACGTGCTCGGCCTGCACGGCCCGACGCTCGCGCTCGACACCGCCTGCTCGTCCTCGCTGGTCGCCGTCCACCTCGCCTGCCAGGCGCTGCGCGACGGCGAGTGCGAGCTGGCCCTCGCCGGCGGCGTCAGCCTGGTCCTGTCCCCGCTGGTCACGATGATCGCCTGCGCCACCCGCATGCTCGCGCCCGACGGCCGCTGCAAGACCTTCGACGCCGCCGCCGACGGCTTCGTCCGCGGCGAGGGCTGCGGCGTCGTCGCCCTGCGCCGCCTGTCCGACGCGCTGGCCGCCGGCGACCCGGTCCTCGCCGTCATCCGCGGCTCGGCCGTCAACCACGACGGCCGCAGCAGCGGCATGATGGTCCCGAGCGGCCGCGCCCAGGAGAAGGTCATCCGCGCCGCGCTCGCCGGCGCCGGCCTGAGCCCCGCGCAGGTCGACTACGTCGAGGCCCACGGCACCGGCACCGCGCTCGGCGACCCGATCGAGCTCGAGGCGCTCGGCTCGGTGTTCGCCGGCTCGCGCCCCGCCGGCGAGCCGCTGTGGGTCGGCTCGGTCAAGACCAACATCGGCCACACCGAGGCCGCCGCCGGCGTCGCCTCGCTGATCAAGGTGATCCTCGCGCTCCAGCACGAGCGCATCCCGCCCCACCTCAACCTCGCCACCCCGACCCCGCGCGCCCGCTGGGACGCCCTCGGCCTCGCCGTCCCCCGCGGCGGCGCCCCCTGGCCCCGCGGCGCCCGCCCGCGCGTCGCCGGCGTCAGCAGCTTCGGCTTCAGCGGCACCAACGCCCACGTGCTCGTCGAGGAGGCCCCGCTGCCCGCCCGCCGCGACAGCGACCCCGCCCGCGAGCGCCCGGTCCACGTCATGGCCCTGTCCGCCCGCAGCGACGCCGCCCTGCTCGAGCTCGCCCGCGCCCACGAGGCCGCCCTCGCCGAGCTCGCTCCCGACGCCCTCGTCGCCGACCTGTGCCACACCGTCAACGTCGGCCGCAGCGGCCTCGAGCGCCGCGCCTGGGCGCTCGGGGCCACCGCCGGGGAGCTGCGCGCGAGCCTGGCCGAGCTGCGCCGCGAGCCCGCCCGGGCCCCGCGGGCCGTCCGGCGCGCGCTCGAGCGCCCGCGCCCGGTCTTCATGTTCACCGGTCAGGGCGCGCACTGGCCGGGCATGGGCCGCGAGCTGTTCGCCAGCCAGCCGGTGTTCCGCGCCGAGATCGAGCGCTGCTCGGCGGTCCTGGCCCCGCTCCTGGACCTGCGCCTCGAGGCCCTGCTGTTCGACGAGCAGCACGGCCCGCGCCAGGGCGACGCCCGCCTGAGCCCGCCCGCCGCGTTCGCCTTCGCGGTCGCCCTGGCCGCCCTGTGGCGCGCGTGGGGCGTCGAGCCGGCCGCCGTGATCGGCCACAGCCTCGGCGAGTATGCGGCCGCCTGCGTCGCCGGCGTCCTCGACGTCGAGCACGGCCTGCGCCTCGTCGCCGAGCGCGGCCGCCTGTGCCACGCCACGCCCCCCGGCGCGATGTTGACGATCGCCGCCGCTGCGGGCCAGGTCGAGGAGTGGCTGCTGGCGTGGCCCGGCGCGCTGTGGCTCGCCGTCCTCAACGGGCCCGAGGACGTCGTCGTGTCCGGCGAGCCCGCCGCGGTCGCCGAGCTCGCGCAGCAGCTCGAGCGCCGCGGCGTCCGCCACCGCGCCATGGCGATGACCCACGCCTACCACTCGCCGCTGCTGGACCCGATCCTCCCGGCCTTCCGCGCCGCCGTCGCCCGGACCCCGCTCGCGGCCCCGAACCTCCCGGTGATCTCCAACCTCGACGGCCGCCCCGCCGGCGAGCGCCTGCTCGACCCCGACTACTGGTGCCGCCAGCTCCGCGAGCCGGTGCGCTTCGCCGCCGGCCTCCAGACCCTGCTCGCCGCCGGTCACACGACCTTCCTCGAGATCGGTCCGGCCCCGATCCTGTCCGGCCTCGGGCTCCGCCTCTCCGGCGAGCCGCCCGTCGCCTGGCTGCCCAGCGTCCGCCGCTCGCTCGGCGAGACCCGCCAGCTGCTGACCACCGCCGCCGAGCTGCACGTCCGCGGCGTCGACATCGACTGGGCCGCCTTCGACGCCCCCTTCGAGCGCCGCCGCGTCGCCGCGCCGACCTACCCGTTCCAGCGCGCGCGCCACTGGCTGCGCGTGGAACCCGGGCACCAGACCCTGTTCGCCGGGGTCCCGCGCGGCCGCGGCGTCCACCCGCTGCTCGGCGGCGAGGTCGCCCTGGCCGCCAGCGAGGCGCGCCGCTTCGACGTCAAGCTCGACGCCCGCACCCCGCCGTGGATCGCCGGGCACCGGGTCCTCGGGGCCACGCTGCTGCCCGCGGCCGCGTACGTCGAGCTCGCGCTCGCCGGCCTGCGCGCGCTCGCCGGCCGCAGCGGCGCCGCGGTCGTCGAGGGCCTCGCGCTCGAGCGCCCGCTGACCTTCGCCGACGGCGAGGCGCGGGCGCTGCAGACCGTGCTGACGCCCGAGTCCGCCGGCGCCTGGCGCATCGAGGCCCACGTGCGCGAGGACGACCGCCGCTGGTCGCGGCTCGTGCACGCGCGCGTGCTCGCGGCCGCCGACGCCGATCGCCCCGCCCCGATCGACCTCGCCGCGCTGCGCCGACGGACCCCGCGGACGCTCGACGCCTCTGACTTCTACGCGCGCCTGCGCGGCGCCGGCCTCGAGTACGGGCCCACTTTCCGCACGGTCGACGAGCTGCACGTCGGCGACGGCGAGGCCCTCGTCCACGTCCGCCTCGCCGACGACGCGATCGTCGAGCTCGACGACTACGTGATCCACCCGGCCCTGCTCGACGGCTGCCTGCAGGCCGTCGCCGCCGCGCTGCTCGACCGCGCCGGCCCCGCGACCGGAGAGGCCCGGCCCTGGGTCCCCGTCGGCCTCGCCCGCCTGCGCGCGCACGCCAGCGTCGGCGCGTCCGCGTGGGTCCACGTCCGCGGCTTCACCGTCGCCCCCGGAGCCGCGGACGCGCTCTCCGCCGACCTCGCGCTGTACGACGGCCACGGCCGCCCGCTCGCCGACCTCGACGGCCTGCAGCTGCGCCGCATGGACCGCCGGGCCCTGACCGGCTCGCTGAGCGCCTCGACCCGCGAGTGGCTGTTCGAGCTCGCGTGGCCGCCGATCGAGCCCCCCGCGCCCGCCGCGACCCGCGTCGACGATCGCTGGCTGATCGTCGCCGCCGTCGACGACCCCCTCGCCGCCGCGCTGACGACCGGCCTCACCGCCCGCGGCGCCGCGGTCACCCGCCTCGAGGCGCTCGCGACGACGCCCGAGCACCGCGCGCCCTCGCACGCCGCGCTCGAGCGAGCCCTCACCGCCACCCCGCTCGCCGGCGTCCTGCTCCTCGCCGCCCCGCCGCGCCCCGCCGCCGACGACCTGCCCGCCCGCGCCCTCGACGCCCTCGACGCGACCCTTCGGACGCTTCAAACCCTCGCCCGCGCCGGCCTGCGCGCGCGCACCTGGCTGCTGACCCGCGACGCCGTCGCCGTCGACGAGCGCGACGCCGTCTCCGGCCTCGCCGACGCGGCCCTGTGGGGCCTCGGCCGCGCCGCGATGGTCGAGCACCCCGCGCTCGACCTGCGCCTCCTCGACGTCCCCCCGCAGCTCCCCGCCGAGCACCTCCCCGCCCTCGCCCTGCTGCTGCTGCGCCCGCCCGCCGAGAACCTGCTCGCCGCGCGCGACGACCGGCTCCACGCCGCCCGCCTGCGGCCCTCGCCCGCCCGCCAGACCACGCCCCGCGGCCCCGCCCTGCGCCCGGAGGCGACCTACCTGATCTCCGGCGGCCTCGGCGGCCTCGGCCTCGAGAGCGCCGAGGTCCTCGTCGAGCGCGGCGCGAGGCGCCTGACCCTGCTCGGCCGCGGCGAGCCCGGCCCGGCCGCCCGCGCCCGCATCGACGACCTGCGCGCCCGCGGCGTCGCCGTCACCGTCGCCCGCGCCGACATCGCCGACGAGCCCGCCATGCGCGACGTCCTCGCCGCCTGCGGCGACCTCGGCGGCGTC
>Ga0075163_10009034_pt1 | contig 13096 bp, 7 predicted proteins | sample JI1023141ADNA_FD_71478 | JGI IMG/M metagenome (GOLD analysis project Ga0075163, IMG submission 71478) | Wastewater effluent complex algal communities from Wisconsin, to seasonally profile nutrient transformation and Carbon sequestration -... | ecosystem: Engineered > WWTP > Effluent > Algae...
GCACCGAGGCCGATGATGAGAGATAGCACCATCCCCAGACCATTTACAAAGTTGTTGGCACCGCGTCGCTCATTCTTGTAGTCCATCTCACTGTTGAGGTACAGGAGGAGTCCGCCGATCACGACGAGCGTGAAGATGAAACGGGCTTTCGAGCGAAATGCGGGCTGGGCCAACTCACGCCAGAGGACCGGGCGGTCGCCGACCTCGCGGGAGTCTTGCTCGACGAGGTGGACGTCTTGTGTGCTGACGGCGGGGGCTGGTGCGGCCGTGAAGTCGGGGATGGCAGAAGATGCTGGTACCGCTGAGGATGCCGCACGATCGGCGGCTTTGGCGCGGCGTTTTTGCTTGCGTGTGAGGAGCGTGACGGCGGAGCCGGCGTCCATGAGCATGACTTTGCGCAGGCGGAAGACGACTGCGACGAACGAGATGCCCGCGAGGATGAGGCTGTAGAGGGAGTTGTAGAGACAGACTTCAATTGCACGGTACCCAAACGTCGCGAGCGGAGACTCACCCAGCAGTTCGGCGGTGCTCATTCCCAGGATCGCGGGTCCGCACAAGGTTGTCGCCACGCCGAGGGCCGTGTTCTGGGTGATGATGTTCTTGGCAGCCATCCACACGAATAGGAGGGAGGGTCCGCCATGGAGCACGGCGGTTGTGAAGATCCCCGAGATCGCGGCGTTGAATCCTCTGGGCGCTTTGGCGGAGTAGAACATGCTGAGGGTGGACGCGAGGATCGCGGACGAGATGACCACGCAGGCCATGCCCAGGACGGTGTCGAGGGAGACGCCGCCGAAGATGCGAAGAAAGAGGATGATGGGCAGCGCGAGGAGGATGAGGATCACCATCTGCGAGAGGCTCGCGAGGAGTTTTCCCGAGGCGATCTGGAATGCGGTGAGGGGCGTGGTCATGAGCGCGCCGAGCGTGCCGCTGCGGCGTTCATCGCAGAGCGATCCGCCGACGAGGATCGGCCCGATGAGCAGGAGCGTGACATACTCGAACCAAACGATGACCAGCGTCATGACTGGCGCCAGTTCCTGAACCCGCTGCATGAACATCAAGCCCGTTGAGTTGCGGCCCATCTCGATCATCAGCGGCAGGTACGCCAGACACACGACTGCGAGCAAGATGAGCAGGAGCACGCAGCGGAGGATGTAGGTCGATCGCTTACGCCCCGCGACGTAGATCTCTTTTTGCAGGATCGGGTTGCGCAGGTTCGCCGCGAGGCGCGCGGGCGCGAGGCCTCGAACGAGGCGCTGCGCGAAGTTCGACGGCTTGTGCGCACGAACCGCGGCCACGGGAGTTGGGGCTGGCTCACTCATTGCAGCGCCCCGGTCGTGAGTTTCAAGAAGGCGTCTTCGAGTTTGATCTCGTGGGGCGTGAAACGGTCGATGCGGCCGCCACCTTTGATGATGAGTTCAACGAGGAAGTGATGACCATGCTCGCCCGGCACGAGATCGACCATGAGCGACTCGGTCGGGGCCGTTGCACCTTCGGCGGGAGCGGCTTCGGTGCGTTGCACAGACACGCGCGCCACGCGATGGTCGGCCTCGACGACCGGCTTCACGCGTTCGGCGTTCATGCCCGTGGGGTCCAGGCGCACTTCGACGCGCTCGCCGGAGCCGCCACGCGTCTTGGCGTAGGCGTCCTTGATCGAGCCGACGTACTGCAACTTGCCGCGCTCGATGATGCCGATGGAGGTGCACATCTCGGCGAGTTCGCTGAGGATGTGGGATGACACCATGAGGACTTTGCCCATTCGTCCGAGTTCTGTGAGGAGCGCGCGCATTTCGATTCGTGCGCGGGGGTCGAGGCCGCTGGCGGGTTCGTCGAGGAGGAGGACTTTGGGGTCGTGGATGAGGACGCGAGCGACGCCCAGGCGCTGCTGCATGCCGCGCGAAAGGGAATCGACCATCGCCCTCTTCTTTTCGGTGAGGTCGGTCAGCCCGAGCACGGAATCGACGGTGGACTTGCGGCGGGCGCGAGGAATGCCGAAGGCTGACGCGAAGAACTGGAGATATTCCTCGACGGTCAGGTCGTCGTAGACACCCAGGAAGTCGGGCATGTAGCCGAGGATGCGCCGGATGTCGTCACCTTGCGTCGCGACGTCGAAGCCGCCGACGCGGGCGGAGCCGAAGTCTGCTTTGAGGAGGCACGAGAGGATCTTCATCGACGTGGACTTGCCCGCGCCGTTTGGGCCGATGAACCCGAAGACCTCGCCGGGCCCGATGTCGAGCGTGAGGGAGTCGAGCGCGACGAGATTGCCAAACTTCTTGGTCAGGTTCTTTGCTTCGATCATGGTTGGCTCGCGGCTGGCGGGGGTGTGATTGGCGCGGGGGTTGGCGCGGTCGCCGGAGTGGCGGTTGTCGGTGTCTTCAGCGGCACGAGCACGCGCAGCACGGCTTGCGACTCGGTCGTCCAGCCGTCGCCCGGGTCAAGTGCGATGTCCGAAGGCCAGTGGAGAATGTGCAGATACACGCAGGCCCATTGCCCGGTCGCGACCATGCGTTCGATGGTGTCGGTGCGAGTGCCGGAGAGGGGCAAAGACCGAGCAACGCCGGGTGCGCCGACGCCGTTGAACGCGGCCTGGTCTTTCGCGCTCGTGGAGTACACAAAGTACCGATCCGAACCGGGAGCGACGCTCCAATCCGCGGAGGGGTTCACTTGGCTCGGCCCCGGGTCGGACCATTCACACGGATCGGTCGATGTGCCGAGTGCGCGCCAGCCGCGCGATGTCTGCACCGTCGCCCGCAGTATGGACGCACCTGGCGGCAGACCTCGCACGCGCACCACGCACGCGGCATCGATCTCGCACTCAACACGAAGCGCCGACAACGCGGGGGACTTCGCCTCGGGGCATTCGTCGAGCATTGCGCGCACGCTCCATTGGCGAAGCGAGAGTGCGATGGGCGTGATGCCGCGGAGCGTGCCCGTTTCTCCTACGCCTTGCAGCAAGGGGAGGACGGTCCCCGCGAATCGCTCTCGCGCCCGCTTCACGATCGGCGATGCGCCGCGATAGACGACGCCATTGCCCTGGTCCTTTGCCTGGACCAAGCCACCTTTGCCGGGGAGGATGCTCGTCGCTCCTTCCCGGCAGGCGAGATTGACGGCTCCATCCTTTCCCGCGATCGCGTCGTACGACGCGAGACGGAACAACCGGTCATCGCTGGATCGGATGAGCATGGGAGCCGCAATGCTCGCGGCGGACGCGATGGCTACCCACAGCAACGCCGTCGCCCAGGAATGCTGCCGCCATCCGCGTTTGCGGAGCACGATCGCGTCGAACGGGCCGACGAGCAGTGCGAGCACGAGCACCACGCCCGCGATCGCGATGAACGTGCCGTGACCCAAGTTGGGCACGCGCGTGATCCCGGAGAAGACGTATTCAAGAGCCGCCCGTTCGGTGTCGTTGGAGCCACTGGACGTGCCGGCGTACCACGTGCCCCATTGATTCTGGCTGGGCTGATACCTCGGCGTGCCTCGGTCGAGGATGATCGTGAGGATGTCGCGCCACAGTCGCGTGGTCGCACGGCTCGATACCACCGCAGACATCTTCGCAGGGTCGCACGAGACGAGCATCACCGTCCCGAAGCCCACCGGGCCTATCGCGCATGTGCCCAGCGTCGTTTCCTTGCCCGAGGCGCCATCGACGAACGCCGTAATGGTGTGGCTCAGGTTCCATCCCTTGGCAACACCGGTCTCGGTCAAGGTCATCCACCGAGCACTCATCTCGTCTGCCGCAGCAACCCCAGCGATTGCATCTTCACCCTCTTCCGGCTCGCCGCGCCTTCCCAGCACGCCAACCGCTCGCTTCGAAGTCGCCCGCGACTCAATCTCGCTCATCTCGACAACCGGTGCTCCATCAAGGAATCGAGCCCATGCGTCTCCTGCGGGTTCGACGAGCACGACGAGTTTGCCGCCGGCTTTCACCCACGCTTTGAGTGCTTCGAGCGTTCGTGCATCGACAGCGTCAGCGCCAATGCCAACGTCACCTCGCACCACCACGACGTCCGCGCTGTCATACGCGGCCCAGGTGAGGGGCATCTTGTCCCGCGGCAGATTCGCCTTCCAGGTGGTGACCCATGGTGAAGCGACTGGATTCGCGGGCTGCCCCGAGAATGCTGGCATCCCGGGCGCCATGGGCGTGATGCCGCTGCGTTGCGTCAGCGCGTCGTCGAGAGCGCGTGGCCCATCAAACATCACGACGCGGCGGCCGACGGCGTCTTCGGGCGGAAGATCGCGAACGTCCGGGTCCTGTCGCAAACTGCCACCCAACTCGTATCGGAACTCACGGGAGCGCATCGACCCGCCGTCCTCAAACCTGAACTTCACTTCCGTGAGTCCTTCGGGCACGCTCAGCGTGATCTCGATCGGTGTCACCTGGCCGATCGTCGTCGCGACGGGCAGCACCACCCTGGCGGTTTGCGTGCCGTCCTGCGCGTAGGTGACCACGAGTTTTCCGGAGAAGGGCTCCTTGCGGCTCGCGATGTACACGCGCAGGGGAGACCAGCGCTCGGGGACCAACCCATCGCAGAATCCAAAGTCTTCATCGACGATGTCAACATCGAGCGGCGCTGCGGCAGCCTTCGTCGTGCAGACGAACGCGAGCGAGAGAGCCGCGACAATCCACGCCAGCCACGTCAGACGGCGCGACAGCATCAGATGTGTACCTTCCGGTTGTAGATAAACCACTCCAGGAGGATCACGCCCAGTGCGGCGAGCAGCAGGTAAGGCCACAGTTTGTGGTCGGCCTTGGCATCGCGGCGCTCCGCGGCCGTTGCTACGGCGGACGCAAAGGGCACTTCCTTTGCCGCTCGCACGTCCGTCTCGGCGAGGTCGAAGAGGTTGGCGGTAAAGATGCGAGCGACGCCGCCATCGTCGGTCTTGAGGTCCATGGGTCCGGGCGTGCCGTCGAACTTGACGGTGTAGATGCCCGACTTTGGGATCGGGCCATAGACGATCCGGCCGTCGGTCGCGGGCGTGAGCGCGGTGCTTATGCCGCCCGGCGCTTCGAGCGAGGCTCGCGTTGTGCCAACGGGCAGACGATCGGAGTAGGTCTGTCCCGGCTGCACGCTGCGGAGCGAGCCGCCCGGTGCGCCGTCCTCACCAAGGTAACTCATCGCCGACGCGTTGAAAACGACGAACGACACGTCAAAGGGCCAGTTGCTGGCCATCGGGTTGAACGGCACGACGATGGCGCGCGTGTCTGAGGTTGACAGTTCGATGATTGCTGGTCCCTTGTCGGAGTTCGCGATCGAAGTCGCCGCTGAACTCGCCGCGACTTCGACGGTGCGCGATTCGGCGATGACGACATTCTCCAACCCGACCGACCGGAGCACCGGGTGGTTGCGCGACCACTCCATGATCGACGCCGGCTGCCCCTTGCCCTTGTCGGTCAGCCCCGATCCTTCGCCCACCGGCACGCCACCCAGCACGAGGTACCGCCCCGGCGGCAGCCCCGTCGGTCCGAGGTTCGTCGTGGGCAGGTAGTTGTCGAGCACCACGACGTCAAAGTCCGCGAGTTGCTGGTCCTTGAGCATCTGCTCGAACTTCTCGGGAGCCACCTGTGTGATGCGAACGGGCAACCCTTCGTAGAGCGACGACAAGACCAGACTGCCCTTCGTCACGATCGCGACTGAGATGCGTTTCGCAGGCGGCACCACGATGATCGCGCGATTGTCCACTGCGAGCACGTCGCCACTGGGCGAATCGGGCGAGCCTGGTTGGCGCAGGTTGATCTGGATCACGGCGCCTTCGAGGCGGTCGAGTTGGAAGATCGTGCCACCGACGCCCGCACTCGCCGCCATGCGTGTCGCGATGTCATTCGTCGCAGACGGCGCGGCACCCTCTTCGGCCTCAGGCTTCTCGCCGGTGGTGGCGGGGCCAACAGCGACGGTGCGCAGACCCGCGGCCTGGCCATCGACCACCAGTTCCACGTCCACCTCACGCGGCGCGGGGTCGTTGTTGGCAAGGCTCACGAACACGGTCAACTTGTTGGGATTCTCGAACCCGCGTTCCGCGCGAAGGGCGACAATCCCGACGTTTGACGCCTTTTCGTTCCCCACAGCGTGATAGATGATCGTGTTGCCTTCGCCGTCGGGCTTGCTTGCGTCGCGCGTCGGGCCGAGGTTGAGCGTGGAGGCGTCGGGGATCTTGCCGTCGGAGAAGAGGTGGATCGTGAGGGGAATGGACGACACCGCCGTGGTGCCCGAGACCGTGCCGTCGTTGTCGATGTTGGGCTTGAGCGGCGCATTTGCCTGGGCCAACTTGATCGCGGTTGAGAGGGACGTGGGCGTCTCGCCGGGCTCGATCGTCCCGATCGCGTTCTTCAGCGCCTGCTTGTCGCTCGTGAATGCCTGCAGCACCGTTGCGGCGTTGTCAAAGACAATCACCATCGCCTTGTCCGACTCGCCACGATTGAGCAGGCCACCCTCGCGCAGCGAATCCACCAGCGCCTCCGCGTCCTTCTTTGCCCGGGTCAGCCGCGTTGTGACTTTCCCCGCACCCTCGACGATGTCCTCCGCGCCCATGCTCGCGGAGCGATCGATCATGATCACGTGCATCTGCCCCACCATTGCCTGGCCGGCGAACTGGGGCTGCGCGAGCGCGATGACGATGGCCGCGAGGATGAGCATCTGGAGCAGGAGCAGGATGTTCTTGCGCAAGCGCTGGAACGGCGCGTTGGCCTGCATGTCCATGATCGCCTTCTTCCACAGAAGGGTCGTGGAGATCTCGACGTCGCGGCGGCGGAGTTTGAGGAAGTAGAGAATGAGCAGCGAAGGCACGGCGATCGCGCCGGCGATGAGGCCGAGGTTGGGGGTCAGCCAGGTCATGCCAACACCTCAAGAGCGAGCGAGCGAACAAGCGAGCAAGCGAGCAAGGGAAGACGATTCATGTGCCGCCCTTCTCTTCAAGTTTGCGGATGAGGCTCTGTAGCATGATCGCGGTTTCGTGGGCAAGGGCCACAACCGGCCCCGGATCCGCAAGAAACCCTAAACGACCCGCCAACTCCGCCTGCGTTTCGACTTCCGCGAGTGACCCCCGAGCCACGCGGAGAAACCTCAGATAGTCGACTCTGCTCTGGCGTCCGTGTCCTTCCGCGATGTTTGAAGGTACGGAAACCGCTGCCCTGCGCAACTGATTGACCAACCCCCACTTTTCGTCTGCCGGGAACTTTGCTGTGACCGAATACACCAGTTCCGCCAACTCCATCCCTCGCTGCCATACCAGCAAATCACGGAACGTACGCACCGGCGTTCTTACCCCTCGCTCGCTTGCTCGCTTGCTCGCTTGCTCGCTCTCGTGTTCGCTCACCGGATCACCCCCTTCTTCCTGAGGTAATCCAGCACCAATGTCTCCACCGGCGTATCGCTACGCACCGTGAGCAGGTTCATGTCACGACGCAGGCAGAACTCGCGCAACTGATCGCAATACGCCGCGAGGTTCGCTTTGTACTTTTTCAGCAGCGGTGCCGACACGGTCACATCCGCCACATCCGCATCTTCAACATCTTTGAGCCGCAGATCTCCCAGCAACCCACTCGGCCCGGCCGGATCGATCTCCTGCGGGCTCAGCACCTGGATGCAGTACACGTCATACCCACGGCTCACGAGCATCTTCAATCCCTGCTCGTACCCCTCCTTAAAGAAGAAGTCACTGAAGATCATCATGATCCCCTTGCCGCGACGCGAGAGGGCGATCCGCTCCGCGGCGGCTCGGAAATCCAGCCCTCCACCCGGCGCGAGCGAGATCAGGAACCGCGCGAGGTCATGCACGCGTCGCTTGCCACGCAGGTCGCGGATGTAGTGCAGCGAATCAGGGCCGACCTCGCGCAGTGACGATGTCTCACTCTCGCCCGCACCGGCGCTCGTCGCGACCAAGCCGCCCATGCTCGTGCACGCGACACGGTTGAGATTCACAAGGCCGACGTATCCCATCGCCATCGCGGCCTTCTGCATGAAAAGGAACTTGTTGGGCTCGCCGCAGTCGCTGCTGGCTGAGGCGTCGATGACGATGTGCAGCGAGAGGTCTTCCTCTTCGAGGAAGAGTTTGAGGAAGAGTTTGTCGAGGCGGCCGAAGATGTTCCAGTCGATGTGGCGAAGGTCGTCGCCCGAGACGTACGGCCGATGGTCGGCAAACTCGACTGACTGGCCGCGTTTCTTCGAACGCCGCTCGCCCTTTAACTTGCCAAAGAAGACCTTCCGTGACCTCAGATCGAGCGGGTCGAGTTTGGAAATGAGTTCCGACGACACAAGGTCGTCGAGCAGGCGCGGGCGGGTTGGGGTGGTTGTCTTTAGCATGAAATCATGGACTGTGAGAATCCACTCCCCATCTGACGCAATCTACATCCGTCCCGTCGAAAGTGGAGCGACCCCAAACAGTCACTTTTTCGGCCGAACCAATCTCAAACCACAGGTATTCCCAACGATGAATACTCCCGATGCCGCCCAACAACAGGACCGGGATTGCGAACCAACTTCTTGGTGGCCGAACGTATGCGACGACAACCTGCGATCCCGAACGATTGTCGTCTTCATAGCCATCGAAATACTGGTGAACAGTCCAAGGCGCGAACGGCTCATGCCCTCGAACGGAAAGCCACTCTTGTTCGGAGGGCCATCGAATACACTCGGACTCCCTGAGTGGGTACGCGGACAACAACTCCATCAACTCAGCCCGGGGCATTCCCACGCGGACATCCCTGGCTAGATGTCGGTCGGCATCCCCGGTGCTCCAACGTTCCGCACACCCAGCGCACGAAATTGCGGCGAGCATCCCTGCTGCTGCGCTCCCAAGCACGACTTGTCGTGGAGTGTGGTTCAAGTGAGTTCCCCTCGGCACAGTCACACCGCTGCCGCCCTCATCCCTTCCGTCGGCACCGCGTCCATGATCTGCTTCACGATGCCGTCCGAGTCCACTTTGTCCGCTTCCGCTTCGAAGTTGAGCAGCACACGATGCCGCAGGCTCATCGCCGCGATGCTCTTGATGTCGCCGAAACTCACGTGGAAGCGGCCGTCGATGAGCGCTTTGACCTTGCCACCAAGCATCAGTGATTGAGCCGCACGCGGGCTGGCGCCGCAGCGGACGTACTTGTTGGTGACGCCCATCGGCCCGCCCGCCGCCGTCGCCGTGCCCGGGTGTGTTGCGAGGACGAGCCTCGCGACGTACTCCTTCACGTGCGGCGCCACGATCACGTCCTTCACCAACTTCTGCATTTCAAGAATGCGTGGCCCATCGATCACCTTGCTCGCCTCCGGATTGTCCGACCCCGTCGTGCGATCCAGGATCGTGATCAGGTCCTGCAACTGGCTGTAGCCCACGACAATCTTGAAGATGAACCGGTCCAACTGTGCCTCGGGGAGCGGGTACGTGCCCTCCTGCTCGATCGGGTTCTGCGTCGCGAGCACCAAGAACGGCTTCTCGAGTTTGTAAGTGGTGCCCGCCACCGTCACGCTGCGCTCCTGCATCGCTTCGAGGAGCGCGCTCTGCGTCTTGGGCGTCGCTCGGTTGATCTCGTCCGCCAGCACCACCTGCGCGAAAATCGGTCCCTTCTGGAACTCAAACCGACGGCGGCCCGTCTGCGGGTCCTCGGTCACGATGTTCGTCCCCACCACGTCCGCCGGCATGAGGTCCGGCGTGAACTGGATGCGACTGAACGGCAGCGTCAATGCCTGTGCCAGCGTGCGCACCAGGAGCGTCTTTCCCAACCCGGGCACGCCCTCGAGGAGCACGTTGCCACCCGCGAAGAGCGAGATCAGCACCGCCTCGACGACCTCTGAGTGACCCACAACCACCTTGCCGATTTCGGCCTTGAGTTGCAGGAACGTCGCGCGGAACTTCTCGCACGCTTCCTTCACTTCCGCCGGCGTATCCATCTTCACACCCTGTGCCGTCGCCATAGTCATGCTCCTCGTCTCGACGTGTCGTGTTCTTCCACGTCGCACGCCGTGCTCGCCTTTGCTTCTTCACGAATGCCGAATCCCGTTCCCTTACCCCTCGTCCATTCCTTCTTGTGCCTTCTTCTTCGCCTTCATGAGTCGACCCATTCCCTCGCCGGGCGCCTGGGGCCCACCCTTCGCCGCTTCCTTGTCCGCGACGCTCCTGGGCTCGGGCCTTGCGTCGGCACCACCCATCGCAATCGTTCCCGTCGGCCGGCGAATCTGCTCTGCACTCGCCTCAAACTTCGCCTTCGCCGTCTTCGCATCCGCCTTGACATCCGCTCGCGTATCCCGCGCATCGCCCGCCAACGCCCGCTCCGCGGCTTTCTGCCCTTCGGCGACCTCGCGCTTCGCGATTGACTTTCGCGCCTGCTCCCTCGCCGCTCGCAGCGCATCCATCTGCTGCGTCGACTTCGCGCTTCCCTTGCCCATCACGCGACGCACGAACCCAGCGATCAACGCCGGGTCGATTCGCACGCGGCGGACACCCACGTCCATCAGGAACAGTCCCAATCCCACGACCGCGACCACCAGCCAGATCGGGGTCATCGGCGCGGGCATCTTGATCCCCTCGCGCCGCCACAGGTCCGCCTTCTTGGCGTCAAAGTTGTTGAGCACGCGCCCGCCCGTGATCCCCGCGACCTGTTCGAGCAACGCCGCGTTGTCCTGCAGCGTTCGGAACTCATCCGCGAACGGCCGGTTGATCGCCGCCTGCACCGTTCCCTCAAACTGCCCCTGCGAGTTCGGGTCTGGCGCGAGATACTTGAGCGACATCACGCTCGAGCCCGGCTGCGTGCTGGGAACCGTCCCCTGATACCGCCCCGGGCCAACCTGCTTGAGTTCGACGTCGGCGCTGGTGCCATCGGGATACGCGACGCGCCCGAGGAACTTCGCGAAGTTGAGTCGTTCACCCGCCGAGTCGAGCGCCTCGACGGTTACGATCGCCTGGTCACCCTTCTGCTCGGTCGTCACGCGCATGTTCGCGTTGCCCGTGGGGCGCATCGCCCAGCGGACATGCTGCTCCCAGAACGCCTTGAAGCCAGCCCACGCGACCCAATCGGGATTCCACTTCGTTGCGGCGTCGCTGGTGTACGCGATCACCTTGCCCAAGCCGTGCTGCCACTGCGCCAGGATCGGGTCCCCTTCGCGCCCGCGGAGCGTTACGAGCGAGAGCCCGCCTTCGCGCTCTGCGGTCACGACGTATCCGCGAATCGCTGGCACGCCCGTCAGCCCTCGCATCGCCTCCGACACGCCACCGACCATCTTGGGCGTGAAGGGCTCGCCTTCCCAGATCAGACTGCGGCGGACGGTGCGGGCTTCCTTGATGAAGATCTGCGGGATGTTCGCGAGGCCTGCCTGCGTGTCGACGTGATAGTGCCGCCCGCCGGTCATGTCCGACATGTGCTTCATGTTGTTCGTGTCGCCGCCACTGTGCGGAAAGACGCCAACCGTTGAGATCGTGATACCCGCCTGCTTGCACTTCCTCAAGAGCGAATCGGGCGGGATCGAAGGGTCACCGTCCGAAATCACGATCATGTGCCGCTGACCCGCGTCCTTGGCGTTCATCAGCGCGTCGTACGCCATCTGGATGCTCGGCGTGAAACTGGGCATATCACCAAACCGCAGGTTGTTGATCGCACGCTTCACGCGTGTCCCATCACCCACGGGCGAGAGCGGGTGCACCCACTCCACGCCTTCCATCCCGCCGCCACCCATCATCCCCGTGTACTCGTTGATGCCGACGAGGTCGAGGCGCGACAGCGTATTGACCGCAGCCTCCGCGGTGCGCTTGCCCCAGTACACACCCTCGGGCATCTCGACCGAGTGGATGACGAGCACGAGCGCGCCCTTGGGCATCTCGCGCTTCTGGGGCGGATCGAGCCGCACCGGCAGCGAATCCTCCAGAGGCGAACCGATCCAACCGCCCGCGCCGTAACTGCGATCGCCGCCCACCATCACGAGGCCACCGCCACTGTCGTAGACGTATCGCTTCAGTTCTTCCTGTTGCTTCTGCGTAAAATCGTCCGCCGCCTGATTCACGACGATCACGACGTCGTACGCGTTGAACTCCGCCAGAGTCTGTGGCCCATCGACGGGCGTACGCACGTCCGCCTTGATTTTCGACTCCTGCAAAACCTCCAGCATGTTGCGAGCATCCAGATCCCCGCTTGCGAGCACGAGCGCACGCCCCTCGCCACCGACAAACGTCGTCGCCTCGGCCTTGTTGTTCTCCGCGACCTCGTCGTTGCTCGACTGCCCGGGGCCACCCTCCGGGATGAACACCGCCTGGAACTGGAGTGCCCCACGCGCGAGCGCCGGCACCGCCAGGCTCTTGACGTTTATGCCTGCTTCCAGCGTGATCGGTGCCGACGCGCCGCCCTGCCCTCCCAGATCCACGGGCGTGCCATTCATCAGGAGCGCGATCCGGCCGTGAGCCTTTTCGGTCGAGTTCAGGACGACGCGCACCGTCACGCTCTCGCCCTCGCGCGCGTTCGCGGGCACCACCACGCGATCAACAACAACCTCCGACTTGTACCGAAACCGTAACGGCAGCACATCGATCGGCACACCCATCGCCCGCGCCGCTTCCGCCGCCTGCAGGATGTTCCCCGACGTTTCGAGCCCGTCGCTGGCGAGGACGAGGCGATACGCCGCGTCGTTGGGCTTCACTGCGAGCGCGAGGTTGATCCCACCCGCGAGATTCGTCTGGTCCTGGCGTCCGATGTGCTGGCGCTCGACGTTGTCCGTGCCACGCTGGGGCAGACTCTGCACGAACCCGTCCTTCGCGACGGTGACATAGCCGAGGCGATCGTTGGGATTCTTGTTCGCGTTGGCTGTGCGTGCGTCCTTGACGAACTGCTCGACCTCGCGCTGCAACTTCCCTGGCACGCTCTGGCTGGTGTCCAGCACCATCGTCACCGCGACGTCCTTCGACACCTTCCGCCACTGAGGCTCGGCCAGCGCGCCCGCGATCAGCAGAATCACAACGAGGCGCACGCCCATGGCCGTCCAGCGCGTCGCGTGCCCAAGGCCCGACAAGTTCTTGAGCCCAATCCACACCGAAAGGGCCCACAGCGTGGGCACCAGCCACAACCACTGCGGCGCATCGAACTGGATGGGCCCGACGATGAGCGACGCGAGGGTCATGGCGCACCCTCCTT
>Ga0075163_10009035_pt1 | contig 13096 bp, 14 predicted proteins | sample JI1023141ADNA_FD_71478 | JGI IMG/M metagenome (GOLD analysis project Ga0075163, IMG submission 71478) | Wastewater effluent complex algal communities from Wisconsin, to seasonally profile nutrient transformation and Carbon sequestration -... | ecosystem: Engineered > WWTP > Effluent > Algae...
TCACTACACATCTGCGTCCACTCCATAAATTGAAGTACGAGCTCGGCTTCATTCATCTTAGTAGCGTCAGTAATTTCTGCTTCAGTAAAACCATTAACCGCGAGCGCTTCTTCCATAATATGGGCCCCCGCCCAAACCCGACACTCGGCATAAAATTGCCGCTCTGGATTACTCATATCAATGGCGCCAAGCGAGACAATCGAGTGTACCGTGTACTCAGTCCCCGATGCTTCTATATCTATGACTATCATAAGGTAATTATCTCACACTGCACACAAATATTGAATTATGCTATAGTTGAGTCAGATAAACGGAGGAAATCATGCCAACCAGCCTCATTAAAGGGCGGGTCGTGCGGATAGAACTCCGTAGACCCAATGACGAAAAGATCTTACTCATCGAGACCGAACGGCACAGCAGTTTTGACTGGGAAATGCCCGGCGGCAAAGTGGAGCCAAACGAAACCGTCATGCAAGCAGCCCTGCGTGAACTTTGGGAGGAAACCCGACTTCGCGCCAAGCTCAGGTTGATTCGCTACGCACGGCGAGCAATTCCCCAGAACCCCAATATCTTCTGGGAACACTACATGTTCACCGGGTTGTACTCAGGCGGAGTCATACAACTTGAATCACCAGTAGCAGAGCACCACTGGAGCTCAGTCACCGAAGCGCTCCATCAGTGTACTGATTGGTGGACCAAACACTATCTCTCCTCAATCCGCCTCTAAACGTCACCAAGCAATTGCTGCTTAAGGTGGCGATTGTGTTTATGAGGCGTATACTATTACTGTATGGTCGTACGTATCGAAGACTCGTGGCGAGTGGCTCTCTCCGCCGAATTTGAAAAGCCGTACTTCAAACGGCTCACCGAATCAGTGCGCTTCGCCTACGAGACTGAAACCATCTACCCACATCCAAAAAATGTTTTTCTAGCCTTTGACCTCACCCCACTCCCCCAGGTTAAAGTAGTGATACTCGGCCAAGATCCGTATCATGGACCACACCAGGCGCACGGACTGACCTTCTCAGTAGAAGACGGTACCGCATTACCGCCCTCACTCCAGAACATCTACAAAGAATTAAAAACTGATGTCGGCATTGAGCGAACTACGGGCAACCTCTCCGATTGGGCGGCCCAAGGCGTGTTGTTGCTTAACAGCACGCTCACCGTTCGAGCGGGTGAAGCCGGCGCGCACCAGGCTTTTGGCTGGGAGACGTTTACGGACGAGGTGATAGCCACTATCTCACGCGAACAAACGCAGGTGGTCTTTTTGCTCTGGGGAGCCTTTGCAATTGCTAAGCGTCGCTTGATCGACGAAGGGAAACATCATGTGCTCACTGCCCCACATCCATCTCCCCTCTCGGCACACCGTGGGTTCTTCGGCTGCCGCCATTTTTCAAAAACGAATAGCTACTTAGATAAAATTGGGCGAACACCTATTAATTGGTAGGCCACTTGCCGCGGGCTTCATCATAGACACGAGCAAAGGCGGCACCGTAGAGGATGATACTCGCCGCTACATACACCCAAACGAGGAGTGTGATGAGGAGCCCTGCGGCGCCAAAGAGCGTCTGCACGGGTGCGGTGGCAAAATGAAAGGCCACGAGTTCTCGACTAAACAAGAGAAAGAGACCAGCGACTGCCGCACCAAGGAATCGGCCTGAGAACGAAGGTGCGCGCAGCGCTAATAGACCGTAGGCAATGGTGAGGAGCAACATCGTGAGGAGGAAGCTCGTCATAAAACTAAGAAGCGGCCAGATGGTACCCCCAGTCACACTAAAGGCAAAAGCCCAAATATCTTCAAGGAGCATCAAGGCAACGAAGTAACACTGTACCACCAACACGAACAGCGTGATCCGCCAGAAGCGCGAGATGTAACTGCGCCAACCGTAGATTTCAACACCCCATAATTTATGAAACCCTATCGTTAACGTATTGAAGGCAATAAAAATCATGAGGGATAAAAAAGCGAGTCCAATGATTGGGAGATAGTAATGGGTGGCGACACTATCAAAGTTTGTTACCGCACTATAGACGAGGTCGGTCACTCCAGGATCAATGGCATTCCCCCACCGTATGAGCATGTTCGTGATACGCTCCGCTCCGTACATGAGCCCTACAATCGAAATCGAAAGAATAATAAGCGGCGTGAGCGCAAACGGCATGAAGTACGCAAGCGCTGCCGCTGACTCATCAGCCCCACGGCGAAACCACAAGACAAACGCCCGACCGAGTAATCGTAAAAAATACATAGTAGTTTCTATTATACCTACAAACCTGGACAGTTTGCTGCTTTGCTGTACCCAGCTGCCTCGGCGTCGGCTGCTGTAGCAAAAAATACTTTATTCTCCTCTTTGATACGCTTCGCGCCAGCACAGGTCATAAGATGGTACTTAGTCCCCGACTTGGAACCCACATATTTGGCCGTCTCAGCGGTCAAGGGTGCAGGCTGTGGTGTTGTGCTTGCTACAGCTGTAGTGGTCGCAATTGGCAGCTGAGCCACTGCTTCGAGTGCTAAAGCCGGTATTCCAGTGGCACCATCCGGGACCGAATAACGGCCCAAAAAGAAGGCTGTTACTGCTATGACACACAAAAGCGTACCTGTAAATATAGTGTCATCAGCGAGGAAACGCTTGAGTTTTTCTAACATATGTCGTATACTCCACGGGTTACGAATTTTGCAGACGTATTTAGTATAACCTATGGCAACAAAGAAATCGGCCGGTTCGGCCAAAAACCTGAAGGACTCACAGCCAAAGTATCTGGGGGTCAAGCGCACAGACGGACAAGTCGTTAAGACTGGTCAGATTATTATCCGTCAGCGCGGTAGTAAGATTGAAGCAGGAAAGAACGTGAAGATGGGCAAAGACCACACTATCTTTGCGATGGTTGACGGTGTTGTGTCTTTCCGCAACATGCGCAAGACTCGTTTTGATGGACATCGCGTAGAGAAGAAGGCCGTTGATGTAGTCACTGCATAATTCACTCTCCACACACAAAACCGGCGCCCATGGGCGCCGGTTTTGTTTTTTCATTATCTATAAGGGTTTCAAAACTATTCCAGATACAAGGTGAGAAATGGGATGGGACTCATTTCGCAAGACCTTGCCTGCTACCTTTTGAGTGTTAACGAGAAAGTAGCGACAAGGTGTACTGCTCCTGTAAGGAGGCGAGGAAAATCAAGAGCTGGTAAGTTTTGGAAGCCTTAACGGATGGTGGCCTTAGTGATGATTACCGGTGAAAGCGGTCGATCCCCTGCCCCTACCGACACTCCACCAATCGCATCAACTACTTCCATACCCTTAATCACGCGACCAAAGACGGGATGCTTTGACGACAGTGGCTGCTTATCAAAATCTAGACCGGTGTTGTCAACGAGGTTGATGAAGAACTGACTACCACCTGAGTTTGGACCAGCGTTCGCCATTGAGATGGTACCGCGGACATTGGTGAGGAGTGGCCCAGCAATATGTTCATCTGGAATCGAGTAGCCTGGACCACCTGTGCCCCAACGAGCCGTTTGACTATCATCCTTCGTGAGTGGATCGCCACCTTGGATCATAAAGCCGTCAATCACACGATGGAACTTGATACCGTCGTAGTAACCTTCTTTGACCAGCTTCTCAAAGTTGCCAGCTGTAATTGGCATGGTGTCCTTGTATAGTTCGATTTCAACGGTGCCTTGGTTTGTTTCAAGTACAGCAACTGGGTTCATAGTATTGATATTATCAGGATTAGTAACGTTCAACTCTTCGGGTGCCAATGGCGCAGTCATTTCTGGTGTATCGGGCTCAGTGACGAGTTCTAGCTCCGGTGCCTTGTCCATGGACGCCCAGTAGGCGAGCCCAAGAATCAAGAGGAGTGAGATACCGATAATTGATGCTACCTGCAGATATTTTGCCATACGTTTACTTTGTCTCGACGTTAATTGTAAATGATCCACTCACCCCACCTGCTTTGACTCCCACCGTATGTGTCCCAAGTGCTTTGATAGGTGTATCAATGTGGAGGGCAGCTACCTCAATTGGATGTCCGGCAGCAGCTGCAGCGAGTGCAATGTCGGCGGCCTTTACCGCCTGGAAGAGGTGCCCCTGTGCATTGGCTTCCACTTTGACCGTCAGTGGTGTCTCGGTCAGCGCTTTGACAGTCGCCTTTAGTCCCTCCTCGTCCGCTTCTTTATGAGCGGCTACTTCTTTGTTGCGAGCCTGTACTCGTTTGAGATTTTCAGGCGTGGCCGGCTGCGCCTGGCCCTGTGGAATGAGTTTGTTGAGAGCAAAGCCGTCGGGTACTTCTACGACACTAAATCGTTTCCCGAGGCGAGCCACATCACGCAGTAAAATTACTTTCATGAGAGAGTATTGCTTATGTCTTATAAAGTGCTGCCATCATACCGAAAACCACCAGTCTCGGCAACCAGCTGATGATTATTCACTTTGTGGAGTAGAAGTCGCCACTGGTGCAACATAGGTACCATGAAGCACTTCAATAGCCGCATCAAGCTGTGGGTCGCGACTCGCTTCACGGTCTGCCACTGTCCGCTCGACGACAATATCTGGTGTAAGACCTCCATTTGAGATAGAGCGGCCATTTGGGGTAAGCCAACGGGCAATGGTGACCTTCAAAGACGAACCACTTGGCAGGTTCACGAGTTCCTGCACAGACCCTTTACCAAATGATGAGGCACCGACCAAGGTCGCGTAGCCCTGTTCCTGCAATGCACCAGCGAGAATCTCTGAAGCTGAGGCTGAACCACCATCAATGAGGACCACCATTTCTTTTGGTGCAAACTGCTTCAGCGTGGCGCCACGACTACGGTAAATTTCTTCTTCGCGCTCGTCACCAAAGCTTTCGCGGAGAACAACCTTGCCGGCTGGCATAAAGTAGCTCGCGATAGATACCGCACCCTGGAGGTACCCACCTGGGTTGCCGCGGAGGTCAAGGACAAGCTTCGTCGCACCACTACTGACGTAATCACGAAGGGCTTGCTGCATTTTCATTTCAGCGAGCGCATTAAAGCTGTAGAGTGAAATAATAAAGGTATCACCGCGCTTTTCGGTTTTGACGGTTGGGACTTCAATCTGCGCTCGAGTCACTTGGTATTCCTTTGGCTCGGTCATGCCCGCACGGAATATAGACAGGGTCACGACAGTTCCTTCTTCACCACGAATATGACGGACTGCTTCGTCGACACCCATACCTTCGGTCGATGAGCCGTTAATAGCTATGAGTTTGTCCCCGGCGAGGAGGCCAGCTTTTTCGGCTGGTGTGCCTGAAAGTGGCGCTATGATAGTAAGGACATTGTCACGCATCCCTACCTCCATCCCTACTCCACTGAAGTTACCGGAGATATCTTCGTTGAAGGCTTCGGCTTCTTTGGGTGGAAAATATGTCGTGTACGGGTCACCATAGGCACGCACCAGCCCTTCAATCGCTCCTGCCACCTTAGCCTCAGGTGACAGTAAGTCAGTACCAGATGCCATCGCAAATTTTTCATCAAGCAGGTCCCAGACGCGCCAGAACTCCTTCAGGTCAGCGTTTGGATCTGGCTGTACATCACCCGCCAAGAGTGTCCCGAGACTGCCGATACCTCCCTCCGCCTGTCCACCAAGATGTAGACCGGAGAAAAACGCACCCGTAGCGAGCACGAGGGCAAGTGCTACGGCCAGTACGGTTTTTCCGCCTTGACGCTTTTGTACATCTTTTTCTTCTCCTTCTCGTGTGGTATCTTGATACATATGAGTCTATTATCGCACGACAAATCATCATCGCCAATGAGTTGTTGCTGTTGGTAACATACCTTCCCACTCCTTATTACAGCTGTCTAGCGTTAACTCAACTATGCTTTCACTTTTCAAAAAATCTACTCCCCTTCCGCCTGCACCACCACTACGTCTCTACTCGACCGAAACCCGCGAAATTGCCTTCTTTGTCCCTCGCCAAGCGCCGGTGGTGACCCTCTATAGTTGTGGACCAACTGTCTATGATTATGCCCACATTGGAAACCTTCGCTCGTATGTATTTGCCGACATTCTCAAAAAGACCCTCGAATATAATGGCTACGAGGTGCACCACACAATCAACCTCACTGACTTTGGACACCTAACCGACGATGGTGACGAAGGTGAAGACAAAATCATGAAGGGACTCCGACGTGAAGGTAAGCCAATTACCCTCGACGCCATGCGCGAACTGACCGATATCTACATCGACGCGTTTAAGGCTGATATCAAAAAACTTCGTATCAAGGAACCAACCACTTTTTCTCGTGCGAGTGATTACCTCCGTGAGCAGATTGATCTCGTGAAGACACTGGAAGAAAAAGGTTATACGTATGAGACCAGTGATGGAGTGTATTTTGATATTGCGAAGTTCCCGGCCTACGGACGCCTTGGACATATTGATCTGAGCAAACTTCGCTCCGGTGCCCGCGTCGAAGAAAACACCGAAAAACACCACCCAGCGGACTTCGCCGTCTGGAAGAAGGGCGAGCTTGGGTGGGACAGCCGCTGGGGCAAAGGCTTCCCAGGCTGGCATATCGAATGTTCGGCGATGGCGATGGCTACCCTTGGTAAAGAGATAGACATCCATACTGGCGGTATCGACCATATCCATACGCACCACAATGCCGAAATCGCTCAAAGTGAGTGCGCTACTGGAAAGCAGTACGTCCGGTACTGGATGCACAATGAGTTCATCACCATTGATCATGGCAAAATCGGCAAATCACTTGGGAATGCCATTAACATGAAGCAGCTCACGGACGCTGGCTTCTCGGGTGATGATTACCGCTACTTCCTCCTTGGTGCCCACTACCGGTCGCCACTTAATTTCACCTTCGAAGCCATGAAGGCGGCGAAGCAGGCGCTCTTCCGCCTCAAGCGCTATGTCTACGAGGAATATGGCAATAAAGCCACCACTCCCCACCCTGATTACCTACAGCGCTTCCACGAGTACATCAATCACGACCTCGATACTCCACAAGCCATTGCCCTCCTCTTTGAAATCACTAAAGATGACCGCCTGACTCCCGGTGAAAAATGTGCGACCATGCAGGCTATTGACGTGGTCCTTGATATTGGCCTTAGGGACAAACGAGACGCCGGCCTCGCTTCAATTGGCGTGGTGAGTGTGGCCGATATTCCAAAGTCCGTACAGGATCTCATGAAAGCCCGTGATATTGCTCGCCTTGAAAAAGACTGGACCGAAAGTGATCGCCTCCGCACCCTTATCAATGAAGCAGGTTACGCGGTTGAAGATACACCACAAGGTACAAAGGTATCAAACATTTAAGTAGTTCAAAGCCCCGCTGGTTTGCGGGGCTTTTTGCATTTGCGGCGGACAGGTCTCAGCCGGCGTCGAGGTCGTTGTCGCTTTCGCGGTGCTCGACGGTTTTCTGGCGGCGATTGACGAGCCAGGCTCGATACATCAGATAGCCGCTCGTCAAAACAAAGTACACGAGGCATGGCCAGTAGAGCCACCAGGGCTGCGGGCTCATCTCTTCCGAGAGCATGATAAGAGAAAAGACCCACAGTCCAAAGAGAATCCAAAACTTGGCGTTAGGCATGTTACTTCCCCTTTAGATCCACTGTCAAAATTATACACACAATCCACACTGTCCACAATTAAACTGACTGCTAGGCGTCGTGAACATTCCGCAGTATACTAGGGGCACTATGGCCGACCACGCTCCCTCTCTGAATAAAAACCTCCGTACTGCGCCCCACAATATCGACGCCGAACGAGCGCTCTTGGGTGCGACACTGCTGAAGCCCGACGTCATGCACGACATCTCGGTAACGGTCTTCCCGGAGAGTTTTTATGCCGACAAGCACCGGGTCATCTACGATGCTATCTATCAGATCTTCCTTAAGGGCGATCCAATTGATATTGTCTCAGTCACGAACAAACTCACCACGATGAACGCACTCGAGCGCATTGGGGGTGCCTCCTACATTGCTGAACTCATCGAGACGGTACCAGCAGCCGGGAACGCCCAGTATTACGCCGACCTCGTGCAGTCGAAGTCAACGCTGCGTGGTCTCATTCATGCCTCAGAAGAAATTGCCGAGATGGCGTATCAGAACCCTGAGAACACTGAAGAAACCATCGACCGCGCGGAGAAGACTATCTACCAAGTCACGAACGCGCCGACCACCCAAAAGTTCGAACAAATTGGTCGCCCGCTTAAGGACGCCTGGGAAAAATTTGAGTACCTCAGTGCGCACCACGATGAACGACGTGGTGTCCCCTCTGGCTTTACCGGTCTTGATAATCTCCTTGGTGGTTTTCAAAAGTCCGACCTCATCATCTTGGCGGCTCGTCCGGGTATGGGTAAGACGACGATGGCGCTTGATATTGCCCGTAATGCAGCGCTCCTCCACGACGCTCACGTTGGTGTCTTTTCACTGGAAATGAGTTCGCAGCAGCTCGTCGAGCGTATGCTCGCCTCTGAGTCTGGAGTAGATTCGTGGAATCTTCGTAACGGCCGCCTGAAGGACGACAGCGAGTACGCCGCTCTCCAAGACGCGATGGCGAAGCTTGATGCAGCACCTCTGTATATTGTTGACGAACCAGCGCTTAATATCGTAAAGATGCGCTCTGCTGCTCGTCGCCTCAAGAACGAACACGGTCTTGATATGGTGATTGTCGATTACCTCCAGCTCATGAGTCCGACCGCCACCAAGTCGAGTGATTCGATGGTGCAGCAAGTGACCGAAATCTCCCGCTCACTCAAAATCCTTGCCCGTGAGCTCAATGTGCCGGTAATTGCCCTCTCACAGCTCTCGCGAGCGGTTGAACAGCGTGGCGGCAAGCCTCGCCTCTCTGACCTGCGTGACTCTGGTTCAATTGAACAGGACGCCGACGTCGTGATGTTCATTCACCGTGAAGACAAGCAGAATAAAGATCAACCGGCCGAACGACCCAACATCGCCGAGATCCTCGTCGAAAAACATCGTCACGGTGCAGTGGGTAGTGCTGAGCTCTACTTTGACGGCAAGCATGTCCGCTTCCTTAACCTTGATACGCATCATCAAGGTGCTTACTCAGGTGGTGGCAATGACGATTTCTAGACGGCTTCACCAACTAACCCCATCTTCTTTGTTGTCTTCGTCAAAGAAATTTTCAACGTACAATTAGTACGCCTCACATTTCTTCTCCTTGACGCCTCGAATCTGGGGTCATTTGCTGAATCCTCAACTGAACGAGGTATTATTTTAATGTTACAATGCTTTAATACTATGACCGCTCTTGATCAACTCATCGCTCACTTTGAAAAATTCCCCGGGATTGGCGGACGGCAGGCCAAGCGCTTTGCTTTTCATGTCCTCACCATGGGTAAGGCCGAGGCCCAAAACCTGGCTGAGCTTATCTCTTCGATCGACACAACAGTCGTGGAGTGTGCATCGTGTCACCGCTTTTTTGCTCATAGTCAGACCACGACCACTTCCCCACTGTGCGCTATTTGTAGCAACCCTAATCGTGACCAAACGAAGCTCATGGTGGTCGCGAGTGACAGTGACATCGCCGCCATCGAAAAAAGTAGCCAGTACAATGGCCTCTACTTTGTACTTGGCGGTCTCGTGCCCCTCCTCCATAGCGAAGATCAAAAGAAGCTCCGTGGTGGTACACTCAAGGCCACTGCCGAGGCCCGCCTCCACACCGGACTCTCTGAAGTAATTCTCGCTTTTGCAGTCAATCCTGACGGCGAAAACACTGCTCGATTTGTAGAATCAATTATTGCCAGCATTGAAACTCCAGAAAAGCCACTGGTATCGCAACTCGGTCGGGGTCTCTCGACAGGAAGCGAACTCGAATACGCTGATCCAGACACTATTAAAAATGCCTTGAGGAACAGGCACTGAAATCAAAAATTATTTTAATTCTGATTCCAGTTTGGTGACAAAGGACATAACTTGGTCTGTAATAAATTTATATATCTCTTCACTAATCGTAGTTTTGTCTTCAATTGTACCACCAACTAATGCCTGCCATACAGCAACTTGCTGCAGGTATGTAGTTGATCCGTACTTTTCAATCAGTGTCTTTTTAAGAGATTGGTCGAAGTAATAAATAGTATCTTGCAGTTCCAATCGTGCCAAATCTAAAATACGATCTCGTAGTTTGTATACCCTTTCCGTGTCAGATATAGTTTCATTAACATGTTCAAATTTATCCATGCTCACATTGTATAACAAAAACTCCCCAAAATGGGAAGTTTTTGTAGTTAGATAGTTTCAATCTTGATCTTAGCGTAGTGCTGACGGTGACCAATCTTGCGGTCACGGTTACTCTTAGCCTTGTACCGGATGATTGAGAGTTTTGGACCCTTGGTCTCACCGAGGTAAGTAGCAGTAACTTTGCCACCGGTGTATGGAGCGCCGACATGAGCCTTAGCGCCATCATCAGACAAAAGGACAGTATCAAAAGTAATTTTGTCGCCTTCTTTGTGATCACCAAGAAGCTCAACTTCTAGGATGTCCCCCGCCGATACGACATATTGCTTCCCACCCGTCAAAATAACGGAAAAAGCCTCGTTTTTTGTTGCAGTTGTTGCCATAATGAGCGAGATTGTACCAGATTGTCTCAAAAAACACAAGGCCGGGGCTGGCTGAAATAATGTCTAATGAGTTAGGTCGTTATACTTCAATTGTTCTTGGCACAACCTCAATAAGACTTTTTTCAGATTTTGTATTTACGGGATCAGTTAGATCAACACAGTCAACTTTAATTTGTTGATTTGAAGTTAATGCTTTTGTCGTGTATGGTCCGTAAGTAGTACTTAATGGCGCACCAACATGTGCGATATTTATTGGCATCGAAAAACCTCCAACGACTGTACAATTTACTGCAGTGCCCGATTCAACCAATACTTCAACTGACACAGTGGAACTTGAGCGAATATAATTTGAAATAGGCTCTATATAAATAATAATTGGTTGTTTAGTAATATCAACTGTAGTAGTTGCCTGTAACCCACCATACGCAACGACCGTCTCAACTTGACCATAATCTAAAGCTTCTACCACCTTTCGTCCACCACTTACCGTTACTGTTGCTACAGACAAATTTGTACTCGACCAGCTAGCTATATTGGTAACATTTGAAAAGCCACCCCAAGAACAAGTTGGATAAGTAGGCGAATTAACCCAGTAACGTGCGGTAATGGTTGATGTTGCTCCTGGAGAAAAAAGTGCGATATTGCCTGGGCATGTGATAAGCCGCGGAGTTGGACCCGAGACGGGAAGCACAGTTATAGAAGTTGAACTAATCTCTAAACCATTAGTAGGATCTGTGATCTCGAGAACATAAGAAACTGTACTGGTACTAGGGAAGATTGGTGCCCTCCAGCTGATTGGAACGGTAACTGGTGTCCACCCGGTATTGTCCGGTATCCCGTCTGTCGAAGTGCCCGTTGCTACAACTACTCCATTAATTAAAATGCGGTATGGGTATGGTGGTACATCTATGTTGCTAGTATTACGAATACTATATGTTGTAGTTGAAATATCTTTTCCAGATTCAACCGCAAAGGTTGAAATACTGCCTTCAATATCAGCTGGTATAACAGCAAAAGTTACCCAGCTGCTGGTATTATTACATTCATTTTGCTCATCAACTCTAAATCGGTCATCGACGTATTTTACTCGCACCCGATGGATACCAGGCACTGAATTTGACCAATTAAAATCAAAAACCGTAGTCGACCCAACGGTCAGAGCCGGATAATCTTTCTTTATCAGATCCACATGTGGTTCAATACCATCAGCATACAAATCCACCTGCGCCAAAGCTCTTGTCTCGGAGGTGGCTACAGCATCGCCAATATTTGATATCGTAAACGGAAGGATTATTGGTTGTCCGAGAATAAACGACCCAAGCGAACTAGTTGCCACAACTGTCAAATCTGGAGCCACTGAGGGTCGCTCAATAACAGAAAAACTCTGCCAAGCGGTTGTATTATCGCCTTCATTTGTTTCTGGTACTCCGTTATCAAAATCTGCCTCATATTTCATTCGATGATTACCTAAAACGGCACACCAGTCATTTTCCGGCCATCGAGTCATTGTTAGACTACCGTTTCGTACGCCAATGGTACTACCCGCTGAAACTGGACCAAAATTGTCAGCCGACCACAGCCAAGCGCCATCTGCATTAATCCCAACAGGATAAGTATCGTCTGAAAACGTATCAATTACCACCCAATTCGAGTTCATATTAGGAGGTGTTGTCCCTGAATTATCCGGTCCTGTGTTAGCAAGGCCAAAATCAAAAGTTGGCGCCTGTCCAGTATAGTACGGTCCGTATAGTGCTTGTGGGGTTGGTAGCAAATTAGGCAAGGCATAAACAACACTCGCCGAACCGATTGCGAGCATAATTGTGCATAATTTAATAATCTGCATGTACTCTTAGCATAATACGAGACTTCACCCTACCTAGCAAGTAATACCCAGGTACTTAGTGTGATTAAAATTAATGATGTCATAATGATAATATGAAAATCGGTATTTCGATTGCTATCATTGTCGCAATAGTTATAAATTGCATCGTTGGGATACTTATCTTTTCTCATTATCAAAAAAGCAAAATCAACAACGATGAGACTTTAAACTCTCAAGTGGAATCACCTAAGGATAATGAGATGAGTTCTGAGAAGAAAATCCTTCTGTCTGATTTAGCTCCGACAGTCACAAACCAAGCTAGTACTTCATCTGCTATTGATAAAGTCGCAACCAAACAATTGTCTGACACTGAAAAACTATACGTGATAGCAACTGCCGCCAATACGATTGTTAGTGACACTGAACGCCGACGAGCGTGGCAGCGGGAGCTATATAACTATAATGGTGAAACTGGTTTAGAAGAGCATCTGAAATCAATTGGTATCAGTCAAGACGAATATAAAGCCAGGATTGAAAAGCAATTAGTTGTAAATACCTATCTTGAAAAGGTCGCCAGTCCCTATATAACAAATGAGGCAGTTTTAGAATTTTATAATTCATTGCCCGAAGCTGAGCGTGATGAATTTGATTATATGGAAAGTTCTATTCGTCAAACTCTGCTCGCTTCACAAATGGTTGCTTTGCGCGATGTACTA
>Ga0075163_10009037_pt1 | contig 13095 bp, 6 predicted proteins | sample JI1023141ADNA_FD_71478 | JGI IMG/M metagenome (GOLD analysis project Ga0075163, IMG submission 71478) | Wastewater effluent complex algal communities from Wisconsin, to seasonally profile nutrient transformation and Carbon sequestration -... | ecosystem: Engineered > WWTP > Effluent > Algae...
CCAAAATCAGGTTCAGTAAACGTGCAATAGCTTGAAATTTCCTCGCGATGATTTGCTCCCATTTCAATGACGGCAAATTCGCAATCCGCAGGTATTGCAAGAATCGTTAATGGGATTCCGATGTGATTATTCAGGTTTCCTAAAGTGGCTGAGACTTTATACTTTTTCTTCAGCACATCTCTTACTAATTCCTTTGTGGTTGTTTTGCCGTTGCTCCCGGTTATAGCTAAAAAAGGAATTTTCAATGACCGACGATATAAAAGGGCAACTCGCTGCAATGTTTCCAGAACATTGTCCACCTTTACAATACGTTCATCATTCGATTCTATAAGCTCATCAACAACAGCCATAGAAGCTCCAGCCTCCAAAGCCTGTTGAGCGAAGAGATTACCGTTGAAGCGATCGCCCTTCAAGGCAAAATAAATTGCATTTGCAGGGATTTTGCGTGAGTCAGTAGTTATAGACCTAACCTCAAGAAAATGATTAAAAATCGTGAGTTCCATTGGTCAAAAATAAAAACCCCGACTGTAGTGAGTCGGGGTTGTATTGTGAAGTATGAACAATCTCAGGATTATTCCTTGCCACCGATACCGGTTGGGCTTCCAAGGCGATCCATTGCGCAGCGGAATCCAAGCGTTGAGAGTGAGCGGCGTTCGTCGAGGAAACGACGAGTGCCAGGAATTGTGAAATATGCGCGGTCTCTCCAGTTACCACCCTTATAAACACGTGCACGGTCATTTATGAGAGTTGTTACACCCCATTCGTACATACGGTTTTTATCTTCTTCCTTATCCGCTTCATAGTAGTAGATACTACTGTTAAAGTCACCATCACGGTAGTCAATATAATCAGCTTTGCGATAGTTTCTTCTATCAATGTTTTCTTCCACTTTCACGTCTCTTGCGCGAACCTCACCAGGCGTGTTTTGAATATAGTCAGAAAAGGCATCACGCAATTCAGGTGCGATTTGTTGCTCAGAATCTGTGATCAAGTCCATTGCTTCCTGCATAATATCCTGCGCTTCTTCATCCTTTCTTTCCACCTTTTTCTTATCAGTAGCGGCAGAGACTTTGGCGTTGAGCTGCTCCAATAAAGTTAAATCATCAGCAGTAAGACGCGTTGCTGCCTGTTGTTGATAGGTAGTCAGGAAGTTTGTAATTCCTTCGATATCGTAATAATTCTTATCGTATTTATCGGCGAAAGTACCATCACTATTAAGCACTCTTGTCTTGTAGACGTTACCTCTGAAAGGTCTGAATTCGCTTTTATCCTCAGGTGAAAGAGGTCGATAAACATCCATAACCCATTCAGAAACGTTACCTGACATATTATACAAACCGTAATCGTTCGGTGGATATGCGTAAACAGGTGCAGTAATATCTGCATTATCATTAAGATAACCAGCTACCCCCATGTAGTCACCACCGCCACGAACGAAGTTTGCTCTAATCGTACCGAAGAATCTACCACCGTTATCGTCATTACGTACATAGTGACCATTCCAAGGGTATGTTCTTCTGTCAGTGATCAATTCCTGGAATGAGTTTCCGATAAGACCGAGCGCTGCGTATTCCCATTCAGCCTCTGTTGGGAGGCGATAGCGTGGCAAAAGGATACCGTCTGACATATTCACGATACGCGTTCCTTGGCCTTTCGGGCTAAGATCTTTAAGACCGCCTTGACCGGCATCACCAGCATATTGACCTGAGAGATATGAGTCTGTGGTGAAATGTTCTTCATCAGCCTGACCAGTTGGATTGTGTGACATCAAACCTTCACGAATGAGGATAATTTCGTTCACGCGGTCAGTTCTCCAAACGCAATAGTCGCTTGCCTGAAGCCAGTTCACGCCCACCACTGGGTAGTCACGATATGCTGGATGGCGCAAATAATAATCAACGTATGGTTCATTGTATTCCGTCACTTCTCTCCAGATATTGGTATCTGGTAGTGCACGGTTGATGATTTCCGGATAGGTATCACCATAAACAAGCTTCAACCAATGAAGGTAGTCGAGCCAGTATTGGTTTGTCACCTCTGTTTCGTCGAGATAGAAAGACGACACAGTCACACGACGAGGGATGTTGTCCCAGTTAAAGTTCACATCATCTTCGACGCGACCCATTGTGAAAGTACCACCTTCTACAAGAACAAGACCTGGACCTGTTTCCTGCTCCACGTATTCCTGGCGCCCGAAACCTCCGTTTTCTTCTTCGTTGTAAGACCATCCGGTGGCACCGGAGCGCTCCTTATCACAGGAGCTCATAAGCGTTATAGCTGCGAAAGCAGCTACACCGAGGATGATTTTTGAAACGTAATTCATGATTTCCAATTTTGATTTATCGTTCTAAAAATATACTACTTAACTAAAAAGAAGGGCAAGCTATTGTGCGAAGCTTCTTCTTTTTCTGACGGCATTCGAAATTGATACCCAACGAAACCTCGTGTGAACCACCTGTAGATGGCGTAAGTTCAGAGATTGTAACGTCGTAACTATAACCAAATCTTACCACTTCGGTTTGAATACCGATAGTTGCGATAAATGCGTCGCGGTATGTCTCACCAAAGAGCAACCCGCGGAACCAAACACCGGCAACCAAAGGACCTTTGCTAACATACAATCCAAGGTTTAATTGTTGGAATTCACCTTGACGACGGTAAAGCACGTTAGGTGAAAGTTTTGCATCCGCATCACGGCTTTTCTTTTCGATTGGAATTACCGCCCCAGCATGCACTGTATACTTCATTGGCAAACGGCTTGTACCAACGATCAACGATTCGTTAGGTTCATTGAGGTGGTGAACAGCCAATCCACCATAAATTTTATCACTAAAACCAAGCACACCTGCGGAGAAGTCAACGGCTTTGACACTTCCACCACGAGGAATATCATTGGTATTGTAGATAAAACCCTTGCGGGGGTCGATCATATCACCAAAAGTTAGTTTGCTCCAATCAAGAGCCTTTTGAAGGTATGAAGCCTGCAATGCAGCTTTGATAGAAAATTTTCTGGAAATAGGTTGTTGGTATGAATAAATACCGCTCACCGTGGTAGTATTCAAAGTACCTTGCGCAGCCCTGTCGTTAAGGACAATCAACCCAAGACCACCCTGAATGGTAGGTACATGTTGGTCATAGCTGGCGCTGGTGGTAACAAAATTTCCTGAAAGTGACGGCCATTGATTGCGGTAGTTCATCACAAGTCGCGGACATCTGGCGGTGCCGGCGAACGCGGGATTGAGATAAAGTGGATTGGCGTAGAACTGAGTAAACTCAGGGTCCTGTGCACGCAAATCCCCCACAATAGTGACCAGGGTAAGAACAGCAATCAGATAGTTTAAGCTCTTTCTCATTCTGAAACGATTTTCTTTTAGGGTAAAAAAAGAATTAGCAATAATACAACAACTTTGCACCAGAAAAAATACACGCTGGTGGCAATATTCAGACTCGACAGATGTTTATGCCGTTGCGTCACCCAAAAAATTATTATGAATAACCGACTAAAACTACTGATAATCTGTACTGTTACAATTGCATCTTCCTTTGTTTGTAAAGGCAATGAAACTGTAATTATCACTAAAAGGTTACAGTGGAATGATCTTGAAAAAACTCAAATCGCTCCAATATACCCCTTGGATTTCGCTGATTCCTACCGTGAAAACGAGTTCAGTGCGATTCCATTGATTGTGCACAGACAGGAGTTAAAAAGTTTTTCCTCCGTTGAAAGCTATGATTGGCTCGATCAAGAATCGACATCGCTACCAAACCAACTCATTGGAAGAGAGTCGACTGAGTCAATATTGAGTTCCTGGAATGTCAAAACAAGAATTACAGAAGGTCGTGGCAAACCATTTCTTGTGGTAACTATAACGCCAATCAAAGAGATTAACCCAGGATCATTCGAACGTCTAACTTCATTTTCCCTTGAAATAAGATTACAAAATGCACCTGAAGCCAATCTCAGATCTCTAACATTCGCTGAGTCATCTGTTTTATCCGAAGGAACGTGGTACAAAATCGCAATATCGCGTGATGGCATTTATAAGATTGACAAAAATTTATTGAATCAATTGGGTATTGATATCAACGCCATAAATCCACAATCATTGAATATTTATGGAAATGGTGGTGAGCTCCTACCATCCTCCAATTTGGTTCCTCGATATGATGACCTTCAAAAATGCGCTATCTATGTTGAGGGCGAAAGTGATGGCCAGTTTCAGGACAGTGATTATATTTTATTCTATGGAAAAGGTCCTGATACGTGGAGAAAAGGCACACAAGACTTATTAGAACGAGGTATTTGGGAACACGAAAAACACTTTTATTCAGATTCAGCTTATTACTTTATCAGAACTGATGATATAGAGCCCAAAAGATTACAAACGATTAATTCAACTGATAATCCCGTAACACATACTTCCACAAAATTCCAAGACTTCCAATTTATTGAAAACGATCTTTACAATGTTGGAAAAACTGGGCGAGAATTTATGGGAGATCAATTCGAACTTAATACCTCTGGTACTTTCACATTCAGTATGCCAAATCTGAGAGCGGATTTTCCGGCAACGCTTGAAGCATCGCTAGCTGTTCGTTCAATGGGCGGCCCTAGTAATTTCACGATCAACGTTGGTGGAAACACAGTTTCAACAACTCAAATTACGAGTTCTGACGGCGCTCTCTCCTTATTGGCTGGCCTAACATTTAACGCGCTTTCTTTCACTCCATCTGGATCATCCATTCCCGTAAATCTGACTTTCAACAAATACAGCAATACTGCTGATGTAAAAGGTTGGCTTGACTACTTGAGAGTAAACGCCACGCGCGACCTCACAATGGTTGGGAATCAGATGAAGTTTCGCGACTCTACCACTACCGGAATTGGCAATATCACTCAGTATTCATTGTCATCAGCTTCCTTTATTCAGAGAATCTGGGATATTACCGATTTTACTAATCCTGTTGCGATCAATTACTCCATGAATGGCAGCAACGCAGAATGGAAATTATCGAGTGAAATCACTCGTGAGTTCATTGCTTTTGCAAACACAGGATACTTGACACCCCAGCCATTTGGCCGTGTTGAAAATCAAAATTTACATGCATTACAAGACATTGACTTAATCATTGTCGCAGCACCACTTCATCTTGAATCTGCCAATGAATTAGCAGAAATTCATAGCTCCATGGGGACATCCGTTGTAGTGTGCACACAAATGCAAATTTTCAATGAGTTCTCGAGTGGCAATCCTGATGTTACTGCGATTAGGATGCTGATGAAAATGCTTTACGACCGCGCTTCAGGTGATGAAGCCAGAATGCCTCAAAATTTATTGTTATTTGGAGATGGTGATTATGGCAACAACAAGGGACTTGCTTCCTTCACTGGTGCCAATGTAATTGTTTTTGAATCTGACGAATCCTTCAGTCCCGCGGTGTCTTATGTCAGCGACGACTACTACGTTTTTCTAAGTGATGATGATGATGCCAGCAATACCAATTTGTTGGATATGGGTGTTGGAAGAATACCCGCCAGCGACATCGGAGAAGGCAATTCTTATGTTGATAAGGTGCGGGTTTACATCTCCGAAAATACTGCGCCTTCTGGCGGCGCTTCATGCATTGGAGATGAAGTTCAATCCACGTATGGCCCATGGAGAAATATTTTGACCTTCATTTCGGATGATCAAGATGGCAGCGGAAAGGCCACAGAGCAAGTACATTTAAATGATGCTGATGAATTGTCTAATCTGATGAAAATCCATCATCCAGAATATGACATTGTAAAAATCTATATGGACGCTTATAAGCAAGAGTCCACTCCAGGTGGCGAGCGCTATCTTGAAGGCGAAGCAGCAATTCGCAACAGGGTGCAAAATGGCTCATTGCTGGTTACTTACCTTGGACATGGGGGTGAAAAAGGTTGGGCACATGAAAGAATTCTCGATCTCAATACTATTAGCAGTTGGACCAATAAATACAAGCTTCCTGTATTTCTCACCGCCACTTGCGAATTGGCTCGCTATGATGACCCATCATTCAATAGTGCGGGCGAAATTCTCGTGATGAATCCCAATGGTGGTGCAATCGCAATGCTCACGACTACCAGGATTGTCTTCGCTGGTTCCAACATGCAAATGGACCTAGCATTTTTTGATGTTGCTTTGGAAGAAGACACCATTGAAAATTTGACTCTTGGTATGATTAACATGCTTACGAAAAACGGTGTTTCTCCTACAAACAGCAGCAAACCCAACTTTAGTTTGCTCGGTGATCCTTCCCTAAAGATGGTTTATCCTAAGTATAGCGTTTATACTACTTCAATTAATAACATTGAACTTGCGGCCTTCAACGACACCCTTAAGGCTTTGCAGGAAGTTGAATTCGCGGGATATGTGGGAGATGTGAACGGCAATATTCTCAATGACTTCAATGGATTTATCTACCCTACCGTTTTTGACAAACTGACGCGTGTATTTACACAAAACAACGATTACGACGGAGAATTCGGCATTGTGCAGCAATATGATGTATTCAATAAAAATATTTTCAAAGGAAAAGCAAGTGTTACAAACGGTCAATTCAGTTTCAAATTTGTTATACCCTACGACATTAATTATACAGTCGACTATGGTCGCGTGAGTTATTATGCAGTCGCTGGGAACAACGATGCACATGGATATTCACAAGATTTCAAAATCGGAAGCTCTTTAGAGGGTGCGCAACTAAATAACGTTGGACCGGAGATAGACCTGTACCTCAATGACAGCACCTTTGTTTCAGGAGGTATTAGCAACACGGCGCCTATACTGTATGCCAAATTGCGTGATGAAAATGGCATCAACACCGTTGGCAATGGTATCGGCCATGATCTGACAGCAGTTTTAGATGGAGACACTCAGAATCCGCTTGTTTTAAATGAATATTATGAAACGGATCTGGATACATACAAAAGCGGTGAGTTGAGGTATCAGCTTTCCGAGCTGGCAGAAGGAAATCATACAATTTCGCTCAAAGCTTGGGACATTCACAATAATTCATCCACCCAAACGTTAGACTTCACTGTGGCCGAGAATAGCTCAATAGCCCTAGAGCATGTTTTGAATTACCCCAATCCATTCACAACCCACACAGAATTTATGTTTGAGCATAATCAAGTGTGTAAAATGTTGGACGTAAGGCTTCAGGTGTTTACGGTCAATGGAAAATTGGTCAAAACACTTGAACAACAAGTGATGCAGAATGGTTTTAGATCCGAGCCAATTGCTTGGGATGGAACAGATGATTTTGGAGATAGAATTGGGCGGGGCGTGTATGTTTATAAACTCGAGGTTCGCAATGAAGACGGTCAAAAGGCCGAACAATTTGAGAAGCTCGTTATACTGAAGTAAAACCTTATGGGGATTCGACTCGTATATTTGCGTCCCCATTGAAAAATTATATCATGTTGAAATATTGTTTCGCGTTTCTGACATTTATTGGCTTTGTGTCGCAAACTCAGGCGCAATTGGGATCTACAGGCGGTCAAGTAAGAAGCACTTGGCAACTCAATACGATTACCACCGCAGTACCATTTTTGCAGATAACCCCTGATTCGCGCTCTGGCGCTTTAGGCGACGCAGGCGTTGCTTTAAGTCCCGATGCCAATTCCACCTTTTGGAATGCTGCTAAACTCGCCTTTGTTGAGGAAGACATGGAAGTTTCGCTTTCATATTCACCTTGGCTGAGAGCCTTGGTGAATGATATGAGTCTAGCTTACTTGAGCGGCTATTCTAAGCTTAGCAAAAACCAGACTATTGGAGGATCACTTCGTTATTTCACTCTGGGAAATATAACTTTCACTGACGAAGTAGGTACAGTTATTCGCGATTTCAAACCGAATGAATTCGCTCTTGATATGTCATTTGGACAAAAATTCAGCGAAAAATTCAGCGGCGGTATCGCTATTAGATATGTCTATTCAAACCTGACTGGCGGTCAAAACGTTCTAGGCGCAGACAGTAAGCCAGGTATGTCAGTAGCAGCGGATATCTCGCTTTTCTATACTAACGATGATGTGAGCATTGGAGGCAAAGATGCTCGTTTCAATTTAGGAACGAATATCGCGAATATTGGTAACAAAATGCGTTATACCAACTCAGATAAGCGTGACTTCATTCCGACAAATCTCAAATTGGGAACAGCTTATTCAGTAGACCTGGACAAGTACAATCAAATTACCGTTGCCCTTGACTTCAACAAATTACTCGTGCCAACGCCTCCGCGTTATACAGCCGATGGCGATAGTCTTATAGCTGGTATGAATCCAGACGTGGGCACTGCTACCGCTATGGTTCAGTCATTCTATGACGCACCAGGCGATGTTGACAATGACGGAAACATTATTTCCGGAAGTGTTTTCAAAGAAGAACTTCGTGAAATCAACATTGGCGGAGGTTTCGAATACTGGTATGATCAGCAATTTGCTTTTCGCACAGGATACTTCTATGAGAACTACACTAAAGGTAATAGACAATTTATCACTCTTGGAGCAGGACTCAAGTATCAGGTTCTCACAATTGATATGTCTTACTTGATTAGTACGACACAACAAAACCCACTTGCCAACACACTCAGATTCACCCTGAGATTCGCTTTAGGTGCCAACAGTGGTAATTCAGACGAACCATCCGAATAATGCAATTCAGAATAGGCTTCGGCTTCGACGTGCATCAAATGGTTGTTGGTCGGGACTTATGGCTTGGCGGGGTTCTTATTCCGCATGAGAAAGGCGCATTAGGTCACAGTGATGCAGATGTTCTGCTTCATGCTATATGTGATGCAATTTTGGGAGCTGCCAATCTCGGGGATATTGGTTATCATTTTCCAGACACCAGTGCAGACTTTAAGGGCATTGATTCAAAAATTCTATTGGCAAAAACAATCTCCCTAATGGATGATGCCGGCTGGCGGATCAACAATATTGATTGCACACTATGTCTTGAAAAGCCGAAGATTATGCCTCACATTGCCTCAATGAAGCAAGCTATTGCAAAACATGCAGGAATTACGGAGAATATTATTTCTATTAAAGCGACAACCAACGAAAATATGGGCTTCATAGGCAGAGAAGAAGGCGTTGTTGCATACGCTGTAGTAAGTTTGCTTGACAAAGCGCATTAAACCCCATAAAATCCACCTATGAGAAAGTTTATTATTGAAACGGAAATTGAACGTTTCGAAAACATTCATGACTTACCTGAAGATGAACAGGAATTGCTGGTGGAAGCAAAAATGGCCATGAATGACGCGTATGCACCTTACAGTCAATTTTATGTTGGGGCATCTATACTTTTAGCAAATGGTATTATACAAAAGGGGAATAATCAGGAGAATGCAGCTTATCCGAGCGGACTTTGCGCTGAACGAGTAGCTATCTTTGCTGCTGGGGCCAATAATCCAGGGATCGAAATCCGAAAAATTGCCATTACAGCGCAGTCAAAGGACTTCGCATTGGACCATCCCGTTGCACCATGCGGAGCATGCCGCCAAAGCATGCTTGAATATGAAATGAAACAAAAGTCTCCTATCACAATTCTGATGCAAGGCCGAACTGGTGACATTTTCAGAATACATGGCATCAGACAGCTCCTTCCAATCTATTTCCACGAAGAGGGATTGATGCATAAATGATCAATCTTTATTAACTATTATCATTGACCAATTTCAAAATTGGCTACTGCGCTTGCAATGCCCAATAGTCTGGACATGTAGTTCTTAGTTGCGAATGATCCCCATTTAGTCAAAAGTATCGCAGTCTATTCGATTTGAAAGATCATTACCTCGAATAGAGGTTCGTTTTGGTTGATCACAACAATTAAAATGGTGAATCACTTTCAACGATAAAATTTCCATTTCACCCACATTTAGCGATAGTATTCTGCGACAAGACAAAACCCCTCTTTAAAATCATTTGTATCCTCGATTTTAATGTTCAAAATAACTCCGCTGCTGCTAGATCATGAAATTTTGCGGGAATACCTCAATTTATTACGCTTTTGTGTTTCGCTGCTAATCCAATCGCTGAATTCGAGTTTAAAAGGGTGAACTATCTGAGTGGATATAAAAAGAAAAACGTCCCGGAGTACCCGGGACGTTTTCCAAGAATATATCTAACCTTAATAATTAGTCGCAAATTGTTCCATAATCAGAGATGAACAACAGAAGGTCACTTACACCAACGATACCGTTGAGGTCAAGGTCAGCTGGGCAGTTGTTGCCGCCAGGACCAAACTCACAAGAACCATCATCGATGATAGCAGCTGCATCAAAGTTCAGAGCGTTTTCATATGTACAACCTGAACAAGAAGAGTAATCGCAAAGTGTGCAATCGCTGATACCCGCAGTCTCATCATAGTTACAAGCCAATGGCTCAGTACAAGCTGGTACACAGTTAGCACCACCAACGCTGAAGCCAACACCATCAGGATCGTTAGCGTTACCAGTCAGGATACCACCAGTAACACCTGTAAGAGTCCATGAGATCTCATTGTCGAAATTACCGCCACCAGCAACGATTGTGTAGCAACCTGTTGCAAGACAGAAAGAAGCAGTACCGTTAGCACCTGCAGGAAGACCAGCAGTTGCAACGATGTTACCAGTGATACCGTCAATGATAGTAGCTGTAGCACCATTCCAACCGTCACCGAATGTATCGTTCATGATAAGTGTAACACAGTTGTCAAAGCAGCAAGATGCAGGATCGTTGATAATTGCATCAGCATCGAAGTTACAAGCGTTAGGGTCTGTACAACCAGCGCAAGAATCATATTCGCAAGAACCATCATCTTGAGTAGCTGCAGGATCGAAGTTACAAGCACCAGCTTCAGTGCAACCACAAACTCCGCCACCAACTGTGAATGAGAAGGTTCCGACACCGCCATTGATGATTGTGCCACCTTCAGAATCCATCAGCGTCCATTGCACCTCGGCAACGAAATTACCGCCACCAACTGTCATGTTGTAGCAACCATTCTCAAGGCAGAATACGTCGAAACCTGTTGCAAGGAAATCACCACATTCTGCTGTGTTAAGATCACCTTCAGCAACGATGTTGCCTTCAAGATCTTCGATAGAGTATGTGTTACCATTCCATCCGTCACCGAATGTATCGTTCATATCCATCATTACTGCAGAGCTACCAACTGCGCAACCTTCGCAAGAGAAGTAGTCGCAACCACCTGCATCCACGTTTGCTGCTGCGTTGTAGTTACAAGCGCAAGCATCCACACAACCTTCAACAACTGGTGCGCAGTTGAACGAAAGATCGAAACCACCATCGAAAAGGTCGTCTACGTTGTCACCGTTTGTATCAACTGCACCAGCAGAGATATACACATAATAAACTGTACCAGCAACAGAAACAAAACCTAGAGAGGCATCATCTGCATTGAACACACCACAACCAGCGTCGGTAGCATCATCATCTTCAGATGCAACACAAGTGAATGGTCCAGCACAACCGTTAGCAGAGCTAACCACAGTAATACGAGAGTCAATAGCAGAACCACAAGTGCTGAGCTCTACGAACTGACCGTCGCCTGTGAAAGTATACCAAACACCGATATCTCCAGAACCCACAGGACAAACTGTTGGTGCGCCAGTGTTAGTGCCGCCACCTGTAGAACCTGATACGGTTGTGTTACAAACGAGCGCTTCAGCGTTTTCGCAAAGGTCGTTTGCAGGACCAGTTAAGTATTCGCAAGAAGCGTCATCGATTGTACATTCAGGGCAATAGTTAGTAGCGTTCGGGTCAGTACAACCAACACTTGAAAGTGTTACGTTAAGTACGAAGTCACCACAGTTAATTGCATCAGAAGTAGTAAGACAGAAGTAATAATCTGTGTTAGGAATCAAGTCAATATTGAACTCATATGAGTCGAAGATGAAACCATCTAGTGTGCTGCCATCAGAAGGATCTGAATCGAAACCAATACCACCTACTAGAGTTGCAAGTGCTCCACAACCAGCACCACCTTCGAATACACCTATACCAACGTCAGTTCCATCTGCCGCATCATCACCTTCACCTGTTCCATTCCAGAAAGTAACCGAAAGAGCATCAAAGTCAGCAGAGTTAATTACATACCAAATACCGTATTCAGTGCCGAATCCAGCAAATGGAGCCATTTCCGCATCAGGGTTCGAGCAGCAAAGGCTACCAGGGAAATCTACACCAGTTGGGAGTGGAAGCGCGTTAGCGCAGTCATCATTAATAGGAGCACCGTCGCAGTCAACACAAGACATTTCAAGTGTGAACGGAATACCGTTACCAGCACCAAATTCAGACACAAGAATGTAATAAGCAAAACCGTTTATTGAAGTGAAAGTAATAGAAGAAAGAAGACCTGCATCACAGCCGTCGTCATTTGCAGCTACACACACAGGAGTCAAGCAATCACCAGTATATACGTGAATTTTAGTGTCACCCGCGCCTGAAGCACATGTAGAGAAATTTACAGCATCACCTGTACCGATGAAAGTATACCAAACACCAGGAGATGTAACAGCAATACCTGTGCATGCATCGAGCACACCATCAGCATTAGCGTTTTCAGTTGTACCATCTAGAGACAAGCCACAACCGATAGCTGTTGCATTTGCACAATCATCATTCACTGGAGGGCAGATACAAGACCCATCATCTTCAGTAGCGAATTGGTTGTAGTTGTTACAGTTTGGATCTGTACAACCAGGGATGATACATCCAGTAGCTCCAGCCCAAGCAAAACCTTGAGTGCTGTTTGCGCCACCAGAAAGAATAATGTTTCCACCAGCATCCGTCAAATTCCATGACACCTCAGCAGGGAAATTACCTCCGCTTACAGCCATAGTATAACAACCCTGTCCAAGACAGTCGATATTAGCACCAACATCAAGACCAGCATCCAAAGTACCAGTAGCCACAGTGCCACCTTGATCATCAAGGATCAACCATGTAGCACCATTCCAACCATCACCGAAAGTATCGAACATATTTACAGTGTAAACCAAAGTTCCACCAGTACAAGTCACACAAGTACCATTGTCGCAATCAGCATTAGGGTTGTAGTT
>Ga0075163_10009038_pt1 | contig 13095 bp, 8 predicted proteins | sample JI1023141ADNA_FD_71478 | JGI IMG/M metagenome (GOLD analysis project Ga0075163, IMG submission 71478) | Wastewater effluent complex algal communities from Wisconsin, to seasonally profile nutrient transformation and Carbon sequestration -... | ecosystem: Engineered > WWTP > Effluent > Algae...
TCGACCAAACTTTGTAGTAGACCTTCCTGATGAAAAAGCTGGGAGTGAACTCGGCTGGAGAATGGTTCGAATTGGTAGTACAGATTTCGTTATACATAAGACGACTGTAAGGTGTGAAGTACCTGACCAAGATCCTCTCACCGGAAAATCTGATAGTTCTGTTTCTAAAGTATCGATTGTGAATCGTAACTTGCCGCGAAGAATGTCTGGGGGTAAGTTAAAGTCAATACTTGGGCTGTATGCATTTTCTCTGGATGATTCGAGTAGTTATTTCCAAGTCGGCGATAGTGTTAACGTAACTAGTAGAACCAGTATCTGATATCTAGCCACTAGAAACTAACTACTATATACTAACTCCATGATTGGTATCGATGAAGTAGGTAGGGGCGCATGGGCAGGCCCATTATTGGTAGTCGCTGCAAAATCGAAGCCCTATTTATCACTACCTGAAGGTCTAAATGATTCAAAGCTGCTAACTAGAAAGCAGCGTGAGCAAGTCTATCAAGAACTATTATTAACATGCGAATTCGGAGAAGGATGGGTAGAAGTTCAGGAAATTGATGACGTAGGTCTGGGATCGGCTCTGAAACTAGGCGCCATGCGTGCAATTGCTGAGCTGTCTGATGTAGAGAATGAAGATATTTGCATAGACGGAACTGTCAACTTTTTGCATGAAACCTATCCAAAAGCATATACAAAAATCAAAGCTGATATTACTGAGCCAATTGTCTCTGCTGCTTCTGTCTACGCTAAGGTAGTTCGTGATAGAAAAATGACACAATTACACTTTGAGATGCCACAGTACGGATTCAGAGACCATGTTGGTTACGGAACCCCGGCGCATATTAGTGCGCTTAAAAAACATGGAGTTAGTAAATTTCACCGAAAATCATTTAAACCAATAATGAATCTTTTGTAAAAAAGTAAACATTTATTGACGGCCGTTCAAAAATGTAAACTTTTTAAATTTGCAATTAGTGTAGAATTTAAAAAGACTTGGGATACACTATTCTTATGAATACTACTGATATAGGGAAGAATGCGGAGCAGCTCGTGGCAGATTATCTACGAGCTGAGGGGCACAAAATAGTAACAATGAATTGGCGAACACGTTGGTGTGAGATTGATATTGTCAGTACATTCAAATCATGTGTTTACTTTACTGAAGTCAAATTTCGTAGTTCTGATAACTGGGGAGATGGTTTCAGCTATATTACACCCAAAAAATTAAAACAAATGAAATTTGCTGCTGAAATGTGGATTAGCAACAAAAACTGGCAAGATGAAGCATCGCTTCAGGGAGCATCTGTCGACAGAGAAGGCAATGTAGAAATTATTGAACTAGATTAGAATGAGTTTTTGGTAAACCAATCTAGTGCAACGACGCTATCACGTTTTCGCCATGCAGTGGATGTCTGTGCTATTTCGAGACCTTGGTTATAGCTCCGTTCAATCATTGGTTCCATTCTGGATATGAAAAAATCCGAGTATTCATCTACTAGTTTCTGGTCAAAAAACGTTCGGGCAGCGTATATAGGCATTCTTGAAAAGCTTAAATCGGTGCCAAGGTTGTCTTTAAGCCACTGCCAGTTTTCTTTCATCCATCCCCATGTTTGCAATTTAGAATGACGGTTCATGAAGCTATACGCTAACCAGTAACTTGTGTCTTGCCTACGGACAACATCAGATTTCATAATCTCTAATACTCTGGTGTGTAGCTCTGGTTGCTTGAAACTTGTTAATGCGGACGTTATAGCAAGCTTTTCATCACTAGAATGTGTCGATTTGTAAAGTTCTAGCATTTCGTTAAACGTTTTTTCTCCTCCCTTGCGTGCAGCAGTAACATAAATTATATCTCTTAGGTCAGGATTGATCTTTCCTTTTCCTGATATTTTTTGTTCGTATAGACCCAATGCTTTTTCTACTTGAGTTTTATCATCAGAACCTACCGAAAGACCTATGATTATCGGTCTTAACAGTGTGTCCAAGTGTGTTTCTCCGGGTATTTCATCCCATTTAAGCCGTGTGAGTTGTGTTTGTACTAACGATTTAATGAACTTGTTAACTAATTTTCTAAGTTCGTCATCCTGATCATCTTTTGATAGAACACTTCTAATCGTTCCAATACTACTTGCTATTATTTCCCATACAGACAGGCTGTCTTCATGTGCGTAGTGTGAAAGAAGGTCTAGATACTCACTAACTGACTGATATCCGCCTTTAGTGACCTCAAAGCTGTCTGACAATAATCCCATTCTATCTATTGAATGGAGTAGTCCATTGTCTAGAGCAGATAGTTGTAATTGTTGAATCGAATGAGAATAATTTACTCTATAGAAGCCAGATTGATTATGATTCAGTTTTAAGGGAGCTTTATCGGCTGTAATAGGTACATTACTAGATTTTTTTGCGACACTTGTCTTCGCTAATCCCTCGGCAAGTAACGGTACTGGCCATATTGTTGTATCATTACGTGCTGGTGACAAGGGGTTAGTTACAAAGCGTTGCTGTTTTATTTCTAAATGATCGTTTTTGATATCTACTTCTAAAATTGGAAAACCAGATTTTGAAGTCCATATATTCATGAAATCTTTGACAGGTTTTTTAGTTACATCCTCCAATGCTTGCCACAAATCAACAGTGTCGGTGTTGCTATAGGAGTGTTCCCGCAAATAATGCCGTAATCCGTCCCTAAAAGCATCAGCACCTAGGTACTCTTGAAGCATATGGATTACACTAGCGCCCTTTTGGTAGCTAATAGCATCGAATATCGTACGGATTTCATCTGGGTGTTTGACCGTAACTTCAATCGGGTGAGTGTGTTCAAGACTGTCAATTTTGAGAGCATATTGTAGCTCATCAACTGCAAACTGAGTCCACATATGCCACTCTGGGAATAATTCATCAACAGCCAAATATTCCATCCAGCTGGCAAACCCTTCATTTAGCCACAAATCAGTCCACCAACGCATAGTGACTAGATTGCCAAACCACTGATGAGTTAATTCGTGAGCAACTACTAGTGCCACGAATTGCTTAGTGCCTAGTGAAGTGTGATCGTCGCATAGCATGACGTGTTCACGGAAAGTAATTAAGCCCCAGTTTTCCATAGCTCCAGCGGCAAAATCGGGCAGTGCTACAAAATCACACTTTTCTAGAGGAAAGGGTATATCATAGTAATCTTCGTAGAAATCCATACATTTTACTGCTGTATCAAGCGCAAAGTCAGTATGATCAATTAGTTTTTTGGTGGAATAAGTTCGAATCTTGACCCCATTTTTGCTAATTGCCTCTTTGTAGGATAGCTCACCGACGACAAATGCCAGCAAGTACGTGCTCATGATCGGAGTTTTTTCAAAAATTGTGGTTTTTCGAGTTTGAAGAGTAGTTTCTGATTGTACCCGTGTATTGCTAAGAGCTAATTCGCCACTATCATGAGTAATTGTCAGTTGAAACGTTGCTTTTGCCTCTGGTTCGTCTATACACGGGAAAACTTCTCTAGCGTGATGACTTTCAAACTGAGTGGTTAGCAATTTTTTCTTTTCTCCCCCGTCATCAAAGAAGCAAGGGTATAAACCGTCCATGTTATCAGTTATGGTTCCAGAAAAATCCATCGATACAGAATATGAGCCTGGATAAATTGTATCTTCAGAGTGAATCCTTAGCTCATCAAGTTTTTTTTGAATTACTGTTCGAGTAATTATGACCTCTGATTTAGCCCCTTTTTTATCGGCATGGATTAAAGTGATGTTTTTTAGTTTAAGATTTTTTTGGTGCAGAGTTATACGCTTGCTTGGTCGCCCAGTTTTTTTGCCGTGAATAATTACATTTCCTGAAAATGTTTTCTTATCAGGGTGCAGATCGACAGCAATTTCATAATGTTCAGGTGCAAATTGTGAAAATAATCGTGTAACGCTTTTACTCATATACATACAGTATATCGTGGTCGGGGCATGATTTTCATATTTTGTGAAAAATGATATAATAATAGTATGGAAAAAAGTAAACCAGAGACAGATGAATTTTATCGAGACTTAACGCAAGCAGCCGATGTAATTGATGGTCTTATGCCGCAGGAAGCCGCTACTACGGGTGCGCAGGAAATAGCCAGTAAATTTAAATTACAACGTGAACTTGACGCAGTAACTCGTATGTATCGTACAGTTGAACCATATTGGGATGAAATGACAAATGATTGGACAACACGCTAGATAGCTTTCACATCACAATTTAACATGCTATAATGTATTTGTTGTCCGGCCAAAGTGGTCGGATTTTTTCATTCAAATAGGATTAATAAAACTTAAAATAATTGATGTGAAGCAAGATTTTTGAGCCAAGGGTCATCCGGTCAGATACGAGCACATTTTAGTTAGGCGTATAAAGTATACGGCTAGTAAAATTGCCGCAGTAGATGACTTAGATGACCACTCTCAAAAACTTTGCGCAATCGAAGGAGAAAATAGTGGATTTTGATGTAAAACAATTGGCAGGTGCTATGAGACTCATTGCCGAAGAAAAAAACCTGCCAGAAGATGTAGTACAAGAAATAGTAGAATCGGCGTTGAGCGCAGCCTACAAAAGAGACTACGGTGACAGAGAACAAGAAGTTCGTGTTGCAGTCAACCTAAACACTGGTGCAGTAGACGTCTATGTCGAAAAAGAAGTCGTAGAAACCATCGGTGACGGTAACTTTGAGATTTCTTTGACTGATGCAGTCAAAATGAAAAAAGATGCAAGTATCGGTGATTTGGTAGAACAATGGGTAGAAGTAAAAACTTTTGGCCGAGTTGCAGCCCAAACTGCAAAACAAGTTATAATGCAACGTTTGCGTGAGGCAGAACGTGATGTTGTGATGTCTGAATACGAAGACCGAATCGGTACCGTCGTGAATGCTGTTGTCAGCAGAATAGAATCACGAATAGTCCGACTAGAACTTGGCAAAGCACAGGCAATTATGCCACAGAGCGAACAAAGTCAGACAGAGAGATATTTCCCTGGTCAGAGACTGAAAGTTTATTTGAAAGATATAGAAAAAGGCTTTAGAGGTCCACAACTTGTTGTTAGCCGTGCAGCAACTGAACTTGTCCGTGCACTATTTGAAGCTGAAGTTCCAGAAATGGAAAGCGGTGCAGTACAGATCAAAGCTATTGCCCGCGATGCAGGTATTAGAACTAAACTTGCTGTTAGTTCAACTGTACAAGGTGTCGACCCAGTTGGAACATTTGTTGGTGGTCATGGAACACGTGTCAATGCAATTGTTAGTGAAATCGGTGACCAAGAAAAAATCGATATCGTTGTATGGGACGACAATCTAGAAGTGTTTATAGCAAGCGCTCTAAGCCCAACAAAAGTTGTGAAAGTTATTTTGGACTCTGAGGGCAAAAGAGCAAGAGTAGTTGTGCCAGAAGACCAGTTAAGTGTTGCAATTGGCAAAGGCGGTCAGAACGTACGACTTGCAAGCAGACTTTCTGGAGTAGAACTAGATATTGAAGCAGATAAGAGTGCTCCATCTGCGCAAGTTGAAGAATCGGGCGCTGCTCCGGTTCAGAAATCAATGACAGAAGTCAAAGAGCAGAAAAAGGCAGAAACAGTAGCAGACGCTCCAAAACACAAACTGAAGCGCAAAACTGACCTAGAAAACAGCCTTATCTCAGCAATAGACGAACACGGCGAATAAAGAAATATTTTTCAAATAGAATTAGCACTCGGTATTGACGAGTGCTAATTTGTTGCTATATACTATTTGTATTGGTGAAAACCAACAATAATATTTAAATACTATTCTGACGATTTCTTTGACTTGTAGCCAAGGGAAAGAAGCAGTCCGAGCGTCGAATTTATTTCGCGCCCGGCACGTCGAGGGAAACCGTAGGTTTCTCTTGAATAGCGGAGCGGCATTTTTATGAATCCAAACGACGAATTTCAAGAATTTCTACACCACCTAAGCGATAATGCTTTGCAAAGTTTAAAGCACGCGGATGCAATAGCCAGAGCTGCCGGGTCACCGTATGTCGGAACGGAACATTTACTTCTTGGAATTTTAGCTCAAGAATCGTCCATGGGTGCAAAATTGCTTAGAGAAAACGGCGTTACACTTGAAAGAGCACGCTTGGCAATGAACCTTAAGCCTCAGACTATAGTCATGAGTATGGGTGCAAAAGGACTCAGTGAAGCGGCTAAACTGACACTTCGTATGAGCTGGGAAATTGCACAAGAATATTCCCAGGAAGTATGCGGTACAGAACATGTCGTATACAGTATTATCAGTCAAAAAAATGCCAGTGCTACCGTATTACTGAAAAAAATGAACATTAGAACTGACGATATATTGGCAGAATTAGAACAGCTACTTAACAAACAAAGTTACGATGGCTTAGATCCTGGTACTACTAAAAGACGTAGGAAAGAAAAGAAAACACTTCTTGATCAATATAGCACTGATTTAACATTGCAAGCACGAGAAGGCAAGTTGGACCCAGTTGTCGGTAGGGAAATGCAAATTAGACGTTTAGTAACAATTCTAAATAGACGAACAAAAAACAACCCAGTCCTTATTGGAGAGCCAGGAGTAGGAAAGACGGCTATTGTTGAGGGAGTAGCAACACGTATAGTGACTGATGACGTACCAGACGCACTGATAGACAAGAGAATTGTAATGCTTGATTTGGCCGCTATGATTGCCGGTACAAAGTACCGTGGTGAGTTTGAAGACCGACTAAAAAAAGTTATGAAAGAATTAGAAAACGATAAAAATACAATCGTATTTATCGATGAAGTTCATCAGTTAGTTGGGGCCGGATCTGCCGAAGGATCTATGGATGCGGGCAATATTCTAAAGCCAGCTCTAGCACGTGGAAAAATTCAAATGATTGGCGCTACAACTACTAACGAATACAACAAGCATATTGAAAAAGATGCGGCTCTTGAACGTCGACTACAGCCAATCATGGTGCCAGAAACAACTGAACAAGAATCACTTGCGATTTTGCGTGGACTCAAAAAACACTATGAAGATTTCCACGCTGTCTCAATTAGCGATGAAGTGCTTGTAGATACAGTGCATCTGGCCGGGCGATACATTCAGGATAGATTCATGCCGGACAAGGCAATAGATTTACTTGATGAAACCGCTGCTCACTTGAGAGTAGACAAAGGCAAGACACCACCACGGGTTAGAGAACTACAAAAAGAATTGAAATTAGTCCAGGTATTAATTGATGAAGCAGTAGACAACGAAGATTATGAAAAAGCTGCAAAAGAAAAACAACGAGCAAGTCAGATACAGGTTGAACTTGCAGAGTTATTAAAAGCCGGTGATGGTTCAAAACGCTTAAAAATGACTAGTGATGATGTAGCAGATACGGTTGCCCGAATGACTGGAGTTCCGGTCAGTAAAATTGTACGTTCTGAAATTTCATATTTACTACACTTAGAAAAGAATTTAAGTAAAAAAGTCATAGGCCAGGATGAGGCTGTGTCCGCAGTAGCACGTGCTATTCGGCGGTCTAGAAGTGGTGTATCAAGTGAGAAACGCCCAATCGGATCCTTCATATTCATGGGTCCTACAGGTGTTGGTAAAACGGAACTTGCTAGAGTATTAGCATCTGAATTTTTCGGAAACAAAGATGCGTTAATAAAGATAGATATGAGCGAATTTTCTGAAAGGCACACAGCTTCTCGTCTGGTCGGAGCCCCTGCTGGGTATGTTGGTTACGACGACGGTGGTCAACTGACTGATAAAATACGCAGACAACCATACAGTGTAGTACTGTTTGACGAAATAGAAAAAGCCCATCCGGACGTATTCAATATGCTTCTGCAGATGCTAGAGGACGGAGTAATATCTGATGCAAAAGGTAGAAAAGTTGATTTTTCTAATACGATAGTCATTATGACTAGCAACGTAGGTGCACAGAAATTACAGAAAGAAGCACATTTAGGGTTTAGCGCAGGGGATGATAAAGATTTTCAGAATCTGGATGAGCTACACGCAAAAAACCAAGAAGACGTACGTGGTGAGCTAAAAAAACTTATGCGACCAGAGCTTTTGAACAGAATAGATAAGGTAATAGTTTTTCGTGCGCTAACCAAGCCTGATGCACTACAAATTGTTGATCTGCAACTTGACGAACTACGGAATCGTTTAGTACGAAAAGGAGTGTCAATCTCTGCTTCCAATTCTGCAAAAGAATTTCTTGTAGAAAAGGGATATGACGCCAAAAATGGAGCACGTCCAATTAGACGATTGATTCAAGAAGAGATTGAGAATCACCTTGCTGACAAGTTGATTTCTGATGAATTACCGAAAGGTTCGGTTGTGAAAATTTCAGTTAAAGACGGTAAATTAGATTACTCAAGTGTACATGAGTCAAAAAGTGCTAAAAAGCATTAAATTTTCTAGTACACTGTATAGGTGAAAACTACTCAGAAAAATATCTCTGCAATTCTGACATTGCTAGTTATCGTTTTTGGAGGCTGGTTTGTCCTCAATTCACAAAATGTTTTAGATTGGTGGAAGCTACGTAGCTATGTTCCTAGCGAACAAATAGCAAACCTATCCAACGATGCATCTTTTAGTGATATAGGACGTCGACTTTTCTATGTGCATGACCCAGCTCTTTTACCGAAAGCCGATTTCAAAGGAAAGTGTACTGTTGGTGAGGAGACTATCGTATTAGGATGTTATTTAAGCCATGAAAAAATATATGTGTTCGATGTTGATGATGTTCGCCTAGAAGGCGTGGAGCAAGTGACTGCTGCGCATGAGATGTTGCATGCAGTATATGATAGGTTATCTACCGACGAAAAAAGAGATTTAGACAGCAAACTTGTTGCATTTTATGAGTCGCTGAAAGACCCAAGGCTCACAAAAACAGTAGAAAACTATCGTAGCCGAGACCCGACCGTAGTGCCGAATGAATTACATTCAATATTGGGAACAGAAGTTAGTGAATTACCAACAGATCTAGAAGAACATTATTCAAAATATTTTATTAACCGGCAAACTGTTGTCACGCTATCTGAAGCATATGAAAAGGAATTTACGCTACGACAATCCAAAGTAGAGGAATATGATACTCAACTTAAACAATTGTCAGTGTCGATAGATAGCCAAGAAAACCAAATCAGATTGTTGGGAGATGCCCTTTCCTATGAACAAGCTAACTTACAGTCACTACGTAGCCAACCAGAACAATTTAATTCGGCTGTACCTGAGTTCAATAAAAAAGTAAAAAATTATAATTATCTTTTAGAAAAACTAAAGAGCGATATTGAAGAATATAATAGTATAGTTGAACAGAGAAACGTAATAGCAAGCGAAGAACAAGATTTGGTTAACGCAATCGACTCTAGGTCAATAGAGCTCGAGTAACTATAGTTAAAGATTCAGGATTTTTCCTGCTGTTTACTGTAGACTGTATCTATGGCGAAGGCAAAAACTAGGTTTGAGTGTACATCATGCGGAGCATTTTACGGGTCGTTTACTGGTAGATGTTCTTCCTGTGGTGAATGGAATACTATACAAGAACAGCTAGATATTGCCTCAACTACAATCAAAAATGGTGGACACAGCTTACCGGTTGTGTCTGTAGAAGAAGTTGCAAAAAAGTCGGCTGACATAAAAAGAATTTCATCTCGTGATGAGCAGTTAGATATTGTTTTGGGTGGTGGATTTGTGCCAGGAAGTGTCGTCTTATTGGCTGGGCAACCTGGTATTGGTAAAAGTACTATTCTACTTCAAATTGCCCACGCCGTTTCTGCAAAAAACAATGTGCTTTATGTCAGCGGTGAAGAATCAGCCCACCAAGTAGCATCACGTGCAAGCAGGCTCAAAACAGTAAACAATCAGCTTAAACTTGCCTCAAGTACTAGCGCAGATGATATAGCAAGAACAATTGTAGATAACGAATATGATTTAGTAGTTGTTGACTCAATTCAAACAATGACAGTTGAAGCAATAAGTTCTGCCGCCGGAACAGTTAGCCAGATAACAAACAGTACACAGCTACTGACAAAAGCAGCAAAGCAAAGCAACACTGTGCTCGTGCTGGTTGGCCATGTAACCAAAGAGGGCTCAATAGCTGGTCCCAAAGTGTTAGAACATAGCGTAGACGCTGTATTGCAGTTTGAGGGTGATAGATATGGTGGATTTAAAGTTATACGATCCGTTAAAAATAGGTATGGCTCAACTCACGAGGCTGCAATCTATGAAATGGAACAGGGTGGGCTTAAACCAGTTTTAAATCCATCCGCAGCATTATTAGCAGAAAGACAGGTTGTAGATGGTTCGGTTGTGCTTGCAACTATGGAAGGATCACGTCCTGTATTAGTAGAGATCCAAGCACTGGTGAACAAAACTACCTACGGATATCCAAAACGTGCTGCAAGTGGTTTTGATTTAAACCGTTTGAACTTGCTTATTGCCATGCTAGAGCGACGCACAAAGCTTGTGTTGGGCGATAAAGACATTTATATAAATGTGGTAGGCGGAATAAACGTTGATGAACCTGCGGCTGATTTAGCTATTGCCATGGCTATTGGTTCAGCTACAAAAGGCCTCCAATTGAAGCAAAACGCTGTTGTATTTGGAGAACTCGGACTATCTGGAGAAATTAGGCATGTAACTCATATCGACAAACGAGTAGCTGAGGCAAAAAAATTAGGATTCGAAGCAGCAATTGGACCAGAAATTAGAAGTGGTAAAAAGCCAGAATTATTAACAAGTGTACGTGATATCAAAACTGCTCTAAATACTTATCTAGAAAAAGAATAGCCTCAATTACGGTCCTGGGGGCGGAATTATCGGTGCTGGTGGAAGACTAAAGCTGACATCTCTTGCATCGACGCTTGAATACAGAACACTGTCTATAATTTCCGCACTTACTGTTTTTGTTGTGTCGTATATTGAAGTGTAGTCAATAATATATACACCAGGCCCCGCAACTTGTATAGAGCCGTTTGGTATTGCATCGCCGTCAATCGTCACATTTAACTGTCCCGAAAATTTGTCACTACTAATAGGGTGGGTGCCGTTATTGACTGATACCTCTATATTGTATTTTCCAGTAGATTTTTCTACCATGTTTATCGATATTGTTGGTTTGATGTCTTCACATTTATGAACATCATCTTTGTCTTGGGAATTTGTAGCCGAATCATAGAAAGGATCCGAAGAATATGATGACGCATCAGTTTGAACAACTTCCTCAAGCGCAAGTGGTGGAGTACATTCGGTAGATAGTTTTGAAGAAACTTTGTCTTTAATTATTTTTTCATTAGATGAATTTCCTGGTTTTTTATACCATGAAGGGAATAAGTCAGTTCCTGGGCTTGGTTCGATTGAGCTTGCGCCAACGTGAGTCCTGACAACGTATGCAGGAAGCTCTTGGATACCTGCCGGTCGTATTCTTGCTACAGGATCTAATCCATCATGAGCTCTTTGCATCCAATCAACCCAAATTGGTTGTGTCATACTTTCCATAAAGCCAGTCATTTCTACTTGGCCACTATGATGACCAACCCACACTCCTGCCGCATATTTTGTAGAAAAACCCATCATCCAACCGTCTTTGCTATCGTTTGTGGTCCCTGTTTTGAGTGAAAAATCCCATCCTTTATAGTTGTGATTTTTCCTTGCCATATAACTGGCTCTTGGGTCCGACATCATGTCAGCAACAATATATGCTGATTCGTCTCTCACGACTTGTTCGCCAGCTTCAGCTTCCCACTTGTGGATTGAATGACCGCTACTATCGTCGACACTAAGAATATATGTTTGTGGTATTTTATTTCCGTTTCTAGAAATTGTTGAGTATGCGTGTACGTGTTTATCGAGGTTCAAGTAGGCGCCGTCTCCAATTGCCGATGAACCATAACAAGGTGTTTCAAATTCCTTTTTTCGTTCTTGTCCTGCTTGATAGCACTTGTAGTTACCGGTGTCGTATTCTTCATCGTACAAACCTAGTTTATTTGCGGTATCAATTGTTTTTTCAACCCCTGCAATTAGCATGGCCTTTACTGCCGGCACGTTGCGAGAACCCCCCAGAGCATAACGAAGTGTTAATGGTCCTGGGTATCGTAGATCGTAATCTTTCAAACAATTGCCTTTGGTGCGTGATAACGTCTTGTCGGTACAACTATAGCCTTCTAAAGGTCCTTGTGTATCGTAGAGCACTGATCCGGCACCGCTGTTTTCTGTATTTTCGATAAGTGTCAGATAATCATATGGTTTAAAGCTAGAACCAGGAGGTAGCTGTTGTTGAGCAAAATTAAGCTCTCCAGCTTTATCTTTATCGTTGAAATCCGCACCTCCAACAAGGGCGACAACCTGACCATTCGTAACGTCTTCTGCTACAAAAGCCGCTGTGTCTCCGCGCTGTCTTTCTATTTGAGCTATACCCGCAGTCACTTCTTCTTCAGCAATTTTCTGTAGATTCATGTCTATGGTTGTAATAACTTTTAGACCGCCACGGTTATAGACTGATTCTTGCTTTTGAAGAATATTAATTAGTTGGTTTTTTGCTGCAAGAACAAAATGAGGAGCAAGTATGCCAGTGTATTTACTTGGCTGTCTAGGAACAATAGATGTGATCGTATCTTCAGCCTTTGCTGTATCTTTTTCTTCTTGGGTAATCATCCCTAGTTCGTACATAACATCAATTGTGTAGTCTTGGCGCTCAGCTAATGCATCAGGATCAAAACTAGGGCTATGCGGTGTGTAGGTTGGTGGAGATTTTGGAATTGAAGCCAAAAACGCCGATTCAGCTATGGTCAAATCTTTTGCAGATTTATTGAAGTAAGTTCTGGCAGCTACCTCAGCACCGTATTCAATTGTCCCGTACGGAGCTGCATTGAGATATCCAGTAAGAATTTGGTCTTTAGAGTAACTCCTCTCAAGTTCAACCGCAATAATAATTTCTCTAATTTTTCTGGAAATTGTTTGTTCGTCCCTGAAACCAGGTGTAGTTAATTTGACAAGTTGTTGGGTAATTGTCGAGCCTCCCTGAGTGCTACCACCGAAAGCGTTATTCCATGCTGCGCGACCGATGCCACGTACGTTAAATCCGCTATGTTCATAAAATGTACGATCCT